>Ga0247837_1001649_pt1 | contig 45279 bp, 43 predicted proteins | sample LaCtaG_2_FD_187115 | JGI IMG/M metagenome (GOLD analysis project Ga0247837, IMG submission 187115) | Freshwater microbial communities from meromictic Lake La Cruz, Castile-La Mancha, Spain - LaCruzMarch2015_14.5m | ecosystem: Environmental > Aquatic > Freshwater > Lake | place: Spain: Castile-La...
CCGCCAATGCATCTAATTAAAGCAGACTAAACTCACTCTAAGTGATAAATCTCATCTAGTGCGAACCTCCCAGCGACCTTCAAAGTCCCCGGAGTCTTGCACCTTTCCTCCTCCTCACAGAGCCCACACCTCTCTTCCCTATACTCCACTGTATACTCCCTACATCCTACACGGTGCATAGCGCCTCCATGAGTAGTCACAGGAACGGCTTTACAGCTACAACAGCTGTAGAACTCCCCTGCACATATATAGCATTGCTGGGCTGTGGGAGAGGATAGGTTGGGTCCGTGGCAGTGGGGACATTGGACGACTCGGTGGGAAGTGGTACTGAGGTAGTCCTGCACTGCTTCGTAATTAGCCTGGTAGGCGAGGAGGTTAGAGGGAGGCAGTAGGGAGCCTCCTTGCAGGGGGATGTGGGGCAATTGGTAGAGGTCTAGACCACATGTGCATTGCCAGTTCCTTTGTGAAAAGTCCACTTTGCCGCGGGTTTCCGGACTGTTAGGACAGTGGAAGTAGGCAATCAGGCCGACCATCTCCTTATAAGTCTCTACAAGGTCTCCATCAAGTCGCTCCAATACCTCCCTATGAGTGAGTTCCCTGTCTTTCACCACTATCGGGACTGAGCCACTCTGTCTGAAATATGCAGACAGGCAGGCTCTATGCACCTCTCCTTTCTGCGCCTGTTCCCCACAGAAAGCACAGAGCTCGCCCTGGCCATAGCACAGTGAGCAGAAAGGAAAGATCATTCGTTGTTGATTGGCAGAGGCTTCAGTGATAAAGGCGATATCTCTCAGTTGGAGGGATTTCCTGCATTTGCTGCAGGAAATAGCAGGGTAGTGCTGCAGGACGGGACTGGTATTCAGACTTTGCAGCAGGGAAGAGTCTCTTGGATCCTTCATTTCCGCTAGTTGCGCCTTCACCTCTTCTACTACTCCGGAAGGTAGAGGGTCTGAGGGGTGGATTTGGCGGAGAAGGGAGACCAGGTAGGACTCCAGGTCTTTGCAGGCTTCCTCTTCGTCACTCTTCCGCATATTGCCATAGTCAATGGCTGTTACCTGTGTTGCTGAGTGAACAGCTTGCATACAGTTAGGCATTGATATAGATAGGCATTAACTTGCAGACTGCAAAGTTCCCCAATCGATATTTCCCACTGAAGCGCCCTCCTAAAGCCCTGAAATCGCCACTGTATCCGCCATTCACCCAATGAAAAGGGAAAACAAAGCCCCAAGACCTGTCCTAGTTAGCTGAGTCTGCATAATATGGCCAGGCGGGCTTCCTCTCCCGAAGTAGATATCTTCTGCGAACTCCTCCGTCCCCATCCCCCAGCCCTCTGCTTCCGTCCCCCAGTCCCTCGCTCTCTGCCTTCTCGTACTCACCCCGAAGTAGTGTCCTTGACCGGGGAAATCCAGTCCCTGGGACAGGTGCAGACCTGCAGACTGACGCAGGAACAGAGGCAGGAGCTGCTGGGGTATCAGTCCGGACAAGACTTCTGCTTGCGCTTCTTTGAGATGGTCGGTGTCGAGGTCAGGCCGCAGATACGGACTGAGGGCAAACGACGCTTTGTTAGGCTGAGTCTGAACTGCGGCGAGCACACCGTGGAAGAAGAAGTGCAGACCTACGCCCTCTCCCGCCTCGCAGTGGCCATCAAAGCCGTGCGTCTGTTCCACCCCGCCATCGTCCGAGACTGGCTGCACAAGTACAAGAAGCAGCGCAGAGTGCTGACCTGCCACTTCGACTAGCCATTAAAATGCTCTACGGACTCAGAGCCTTATCGAAGCCGCTTCGAAGAGCGCTTTTCTGGGCGAAGGCGGAAGGGAAGGACCAGACAGCGACTCCACTAGTGCCTGCGCCTAGTAAGGAAGTGCATATCAGTAGTGAAGCGGAAAGTCAGACTGTCACTCAGGCCTCTGCCACTGATAAACTCAAGTTCACTATCCTTGGCAATGAAACGCATGCTGTGCAGATCGACCTGACGCCCGGGCAGAGCGTTCGAGCGGAGGCGGGCTCTCTGGCCTATATGAGCAGTGGGGTGGAAATGGAGACCAATTTAGTGGGCGGAATTGGCGCTTCCTTCAAGCGAATCCTTGCAGGGTCTTCCCTGATGCTTACGGACTTCACCTACAAGGGGACGGAAGAGAGCGGCAGAGTGGTATTCAGTCCTGAACATCCCTCGAAAATCCTACCGCTGCGTCTTTCTGACCACAATGGAACTATTATCTGCGCGAAGGACTCGTATCTCTGTTCTGAGCCGCAACTCATACTGGAAGTCGCATTTGTGCAGAAGATGTCCTTCGGCTTCTTTGGCGGCGAAGGCTTCGTTCTGCAGAAAATCCTCGGAGACGGACTGGTGCTGTTGAAGGGAGGAGGAGTGGTCATAGAGAAGACACTGGCAGTTGACGAGGAAATTCGGGTGGCTACAGGGAACTTGATGGCTATTGAAGATACAGTCGCATATGACTTGAAGGTAATTTCCGGCTTTAAGAATGTGATATTTGGGGGAGAGGGACTGTTTTTGACCACGCTGAAAGGACCAGGACGGGTTTACCTGCAAAGCATGCCCTTCAGTCGCATAGTCAGCACTGTGCTGCAGCACCTTCCGCATAAATAGGCTCTCTACTAGTTCAGTGACCAGTTCCCTCGTACTTTTACTCAATCACAAGAATATACCCTTCCCAAATCCCATACAAAGTCCCAGTCCTATACTAGTAATTAGCCTAATTATTGCTATACCACCCTGTCCTCAACTCGCTACAGTGGCAGAATAAAGGAGTAGTAGGCCGCATAAGATGGCTAGCAGTAGTAATGAACTCCGCACTCGCTTTGGTCTACTCAGCGTACGGAGCCAAGCCGAAGACGCAGCGCAGAGGCAAGCAGGGTCCGTTGAGGCAGAGACCGCGCGGACTGCGTCAGCCATTCAAGGTCTCAGAGGACCGCAAAGGCGGTAAATCCGCAGAGCCTCGTCGCATACCTCGGCTCCCCCCTCTGCAGTCCAAAACCCCAGAGCCCTGCAAAGGCGTCAAAGTCTTGGACCGCAGTGCTTCCTCCTCGGTGGATATTTCCCTGGAAAGGTTGGAACGACTGCAATTCAAGAGCATTACTGCGAGAAGTGAGTGGCTGTCGCTACAGGAACGGAAGTTGGCATTGGGACTTGCGAAGCGGAGAGGGATGGATACGTCATTAGACGAAATTGAGGAAGTGCCTTTCGACAATAAATGCGACCTATTGGCCTATCGATATGAAGGCGGCAAGCCACTGCACTTCCTACCAGATTTGCCTCACCTGCCTCCACTCAGACGTCCGAGTCCTTCCAGTCCTGTACGCTAGCTATATAATCAGATTATCGTAAAAGTATGCGACTCTGCTGAGAAATTGGATATTTATCTTGATGGGAACTATAATTAATCGTAAATCGCAATTTCCGCACTTTTTCTAATATTTGGCAATGAGGATTTTTCGATTTGAGGATTTCGTACAATTTCACAGAAATTCGTTTGAATAGGGAGAAATCGAGCGATTTTCTGGCTTCTAATTAAAACTAGCAGTACTACCCACCCTTTTGCCCCGGCTTTTTGCTCCGTTTCCTTCCTTTCCTTCCCTTATTCTCCTTGCCCTGCCCTTTCCCCCTCTGCTCCCCTCCTCCCTGCCTCGTCGGACACGCATTCGCAAAGTGTCCCTGCTGATTGCACACAAAGCACACCCCATTCAGTCCCTTCCTCTGTCCATTCCCCGCCCCCGGACAAGCATTGGCAAAGTGCCCCGGTTGCTGACAGCGGTAACAGACCGCCTCAGGTCTATTCCCCCCAGGCCTAGCAGTGGGGCAGTTCGCCCCTGCATGTCCTGTCTCTTTGCATATTGGACAGGTGAGTTCTTGCGCCATTACAGTTCTGCAGATAGCACTCATGTGGTCGATGTTGCTTTCGGTGTACATGTAGAAGCCGTACATTTCTTCCAGGCATTCACCAATGATTTCCTCTTTCCGCTTCTCGCCGTCTGCAATGGACTTGAGCCCGCGCTCCATTTTGGCCCTTAGTTCCGGCTCTGTGACGCTTAAGCCGATCTCTTTGAAGGCTTTGTATAAGGCTAGGCCCACTGGAGTGGGGGAAAACCGGTCGTCTTTGGTGAGAAGCACGTAGTCTCGGTCCTGGATGGTCTTGATGTGCTGGGGAATGGTGGCGTCGGTGCCGATTCCCGCCTTTTCCATCATGGTGATGAGCTGGGACTCTGCGAGGAGGGCGGGCGGCGTGGTCTGTCCTTCCTTCATGAGGAGGGAGTGGGGGATGAAGACCTGTCCGGGCTGCAGGGCTGGCAGAGTGGCTTCTCCCCAAGTGACGTAGGGGTAGATATCTAGGAAGTTCCGCTCCAATATGGTCAGTGCACTGGCGTGGAACTCTTCAAAGCCGATGGAAATGCGCACATCAGTGGAGTGGCCGAGAGCGTCTTTCGAGCAGCAAGCCAGAAAGTGCCTGGCAATCAGCTCATACACTCTCCACTCCTCCGGGTCCAAGTCCGCCCTATTCACCCCCTTCACAGGGTGTATAGGCGGGTGCGAATTATCATCATGAGTGCCTTTCCTCGGGTACTGAAACTCCCCGTCTTCCAGCCTAGTCACATACCCGCCCCAGTTCAAGTTCCCTGCTTGCAGTCTGATCAGTTCCTTCAAGTTGATAGTATCTTTGAAGAAGTCGGTTTCAGTCCTAGGGTAGCTGATGATCCCGGAGTGATATAAGGAGTTTGCGATTTTCGTTGTCTTGTCTGAAGTCATATGCAGCTTTTTGGAAGCGATTTTGATCAATTCGACGGTGGATAAGGGCACTGGCCGGAGCTTTTTGGTCTCTTTGGTGTCGACTCGCAGGACTTTGGCCCTGCCGACCTCTACACAGTCCTCGTACAGTGCTAGCGTAGTCTCTTGGTCGTACAAGCGACTCCGCTCCCAGGTGAAATCGGCCCTGTCCTGCGCATCTTCGTACCTGGCTTCCAAATACCAGTACGGCGAGGAGCGGAAAGCTGCCCTTTCCAAGTACCGCTTGACCACGAAGCCCATAGTGGGGAATTGGCATGGGCCGTATGATACGACCTTCTTCAGTGCCCCCGGCCCCAGCAACTTGTTCTTCAGTTTGAGTGTTAGCAGGCGAGTGAAGGAAGCGCCGATCCGCAGGTCTACTTCTTGCCGGGCTTCCACTGCCTCAGCGAGCTCTCGCTTGGGGTTTTGCAGGTGCTCTAAGGCGTACACTATGTCTCGCTGAGTCAAAGCCGAAAAGTGCGCCCTCTTGATTTCAACATTCCTCCTATACTTCGTCACCAGCGCTATCACCTCATACGCAATCGCCTCCCCCTCCCTGTCACAATCCAGCCACAAAGCCAGCACATCCACATTCTCACTGCACACTCTCAAGTTCTCCTCCAAATCCCTGTTCTCCTCCCTCACTGTTCTTTCCACAGGCGCACTGTAGAGACTGTCTGGGGGGATTGTCCAGTCTTTGTATTGGTTGGAGAAGTCCACTTCGAAGATATGGCCGCGGACTGAGGTCACGCGCATTAGGACGTCTTGACCTTGGAGGGTGTAGGGGAACTCGAAGACTGCGTTGATACGAGAGGCGGGGTTGGTTTTGGTGTGGTTGCGGGGACACAAAGCACGCACAATGTCGTTAGCGACACTGGGCTTTTCAGCCACGTTGAGGACGACTTTCCCCCGCATTTACACTATAATATTATCCCGTGATAGACACTAGCCAAGCCAGACCTCGTGCCTATCACAGGTAAGCCCCAATACCGTCTCTTCGCACCTAACAATATCCAAATCATTCATATTTCAATCCACACCAACAATATCCAGTCTTTAGGCCTCTATTCCTCCTATTGATAAATCCTATTACGTGTCCTATCCCTGCATACATTCCAATCCTGCCTAGTAACATGTCCGCTCTGACTGAGCCACTGCTGCCCTGCAGGTCCAAGTCTCTTCCCTGCACACAGCGTCTGCCCTTCCTGTCCGCTTCCTTCCTCTGTGTCCTCAGACTTTGCTTCCAGTCCTCGGCCGCTGGCTTCTCCCTGGCCGCTGTCTTCTCTGGACACTGCTTGTGTCTGTTGCTGGTTTGGAGGCTGAGTGCGGGGCAAAGCCGAGGGAAGGGGAACTATGGACTGAGTTTGGAACTGGGCTTAGCCGCTTTGCTGCCTTTTCTGGGCTTTTCGCTATTGAAGTCGGAACTAACTGGCACAGACCTAGTGGAAGCGGCGGCCTTGGCAGTGTGGTGTGGGCCCTTTACACGCCTGCTAGAGCAGTGGAAGTTGGGCCTAGGACAGACGTACATTCAGCTCACCTGCACTTTGTTGTGTGTCTTTGGCGTCTCCTACTTACTGCGACTACACGAAATAGCAGGCGGTCTCATGCTAGGCCTGCAGCTTGCAGGAGTCTTCCTCCTACTCCGGACACAGAACCTCAGGTCCCCACTCACAACCCAAAGGCCTGAACAGGCCTCAAAGCCCCCAGCAGCGCCAATAGTGCCTGCCGTAGCGAAGGACTTCAAGCGAGTTCGGGCAGTGATGGACTACCTGGGCACGCTCGAGGGAGGGAAGGTGGATTTGAAGGACTTCCTTCCTGCCCTGTATGTGCAGTGGCCAGACCTGCCCCAGTACATGAAGGCCGCCTTGGACTCTCTGTGTGGTCGTCTCGTGACCTTGGAAGACATGGTAACTGCTGGAAACGCAGTCTTCCAGCAGCGCAGGCGCAGTTAAGCTTTTGTTAGGCTTTCTTAGTTAAATACCTTAATTCCAGTGCTCAGCTGCAGTAGTTATACAGAGAAACACACTGCAAGAAACGCTCATTTAGTCAGTTTAAAGCAAGAAATGTACCCAAAATAGCCCTAAATTACAATAAATCCCAGAACTAAATGAAGAATCTGCGGCTCTGGCCTCGATACTGCCCTAAAAAGTCTCCTTTCAGCTGAACCTCTCCCTTATACAATGGCAGCCCAAGGCGCCTCCCTCCAAAGCTCCAACAACCAACTCGTCTCTCTGCTGGAAGACCTAAAGGAGCAAAAGTGCAGCCTGCAGCAAGCAATTCAGCACGAAGAAGCCTCAAAGTTGAGTCTACAGCGGGAAATCGCAGTCCTGACAGATCGTCTTACCCAGCTGAGCCGTACTGCTTAGACAGAGTCGATAGGCAGGAAGAGCGCTGCTAGGACTGAGTTTGATAGGGCTATTCGAGAGACGGAAGGTGCGTATTTGAAGATTTTGGAGTCGTCGCAGACTTTATTGCATGTGGTGAAGCGAGAAGGAGTTTCCCTAGCCAGAAAGGCAGCAGACGCGAAGTAGTGCTAAGTCTAGTCGTACTCCTCGCGGTGTTCAGGCGTGGGACTATGTGGGGGCGGGACGTCCGCAGTAGTAGCAGTAGCAGCAGTAGTAGCAGGAGGCACTTCCCGGTCCGGACTCCTCGACCTCGACCTCACTTTGCAGTCCTTTCTCTCGTGTCCGGACTGCCCGCACTTGTAGCACTTCCCGCGCCAGTCGCCAGCGCTGCACTCGTTGGCCCAGTGCCCCGTCTTGCCACAGTTGTAGCAGGTGTCGCGGCTGCTTTGGGACTTTTCTTTGCGGATGCCTGCGAGCTCGACGGTTATTTTGGCGCCGTCGACGCGTTGGCGGTCCATGTCGTCGATTGCGTCGTTGGCATCTCGGGGGTCGTCGTACTCCTGTGTGAGCATTACGATGAAAGCATAGTCCGTCTTGAGGTCCAAGTCCCGAATTCGGCCGTATCGCTCGAATATCTTCTCCAGTGTGCGGGTCCCTGTGCGGCGCGAGAGTCCACCCACATACACACGAGAGCGGTTCGGCATATTGTGTTATCTCTCCCTTACACAGCTACCCCTAGGTCCAGACTGGCTGTGCAGTGGGTGGAATCACCACTTCCTGAACTGCGCTGCGAGCATAGACGCAGACCACCTTCCACTGTACCTGCAAATACCCAAATTCTACCTTTCTGTGTGGGTTTCCCTGCGCTTTGCAGTCCTAGAAACTGCTTTTGAGCGAAATCGCTGATTTAAGTGCTGTTTCTGCAAATTACAAAATGTTTAAAGCTAAAGTGCAGCCAAAAACTTTGAATCGTGCAAAAAACCTCAAATAGAGTGAGAAATCGACCTACTTTTAGCCTGTTTACTGAAATTCACTCAGCCAATTCTCCCCTCTGCCTATTGAGAAGGTATGAAGTTTGGGGCTGAGAAAGGACAGAAATAGAGCAATTTAGGCTGCTTTAGGGTCGTTTTTAGCCTGGAAATTAACAAATCTCGCCAAAAACCACAACAAAGCCATTTTGTGACGATTTCGCCCTGAGTTTCCTAGACAAAGGCCTCAGCCGCCCTAAAAAATTCGAAATACTGTCTTTAAACCCTCTGCAAAGTTCACTGCTTCGTTTTCGCATCTAAAAAGTTGTTTAAGTCTTTATTTCTGCGTCTTTTTCCGCAAATTTGTGTATAATCCCATGTAGCGCAATACAAAAAGACACAACTTAGGCAAAATAGCACTATTTACAATCCGAAATCCCTAACTAATTAGCAGTTAACTCTTTTCTCGCAAGTGTGAGTGTGCTAAGGCAGTTTTGCCGCCATCTTGTCGCGTCACTGGTGGTAAATGAAGCGATTTCAGGGGCGAGTGGCAATTGTGACGGCTTCCAGCAGTGGTATTGGCTACGCTATTGCCCAGCGGTGAGGATTAGGCAGCTTGGCTCAAGAGGGTGCCAAGGTCGTCATTTCTTCCCGCCAGAAGAAGAAGGTGGATCAAGCAGTTGCCGCGCTTCGTGCCGAAGGCTTAGAAGTCTCTGGCATCTCAGCACACGTAGCAAAGGACCGGACTCGCCTCATAGAGTTCACTGTGCAGACCTACGGCGGCATCGACATCATCGTCAACAACGCAGCCATCAACCTGCACACCGGCTTCATCATGGAAACCGAGGAGTCCCAGGCCATCAAGACGCTCGAAGTCAACGTCCTGTCCGGGTTCCTCCTAGTGAAGGAAGCACTGCCCTACCTGGAAAGAAGCCAGGAAGCCGGAATTCTCTTCATGACCAGTTACTTGGGCTACATCCCCAATAACATGCTGGGCTTCTACTCAGTCTCCAAGGCGGCTTTACTAGGACTGGTGAAGTGTATGGCCTTAGAGCTGACTATGAAGAATATCCGTGTGAATGGAATCGCTCCAGCAGTGGTCAAAACGGAGTTCAGCAAAATGCTCTGGGAGACGGAATATGCGAAGAACAACCCTATGTCTCGCATGTGCATGCCGGAGGAGGTGGCGGCTACTGCTGCCTTTCTACTATCTAAAGATGCGAGCTATGTGTCGGGGGAGGTCGTAGTCATGTCGGGAGCCATTCCTACCCGGCTTTAGTAGGATAACCACACTAGATCGGTCCTTTCTTGCTTGCAGGGTGTTAGGGTATATATGTCTGGGTGGATTTCCCCTATAACAGAGGTATTTGGGACTAATGCACTACTGTTAATTTGCCTACTGCAATTGGCAGCAAGGTTTCTGCTTCCCCAATTTCCTCGCAGTATCTGGAGGACTAGTGGAGCTCTTCGCTTCCTCCCCCTGGTCCCTCGCCACAGGCCGTACCTTCAAATTTCCATATTCACCCACTGCAGGTCTGAAGCTGAGCGAAGAATAAACAGTCTTTTCTTCTTTTCTACTGGAGTTTCCCTCTGAAATGCCCTTTTCCTCTTGAAGTCCGTCACACACAGGACACTTCCCCAACTTCCTAGTCAGCGTCAGCATGCATCCTTTGCACTCCCAGCACGACTCTTTCGAGTTTCTGAAATTTCTAGCTATTTCCAGGCTTGCAGCTGTATGGCTATAGGGACATTGCGAGTCTAGCAAGCAGCTGCCTGTTTCTGCTTGACTGCGACAGGCTGTCAGGCTGTAGTTGACTTCTTTCTGTATTTGGGCGAAGGCTGTGAGGATATTTGCGGGGATGTCGCTTTGTGTTAGGAGAAACCTGCGGAAGTAGTCGATTCGGTGATAGAAGCCGAGGTCTTCTTTGGCTCTTTCCGCGGGTGTTAGGGTCCCGTCGTATAGGCAGCGATAGTCGGAGCTTTCCTTGAGTCGCTGCAGACACAGTGAGCAGTACACATGTTTGCACACTAAGAAAACCGGGTATCGCGCAGTGCCAAAGTCCTGCAGACAGCCACTACAGCGAGGGAGCTGCAGGACATATTTGTCCGTGGGAAAAGACTGCATGCCCAGGAAAGCCAGCACTGCACTTCAATAGTCTTTAGAAATGTGTGGATATTGCCTGAATAAGAGGGGAAAACAAGCTTATGTCTAAGTGAATTCGCCTACTTAAGCACATAATTGATGTGGTAATGCAGGAAATCGTCCAATTTCAGTCCCTATAGCCGTAAATTGGCCTTCCAGTATTAGCCTTAGTCTAGCGAGATACCGGAGACTCCTCCTCCTCCCCTTCTCCCAGCTGCAGGGCAGTCCTGCTCCTCTGCGTGTCACAGAGCCACTGGCTGAGTTCAGTCAAAACCCCTCTGCCTTCACTGTCGAACAGGCAGCCAATCAGTTCCTGGGCCAGGCTTTTCTGCGCCGCCCGCAACATCGCTTCCAGCTGATAAGGGGAAAAACTGCGAATAATCAGCTGCCGCTGTTCTTCCCTGCGATCTGTTTCCTTTGTCTTCACCCCTGCTTCGTAATATCTCCGTTTGCGTCCCTTCAGTTCGCTTATTTTCACCTCTAGTCGCTGCCAAAGCCTCACCGCGTCCCCTCGCCTGAAGTCCAAAGTCTTCCAAATCGCATGAGAAACGAACTTCTCGAGACACCGTTTCCACTGCGGCTTCAACGCCTCCTCTCGCACCGTCTTCAGAATGGCAATTATCTTGCCTAGGTACTCCACTAAAACGTCGTCGCCGGTGATGACGAGCTTGCCCTCTCGGGTGCCGGTGCGGCAGGCAGGACAGGGGGAGTCGGTTTGGCAGGCGAGGCAGTGCTTTGGGTCGTCTCTGGTGTCGATGTCGGGGAGAAAGTGCTTGTCAGCCAGTAGCGAACTTTTAGACTTTCGCCTCTTGTGCGCGACCACCGTCGGAGACGGCAAAGTCTGCGAAGTCCCCAGCGCAGACTGACTCACAGTAGACCTGTCCAACCCCAGTCCCTCCCCAAACAGTTCCACATGCACCGCCCTGTTCCCCGTCCTCAGCACCGCAAAGTACCTATCGTAGCACTCACACCCCTTCGCAGGGTACAGTCGCAGAAAGTGCCCTCTTCGGTCGTACTCCTCAAGTGTCTCTCGTAGTGTTTCTTTAACTCGGTTTGGAGGGTTTCCTGTCCTTTTCAGGGTGGGGGACACGGCCCGGGGCTGTCCTGGCGGCGGCTGGGAAAAGGTCTTTTTCACTGTTTGCTGCTTGGCTCGAAGTCGCGCCCGCACTTTGTTCAAATTGTCCTTTTTCCTGTCAAATGCGCGGACTCCCACCAAATTCAGAGTATCAGCGATCAAATTCGTCTTTATAAACAAATCCAAGGGCGAATCTGTCCCTAGGGAAGGAGACAAATTGACTTCCAGCAGCCAAGGCTTCAAATTCGCATCCAACAACACGTCAAATCCAAACAAATCGAAGCAGTTTCCCCGGTTTAGTCCCAATTTCCGCACGTTTTCCACCACAGTTTGCTCAATTGCGAGGACAGTTTTGACAGTTAAGTCGTATATTTTGCTCCAAAGCAGGGTGGTGTCTACGCCCAGGCCTTCTAAATGCTTCATTAGGGCGGTTACGCTCCATTTGTGGCCGAAATCGTCCCTTCGGGCGTCTTCGTTCTGCACGAATCCTTCGTATTTCTTGTTCACGGAGTAGTTGGTGAGGTGCATGAACTTGGAGTACTTGCTGGAGATCAGGGAATAGGGCTCACAAGCGAACCTCGCCAGTCCCTCTTCATACAAATATATGCGCAGCGGCTCATAGCAGGTCACCAACACATACAGACGAATGTCAAACTTTAGTCCATTCACCAGCAGCGGATTGCTAATATAGCGGGAAACCACACAGGACTCGTCAATCGGCACATCCCCCACATTTTCCACCAAGTATATACCTTTTCCCTGCGAGGAACAACTGGGCTTAAGAATCCACAGGCTCTTTTCCCGCTGAAAACAGCTCAAAAAATCGTTAAACTCATCCGGCAATACGAAGGTTTGAGGGATAAAGCCGAATTCCTCAAGGCCGAATTTCTCCTGCATATCAGTGAGGTTGGCGCAAAGGCGGTCTTTGCGTGTGATTTCGAAGCTGTTGGGGAAGTGGTTGATGCGCTGGTGCTCCTGCAGGCCTTCGTAGAGGTATGGCTTGGGACAGCCGCCTAGCCACATGACGTTCCAGTCGTGGGAGTCGGTCGCTGTGAAGCCGGAGTGCTCGAGGATGGAACGGATTAGACGGCCTTCAGTCTTATAAGTACGGTACAGCAGCTCATGAGGGGTCAAAGGGGCCCGACTCCCCTGCGAGTCCTTCCCAACTGAGTGTTCTTTTATCGCTTGAAATCGGATCAAAGGCGGTCTCACATCCGTTTCCACTCCAAACCCCGCCAATTTCTCCCTCCACCTGTCCTCCAACGCCTTCAACTGTCCTTCCGCCAACCTTTTCTCTCGTATTCCCGCAGGTTTCCCTATACACTCGAAAACAAGTCCCCTCCATGCAGCTCTGTCTTCCGCCTGCTGCTGCAAAGCCCTGCGAGTGAGGGTGGAGTCCACTGTGCGGTCAGGGGACAGAGTGACGAAGGTCAGTTCTGCAGGGGGTTTGCTTCGGTCTGGTGAGTCCATTGCATAGCTATTAGCCTGCCGTTAGGACTGCACTGGTTCAGTTCTCCCTATATGTTGGAGTTGGGAGGAGGGAGAGGGATTTATGGCGGTTGAAGAATATAACTGGAAGCTATTTTTTGTTTTTGGCTATTTCTCCTATAGAACTTTTGGAGACTTTCGCTAAAGTGACCGGAATTAGTCGGATTTCCTTCTTTTCTCATACATAAATGTATGTGGCCAGTCACATCCAAGCCTCTACACACCTAACAGCCTGGAACCACTGTACCTAACTCACTATCAGTACTTTGGGATGTATAGGCTGTAGTAATAGTGGAAGGCCTATGGCTGCCCTGCTCCTTTCCCTGCTTCCTTTGCTTGCACTGGCTCTCAACTCCACTCAGAGCAAGGCTTGTCTCGAACTCGTGAAATACCGCTTGTTGGAAGATGAACTGGACCTCGAGGACTGCCTGCAGCAATCTCCCCACAAAGAAGAGCTACTGGACTCCATCCTAGTCACCCACTTGCTGCATTGCCACCGCAATATCGACACTTCCCTCACCACCACAGTCCTTTCGCGGCTTCCAGGACTCTATTTGAACCGAACTGAAGCGGAATTTCTGCATATTCCGATAGGAAACTGCTCACTTGAGCCTGGACTCAGGATCAGTTCTGAGGACCGAGTGGAGTACCGCGCAGTTCTAGACTCTGCGAAGGAATACGACTCCGAGCCGCCCAGAATAAGAGGCTGGATGATCATTCTGAGTGGTGTTTTGCTCTGCTGCTACCTAGGGAAACACACAATAAGTCTAGGAAGGAAGTGGGTCGAAGGCAAGGAGCGGAAGGCGCTTTAGTCCTATAGCGGAAATATAGACTTCATAATGGCGAAGGAAGTGCAGTTGTTTGTGAGTGCTGGTGAGGTTACGCCTGCACTGGGGCAGGTCCTAGCGCATGCTATCCGAGCACTCTATGGAGATACGCCGTTTGCGCTGGTTTCTGCCTGTACTCAGGGCAGTCTTGCGGTTGCGAGGCTGGTTTACGACTCGTTCCACCCTGCCTTCACTGTCACTGACCTGTGGAATCCCTCGCTAGGGCATCAAAGCCTGCCACCTGCGGACTTGGAGCAGTTGCAGCAATTCGCCAACGTCTCTCTGCACTCCCTCACCCTTAACACCGAGCCCGCCACTCACCAACTCTACCTCATGCAAGCTGCTCAATCCCTCTTTACCCACAATACCATCGTGTGCGCCTCGCCAGAAGAGGTCTCCACCGTCCTGCAAATCTACCACCTGGCCTGCAGACCCAGTCCCTTCTTCCTGGCTGTTGAGAGACTGGGCTCAGTGCGTAGGAGAGTCATAGTGGACTGTGCGAGTGAGGAGGAACTGGGACAGTGGCTGCAGCAAGGAGGCTGGCAGGTTGAAAGGCCTTTCCTATCTCAATTAGCCCAGCAGACCACTTTATCAGTTCAACAGGCCTTTTTAAGCCTTTTGCCGGCCAATGCAGCTCAAATGAGCGACGTGACTGAGTCAATTACTAGAGAGTTGACGGTGATTTCGCAGCAAGTCGTGGCTTTGTATGAAAAACTGCAGCAGAAAAGACAGGAATTGGCGGCTCGCGCAGTTAAAATTAACATTGAGGCTGACCAAGTCGCTGTGCAAATTGAACAACTAGCAGCGAAACAGGACCAAATGCGACTACACCTTGCAGATGAACTGAATCAGAGCTCGACTGACCTGTCTTCCGCCCTGCTTTCCCTGAAGACTTTGGAATCTAGTCCTTATCTCTCTAAATCCCAGGCAGTTCCCCCTGTTTCCAAGCGGTTTCCCTTCAATACCATGGCAATTACTGCCTACCCGACCAAGATTCTGGCCAAAGTGCAGTGCTTTAAGCACTACCAAAGCTCGGTGTACCTGTCCATCACGTCTCAAGGACAGACTTACAAGGAGGATATCAAGATGATGAATCCGGGAGATACAGAAATGGAGGTATGCGGCCGCAGTGAGTTGGCTGTGGGGGAGTATTGGCTCAGTTTCAGCTCTTTTCCTGATAAGAGTAAGCAACTGGCACAGGCCTTCCGCTTCTCCATCACTGCCTTCCAGCCCCCCTCTTACCAGGAGTCCTTCATTTACACGCACTGTCCAGACGTGCAGTGGATGGAAGACTCGGTCATTAAGGCCGGGGGAACAGCTCTGCTAGAGGTCTTTAAAACCTTGACAGCGACTTGCACGGACACCGATATCAGCAGAATCACCCTTTTCCTAGAAGTGGCCCAGAACAATCCCGACCCCGCAGCCCTGAAAGCGACCATGGAAGGCCAAGGCTTCACCTTCCTTAGCTAATCAAATGGCTGAGTCTCGCAAAAAGCACCCCAACCCCGCCTCTGCGCCCAAGCCCCTGCAAGCCAAAGTCGCACGCACTTGGTCCGAAACCCACTTCAACAGGCCGCTTAATTGGCCTTTGCTGCTTCTAAGCGCTTCCATCAAGCAGAGATTATGTCTATATGTGCCGCATACTGTTGTGACGCAGGCAGGCCAGGAATCGGCGTTCCTGTATACAGATAATGAGGGCGTGCTTCGTAGTAGGAGCGGGGAAAACGCCAGAATTGCGAGGGAGTTCTTGGAAAGCTGTGGGTCAAATCGGCGGAAAGAGAGGAATTTCAACCCGTCTGGTCTACGGTTTCCTAAGTTTATCAGAAGAAATGAAGGCATATTAGTGCTGAAAAAGCACGATTTGGGCGATTTAGCTGCTTTGGGAGTGCTTCAGAGGTACATAATTCCCTTCAACTTTAAGCCGCACCGCAGAATCATCCTTTGGCGCAGAATCAAACCCACGAAAGTTTATACACTGCTTCTAAGGTCCGATTCAGGCCAAAATCAACTCATTTCCAAGCGAGAACTTGAAGCCTGCGACGTCCATCTCGAAATTCGCATGAGCCAAGCTGAGGAATCCATCCTGCACACAGTAAAAAGAATAGTGGAAATAGAACTGGGCGTGGAGGAAAGACTGGAGGAACTGGTGGTCAATGTAATGCAGGACTTGCAGGGCACTCCATACTTCCTGTCTGCGCCTAGAGCCAGGACTTCGCTCTGTCAAAAGGTAAATATCAAGCAATTGCGGAGGGGGTCGATGCCCACTATAGCGGAATTGACTACTAGACTACAGGCTGCGGAGGAGCAAAATCCACTTCCTCTACTAACAAACCCCCTGTCTCTGACTCCTTTAGCAGTTCCTGCAGTCTCTACACGTAGACGGTACTCGGAAATAGCGGAACACATAGACCTGGTCGCTGCCAAGTTCGATAGAATCACTGGGGAAGCGAAGGAAAGACGAGCCGCTTTCGAGGTCTATCGAGTGCTGACCAGTTCCAATTACCCTCCCGGCTTCTTCGACAGCTCAGTGAAGGCCATCAGTGTGGCAATCTGCAGGAATCAAGTACTGGCGCCCTTCTTCGGAGGGAAGGAAGCGCGAGTGGAGGAAATTGTACGGAAAATACTAGTGCTGGGCGTAGATTTGGGCCGGGCGCAGGCAGTACATGCTGCAATGGGCGTGCGGAAGGCTGAATTTGAGGCTTTCGTAGGCATTGTGGAGGACTGTCTGCGCAGACAAGGGGCGCAGGAGCAGGACGTGGAGAAGACTGTGGTGTACTTGCAAGGCTTTGAAGAGGCAGTGGTAGGGGGCAAAGACGTGGCTCCAAGTCCTTAACAAGTAGGTATGCACCCAATTTTCCGTCCTTTCTATAGGCAAAGAGTGCTAGTTACTGTATCTAAAGCACCGCAAATGCTCGGTTTCCTATCTAATCCCTGTCCACCTTAAGCCTTCCTCCCATCTTTCCCACTTCTTTCTGAGATATGATAATTCGACGACTGCTCGCCAGCATGGAGCCCCGCTTCCTCCCCGCCCACGGACGCATCTCCCTGACCAGCCAAGAGTCCTGCCTGTTTTCGAAGTTGCTGGAAGTAGTGGACGCCGCAGAGTCCCACACTACCTTGCGAGTAGCCGGAGGCTGGGTGCGCGACAAGTTGCTAGGCCTGCACAGCGAAGATATCGACATAGCCCTGGACAATATGATGGGAGAGACGTTCGCAAACATGATTATCGCCCACCTGAAGTCCAGTAAGAGTCACGGAGTGGTAAAGGCGAATCCTGAGGCCAGTAAGCACTTGGAAACTGCTTGTATTCAGGTTCTAGGCTTCGAATTAGACCTGGTGAACTTGCGTAGTGAGGACTATTCGCAGGACTCCAGGATTCCGGCGGTGGTGAGGACTATTTAGGCGTTTGGGACTCCGGCGCAGGATGCGCATAGAAGGGATTTGACGATAAATTCGCTGTTTTACAACCTGCAGAGGGAGGAAATTGAGGACTGGACGGGCAGAGGACTGGCGGACCTGGAGGAAAGAGTGGCGAGGACTCCTTTGCCAGCCTTACAGACCTTCCTAGACGACCCTTTGCGAGTGTTTCGCACTATCCGCTTCACTGCCCGCTTCGACCTTCGCTTGGAAACTGATATTCGCGCGGCTGCAATGGCTGAGCCAGTGCGCAAAGCTCTAGTTACGAAGGTCAGTCGAGAGCGTATTTGCAAGGAATACACGCTAATGATGAAAGGCAAACACCCCTTCAACGCCCTCACCCTGCTCCACGACCTACAGCAACTTCCAGTGCTCCTTCGCGTCCCCAGCGACTTCAACGACCGGTCCGAAGCAGGCTTCGAAGCAGCAATCCGCCTGCAAGACCTCCAACTCAGCGGAGAAGCCGCCCTCCAGCCCAGCAGGACCTTCCTAGCCACCACTGCAGCATTAATGGCGGCTTATCGCTGTGAAGAAGTCCGTCTACCCAAGAAAAAGAACGCTGTTCCGCTTATCGACTTCATCTGTTCCGAGTCTTTGAAGGTAAGCTCCAGCCTAGTTATCCAATGAAGATAGAAGGCGGATTGTGGACATTTTGAGTCATTTGGACAGACTGTTGGAAGCCACTGAGAGTGGGGACGTGCTGCAGTGTGGCTTGCTGCTGAGGGATTTGAAGCAGGACTGGGACTTGGCGGCGCTGGTGTGTGCGGCGGTGCATGGGAGGCCTCCACTGCAGTTTCTGCAGCAAATCAGCACTTTGGTCAGTGAAAAGGGACTTATTCGGGTATGGGAGGAAAAGCCGCTGCTGAATGGAGCGGAAATTGTGACTTTGGTAGGGGCCTCAGGCCCAGCAGTGGGTCGACTACTGGAGCAAGTCTGGGCCTGGCAGATCCTGAACCGCACAGGCAGCAAGGAAGCCTGCGCAGAGCACATCCGCAGCCTGCATACCTCTAACCCTACGGATTAGGCGTATATCTAAGGTAGTTCTTGCCACTGGGAGTCTCCACCTTCCTCACTCCCTTCGGAAACTTCTCCGCACAGTCCTCATCTCTCACGGAAATAGCCACAATGCAGTCCTGTCCCGGCACCCAGTCGACAGGCGTGGCAATGGGGTGGACTGCAGACAGCTGCAGAGAGTCCACTACTCTCAGGATCTCATCGAAGTTCCTGCCTGTAGAGGCAGGGTACAGGAGGGACAGCTTCAGCTTCTTGTCTGGGCCGAGGATAAAGACGGAGCGACAGGTCAGTGGCATTCCAGACATGTTGACTAGTCCCGGCTGCAGCATTCCCCACAGAGTCGCAATAGTCCTGTCTTCATCTCCGATAATCGGGTAGTCCACTCTATGGCCCTGGGTAGCTTCGATGTCCGCCAGCCAGGCACTATGCGACTCCACCGAGTCACAACTCAGCGCTATCAGCTTAATCCCTCTACGCTGGAAGTCTGGCGCTAGAGCAGCCACCCGGCCTAATTCAGTGGTGCAGACAGGAGTGAAGTCGGCAGGGTGGCTGAAGAGGATGGCCCAGGAGCCTTCGATGTAGGCGTGGAAGGTGATGGGGCCTTGGGTGGTGTTGCAGGGGAAGTCGGGCACGACCTCGTTCAGATTTACCATTTATTAGTGAATGAATAGCTTGTGGGTAATATTGGAGACAGCCCAGCCCTTGCAATGTCGCTAATTCTCCGATGAAAGCGGTGTCTGTTATTGACCGAGAGAAAGAATTGCCTCTTCCCTGGACAGATCAAGTGAGATTTGTGACTTTCTGGTTGCAAGCAGCAAAAGTCTGTGCAAATGTCTGACATTTGCCACTTCCCACAGACATGTAATGATCACTTCGCAAGACAGACACTAGAAGGGGCTCAGCCACATAGGTGAAATAGAAACTGTGTTGAGTTTGGCCTCTTCCTTAGTTGTCATTACAAATGTCAGCTGCAGAGGTTAGCCTAGCTTATAACTATCGAAGCAGAGTAATTTTGCGCTGTTTTGATAGTAGCTGAAGGAGAGCTGAGAATCAGTGAGGAAAGAAGCGCAGGACTAGTAAGACTCTAAGCTCTCTGTGGGCATTTGCCCTGCTATCGACCTGCAGTAGGCATCAAAGACTGCTCTTCGTCGTCTGAGTCGGAGTCGTTGGCTTTGGGCTTGGCAGGCAGGAGCGGCTGTATGGAAGGAGGCTGGGTGTAGCAGAGACAGAGGGCAGCTAGCAGGGCGTAGAGGGAACAGGCCTGGAAACAGGTCCAGGCAGCTCGGGGTCTGTCTGCAATTGGGATATATGCATAGTCGAAGACCAGCACTAGGCTGAGTCCCAGCAGACATGCAAACCCCAGCAAGCAAAACCCACACAGCGCCCTCAGAGCCGTTCTGCCCCTGTTTTCCATAATAGGAAACTAAAGACTAGGAAGCGAGTCCTTGCGTTCTTCCTGTATATCCGGCAGCGGTTTGCCTCGACTAATCCCTGAAAAGTCCGGAAAAGCCTGGAAAGTCTGCAATTTCCGTAAACTTCCGTGCTTTCCGCCTTTCAGAGTCTTTTTGATTTTGTGGTTGCGACGGAGACGGAAGTCCGCTGCGAAGCTGAGGTCTTTGGAAGGCGCTTCCAGCAGTTTTTTCTGCAATTCGCCGATGTCACCGAGAAGTTTGAAATTTTCTTCTTGCTTTCGCTTTAACTTCTTCTCCATGACCTGTGTCTCTACCTTGAGCACCGACTTCTGCTGTGCCAATTGATTATACAGCACCGTCAACTGACTCAAGCTGTTTTCCAAGTTATCCATCTTCTTCTTCAAATGTCTCTCCCCCACACTCATCGAATTTTCCAAGTTCCTGTAATTCTCCTGCTCCGTCTCCAAGTCTCTGAGCAGCACAGCCTGTCTCTCCTGCATAGTGCTCAGCTCTCGCTGGTGTCTGGTCTTTTCGTCCTCTATGGAGCGCTGGTGTTTGGAGCGCTCTGCGTCGAGTTGAAGTTGGAGTTCGGAGGCGGCTTCGCGACGGATGTGGGTGAGGGCGTTTTCAGGGCTGGAGGAGACTTGGGCGTGGAGGGCGTCTTGCAGGTCTGATTTTAGCTGGTCGTTTTCGCGGGTGATTTGCGCGTTTCGTGACTGCTCAGCTTCGAGAAGTTCCCATACAGAGGCAGTGTCTGTCGCGTCGATTGAGGACAGGACGAGCGATTTTACGTCTGGATCTGTCGATTTGGCTGCCAATTGCACCAAAAGCGATTCTCTGCTTTCAAGCTTTTCCCTCAACACCTTGACTTCCTCCTCCTTCGACTCCAGTTGGAAGTTCATCCTTGTCACTGTGGTTCGGGGCGTTTCCAGCCTGGCCTGTGCTAGTCCTTACCGCCTGGTCTCTCAGTAGTCGATCCACTTCGTCTTCCAGCTCCTTCGTCCTCATCTCCATGCCCTTACTAGTCGCCAGTACTCCATTTATCTCCGATTGGTGCGTTTCCTGCAGCAAATGCGCCCTTTGGAGTTGGTCGTCCAGCTCATTATTGCGCTCTTCCAACTCATGGATGGTGTTGAGCAGGTCAGTGAGTTGCTTGTTCATATCCTCCCGCTGCTTCAGTAGACTTTGGTTGCGGGCAGTGGTTTCCGCCAATTTCAATCGATATTCCTCGCTCATTTCCGCAGTTTCCGACAGTTTTACGCGAGTATCTTCCAATTCTTGCCTCATTTCCGCCATTTCCGGCGGGGGCTCAATAGCAGTGTTAATGGTAGTTTCCGGCTCATCCACATCCCCTAATAACATCTCCTCTGCAGGCAGGTTTCCTCCAGACTCAAAAAGCGCCTTCTCCAGTAGTGCTATTTGCCTGTCTTTCTTCGCCATCTCAGCATCTGCCTTCGAAATCAGCAGTTTCAGCTCTGCAACGGTGTATTCCTTATTGACTTTCGGCTTATTTTTGATTTGCTTCGCTCTAATGCCGAAACGAAGAGTACTGACAGTCTCTGCCTCATTATAGGAAGACGGGGAGCAGGTCAGAATGAGGGAAGTTTTCGAGTTTCCGCCCAAGGAGTCCTGCAAAACCCTGGTCAATTTGCTGTCTCTGTAGGGCACATGGGTGGATTTCCCGTCTGTGAGGGAGTTTATGACCAGTCCAAGAGTGGAAAGGGACTTATTTATGGTTTTCGCCTCGTCCAGTCTTTTCCCCTCCGCGCCTGTTTTCCCTACTTTCTCTGAGCCGGCCAGGTCTACGAGGTAGAGTTTGCCGGTTCGGGCGGAAAAGTCCAGAGTGTTGTTTTGAGCGATGGTCATGATGAAGAGGGAGTGGGAGCGAGAGCTGCCTTCGTTCATCTGAGTCGCTGCGACTTCCCTGTTGGCTGTGCCGTCCTTCATTAGGTTGTAGACTTCTACTTCGTCAGACACATATTCCTCTGTCAAGTCCGCAATATAGACTCCTCTGCTCTTATCCTCATGCACTTTCAAGTTATTTTTGGACGGATTCAGCAAGTCTTTGATCTTTTCCATGTAAATTTCGCAGTAGCCAATCTTCACAGTGAACTCCAACTGGTCACTCGCGGACAAAATCGCATTAAACACAGTGGTAATCATCCTCGGAATCACCCCTTTCAGAGTGTCATCATCCAGCGAAGCGCCAGCCATCGTGAAAGTCTTCCCAGAGCCGGTCTGTCCATAAGCGAATACAGTGCCATTGAAGCCTTCCAACACTGATTCCACTATCGGCCTGGCAGCCGCTTCATACACTACAGCCTGCGGAGTATTGGGCTGGAAGATATGGTCGAAGTTGAATTTCAGAGGACTGCCTTCGCTCACTGCGTTGACTAGCACTTGGGTGCCGTCTGCGCTGAACTCCACGCAGGTGGAAGAGTTCATAGTGCGTTCTCGCTCGTTCATAGGGCGGAAGCGGCATACGACCTTGATGTTGGATTTGGAGGCCTGTGTAAGAGTTACGTCTTCTGTTACGTCTGAAAAGAAGGACCCTGCGAGACTGGGCGGGAGGGTTTTGCTTGGTTCAGTGCGGGACCTGCCTCCTGGCTTTACAGGCGATTCACTCATTTCTAATCAAGCACATACTCCAACCCTTGCATGTGGCAAAGCGACCGGCAGGCGCAGTACTGCGCGAGTTTATTTACGTGTAAAGTGCTGGTGTTTTCCCTAGATTGGATTTAAATGTATCTGAGTATAGCTTTAAGTCACTGAGAGGACTGTAAATTGAAGCGGGTTTTGATAGAGGGTTTATAGGGTTGGAAGGCAATTATAGTGGGTCAATAACAACCCGCAGGGAAATCATTCCTAATCTTTCGCATAGCTGCAGCACATTTCCTCCAAGGGACTAGTTAGCTGCATTGGCAGAAGCACTACTAGAAGGAATCGCGTACTTCTTTGCAAATTCGTGCAAAAGAGCCTCTAAATTGCTGTTTGCGAGACTACGGAAACAGAAATCTTCGAAAAGTCCTTTGCGTGGGTGAAAAGAAGACCAAAATAATGCGATTTCGACACTAAGCAAGTATAAGCTAGTGCTGAAAGGTGTACACTAGCATGCATGGAAATACAGCCTTTCCACCCAAATCAGCAGTGCTGCGGCTTGGTTATGCTAGAGATGTGCACCTACGGTGTTTCCGCTATGGCAAGAATGCGCATGAGAGTAGGAATGTATGGTGCGGGAGGAATCCGAGGACTCAACTCCCCTGGTCTGTGGGCCGGGTCTGCGAATGTACACCATCAGGTGCTCGCTAACGACCTCGGGACCGGCCTTGGCTTCACCCATTGCTTTTAACTCTCTACTAAGTCCCCTTCTTCATGGGACACTCACTTCGCACTTAGCTCCCCGCCTGCTTTTTTGGGCTTGCGCACTCTCTCAATCAGCTCCAAGCTCTCCTGCTGCAACTCATTAGACCGCTGTATCTCCCCCACAGGCACTGTGAAGGTCTTGTTCAGCAGAGTCTTCAAGTACTCGATTTCCTTGTCCTTCGCTGTCCGCAGGGACGCCAAGTCCGCGGACAGGTCCTCCACTTGCTTTTGCAGTTCCAAAATCAGTGTTTTTTGTCTGTCTTTGTCACGCTGAATTGCTGCTAATTGCTCGGTTTTGGTCGTTAGGTCTTTGGTCGCATCGCGGAGTCGCTTGGTTAGTCGGTCTGTTTCTTCGTGTTTTTCGCTGTGCACGGTGGCTTGCTGCAGCTCCATGTCACTCATCTGTTGCTCGAATTGCTTCAAAATGGATGCATGCTCCCGCTGCAAGTTTGCGGTTTCTGCATTAAGCCGGTCCATTTCCTCCCTCAAACGGCCGCCCGCTTCCCTCTCCGCCTCCAACTCCCTACCAACAGCCTTCAGTCTTCCCTCATACTCCAGCCTCACAGTCTTCGTTTCCTCTGCTTGTTTCTCTCTCCAAGTACTCAAAGTCGCTTCAAATCGCTGGCTATCAGCCAGCTTCCCAGCCTTTACTTCCTCTAGAGACTTGGTCAGACTGCGCACTTCACTTTCGTACTTGCGCACTAACTCGCGACGGGATTTTTCGAGCATTAAGTCGCTTTCTTGCTTGATTTCGGCGGCTTTTTGGGAAATATCGCGCTCCAATTCGTCGAAAGCCTGGGAATTCTGCTTCAATTTTGCTTGGTATTTCTGACTTTCCTGCAGCAGTCCTGCGTTTTCCCGCTTTAACCGGTCGATTTCATCAATAGCAGTTCTTTGATCTCGCTTCAACTGTGCAATAGAGCTCCTATACGCCTCCAACTGCCTTTCCTGCTGCTCTCCAGCCTCCTGCGCCTGTCTATCCCCTTCCAGTTTCTGCTGGTTTTCCACCTCTCTAGGCCTCAAAGCCCAGGTCTTCTCAGTGTCCTCTACAGCCTGGCGCAAGCGCGTTTCCCACTTGGACTTGCTGTAAGTGCCCTGGTCGTGCAGACGGTAAAGCAGACTTTGCAGGTCAGAGGCTAGATCCTTGCGACTGAGAGTTACAGCACTTTCCACGGCGGAGCGCAGGGAAAGCAGGTCGCTTTGTAGTAAGGAGAGACGGTTCCCTACCATCTTCCTCAGTCTCTGCTTTGTGTCTGCCAGCGCAACTCTCGCTTTCTCAAACCGACTCTGCAGTTCCGACTTCGTACTGGCGGACGAGGACAACACAGACTCACAGCGGAACAAGCGCTGCTGCAAGTCAGCTTTGTCCTCTTCAGTTCTCTTCAGAGCGGCCTTCAGCTCCCCACATCTGCGCTCGTAGTCCTGCACTTCGCCGCCTTGTGCCTTGGTCTTGGACTCGGCCTGTAGCAGGCGATTTCGGGTGTCCATGTGGTTGGCGAGTTCTCGCTCGTATCTTTGACTTTCCTCCTTGCGCCCGAGCAGTGCCTTTTCCAGCCTACCCTTCAGGTCGTTCACTTCCCGGTCTGCCTGCCTTCCTTCAGTCTGCGTATGTGCTAAAGTCTCCTTCATTTCTCTGCTTTCCTGCATTAGCCGGGCCGTTTCCTCCTCTGTACTGCGCATTTTGTCCTGCATGCGAGTCAGTTGTCTCTGTGCATCTTGCAACTGAGACTGTGCATCTCTCAGTTCCGAAGCCACTCGTCTAGTCTCAGTCTCTGCGACTTGTCTCTTGCGAGACTCGTCCTCACATAGCGATTTCAGCTTCTGTAGGTTCTCACTGGCGGCTTCTAGGTGGGCGACTAGGGCGTGCTGCTTTTCTGTGAGTTCGGAGATGTAGGTCTCGGCTTTGCGGTTCTGCTCGCGTAGCTGAGTGCAGGAGTCTTGCAGCTGAGTGAGTTCTTTCTCCGCTTCACTGGACCGGTTCTTGGAGGTTTCTATTTCCCGAGACTTGCGACTCAGGTCGTCCTTGAGCGCTTTCAAGTCACGAGTCAGCTGATTTACCTGAGTTTCCAGTGTGTCTCTGATCTGTGTGAGTGCAGTTTCGTGCTCAGTCTTCAGCCGCAGGCCCAACTCCTTCATCCCAGCTTCATGCTTCGCTATCAATATATAGTCCCTTTCAATTGACTTGATCCGTTCTTCGAACACGCCCTTCATTTCCTGGTCGTAGAACTTCGCCTTGGCTACTTGGGTCTGTGTGTCGACTTGCAGCTCGGAGAGGCGCTGGTCCATGGCTGTCTGCAGTTGCAGCATTTGGGCTTGGTGCTTTGAGGCTAATTCGCTTTCTTTGCGCTGGCCTTCGCGCTCTGTTTCCGCGACTTTCCGCTCCCATTCTTCCTTCACACGTCTGATGTCGTCTTGTGCAGATCGCATGATGCGGTCCAACTGGCGCTTGAGTTCCTCCTGCAGCTCCTGACTTTGCTGCAGCTCTTGGGACAGGTCAGTGATGTAGTCCTTTTGTTCGAGGATTTTGCGTTTGAAAAGCTTGCTTTTGGACATGTATTGCGCCTGTATGGACTCTTTGGAGCGGCTTTCTTGCTTCAGTGCTTCGGTGATTTCTTCTTCGTAGCGGCTGAGTTTGGTTTGGAGCTCTTCACCTTCCTTTGCCATTCTATCCCGCAGCCGCTCACTCTCCGCCCTGGCATTGACCTTCTCCGCCTGCACACTCTGCAGCCTCACGACTAAGTCCTGCACCTCCTCATGACTTTCACTCAACTGCGCCAGAAGACTTTGCTTCTCTTTGTCCACTGTCTGCGCCCTGGCTCGCTCCCTGTCCAGGTCTATGCGCAGACTATCTGCTTGTCTCACAGCTGTGCGGAGTTGCTGTTCTAAGTCTGCCATTTGCTCGGAAGTGCGCTTCATCTGTCCTGCGCCTTCGAGTTTCTGGGCGAGTTCGAGTTCTCTGCGTTTCAAAACGTCCTCGGTGCGTTGCTGCACTTCGTGTAATTGTCTTTCCATCTGGTCAGCTCTGAGGAGAGCCTTTCGCCCTCCTTCCTCGGCGTCATTGAGAGCTTTAGAGAGCTGCTTCCCCTCCATATCACTCCTCGCAAGTCTCCCAGTCAACTCCATCACCTCCGTCTGCAGCTGCTCTATAGTCAGTTCCCTCTCCTTCGCCATCGACTCCTCCTGCAGCTCCCTCACTCTGAAGTCCACGAACTGCTGACTCACCGAGTTCTGCTTCATAGTGGTGATTACCTCGTCTGTCTGCACACTCGCTCGAAAGGCATTGGCCTGCTCTCGCACCTCTTGCAGGCGCTGTTCGTAGAGCTCTTGGGCCTTCGCTAGCTTGGAGTTGAACTCGGCTGTGAGCCGGGCTTTGAGGGAAGTGGGGTCGTCCCGGCCTTTCCACCTCTCGGAGTCCATTTAAATGAGACAGCGGCGAAGGTGACTGCGGGCTTGGAGGGCGAGTTCGTAGCGAGTCTGCAGCTGAGCCAGGGCTGCCTTCAGTCTGCTGTTTTCCTGCTGCAGTGGCGAAAGCGACCTGCGGGTTCGTAGTTCTGCTTCCAGGACTGCCAGTCGCTCCCTCTGTCCTGCGACTTTGACCTGTAGGTCTCTTTCCAACTGCAAGGACTGCTCTCTGCGTTGGCGGGTTTGGGCTAGTTCGAGTCTGAGACTGGTGACTTCCTGGTGGTAGGGCGCCAATTCTTCCTCTCTCGCCCGCAGCTCTCCACACAGTCGCTGGAAAGTGGCCTTCAGGTATTCTTCGTTGCGCAGTCTTTCCTTCAGTTCACTGAGTTTCGAACTCGAGTGAGTGGCTGGCCGGGGGCAGTGAGACTGGGAAACTGCAAGGGACTGACTCAACTGCACTGCTTGGCGACTACGCAGGAGAGCAGTTCTAAGTGAGTCCTCCATCCTTTTAGCGCTGCTTAAGCCTATAAGCGGTCGAAGTCCAACTGGTTGTAGCTCTTCTGCTTGTAGATGCAGTTGTGCAGCATGAGCAGCTTGACACGGCAAAGCTGGGGGTCAGGGCCCTTGGTGCATATAGCGAAGTCAGCGGACTCAGCGAGGCAATGGGCCTCTGCGAGCTGCGCATCGTGCGCAATGCAAGAGCGGCGCCAGTAGGTGTAAATCCCCAGCAAGCCCACCACTCCAGCACTCACTCCCAACATCTGCTTCGACCCACCGAAGCGGCGCTCGCCTAGCAAGAGCAATGACCTGTACGCCATTGATTATAGGTAGACGAAGTGGGAATACAGCACTCGCCGCAGGTCGTAGTACTCCTTGCTCGCCAGGCCTTCTAGCTGGTAGTGGGTGCGGCCGCGCTCGTCCTTGGTCCTGGACAGCAGCACGCTTTCGTTCACTACCAACTTGCCTTCTCTGAACAGCACTCGGTACCCTCTCTCCACCAGGTTTGCTTTCAGTTGATTGAGCGACAAAGTGCCTAGAAAGACTCCATGTTCCTGACTCGGAGTCTCCTCTTGCCTGATATGAAACAGCAGTCTATCCTCCGTGTCCTGAACTTCCCCTTTGATGTAGGACACTTCATACCCATCCACCGAGTGGAACTGCAAAGATCTGTACAGTTCCTCTGAGAAGTGAATTGGGCGGATGGTAAAGTGCTGTAATAGGTTTAACACAGCTCCGGGCTCGGGCAGGTGCACTTCCCGCACACTGGCTTGAGTCTTGGCGTACTCTGCCAGTTCTGGTCGATTGCAGGAGCCCAGGAGCGCTAATTGCTTCGGCCGGGCTTTCGCGATTGTAAGTTTCATGGAAACCAGGTCAGGCCGGGAGTCAAAGAGACATACAGCCTTGCGAAGTAAGAGATGGAAGGAAACGGTGCCCTCTTCGAGACTTGCATTTTTCCGCACTCGCTCTTCCTCCATCATTTGGAACACAGGAGTCTGCAACTGCCTCCGCATTTCCTGCTCCGTCCTCCGCTCTTTCACTTCTTCCATTTCGTCAGGGTTCCTCCACAGCAGTAACTCCGCTTCAGTCATTTCCTCGCCGTATTCGTCTGCTAGAGTCTTGCACTCACATATGGCGAAGCAGGGAAAGGCCTTGGTTTCGAAGTGCTTGGCTACGTTGTCTGCAGGGTCGGTGCTGGGCTGCTGGTCCCCTGCTTCTACAGTTTCGGGCTGGGACTCGTCAAGAGCACTGGTGGAGTCGGTGATGTCGAGACTGGGAAGGACTAGGCGGGTAGCAGGGAACTCGAAGAAGGTGCCTTTCGGTGCGTCTATGAGGGTTTGAAGTAAGCCGGGAGATGGTAATTCCGACACCAACAGAAGGTTGTTTTCCCGCTCGGCCATGCGAGCCAGGACAGAGCGAGATAGGGGTGAGGAGCAGTCCCAGGGAGTCGCCAGGATGCAGCAGGGCTGAGACCAGTCGATTTCCTCTTCACTCTGCACCAACTTCACATACTTGAACGTGAACAAGTTGTCTCTGCTGAACTCGAACTGCGAAATTGCGCGTTCGTTCATCCACTCCAAGTGGCTTTTGATGAAGTCGATGGTCGTTCTGGTCATGTTGCCTAGGAAATAGAGACCTGCGCTTTGCAAGTCGTCCCGGTTCCGGTCCCAAAACTCCTCCAAAGCGACCAACATCTCTAAAGTGGGGCCTGCGGCCTGCACAGGCACCAAAACACTGCCTTCCCTCCCAATAGTATCTCGGATAGCCTCTAAGAAGCGTCGCTCTTCCTCGGCTCTTGGCCTGTCGTTGCAGGCGGTCGTGCCCAGTATGAGCAGCAGCGCTTGCTCGCAAATGTGGAAGTCCAGTCCACTAATGTGTCGCTGCGGATGAGGGAAGACGCAGGGTGCATAGATGATGTCTTGCATGTCATAAGTGAGTTTCCACGCAGTGCCTCCCACTGTATGTCCCGCTCTAGTGGGCGTCACCACCACTCCCACTTCCTTCAGTAGAAACTTCTCTGAGTACTTGAGTTGCACAACTGACTCGAACACGGAATTTATGTCTTTCACTGATAGTGCGCTGAACCGCTCATACTTCGCTCGGGAGAGGTACGCATCGAACAATACCATTTGCCCCATTCTCGCCACAGGTAAAGTCGCATACACTGCTGCTCGGTACCCAGGCTGCTTCGCCAAGTAGGGCAGTGCTCCCAGGTGTTCCAAGGCAGGCTGCGAAACCAGGATGTAAGAAACTTTGGGCAAAATGCTCAGGACAGGCTGCAGCAAAGCAGGGTCCAGGGCAGGCGTCCAGCCGCAGTCCAGCAGCACTATGGTTGTGTCGATTTGGAGTATGTTGGCGGTGGCGCCGTCACGGCCCAGGTCGAGGAGAGGCGTGAACTGCACCGTGGACATATGTAATGGAGCCTGGCTGGCCCCAGACTTGGTCTGTGCAGTCCTTTTAACTAATGTCTTTGCTAGAAAAGACAATTGCTGAGGGCATTACTATCAAGAAGATTCAGCCTGGGCCCAATCTGCTGGTCCTAAGAGTGGAAAATCTCAGAGAAACGCCCATCGAAGTGACGATGGACATAGCCGGGTCGCAAGGAGTGACAATCCAGCAAAGTCCACTGGCCTCTGCCTACACAGTGGAGGTGGGAAGCAGGCAGGAAGAGGAACTGGCGACTTTGGCGCTCAGTCAGCCTTGGAAATTGACTGCTAAGTACAAAGTCGCACTCAGACCTGGCAACACAGAGGCTCTCAGCAAGCAACTCATTGAGGAAAAACGGACTTTGAGCGGACTTCTCAATGCTTGCAGACACCTCGTCCAGAAGCAGAATTTGACGGGACTCATGCCTGAAGACCTAGCAGCCCGCGGCCTGGCGAACTTCGCAGACCCTACCTTTCCTCCAGGGTCCGAAGCTATTTTCCTGGGGAAAGAGGCCACCACTCTCCCTGCTACTCCGCACTGGAGAAGGCCAATACAGTTCTACCCAGGAGCTTTGCAGCTGTTCGCGGAAGTCCTCTCCCCCTATGATGTGAAGTCCGGAGTCTTGAAAGACAACTGGTTGGTCGGAGCCTTCTCAGTGCTGGCAGAGCGTCCGCCCTTACTACATCACCTCTTCCTCACACCCACAGTGTCTGAATGTGGCCTATATCAAGTGCGTCTCTGCAGGTCCGGCCAGTGGGTGACAGTGACGCTGGACGACTACTTCCCTTGCTACCCCAACCTAACTCCCCTGTTTTCCCGCTGTCATGGAGAGGAACTCTGGGTCTTACTGTTGGAAAAGGCCTATGCGAAGCTCGCAGGGTCCTATTTGCGTCTCAGAGATGTATCCCTCAGAGAGGCGTTGAGCACGCTGACAGGCCTGCCAGTGCATGTGCTGGACTTTGAGGGAGTCACAGACACAGAAGAGATATGGACGCAGGTCTTTTTAGCTGAGGAACACGACTGTGTCATGGTCGCTTCCACGGACCCTAGTCAATCTCAAGGCTGCACCTACGCCGTTCTGGCAGTAAAGACCCCTCCAGGCCAGCGCCTACTAAACCTGCGGAATATATGGGGGGATTTGCAGTGGCAGGGAGAGTGGCGAGAAAAGTCCCCACTTTGGACAGCCGACCTGAGGCAGGCCGTGAGTTTCGACCCTGAGGATGGAACGATCTGGGTCAGTTTCGACGAATTTCGCAGGAACTTCATGAGCGTCACAATATGCCATTCGCAGGCTCTGTATGAAGCCCGTCTGAGAGGGAAGTTCCTGCGAGTTGCATCAGTGGACGGACGTAGTCTGGCTTTGTCGAAGTATTACTACTGCCTGCAAGTCACAGAGACCAGCCAATTCCACCTCTCTCTGCTTCAAGAAGGAAACTCCCCTCTGCGGCCTACTCTCGATTTGGGCTTTTTCCTGTTCCGCAGAGAGGCAGGCAACCCGCAGCTCCATTCCTATCTCCTAGCACAGGAAGACCAGCAGCTTCACTGGCAAGTCGAGTTGCCCCCTGGCAACTATATCGTACTGCCCAAAACCAGTGGATGTGCTCTGCAGCGGCCTCTCACTGCTAGGCCCGAGCCGAAGGCTTTGCTGAGCACAGGGAGTCGGTTTACACATGTAGCGGAAGCAACTCTAAAGGACATATTTCGAAAGTTCGATTTGATGGTAGCGGGCGAATTGAACGAATTCGAACTACGAGCGTTGTTCGAGACTGGCGGCTGGACTGTATCCAAGGGCGAGTTCGAGGGATTGAAAGAGCAGTACAGCTCCACTAGGAATGGAATCGCTGAGGAGGGCTTCCTCGCTCTGATGGAACAGTGCTGCGCTCAGAAGGGAGAACCGTACCTGTGGGCCTTCTTAGAACAACTCGGCTACGACCGAGAACTGTACTCAAACAAGGTTAGAAGCTTTATGCTCTGTCTGCATTGTGACAAGCAGGTGCAAGTGGAAGTGAGGGAAAACCTCCATTCCAACCTCATCACTGTCGGCTTCGCGGCCCTGGCTCTGCAACTGGGTGAGACTAAGCACGAAGCTGACCTAGGCAGCTTTCTGGTGCTGCGCGAAGGCTCAATTGGCACCTACCTTGTCCAGAATAAGACCTTGCGCAGGCTACAGGTCAGTGTGGATGTCAGCGGAGCACAAAACGTCCTAATTAGCACACTAACAGACCTGAACAGAGCGAAAGTGGAGGGTGGGGAGACAGGTGTAGTGCTGCACTTCCAATCACTGCCCGGTAGCACGGGGTTCAGGCCGAGAATTGAGATGGTGCCTGCTGCAGACTAGGTCTAACGTATTAATATGGCTGCGAGGCTCGTTGACGACGCGCTGCTTCAGCAGAGCTTTGGAAGTGCAGTGGACCCATACAGTGCTGCTCCTCAGAGCTGTGCTGATTGCGCCTCCAGTCCCTTCCTCAACCGCTACATCCGCAGCAGACGCCCTCAGTCCATCCCCCCACCCGCCATGTGGAGTCCTTTGCAAGGCTGCGACTTCACTCCAGGCCCCGTCCCTACTCCATACCGCTCTTTGCCTACCTTGCCTGAGCGAATCCTCGACGCACCTGAGCTACTAGACGACTACTACCTGAACCTGGTGGATTGGGGCGCTCTTGATATATTGGCTGTAGCACTGCGCAATCGCTTGTATCTGTGGAACGCAGGGTCTGGAGTAGTGTCTCAACTCGCAGAGACGGAGGAGAGCATCACAGCAGTGGCGTGGGCGCAGGACGGCAAGACGTTGGCAGTGGGAGAAGCGCAGTCCTGCATCAGTCTGTACGATATCGAGACAGGCAAGCCCTTCCGAAAGCTGAGCTGTCACAGAGACAGAGTCTCGTCACTCGCTTGGAATGGAGCGGTGCTTTCCTCTGGCAGCAGAGACACCACCATTGTGCACAGCGATGTGAGGGCGGAAAGCTCTTTCCTGCGTGTGCATGAACACCAGCAGGAGGTGTGTGGACTGCAGTGGAGTCCGGATGGTCAGTTGCTTGCTTCAGGAGGCAATGACAACCGTCTCTGTCTCTGGGAGCCCACAAGCAGTCTCCCGCGCTTCTCTGTATGTGCCCACAAAGCAGCGGTTAAGGCCTTAGCGTGGTGTCCTTGGAAGAGCAACTCGCTGGCTTCGGGGGGAGGCACAGCTGACCGTTCCATTAAGCTCTGGAACACTGCGACTCACGCCTGTGTGCAGTCTGTAGACACAGGTTCCCAAGTCTGTGCACTGCAGTGGAATAGACATGCTCCTGAACTGCTGAGTGCCCACGGCTACGCCCACAACCAACTAGTGCTCTGGAAGCTGCCAGAACTCATGAAAGTGCAGGAGTTCTCAGGACACACAGCTCGAGTGCTGTTTCTGGCGCAGAACCCACAGGGCTCCACTGTCGTCTCTGCAGGCGCGGATGAAACGCTACGGTTCTGGAGAGTCTTTGAAAGTGCGATAGCGGGCGGCAAGTGCGAGTCCCCGTGTAGTCTTTATCAATGCAGATAACCTTATTTTCAATGCCTTCCTAGGCTAATGAGTACAGCTCTGCGTTTCTATGAGACTTGCAGGACTTCACTAGTGTAAGGCGAAGCCACTTATGTGCTGACCTAAACTAGCACAGTCAGCACAGCTACCTCCAGCAAGGCCGCCCAAGCGAGCATCGCAGGCCCCATCGTCAAGTTGACAGCAGTGAAGCCGCGCTGCTCTCCATGGTAGTTGAGTTCTCCTCGGCCCCAGGCGTACAGCACTGAGTACTGCTGGTTGGGCTCGATGTCGAGATCTTCTGGGTCTTCTGTCTTCAAAGGCCTGCGGAAGGTGATTGTGGCGTTGAGACTGTCATCCATGAAGTCCAGCAACTGCAGGTTGTTCCAGCCGCCCTGGCTTTCGTCTGTTGGCGGTCGAGAGTTGCCCACAGCCTTGCGGTCTGCGAGGTAGTAGTTTCCGTTGGAGTAGACAACCGAGTAGATATCAGCTCCGTGCATGCCCGCCACAGAGCCTTCCACCAGGCCAATGCCTACCCAGTCGAAGGCTCCGTACACAGGAGCACCCAGAGTAAGTGTAAATGCGATGTCTTCGTGCTGCCAGTCCCAACTGAATCTGAAGCCGGGCGCTAGCTGCGCTGTCTGCATGGTGGCGTTGTCGTACAGGAACTGGGCGGCTGCCAGGACCACACTCGCAAGCCACAACCGCATCTTTATTGTCCTTACTACTTTAGTCGCTTGCGCAGATCCACCAGGGCGGGAGTCTCGTAGCCAGTGACAGCCAGCGTATTGGAAGGCTCGAAGGGAAGCGGAGTGAGGTCTTGGAAGCCACTGATAGCGACATTGCGTATGAAGCGAGCCGTGTCTTCCAAAGGCTCTTCCTCCGACTCAGACGCAGGAGACTCAGGCTCCAGCTCTCCCCAGTGGTGGCGAGCATCGTCCTCTATCAGTCCCCCTAAGCGGTGTTGGAGACTAGTATAAGGGTCATTTTCCCCTTTGCCCCAACTGCCGCCGGGAAATTGTGATCCTTCCGGCATAGGTGCGTTGATACCAGGAATGCGCAAATGGGGGTATGAGGGGGGCGAGCCGAAGCGCTGCATGTTGACGAGCCAAGGCGGTGGACAGCCCTCTGGCATGCCGAGTGCCAGTTTCAGCTCGTCGGAGAGCTGGCCTGGTCTGTACACTCTCATTTTCAGCTCATTCTCTTTGCCTTCGTGATACACATCTCCGAACTGTGTGAATTTCGGTTTCTTCTGGTACTTGAAGAAGGCGTCGTGCAGCACTTGGTAGTCAATATCGAGTTTGCCCAGTTTGGGGTTCATTCGCTCTCGCATGCGCTGTTTCAGCAACTTCCCCGCCTCTCGTTCTCGAGTCTGCGCTCGCAGCTTGGAAATGCCAGTGGCCTCAATGAAGTCCGGCAAAGAAAAGGGCATTTTGTCAGTGCCGCGCTTGAGCTGCATGAACTTCCGCTTCTGAGCCCAGTGCTTCGGTACAGCCACAGTGTTTTTGTAGGCCTTGAGGTGGATGAGGAAGTCTGCGTCCTTGGCAGTGGTGTCTACCCACTCCACCACTTCAGGGCGCTGAGTGTCCTGCTTCAGTTCGAACGTGGTGGGTCGCAGTAGTTTCTTGAGCTTCTTCCTACTCAGGTAGATGGGAACTACTGGCACCTCGGGCTCTTCAGGCTCCGGCAAGGCTTCCTCTTGCACAGCCTCAAACCTGCGAAACACCTCCTGAAAGGTAGGCGGCACTCCCTCCTTCTCGAAGAACTCTTCTAGCTCTGGCTCTGCCAGTTCCATGCTCTGCGCCTCTCCTGGGGCCGGGGCCACTGCGCCGACTCCACTGCTGGGCGTGTTCTTACGACGTTGGCGCTTGTGCTTCTTCTTGAGAGCAGCTTGCCGCAGGGCCCACAACGCTCTGCGTTCCTTGTTCGACTGCACCATATTAGCCTAGCTCCAACGAGGTGTCCAGCAGGCGCTCGACTTCCGGGGAGACCAGAGCATGCCGCTGCACTTGCAGGACCTCCCGCAATTGAGTGCGCTGGGGCCCGTCCAGGTGTTTGGCGTACAGCTGCACGAAGGTGAGGAGCAGCTGGTGCCACAGCAGAGGCAGATGTCTTTCCTCGGCTTGTGCTCTTACGAAGAATTGCTGCATTCCGGACACCACTCGCTGAGGCAAGGACAGCTTCTTCGCCAATAAGGACTTGATGACGAAGGAAGCGGGGCCTGTGTAGGGCAAAGTACTGAGGCGCAGTAGAGCTGCACTTGCGTGGGCCATGGGCAGCGAAACCTTCATCACAGCGCTGCCCAGCACAGCTGCTTCTCGCAGGGTTGTGTTTTTGTCCTCGCACATAGGGAAGATCACGCCCTTGAACCAGGCAGCGGGCTTGTACACGGCCTTCTTGAGAGCTGCGTAGTAGTGGAAGTTTAGCTTGCCGTGCTCGCGGATGTCAGCCCGGAGGGATGGCAGGAAGTACGCCTGCAGGAACTTCTGAGCCTGGGGCGGAGTCATGTTGGAGACGAACACCGACACTGCCTCACGCATGGCCTGGGGCGTCCAGGTGTAGGGCGCCGTGAGCTGCAGCACCGCTTCCCACTGCTCCAGCGCAGGGATCATTTTGAACGCCTTCGGCACCTTGCCACTCCGATACGCAGCCAAGATTTTGCCCACAGCAGTGTACACCTGCACCACTGTCGGGTCCAAGTCCCCACGCACATCCAGGGCGGCCTCGAGGCGCTCTGCTACTGAGGTATTGTCGCCTCGGAAAGCTGCGAGTTCCGCCTCCACCTCTGCACTGATGGTCTGGAGCTCTGGCAGACACACGTAGCCCTCAGCGTCCACCAAGTCGTCTGCTTCCTTGGTCTCGTGCTCGTGCGGCTTGCGCTTCAAGTCGATTTCCTTCGGCCGCACTTTGAGGTGCTTTTTATGCGTCTTCGCCTTGAGCCCCATTACTATTGACTAGGACTGTCAGGCTCAGGCAAGCCCTCGGGGTAGACTTCAAAGGTCGCAGGCGTCCTGATGACTTGCAAGTCGCAGAGCCGCTGCAGCATGTCGTGGAAGGCTGCCTTGCCGTGAGGGTTGTCCAGAAGGATGTCCTGCATCCCTTCCGCCACTCGCATGAGACTGACTGGAGCTTACGCCACCTGCATGTCGTCCCCTCGCAGAGCATCACAACTGTGAAGGACCAGAGCTAGCAGTTCACAGGTTTCCAGGTGCTCAGCTCTTGAGGTGATTAGCAGAGTGAACTTCACTAGTTGAAGTGCGACTTCGGTGACTGCCGGCGGCGCCACTGCTTTCAGCAGGTCCTCCAGGTCTCTTTGGGCTTCGACGAAGTCGTGGCTTTCCAGCAGCTTTCGCACAATGCCTTGCGTCTTTAACTTGTGTTCAAGCCGCAAGCTGGTCCGAATGATAGGCCTGGAAGGCGCAGTGGGACGACTTTCCGACCCCTCGGACTCGGTAGTGTCTTCGGACTGCGGACTTTCCTCGAGAAACTGGACACGCCTTAAGGAGCACACCTTTCTGCGCAGCACTGGAGGACTCACAGGCCTGGGTACTAAGGCTACAGGGTGAAGCAGAGAGTCTCTGGCTCCCAGCAGGTCTTCCAGTTGGAACTGCAGCTTTTTGGAGCGCCGTCCGGCCTTCAGTTCAGCTTCCAACAACTCCATCAGAGTTTCGCACTGGGCAAAAGCCTGAGTGTGAGCGAGTAATAGTGAAGGCACTGTAGACTTGAAAGCTGCACAAAGAGCCCCTAACGAGTCTTCCTCCGTCAGGCCAGTCCTTATCGCTGTTATAGCACTAGCATAAGCCTGCTGGCAAGGGCGCAGGGCCTCGGTCACCAGCCACGCATCGAGACTCAGCAATCCCCACAGCTCAGCAGGGGAGGTGTACGCCTGTGCAATGCTTTGGTCGAGGTCGGAGCTCAGCTTGGTCTGCAGGTGAGAGGCCAGGGCAGGAGTGGAGGAGATGTGGCGGAACAGGGCGGCTGCCATTGAGGCGAGCGAGGGACTCAGTACCTTCTGAGCTGAGGCTTTGGCCAGGACTATGGAAACAAAGCTGTCAAGCAGTGACTGAGAGCAGGCCAATGACAGGAGCAACAGTGTCTGTTCGCTGCTGTTATTCGGAGTGACTTTGTTGAGCAGGAGTCGCAGTTCCCGCACTGCCGGGTCTTGCGTTCGTGTGAAGAGTTTGGGTCTTTGCATTTCTAAAGGGGCTGTAAAGCCCTGTAATAGTGCATGGGTTGCTGCGGCAGCAGGGAAGTGCCTCGCCACTTTCAGGACTACGCAGCCTCACCAAGCCCTCAGAGCCCTGCGCAAGACTGGGAAGTACTGGACCAGCCGTTCTACTCACAGCTCCAGAATGCCTACCTAAAGCAGTGGAGCCTGGCTGAAGCCGCCTTCGACTTGCCTGTGCATGAGGGCGGCCATATGGACTATCAGCTGTTAAAGCGTTTGAAGCCTTTCCTGCTCTGCGGAGCTCCAGACTCCGTACTTCCTAGGGTGCTAGCCAGGCTGTTCCGTCTGAACTCCAGTGCCAACGCTGAGCGCTTCAATGTGCGTCGAAGGTACTTTGTGGGGCGAGAGGCATGTTTGTTCGGCCGCATTGGGCAATCTAGCTTGCAACCGAGTGCCGCAGGACAGCAGGTGTGGCCTAGGTAGAGAGCCACGCTCATTTGTCTCATGCTGCAGCAGGAGTTTCCTGACCTCGTTTGCTGTCCGCTGCTGCCCTGCCTCGTGCAAGTTCTGCTCCACTATCTGAGTGAGGCGGATGTGCTGCAAGTCGCGACGAGTCTGGTGAAGGAAGCAGCCCAGCAGCAGCCTTCATTCAGTGCATATCTACTGCTCTCGCCACAAGCTCATTTGATGTACATCCCACACAGCACCTATGCGAGACTCCAGCGCCAGTCCAGTCTCCCAGAGCAGCTGGCGGTGGAGCTGATTAAGGACATGCTAGACAATCTGCTGCTCCCTTATACACGCAAAGAATACTGCGGCTTTCTGCTCTCACTCTACCTAGTGTGCGGCATCCGGCTGCTGGCTAAGCTAGCTCTGCTCTTCCTGCAGATGTGGACTGCCCAGCGGCCTGCCGAGCTCAGCCTTGTCTCAGCTCAGACTTTCTGTGCACAACTCGACCTCGCCAACTTCGTGCCAATTGCTCGGCGCATCAAACTAAGCCCTTCCAGTCACTCCGCACTAGCTCGCTCTCCTGAAGCCGTAAGAGCCAGGCAGTTCGACCGAGTGGCCAGCTTCCTTGGTCTGCAGAGTCTGCGTCTTGCGGAGTTGACCTACTCTTCAGCACGCGATGGCATTGCCTTGCAGACTTTACTGGGCAGTTGGGATGGCTGCATGGGTCCGCATGTGTTGCTTCTCTTTGCAAAGCCGCCTTTCGTTGTTGGTGTCTTTCTGGACCGCAGGCTGGCCGAACTTGGCACTGGAGTAACAGAGAGCGCCTGCGTGCTTTTCCAGGCAGACCCGGAGTGGCGAGCATGGACACACCAGTCAGGCGAGGTGTTGCGAGTGGAGCGGAGTGCCGAGGGACTGAGTGTGGGTGGAGCGCTGGGCCTCGCAGTGCCTCTGGCAGACGGCTGGTCTGAAGCTAGTGCAGTGTTCGGAAGTCCAGGGCTTCTGCGGAAGCAGCACTTCAGCGTGTTCTTCATAGAGATGTGGCGGGCTGAGAGTTAATGTGGCAGTGGGGCTTGCTAGTGCTTCGCCTGCTAACAGCGGTAGAATTCACTCAGCTAGGTGTGCGCGGCTACTTCACAGCAGACGAGTACTGGCAGAGTGTGGAAGTGGCACATCGGATGGTGTGGGGCTACGGCCACCTCACCTGGGAGTGGCAGGACAGTGCACTCAGATCTGTGTGTCACCCCGCTCTGTACGCAGTGCTGTATCAGTTCTTGGCAGTGTTGGGCTGGGACTCCGGCTGGGCTGTGGCTTACTCTCCACGACTGCTCGGTGCAGTGTTGCTGTGGATTTCGGACTTAGGTCTACACAGTGTGGCTCGGACTCTGGGCGGGCCAGTACTAGCAAGGCGAACTCTGATCTTGTACGTAGGGAGTTGGTTTGTGCTGTACGCAGGAAGTCGCAGTTACAGCAACTGTGTGGAGATGGTGCTGAATGTCGTGGCTCTGCACTGCTGGGTGCAGGGCCACTTCCTACGTTGGAACCTCGCTGTGGCAGTGGGCTGTCTTATGCGTCCCACTGCAGCACTCACTTGGCTGCCTTGCTACTGCTCTCTGCTGGGAAGACCTCGCAGACTGCTAATTGTGGCTCTACTAGCGTGATTGCCACTCAGAGCTTTCTTCCTCTCCCTTCAGGTACTGGTGGACAGTCTTTTCTACGGGCGCCTCACTTGCACGGCTTGGACGTTTCTGCAAGTGAACCTACTGCAAGGCCTTGCGCAGAACTACGGCACACACCCCTGGCACTGGTACTTGGGAGTCGGAGCTCTGGCACCACTGTTCAGCTACTACCCACTGGTGCTAACAGGCTGCTGGACTGCTCAGAAGTCTGTGGCAGGCCGCTGGATCCTGGCACTGGTGGGAGCCTGTGTAGCAGTGCTTTCTTTGAGTCCTCACAAGGAGTACCGCTTTCTTCTCCCAGTGATGCCTATGCTGGTCTTGCTCGCTGCCTTTGGACTGGAGCGGCTGTCCCCGCGCAGAGCCAGGGTCGTGCTCGTGGGCTGTGTGCTGCTGCAAGTCCCTGTGGCGCTGTACACTGCCCAAGTCCACCAGAGTGCCTCCCTGGCCACTGTGGACTTCTTGAGGGAAGAAGCAGCTGAGAGTGTGGACTTTTGGCTGGACTGCCACCTTACCCCCTTTTACAGTCACTTTCACCGTCCGCTCTCACTGCATTTCCTGGATTGTGGCCCCTTCACGCACCCTACAGAGGTCCAGCGCTTCTTCGCCAACCCTTCTTCAGAAGGGCGAGAGCGCCTGGCCAAGTTGCAGCCTGAGTTTGTAGTGCTGTGGAGCTCACTGTGGCCGGAGGTGGAGGCGGAGTTGGGGAACTACACAGAAGTGCGGCGTTTCTTCCATGCACACTTCACTGAGTCGCCGCGGGGTGACGCCTGGGATGTCAGCTTCATAGTGCTGCGTCGCAAGTAGTGCTATAATGCCGCGAGGCTTCGTTAACGTACAGGACGACCTGTTTTGGACGAGGCGGATCAGACGAGAGGAGTACCATCAGGTACAGACTTTCCACGACTTAGAAGTACAAGAAAGCAGAGACCGGCTGGCCCAGGCCGTGCGCAAGGCAAGATCCGTTTCAACGCTACTACGCAGGCGTGTGGACAAGGGCGTCTAGTTAATGATTTCTTGGGTCCTGATCAACTTAGTCGTTACTGGAAACGCTCAGAGTGTGGGGAGTGGCTCGACGGCATTGAGGCAAACAACTTCGCAAGGGCAGCTTGCTGCAGGGCTGGAGACCATCAACGGGAACTTGGTGCAACTAGCAAATCAGATCAACGAATACGCACAGTCAGAGAGCCAACAACTCAGCCAGGCTCTCACTCTCACCACTACAACGAGCGTCATTCTCGTCCGCAGCCAAATCACGTCTCTGCAGCAAGACCTCGATAACACTCAGCAGACCATCGATGAACTGCAGGCTCGGATCAACGAGTCCACACTGAGGTGTAATGGCTTCGAGCAGTGCACAGATTGTGCTCGCAACGAGGCCTGTGTGTGGTGCAGTGCAGAACAGCAGTGTGTGGCTGGAGACAGCAACGGGCCGCTGGGTGGAGAGTGTTCGGACTATTTCTATGGCTCTTGTGGAGCGGGCTGCGGGGAACTGATGCAGTGTGTAGCCTGTTTGGCCAACAGTGCTTGTTCTTGGTGCTCGAACGGAGGCGTCTGTACGGCGAGTGGGTCTGGCTGTGACACGAGCTTTCTGGTGACAACAGGAGGCGACTGCCCCGCATCGCAGACTGTGAGTTACCAAAGTTTCAACCCCAACGCCCAGGTGGATACTCAACTTTCTCGTCTTCAGCGGGACCTGAACGTAAATCTTCGCAATGCTCAAACTCTGCGTGAGCAGTTAGACACGCTTCAAACCCAACTCGACCAAGTGAACTCTCAGTTGCAAGCAGACATTCCTCAGCTGCAGCCTCTCAATTTGGAAAACGGACTGGAAGGCGTTGGTGACGCCGTGGACGCCACAGCTGAAAGTGAAAGTGAGTGCTAACCAGCTCAGACACTACTGGATCAAACTAGAGACCTTGCTGAACAAGTGGCAGATGAAGTGTCGAACAGCACCTTGACTGCAGTGCAGCAAAGTAACGATGCACGCATTATACAAGAACAGCAGTTCTTCAACGACATCCAGGACGTGGCGGACAACCTAGCTCAGGTCACGCAGGCCCAGGAGGCAGAGCTGGAGCAGCAGAGGGAAGCCACAGCGCAGCTACAGGAACAGGCCAGTGCCTCCTTCCTTCAAGTTTAGCTCTTAGAGTGTTTCGCAGTTGCGAAGCCCACACGGTTGTGGTCTCGGTCGAAGATAGAGTAGAAGTTCGCAAGAAAGACGTCACCCAACACCCACAAAGGTCCGCTGTGTGGAGGTTACTAGGGCTTGGGGATGTCCATAGGCATGAGTGCCAATGTGCAATCCGTCACCTCTGCGGAGTGTATTCCTGGCGCATCATCGTTCCCGTCCTTTGAAGCCGTGAGTACGTAGTCCCGTGCTGGCACTGCGAAGTCTTGCCCACTAATGGTGAAAATGAGATCCGGCAGCGCTTCAAAGGCCGAACAGTTTTCTTCGAGGTTGAGCGTGTAGAGTAACTTGGAGGCACTTTCAGTGGGAGCTGCGAGCAGAGTAGTGCCTGTGTCGACTGCTGCACGGCATCCCTTCTTGCATAGGCCCAAGTCCTTGTCTCCCAATCGAATGTTGTCCACTTCGATCAGCCAGTAGTACTCTTTGCCTTTGATGACATTTGCCCAGGTAATGTCCCCCTTGAACTTGCTTTCGTCCAACCACCCGAAAGTCACCTTTGAGTCTTCTTCAGGATTGAAGGAGTAGTAGAATGTGAAGATGTTACTGGGCAGCTCCTCATTCTTCATCAAGCTGTCGAAAACAGGCTGGAAGCCGAAAGCCGCCATGGTAGGGAAGGCCAAGCCCAAAATGCCAGAGAATTTCGCATCGTTGAAGACATCTCCTTCCATACTGGCGATTTCCCCCAGCCGCTGATGAGTCACTTGAATGCCTGCAATCTCCACAATGTCCTCATTAATCTCCCCATTGACTTGTCCAGTGCCGAACACAACCTCCACAAAGTACCCTAACTCAGAAAACTCTTTGCTCTTCTCATGGTCGTAGCGGCTCTGCTGTCGGCAGGCGAAATCCTGGCAGATTTCTGAGTTTATCCAGAAGTTGGCGCTGCCAGTGTCCAAAATCACGTCCAAGTACTGAGGTGGGGAGCCGATTCCGACAGTAGCCACGAACTGCGTGTTGAAGAAGTTCTTGAGCCCTGCTGCGGACTTCTGCACTTCCAGCAGCACTGGACTACCCTGCTGCAGAAAACGATGATGCGAGGAAAGCAGAGAAAGCATGTTGGACTTCTCCTGGCTCTCTCGACTTCGCGCCCGCAGGGACAAGGCATAGCGCGGACTTTCTTCTTGCAGAAACCGCTGTTCTGCGTTGAGACAGATACAGAGGGTCAGCACATGGGCCAATTTCAGCATTATACGTTTCTAAGCTATTGCGCCCAGCTCTTTTCCACCACTTCTCTGACTCTGCGCATGTAGGCTCTGCGGTTGTCCACGAAGAGACGTGCGGCCTCACTGTTGGCTGGAGACTCAGGGTTGGGGTCGCACAGCAGACTCTGAACTGAAGTCAGAATGGCCTGCACGTCGAAGATGGAAGACCACTGGTTCTGCAAGACGTCGAGACAGATCGTGCCGTCGTTGTAGATGTTGGGGTGGAAGATGCGAGTAGTGAAGCGCACAGTGGGGGCTTTGATTGGGTACTCTTCTGAGAACTCCAGCAGCAGCTTGAAGGTGCCGCCCTCCCAGGCTGTGTCTTGCGGCCCGATTATCACTGCCTTCCACACCATCAAGTTCTCTGTCGGCTTCGCGTGGATATCAGGCATCGGTTCGTTCTGGAGCTTCTTGAGATCACGCATAAGTCGCACTAGGGCTGAGGTAGACATACACCTATGCGAGAGCTATTGTCTTAGATGTCTGTAGCAGTATGGGGTGTCACGGCTCCCGCAAACGCTACTCGCAGGAAGAGGTGGCACTGCTGAGTGAAGAACTGGTGCTGCAATTCCACGCTGCCTCCACACAGCAAGCCTATGCAGTGTTCCGCTGCAAAGCTCGGCAGGGCTTCCTCAATGCACTAGCTTTTCAAGAGGCTGCACAGGAGTTAGGAGTCTGCACACTGAACAGTGGCAGTTCACTACAAGTGGAAGCCTTCTTTGCGTCCCTGCAAACACCACAGGGATATCCCGAGCACACTCTCGGGCTACTCGCAGTCCTGCTCAGTGAAGGCAGTGCTTCTGAGAAGGCAGCAACCCTCTTCCAACTCTACGACGAAGCCTACGTGTTAGAACTCACACAAGCGCAAGTGACTGCTCTGATAGCGGACCTTGTGGACATGAGCATTGTCCAACTCGGTCTGTTAGTTGCAGGGGAGCAGCATGGAGCCCTGCGCAATGGTGAGTATCTGAAGGGGCTACAGCAAGCAAGCGCAGCCTTCCAGCAGGCTTTGGTGGAAGAGATACTGCAGGGACGGGAAGTGATCTCTCGAACAGAGTTCGTGGAGCAGTTGGCTGAGAACTCCAAGTGGAGGAGTGCTAGTGACTTACGCGTGGCTCTGGCGGAGTTCAAAAGGGAGCGCAATCGGCCCCAATTAGTTAAGCCTTGAGACTGGACTTCTCGTGTGTTCGTAGGTCAAAGAGGTTCACTGATGTAGCGAACGGCGCGCACACAATCTGTTCGTATATTATAGCGTTCATACTTCCCCAAACTCCTGCCCACTGCGCATGCTTAACTGATTCAAGCTCAAGCGACCTGATGTTGAGACGACTGGTGAATCTGGGTGTGAGGAGCAGGAGTTCGTGTTGTGTCAGGACTGCACAGACTTCACTGCTCTCAGGCAGCCACACTGCTAGAACTCGGTAGCTTTCCCGCTCGCTATCGAACACTTCGCAGCAGTCTGTGAAGCCTCCGCACAGGTAGATTATTCGGCGAAGCACGCAAGGAGTGAAGTACGACCGCGCAGTCAGCATGTTCGGCAGTCGACGCCAGTTTCTCAGAGCAAGGGAGTCCAGCGGCGCCCACTTCAGGGCCTCGCTCGAACCTCCACCACAGCCTCCAAATGCATAAACTGTCTGTTCACACACCGCAAGGCCGTGTCCACTGCGAGGCATCAGCAAACTGCTTATCGGCTGAGCCAACCCTCCAGCGAAAACGCGATAGGCAGAGCGCCAAGGCGAACCCAGTGAGCCTCCACAGCACAGTAAGCTTGCATCTGGCAGTATAACTGTCGAGGTGAAGTCGTCTACTTGAAGGTGCTGAGACAGGCGACTGCTCTCTGTCCATCGCTTCTGTCGTACACTAAACACTCGCACTTCATTGGGCCGAACAATGGCTAGTGAGTTTAGCGCCTGGGCGAGTCTGCGGAAGCCAGTTTTCGGATGTTCGTCCGGCTTCAGTTGAAAATGAGAAGCAAGGAGCTGCCACAACTCCTCTGAATCTGCTGCCTTCGCCCACACGACAGAAGTCCAAGTGTGTCGCAGCACGTCCACAGCACTCAGCCACTTGCACACCTCCAGCACCTCGCGATACTGCTGCATAATAGACCACTATGGCTCGGCTCGACGTCACGCAGGGCTTCCTTCTCCTCTCGCACCTGCCGACTCTGTGGGCGTGCAAGACCCTGCAGAAGTTCGTGACAGAGCTGCAGCAGGTGCTGGACTACATGATGAACTCTCAAGTGGCGGAGAGTACACTGGGGGAGTTGCTGCTGCTTGGGGAGCTGGTCAAGTTCGCCGCCCAGATCATGAAGCGTCTTCCCAAGGGTAGACTCGAAGCGGCGGACAGTGAACATGCAGGCCTCCGCCTGGCAAGGCAACTACGGCCGTTCCTCTACCTGATGCTCCTGACAGCCCTGGGAAGGAAGTCCTGGCTAGCCTTCCTGGCCTGTGCGGCGCTAGACCTAGCGACAGGCAGCAGAGAGCTGGGCGTTTACCTGCTGCGGCACCCTCTGTATTACTGGGTGACAAAGCGTGTGTTGGGGCGAGTCAGACTGCTGGACTCGCTGCTCGAGAGCTACCAGCGCTTCATCACTAATACTCTTTAGTAGCAGTTGCGGTAAAGGATTTGACTCTGGGAAGTGTTGCAGCTGCGCAAGTCTAGGCATATTGTCAGGACAGCAGAGGAGCAGCTACCATCTACTCTGTTCACTTTCCCCACTCCGCATCTACGCTACGTGTTTATTCAATTATGCGGACTTGCTGAAAAGTAGTAGACGCCAAGCGGAGGCCGTCTCAATACTAGAAGCAGCCCTCCGAGTTTACATCTACAACAAGTCTTCAGCGGATGTAATTGAGTGTTATTTAATTCTTGGACAATTGCACCAGTAGCCTAGCTAGTAGCCGACCTTTGGCTATAGTTAGGCTATTT
>Ga0247837_1001653_pt1 | contig 45217 bp, 28 predicted proteins | sample LaCtaG_2_FD_187115 | JGI IMG/M metagenome (GOLD analysis project Ga0247837, IMG submission 187115) | Freshwater microbial communities from meromictic Lake La Cruz, Castile-La Mancha, Spain - LaCruzMarch2015_14.5m | ecosystem: Environmental > Aquatic > Freshwater > Lake | place: Spain: Castile-La...
ATTATCTACCGCTGGGGAAGGCCGTTCTTCTGGTACTTCACCACTCATTCTGGTGAACTGCTACGCAAGTCCAAAAACAAAGTCTCACACAAGTACATCGCTCAAGAATTCCTGAGTGCACCGACTACTTCAGGCCTAGTCCCGCAGTACCTGAGCTTTGAAGGGCAGGACACAGGGTCCAAAGCCACCGTCCACTTCTTCCAACAGGCTTCCTTCAGTATCCTTCCAAACAGCTGACTTCGTGCTCAACCGCGAAAAGGCACTAGTGGACTTCTGCAGAAGTGGGTGGAGCCGAAAGGCGGCCACAACTGTAAGTGCCAATCAGCACTTATCAAGGTGGTCTGGAGTCCACTGTTTTCAGTGCTCGAGCGGAGACTGAACGTGCACAGGCTGCAGGACTCCAGTGTGGACTTCTACGACCGATTGCTACGTATGAAGGACTGGAGTTCAACTCGCAGCCGAGTCACTGGCAGTACCGCAGGTAGTGGCGGACATACAGAAGATCTGTGGGGCAGTAGTGGAGCATATCAGGGTGGTGTCGGGGGGGAATATGGCAGTCACTAGGTTGGTACTGTACCTCAAGCAGGACGCGAATGACAGACTTTGGCTGCTGTATTGCGGCGGAGTGCAGATTTACGACCCGGAGAGTGAGAAGTCGCGGGGACCGGATGTGGAGTTGGTCCTGGAACTGCCAGAAGAAGCACGCATCAAGGTCCTAGTGGCCGAAAACAACTACTTTGAACTGCAAGCCAACCGCAAGCCCTGCCTCTCCTGCAACCTCCTAGTCTTGCGGCTTTACCCTGTACCCTACAGCCTCCTAGAAGACTGCTGGCAGCGACACTTCCCCGACCCTCCCACCTTCCAGCCGAATTCGCACGATATTCCCAGTCTGGACGACTCTCAGGAACAGGCTGGAGACCAGGTGCTGGCGCTACAGTCTATTGGCATTGCACCAGAGTCCTATCGAAATTCGCCATTACTACCAAGGACCTCTGAACTCGTTACAGACACGCTCAAGTCTTCGAAACACTCTAGTCTCCTGCTTAATGTAGGTGAGCATTTGTTCACTGATCTCAAAGCTCGCTTAGTGGTAGTGAGGTTTTCATCCAGGTCGAGCGAAGCATTATCAATCGCTTGTCTGAGCGTCTGAAACTCCATTTGTCTGCCTTCATCTCCTCGAACTGCCGCAGAGCCTCCTGCCCCTCGTGCAGCCTACACAGCTGCTTCCAGGTCCCCGACTGCGGCCTGCTGCTTGATGTCCTCTCCAGTCGCTGCCACTAAAGTCCGCATTTGTTCCTGAGTCGGACCTGCTTGGGAGACTTGCCCTTAAGCCCTCTAGGCTCTGGAGGAGTTGAAGGGCGTAGGCACGCCGCAGAGACAGCAGAGGACTCCATTCTATCCAGCTTCCCATAGTTCTTCGGCCCATACACCAGCGTCTCGCACTATCCCTTCACAAACTGCAAGTTCTTAATCGGCACTCCCAGCTGCCCTCTCACCCACACATCCGTCGCAATAATTTCCAACACCTGGTTCATAAATACGCTATTGGCCACCGGGTGCACCCGCATGTAGCGGCGAGCTACAAGGAAGCCGATCAGTCCAGCACTGCACAAGCAAGCCATATAGAACCAGCGGCGCTGCACGATTACACATATCGCGCCGCTGCCTACTGGCAACCGCGTTGCTGACCGACTCTGGCACTGTCGTTGAAAGAGCGATGTTGGTCGCTGCCCGGGCTTCCTTGTGCGACCGCACGCCATCCGCTATCACCGGAATGGAGGTAGTGTCGTTCAGCTTGAAGTGCAGGGCGAGGATCCGCCACTATGGCGAGTCAGTTTCAATCTTCCCCCCAGCCACATAGTAGCTAAGGTAGTCCAGGATAGTGTAGCTCGGCGCACTGCCAGTGAGTGGGAACTCTTCAGGACTTGTAAGTTCGGCTGGCAGCTTGGCGTCTGCAAGCAGGGAGACTCTGCCGCGGCCTGCAGATCCCACTACTTCGAAGTTGACGTTCGCCCAGGTCTTGCCGCTTTCCAGGATGCCCGCTGGAGCGCAGGTCGAAGTAGGGCCCGAGGTGGTTCACTATGACTTCGTTCTTTTTGAGCATGTCCAGGGACTCAGAGACCAGAGGGTGGTCGTTCTTCCAAGTGCGGTGGACGTAGTAGTAATTGCCAGTGATCACCAGCCCTCCCAACATCGACCCCAGCGTCAGGCCCTTCACTACCTGCGCCATCTTATCTTCTAAGGTAGGCTACGATGTCCGCAAGTGGGACCAGCGTTTCGCTGTGAGCGCGCATGTCCTTGGCCTTGATGACGCCTTGGTCTAGCTCTGACTCGCCGAGCCACAGGATGAAGGGCAGCTTCTCTTCGTCTGCGTAGCGGGCCTGCCCTTCGGGGTCGGACTTTTCCTTGTAGCTGGTCTCTGCAGAGAGGCCGTTTTCCCACAGACGACAGCATAGTTTCAGCCGCTCCTCGAACAGGTTGTACTTGCCTGTTCTGCCTGCTTGGGCGATCAGCACTCCCACGCTTCTCAACCAGTGTGAAGAGCCTTTCAATCCCCAGTGACACTCCCACAGCCGGCGTCTGCTGCTTAGAGTTATTAAGTTTCTGAATCAACTCATCATATCTCCCGCCTCCCCCAATCGACCCAAGTCCCAGAGTGTTGTCAGTCACTACGGACTCATAGACCAGTCCTGTGTAATAGTCCAAACCACGGGCTAGACTCAGGTCGAACTCTATATTGCTCAATCCCCAGACACTTTAGGAAGCCTGTGAGTACCTGCATCTCCTGCAGGACTGCTGGAGCTTTGGGGTGGGACTGAATGCGGGGATCCGCTAGCAGCTGTGCCACTGTGGATTCCACTGGGCCGTGGGTTTTGACAAGCTCCCCGATGATGTCGGCTGTTTCCGGGCGACTCCCTTCTCCCCCACTAGTTCCTCTCTCACCTTCACTCAGGGCTCCTTGTTCAGCTTGTCGATACTGGAAGACACAATTCTGAATTTGGACTGCGGACAGCCGGTTATTTCCAAGCAGGCATCAAATAGTCTCCTATGGTTCACCTTCGTTATGAAGGTAGGCTAGTCTTCAAATGAGTGGTCCCATCAGTCTTCTAGTCCAACTGGGCTCTCAAGCCCTCTAGATCCTATAGGCCCAATAGAGTTTCCGCTCTGCCGTCACTTGCTCTAAGTCGGTTCGAGTCCTTGATGTGTATACGAAGTCCTTCTGTGTCCTTAGTGCTGATGAGCCGAAATTCGTGTTTCTTGACTACAACAGGGCGATTTTTACGGGTTTTAGAGACTGCACGGTAGAGGGTTACGAAGGTCTCGTGGTTGAAATTGAGAAGTTCCCCTGCTTCGTAGCCTTCCATATATTAATATAGCAACATATGCGTCTAAAGCTAAGCACAGGCAGAAATGCTCGGAGAGAAAGTGTGTAAATCATTGATGTGCTGCAGACAATTGTGTATTTCGCAATGATTTCCAGAGTTAATACAATTTCGACTACTGAAGCAGAATATGGCAAATATGTGTTTTTTTCTACATATTTTGAAATTGAGAAGACATTATTTTCCCTGATAAAAATTGACTATAATCGAAAGTTTCACTCTTTCGTGCACTTCTTCGCGTATTTCCTAATTCGAGTAAATAACCACTGAAATGACGCACTTTTCCTAAGAAATAGACCTTTAAGATTAGCAAATACGCTAAAATAACCTCTAGTCTTATTAAGATCGCGACCGAAGTCGCCACTTGTACAACTCAAGCTCCGCAAGCGTCACAGCCGCTCCCGGCAGCATCGCGATTAGGAACAAGTTCCAAGGCAGAGGCCTGGTCCCCAGCACACTATTAAGCAACGGGGCATACACCACCACTAGCACCAGTCCCAACTGCACCACAATAGCGACCTGCACCACAACTGGCCGGAAGGAAGTCCGAATACAGCTGGAAATGATAGATCGCAGGGAGAAAACAGTGAATAGCGTCTGAGTGGAAAGACTGAGGAAATAGGCAGTTTGAGCGAGGTTTAGTGCTTCCGAGGAGTAGCAAAGAGGGTCCCAACAGGGCTGCCAAGTGGACTCGTTGTAGAACCAAAGGCGCATATCCTGCTCTCCACTCATAGGCCAGGGCTTCAGGTAGGCTGCATTGCCGGCGTGTGTGTTGCCTTTGGAGAGTGCACCGGGGACGTATGCATCGTACATGTCTGGCTGGGTGCCTGTGCCTAGGTAGACGAGACGTTGAGGGTCGAAGCCGCAGAGTAGCATAGTGGCGAAGTAGGCGAATAGAGGTAGGAAAAGGTAAATACAGGGCATTAAACACATGGACAGAATTTGCGCTTTCGGGGATAAAAGGCGGGTTTTCGCTCTCACAGGCTCTGGATACGTTTTAGCCACTGCAACAACCCCCAAAGTCTCCTTTATCACCTTATACACCGCCAACAGCGGCAGTGACAACGGAGCCGGAAGTCCCCCTGCAGCCAATACAAACGGAACCACTTCCGGCGCCCAGGAACTAAAGTCCAAAAAGCACAGCTTTCGTGCACAGTCCACCAAGTGCTGACTTGCATGTGTAGCCGCCAACACCCCTCTCAGCGACCCTGCACTCACCACCACATCCGCAGTGGCTAGTGCAGCTGATGCACTTTTCTCATAGGCACAGGCTGCATTCCCTTCGATTTTCACCTCGAATCCCACTGTTATGGGCACGTTTCCTAGGCTTTTTAGCTTCGAGAGGACGGAGGCTTTGCCTGCCATGTCTGCTTCGGCGAGTACGAGTTCGGGCTTTAAGAGCAAGTCTTTGACCATGGCCTTGGCTGGTAGTCGCTCTAAGTCTCGGAAACTCACACAAGTGGCTTGGACGGTGCTCACCCCTGTGAGGATGTTGGACTTCAGTGCGACTGATGTGGCTTGAGAGAGGGGGATAGAGGTGAGCAGCAACACATGCATGGAGTTCAGCCTGCATTCCGCTATTGCTTCACTCACTCCGTCTAGTATCTTCGGCTCCAGGCCCAGAGACCCTGCGAAGATTAAGGGGAGTTTGTTCATATCCCAGCTCCCTTCCAACAACTTCGAAGGGACCTCAGCATAGGCAAAGCTGTGCGTTGCGATTCCCTGCATTTCCAGGGAGCGGTGCATTTCCGCTAGACCAGACTTTGTCTCTTCGTTGTTGGAAGTCGAATGGCCGCTGTGGAGGACAAACTTGCACATAGGGGAGAGGAGAGCGAAGGGGCCGGACAGGGCGATAAGGCTCAACGCAGGGTCGGGAGTGCGTGCAATTGCATAACTCACTTCATTTTCTCGGAACGGAATTCGGTCAATGAGTGGATATTCCCCGTAAAGGCTGGATTGAGTGGCTTTGAGCACTCTTTGCAGGCAATCTTGCTTGCTTGAGGCTCCCTTTTCTTCCCCTACAGTCAAGACTCCTGCAAGCAACAGACGTAAGTAGCTCAGTGAGGAGCCGTTGGAGAACTCCACACTGGCGCTTTCGAACTGCCGAGGCTCGTGGTCGATTACAGCGGCGGTCACCTCGTACTCAAACTCCGTCAGTACGTCTTTCGCTTCTAAGCAGATACAATTAACGTCTCCCAGGGTAAATAGCGTCTTGTTGTCTCCCACGGTTATACGATTGGCGGTCAATAGTGCTGCAGTGCTGTTGGCGAATAGACACAATTGCGCAGGGAAAGAGTGCGGGATGCAGGCTTCGTAAAGCACCAAAACCAGCAGGACCAGCAGGTCGCTGTCCAGTCCTGTCCTCATTAGCACCACTGCGGAAAGGCACAGCAGCACTGTCACTGTCCACAGCACTTCGTTCAGCTTTACAGCTGTCTGCAGCACACTTTCTGAGGGCAAAGGCGCCCCTCTCCCAGCCACTCCAACCGCCAACACCACTCCAGTGCACTTCCCCGCACATATATACAGTCCCGCCTCCACCAGTCCTTCTTTCGACCTCAAAGGACTGCTCAAATCCGCACTTTCCGTCTTCACACAGGTCTGAAAGTCGGCTAAGTCCACAGCTTTGCAGGCTTCGGAGTGCAGGAGACGGAGAGGGGCTGGGACGAGCATCCCTGCACTAAGGTCCACTACATCGCCAGGGACTAAATCCTCGGATTTCACCAATTGCCGCTGTCCAGCGCGTAGCACTGTGTAGGAAGAGGCGGAAATCGTCCCTTTTCGCCCGATGTACCGGACTACGGCGCATAAAAAGACCACTCTAATCCCAAACAGACCGAGTAATATTGCAGTCCCCAGTGCTGCGAATTCCCCACTGTTAGTCACATAGTACGCTGCAATTAGCACCAAAAGCCCTGCCAAGTCACCCAGCAAAAAGGCCAAAGAAAGTCCTTCCCCCTGTTTCCCAGTCGAATTCGGCCCATAGACCTGGCGACTGACTGCCACTTGCTCATTTGACAGGCCGAAATTAGGGTCATGTAGCTGAAGTCGGAGGAATAAGTCGCTGAGAGGGAGACACTGCTCTTCAGAGGACTGCAGTCCTTGATTCTGTGCCATTACTATGAGGGACTGGGGACTGCTGGGTGATAGGGAGTTGTGGGGAGTGATATAAGGGGTTAAATAGCGGAAAACTGGACTTTTGGCGTGCCGTTACGAGGACTCGCCGAGGGCTTTCCGCTCTAAGTAGCACTCAGGGCCCCAACTCCCTGCCTAAGTCTTCCTTTTTCGCTGAATCTAGCCACTTTGTGGCTTCTTTCGCCTCAAAAATTGCCCAAAATGCGCTACTGACAGCCAAGCACCCACAAAAGCCGGCCAAGTGTCTAAACTTCGCTCCCTCACAGTCCCACAAGTCTCTACCCAGTAGCCCTCTGCTGTCTCGAAGTGGCGGGAGCTATTCTAATGCACCCCACACAAAAGCTGGTGAAGAAATTAATAAATGGAAGGCAAGAGAGCTTGGCTTGCAGTGCTGGCAGTGATGGGCGTAGTGGCCCTTAGTTGCGTGGTACTGTCTACCCGCTCCGTCCCCTCCGCGGCCCTGAGCGCCTTCGAAGTCGAGGAGGCCCACTTCCGTGCCTTCATGGTGAAGCACGGCAAGACCTACAGCGTCGAAGAGTTCCCCAAGCGCTTCCAGGCGTACCGCGACAACCTCGCCTTCGCTCGCCAGTTCAACACCCAGACCAACAGCGTCGTCCTGGGCGCCACTCCCTACGCCGACATGACCCACGAGGAGTTCGCTTCTCGCTACCTCGGCGGCTACGTGTCCAAGACTGAGCGCAACGTGCGTCACTTCCCAGTGAAGGACGTCCCTGCCTCTGTGGACTGGGCGACTGCTGGAGCTGTGACTCCCGTCAAGAACCAGGGACAGTGCGGCAGCTGCTGGACCTTCTCCACCACCGGATCCATCGAGGGCGCCCACTTCCTCCAGACTGGCGACTTGGTGTCGTTCAGTGAGCAGCAGATTGTGGACTGTGCGAAGGGCACTGCCTACCCGGACTGTGACGGCTGCAATGGCGGCATGATGGATGAGGCTTTCCAGTATGTCATTAACACCAAGGGACTGGAGACTGAGGCTGACTACCCCTACACTGGGGAGGATGGCAAGTGCCACGAGGACGCGAGCAAGTTCGCAGGCACCATTTCCGGCTTCCAGGACGTACAGAGCGCTAATGAAACCGCACTCATGTACGCTGTGGCGCAACAGCCAGTCTCTGTAGCTGTTGACGCGAACATGATGTGGCAGCTCTACATCACTGGTGTCATCACCATGCTGTGCTCGGCCACCATCGACACTCTGGACCACGGCGTATTGGCAGTTGGCTACGGTGTAGACAGCCTGGGCATCTCCTACTGGCTCGTCAAGAACTCCTGGGGCGCCAGCTGGGGCGAGGACGGCTACATCCGTCTCAAGCGCGACCTGACCAGCACTGACGGCGGCATGTGCGGCATCGCCTTGGACGCTTCATACCCTATCGCCTAATAGGTAAATATGAAGAGAACTCCTTCGCGGACATCCAAAGACCAAGTCCGCCCCAAACGTCCCCGCAGTCCCGACCACTACCCACTCCTACTCATCCTTCGTATCCAACGCTGGTGGCGCAGAGTCCGCTTCACCGTCATTTCCAAGAAAATCCACTCTCTCCGCTCCAACCTCAGCAGACACAAGCAGACTTTAGCCGGAATTCAGTCCGAAACGCAGGAAATTTCCTCTTTGATGTCTCCCACTGACAGCTTCCGCACGTCTTCCAACCTTTCCCTGCGGTCTGAACGGACTGAAGGAAAGAAAATGTCCTCCCGGGCTGCAAGCATCATTCAAATGCTGGGGGAAGAGGCCCAGGACAGTGCTCCTTCGGAAGGGAATGTGATGGAAATGCGCAGTAAAGTCGCTGCTTTGGAGACGGAAAGGGCGGAAATGGCGAAAACCGCGGATTCCTTCAAGCAGCTTGCAGAGCGACTGAGACAGGACCTGAAAAGCCAGGAAGAGGACTTCAACAGACGCTTGGAACGGGCTTTGGCCCGGCAAAAGGAAGAGTTCGAGGACATTGTAGGCAAAAACATCACTTTCACAGAGTCGCTGCTAGCGGAAAAGGAGCAGAAAAACCGCCTGCTCACCGACATGCAGCGAAGACTGAAGGAAACAGAGCTGCGTGCAGAGCAGCAAATCGAGGAGCTGCGCACAGGCCAGGCCAAAGAGCTGAAGAAGAACAAAGACGCCTGGGCAACTGCTGAGAAACTTAGAAGAGATGCATGGGAAAAACTGCGCACTAAGGAAATTCGCGACCAGACTGCCCGAGGCCTGGAGCCTGAACTAGTCCGGCTAATGAATGAGCATTCTCAGAAAATCGACCTGCTGAAGGAAGAACATCGACAGGCTCTAAGCAGACAAAGGACTGAATTGACCCTGGAGTTCGAGGAAAGCCTGAGGAAAGCGAAGGAAAACTGGGGACGGGAGTTGGACCAGCAGCTGGAAAAGGAGCGGGAAATGTACAGCAAGCGAGTGCGGGAGCAGATGGATAAGCACGAGGCGGAAGTGCAGACCATGCGACGCAGGGGACTGGAGGAAGTCGCAGACCTCAGAAAACGCATTGAAAATGACCGAGAATCCGACCTGAAATCCGCTTCCTCGAAAGTGAGAGCTGTCGAGGAGGAAATGAGACGAAGGGAAAAGACTCATGAAAGTGACCTGGTGGAGGTGAGGGAAGAGCTGGGGAGACGACATAATGGGGAAATGCAGAGACTCAAGGAGCAGCAGGCAGTGGAGAAGGAAGCCTGGATCGAGGCGCAGCTAGCCCGCAACCAGAAGGACTTGGAAGCCGCGAAGAAGCAAATTCGGGCGGAAATGGTCCGCCAGCGGGACTCGGAAATAGCCTCAATCATACAGAAACTGGGCAGCGAGCACCTGGACACCAAAAAATTACTGGAGCAGCAGCTAGACAAGCAAATAGCCGCCCTCAAAGCCCAGCAAGCCAACGAACTCTCCCAGTACCAAGTGATGGTGGACAGCCTCAGGCAAAAGGTGGACAGCGAAGCCAGCGGCAAGCGAGTTTTGACAGAGAATTTGGACGCTTTGGGGAGAAGACTGCAGGAAATGGAAAGCCAGGCCAAGGGCAGTGACCACAGGGAGGCGGATTTACTGAGGAAAGTGCAGGATAAGGAGGCGGCGCTCAAGCGAGTGGAGCTGGATAAGGAGGCGGCGGTCGCTTTGGCCATTGAGCAGCAGAGAGTGCGCACTTCGAAGGCGGAGACGGAACTGAATGAGGTAAGAAACAGGCTGGAAATCCTTTCCTCGCAGCATGAAAGAGAAATAGAGCGAATAAAGCAACAAGAAGCTGAGGAAATGGAGACTTTGGGGGAGCAGGTGAAGGCGGGGATGAGGAAAAAGGACGAAACTATCCGCAAATTGAAGGAAGACTTGCAGGTGAGTCAGGTGCGAGTGGGGAAACTCGAGGAAATGCTGGAGAGACAGAGAGCCAGTTTGCTTCAGAAGTAGTGACTCTAAGCATAATTTAAGCTGCCAATAGCCGCTTTATATCGGAAATACAGCTATATGAGCACTGCAGTCCTGCGCAAAGCTCTCAAAGCCTGGAGACTCTTCACCCTACAGCGTCTATCCCTCCTCCGAACAGTCTCCCTAGCCCAAGCTCTGAACTCCTTACAAGCCAAAAGGCGGACCTTCGCCCTACTCCTAACCAACGCCCAGCACATGGTCAGCCTCCAGACCAACTCCCGGATTTCCCTAGTGACAAAGAAGCTGCAGCGGCTGTTGGAGCGCTGGAATAGGCACACAAGAGCTAGGAAAGCGAAGAGCACGCAGACTCGCTTGGCCTGTCAAGTGTATGAGTTGAGTGTGGGGGAGAGGACGATGGGGAGGTGGAAAGCGGTGGTGGACAGGAATGTGAGGCTGAAGAGAATTGCCATGGGGAAGACGGATGCAGGGGGGTGGAGGCCTGGGGCGGAGGGAGGCGGGAGGGCGAAAAAGGCAGTAGTGCAGGCGATGTGGCGGACGAAGCGGCAACTGCAGGGCCTGGAAAACACCCTAACCCAGTCCTTCCTACTGACCACTCAGCGCTCCCAGCCCTGCCTGTCCCCCACACTGCGGCCTGCGGAGCACGCCCACTTCCAGTACTTCGAAATGCAACAGCGCTTCAGTCCCCCTCCAGTCCCCTACTCCGACCCTGCGCCTGGCCCTTCTCCCCCCCAGACCTCCACCGCACTCGCTCTCTCTCACTACCGAGACCTCCACTCCCGCCTCCGCCAGCAGCTGCCTGCGCCCAGGGCAGACAGAAGGACGATATTCAGACGGTGGAGGCAGTGGTGTGACGTGCAGAGGGCGGAAAGAGCGGTTGGGTACGAGTACGAAGCCAAGTTGGCGGGGAGGTGGCTTGAAGCAGTGGGCAGATATGTGAGGAATGTGGGGAGAATCATGTTGGAAGTGGGGGTTTTCGCTGATATCAGCCTGCAAAGGAGGATAATTAACCTGTGGAAAGGCCTAATTACCGCTAAAAAGGCCGAATTCGCCCAGCAACTCGCCAGAAAGACAAAAAAACGCACTTTTCACAGGCTAAAACTCTTCTCAAAGGCTCGAAAAGCCTCAAAATCTCTCAACGAAACCGCCTTTTCCCACTACGGCCACTCCCTTTTGCTGAAATCTCTCTACTCCCTGTGCAAACTGCAGCGACTTCGACGCATTTCCAAAGGCTTCCGCACCAAATCTCTCTTCAAAAGCTGTTTTTTCGCCTGGCAGCAGAAATTCCAAGCCCACCGCACCTTCCAATCCCTCCAAATCCGCCCCATTTTCGCACCCAGGGAGCAAACTGTCCTGTGGCTCTGGTGGGAAACCTGCTTCCACCTCAAATTCCCCTCCAGAAGCGGACTTGTGAAGGCTTTAGGCCTAAAGTGGAGCAAAAGAGGACGAATTGTACTGAGGAATTGGAGCGATTTCGCAAGGAAATCGAGGATTTTGAAGGCTTTGGTGAGGGGAATGAGTCGGGCGGGGGGACGGGAAGGGCTTGATATGCTGGGGCAGTATGCTTCTGAAGTGGTTCAATTCGGACAAGTGGCGCAAGCGGCGTTTAGGGCGGTGAGACTCAAAGTTACCTTTGGACTGTGGAAGCGCTGGCAAAACCTTACCCTGCGGATGCGTGTTTTTGTGCAAAAACGCCTCTTTTCCCACTGGCGAAGCAAGTTAAAGCGCCAACTAAGCGAATTCGCCCTGTACCGCCGGTCCTCTATACTCCGCAAGAGCTGGCGCAAGCTAGTCCCCTTGCTAGCCCTCCGCAGCAAGCGACAAGCCGCCAAAGCCTGGAGTGCAGGCCGAGCAGAGCACCATATCCGCTCTGAGAAGAAACTGGCTGTTATTATGCTGCTTCGGAATGTGTTTCGGCGAAAAGCCATGCGAAAGCTGTGGATTCGAGCAGCGAAGTACTACCAAAAGGCCACCAAGCGGCAGTTGCTGGACTCTTGGAAGTGCTTCCACTTCCGCAGCAAGTGGAAGCAACACAGACTGGAACTGGCCCAGTCCTTCACTGAGGAGCGACTGAGGAGCGCCCGCTACGGCCCAAATGAAGGGAAGTTAGTGCAGCGGAGCGTATTCACAGCCTGGAAAGTGCACCTCCACAGACACAACACGCTCAATACTGTCATTCAAGGCAGGACGCGGAGACGCCAGCGCAAAGCCTTGATAAGAGTGCTAGCGGGCTGGAGAAACTGCAGTAAGCGGACAATTCACGGAGAAATCAAGGAGTTGGCGCTAATAGGAGCCGCACAGACCCCGAAAGAAGACCGATTTCGACCGATTCTGGACTTCCGCAGTTCAAAAGAGGTGAAATCGGAAATCCACGACGAAATCGCCCGTCTGGAAAAGACCATCCGAGCCACTCTATCCGAAACCGCCCACCACGCCTTCACCCACCTCTAAATTCCCACTGCTCATTAGCTATTAGTGGATAAATAGGACTCCACAGCCATGCCCTGTCTCTCCGGCACACTGACTTCCAACCCCAGCTCCTCCAACATCCCCACTCTCGCGTACTCCCAGATATCCTGCCACACTCCATCACACTCACAACAGTGTTGCCCCATGCAGCAACTCACCTTCATCTTCAAGCACATCTCCTCAGGGTCTCCGCTGTACACCAAGTCGCTGTAGAGGGCGTTGTAGATCTGCACTACGGAGGTGGAGAAGAAGTCCTTGCAGTAGGAGTTGTTGTAGCTCTTGGGGTCGGCTTGTGGCTTGCCTTGTTGTTGCTTTTTCTTCTTGCCGTCGGTGATGGGGCCGACTGCAGTGTCGCTGATGGCTCGGAGGGCGCTGGCGTTGGCGAGGTAGAATTCGTGCAGGGCGTCCCAGCGAGCCCTCTGAGATTCAGTAGTGATGCGATGGATTGAGGCCTTTGGAGGCTTCTTTCCAGGCGCCTGTCGTATAGACTTCTTGAGTCCCCGGATGTGCTGACACCTGAAGTACTCCTTCTTCGGATGTCCCGCCACTCCCTTCCTCGACACTCTAGTCAACTTCTGCAGCGGCTGCTTCTTCTCCTGCTCCCTATTCCCCGTCTCAATCCCTCCAATCTGGAACCGCTCCTGCGGGTCCTCCACAGCCTCAGGAGTCTCCATACTTATCGACAATATCGTCGTGGTAGTCCCATCCCCCAAGTCGAAGGGGTTTTCTTGGTGATCAGACAGACTGTCAATCATTTCCCTGACATCCGAGTCGGGTAAATGACCATCAGGGAGAGGAAATCCGATAGGGAGTGGACTGTTATTGAGCGGGGGGTCCACTTGCATGCTGTTGTCTTCCTCTAGGATGCTGTTGCCGCTTAGACAGAGTTGGGTCAGTTTCAGGCTTTGGATGAGGGAAAAGAGCCGGAGTTTGGTGGGGTTGGCGACGTCTAGGTCGGGACTTTGGAGGAAAGTGGTGGAGGAGGGGAGGACGGGCGGACAACGCTTGGTCTTCACTTCCACGGTATGGTGGAAGCCGGGGTTTTCGTGGTACAATCCCCACCAATCATGCAAAAAGTCCGCTTGGGAGACCCACGGAAGGCTCTCCTCTGACAATTCCCTGCAGAGATAACTGTACAGAGCGCTCAGGACGCTCTCCACGTCTCTCGATGTTGACATTTTAGACACTATAAGTCCGGTACACGTCTAAGCAGCTGAAACAATTATGGCAGCTGAAGCTCCTGAGAAATGTAGACCTTCTAGGAAAGCAGAGAGATTTGGGCAGGTTTCAGCCTGGAGAAGCTGCGATATTGATAGAGAAAGTAGCAGTGAAAGCAGGAGAAATAGGAATTAGTTCGGTAGAGATAGGCAAGGGAAAGCTATATGCGAGGATAGAGGGGTGGTGGACTGCTAGTTCTGGCAGAAATGGCTTGAGGGAGATTTGTCTACTTAGTTTGTAATTATGGAGGGGAGTCGGTTGGGACTGATTTAGCGGCTTCTTGCATTTTTGAAACCCGGAAAAGGGCAAAAGCGTAGAAATCTGTCGCAAATTGATGATTTGCGGGGACTAATATCGATACAGAATTAGGCGATTTTGGATATTTTCCCTTCTGACGGCTACTATTTCCATATAACTCTGATTTTACGGAAGCGAAAGTCCATCAAATGTGCGAATTTAGACTTTTGAAAACTTAGTCGAGCATTAGTCATGCTAAAGATACATGCAAATATGAACAAAGCGCTAGTTTTGGGCTGCACAATAGACAAATTCGGAGTATTTTTGAGAAAATGATATGAGTGAAATAGCCGTAACAGAAGTACAAACGCAAATTTCAATAAAAATGAGCCTAAATCTGGTATATTCAGCGAATAATTTATGAAAACGCATGCGGTTTTTGGTCTTTTGACGAGTAATCCACACTGATAATCAGGTTTATCCTGCAACAATCAGGACTTTATACTTACTTTTTGCTTATTTTAGTAAATGTTCTGTGGAAACCTTGAATACGTCCTTTTACATATCTCTTTTGATTAAGAAGCTACCCCACAGTTTTTACAGTTAGACAAAGCCTGCAAATTCCTTCTGCCTATACGCGTCTCTGATTCCAGTGCCTCAAAAATATATAGAAAAATGGACTACGCCTACTGTTACAACAGCTCCTGGGAGCCTGCTGCCTCAGTCCTCTACCCAACGACTCCCGCTGGCAGTTCCTGCGGACATGGCCGCTGCAAGTCCTGCCTCGCTGCCTTGTTCGAGCGCGGCATTGAGGAGGGCCGAGTGGCGGGTTGCTTCCGGTGTCGAGAGCGGGGATGTACAGGGAAGTTCTCCTTTGAGCAGGTGATAGCGGCGCTAGCAGACCGTCGGAACGCAGAGGAGCTGGAGAACAGGTTGGAGGACTTACTGGTTTTGTATCAATTTGTGGAGGCCAGGCCTGCGGGACAGGTGCTTTTGTGAGGACTAAGCAGTGAGTGTCAGGTGTGTAAGTGGTACAGCTTTACTGCTAAAGGAGCAATTAAATGCAATTCGTGCAGAGTTATGTACTGCACCAAATGCCGGAAGAGGGAACACGCAGGCGGCTGTTCCCGGCCTAGCGAAGACCCATCAACGTAGCGAATACACAGATTCGCCTATTTCGAAGATAGCGCGGGACTGAAGACGTACTGCATTCAGTGCAATTCCAAGCTGGAGAGACCGCCACATGCTAGTTCCGGAGTCATCTGCTCTTCGAGGTTCTGCCAGCGGACATCCGCCCAATGTCAACTTTGCAAGAAACTATTCGACAAACTGCAGAGCAGCGTTTGTCCGCACTGCAAGGGCACTGGACCACTGAGAGGGAAGAGCACGGCTGCCTGCTCTGTGTGCAGAAATGAGTTTTACCATAGTGATTTAGTGGCGGGAAAGATGGAAAGTGGGGCGAGTTGTGGACATGTTCAATGCGCGCGCTGCCTCAAGGAGGCTTTAAGAAGACAAATGGATACCCATCAGTACTACACCCAGTTTGCATGCCCCTGCTCCTGCAGAGGACAAATATCCATCGAAAGTGTGCCTAAAGACGCAGAAGTCACTGCCTGGGTCGCTGCCATCAACTCACACATCCAACTCCGCACCTTCATTCAGCAGAAGAGGAACAACGAAGAACTATTGTGACCTCCAGGTAGCTGCTGCTCCTTCTGCACCTATGCCTGTCTGGTGGTCAGAACCAGCAGAGCGGTCTACTGTCCCACTTGTCGACAGACGTACTGCATGCTTTGTAGGTTGAAGGAACACACTGGTCGCTGTCCTGACCATCAGGACGGACAGGAATCGTAAGGGCGAAATAGGTATGCCGGATTCGAGGATAACGAAGGACGCCAGACTTACTGTGTGCGCTGCAATGCCAAGCTGACGAGACCGCCAGGACAGCGGCACGCCAAAGTAGTCTGTACTTCCCCTTTCTGTCAAGGGACAGAAGCGCAATGTCAACTCTGCAAGACTATCTACAGTCTGAGTGAAGCAACGTGTCCGAACTGTCGGGAAAAGGGCTCAGTGCAGAAGCGCAACCTCAACACTGTGGACTGCGGAGTATGCAAGTGTCCTTGTTTCCGCTCAGATGTCATAGTACCTGTGCTGCCCAATCGAAAGCCTTGTGGACACGGTATGTGTCAAAGCTGTGTGGCTGAAATCGTCCTTATGGCAGTAACGGAGAAGACGCTGGTCAGTCTGTTTAAATGTCCGAATTATCAATGTAAGGCACAATATGACGTGTCTCAGTTCCAAACTGCACTTGTGGCTATGAAAGATCCAGAAACGACCAAGAAAATGAACGAATTGCACAGTCTTCAAGGCCTATTCACGTTTATATCGACTCAAACCCCAGGCGAAGTGCTCTTGTAAAGCCTAAACAGCAAGTGCTCCGCAATGAACTGTCCCTATTTCTGCTTAGCGCGCAGCCGCGGAGTAGTGCTTTGTCCGAAATGCCAAGTGAAGTACTGTGTAATGTGTCACCGCCCAGTCCACAGTGGCCGATGTTTGCGGCCTGAGCAGTGTCCGAAAGGGGAAATCCTCTCGTAGAGCCTAGACAGATATGCGTATTTCGAGGATGAGGAGGGGAAGAAGTCGTATTGCGTCTGGTGCAACACGCAGCTCTCGAGGACGAGTGGGTGCTCGCGGATATTCTGCGTTTCAGAGTTTTGTCAAGGCAGAGTTGCCCAGTGCCAGCTGTGCAAAAAGACCTTCGAGCGAGAGAAAGCATCGTGCATATACTGCTCGAACAGAGGCCCTTTAGTGAAAACTCACACGATCTAAAGGTGCTCTAGGGATAGCCTAGCCTCTTGTGCAGCAAAATCTGTAGAAAAAATGATCACTGTGTTGATAGTGGACAGGTCCCAGAACATCAGCAAGTCGCTTAGCGTCGCACCTTCCACCACTGGCTTTGACTTGCAGTCTCTCGTAGCAACCACATTGACCGTCCCTCCCTCTACCTCCGTCATCCTGATGCACCACGGAGCAAAGCTAGCAGACAAAGCCACGCTGCAGACCACAGGAGTGGCCTCCGGGGACGAAATCCAAGTGATGTACCGAGTGGGTGGCAAGATCGTCAACGTAATGATGCCCAACGGAGCCATGCAGAAGGTTAGTGTGGACGAGGAGGAAACTGTGAATTCGCTAATTGTGAAGCAAGGCTTTACGGTGGGCATACAAGCAAATGCCTCGCTGTCTTTCAATACGGATGTGTTGGTGGGCGCGACGTTGATTAAAAGCCTGCCCTTGACTGATGGAGACGTGCTGAGACTGACTGCGGAATTGCAGGGCGGCTAATAAGTCTCTTTATAGGTTGATTCCATGTTTATTGTTCTTCTGTAGAAAGATATATGGCAGCTTTTAACATTCAGATCATCAGTCAGGCTTTGGGCAGGAATGAAACGATGCAAGTGACTCCCGACCTGCAAATCGCACAACTGCGAGACAGAGTGGCTCGGCTGTTAAATATAGTTGGTGCTCAGTGCTTGCTCTATTTGGACTCAGCCGAATTGCGAGATTCAGACACAATCCAAGGGGCTGGAATTCACGCGGATGTGGTAATATCTGTGAATGAACGGCAATTAGGTAGCCAGAATCCGCCCAATCTAAACCCTGCAGTCCTCCGTCCCCAACCACCGCCTACATGCACTACAGTGATGATTACTGACCAAGACGCTAGAGTCTTAGCTGTGCCTGTCACTGCTACAGATACCGTAAATTCGCTGATTGCCAAGACGCCATTTCGGAGAGAGGCGAACCAAGTATGTAAACTGCATCTTGATGACACGGTATTGGAAGGGACGCAGCTGATTAGAGACCTGGATCTGCCTGACAGGGCCGCACTCCACCTTGTAGTGAGAGTTTTAGGCGGAGTTTTTCACTAAATTAAAGCCGATAAATAGACTTCTCCAGGCTTTGGTTCCTTGCTATCAAAAGGAATTGTGTAGAAAATATGAAACTCAAGCTGAATTTCGTACAAGCAGGCCATACCGATACAATTGACGTGGACACAAATGTGACTGTATCAGCCTTCCGAAGCCAAGTGGCTCAAGGTCTCGACACTCAACCCAAAAACGTAGTTTTCACCTACAGAGGAAGTCCAGTAGCTGATAGCGGCACTTTACAAGCCGCAGGCATACAGGAAGGCAGCACTATCCGTGTGCAAACCCTGAATTCTGAGGAAGAAGAAACGCCAGGGGTTCCAGAACCTCTGCAAGCCCCTTCCCGAGTGGCCACCGCGGCCTCTAGCAGTGTGACTAGAGAGTTGCCAAGAGTGCCAGCGCCAGTAGTTAGTGTTACCAAGGACTTGCCCAGGCCAGAGCCCAGGTCAGAGCCCAGGCCAGAGCCTAGACCAGAGCCTAGAGTCAGCAAGACTTTGAGAGTCTATGTGACTGTGCCTGATGGGTCAGTGCGCACAGTGGAGGTGAAAGAAGAGGACACTGTCTTAGTGTTTTTAGCGAAACTGGGATATAAGAACACCGACAAGCAGGTGTTTTCCCTGAATTACTCTGAAGGGGAAGCGAGCGGCGGTATAAAACTAAAGGATCTGCACTTGGAGTCGATGTCCATGCTGACAGTTTGTGCTGGCCCAGTAGGCGGACAACTCAGATAAGTCCATAGAGTCTTCCTTCGCCTGCCTACCTAATGTAGACACATGCAAGACTGATATCGATATTGTAGAAACAATGGCAACAGGTTTATGCTGCATTGGCGGAGAGGAGAACCAGAGTGTAGTCATTGCTTCTTGCAAGCTGAAATCCCACTCTGTGTGCTACTCCTGCTTCGTTGAGTTAATCCAGGTGAGTATCGTCGAGCGCAGTCCCAATGAATGCTTGAATTGTTGTTTCCCTGATTGCTCTGGCCGATACTCTCTACAGACCATACGAACTGCTCTGGAGAGTGACTCCAACGGAAGCAAAATCTTCAGAATGCTGGAAGAAGCAGAAGGACGGAATCTCTTTATCATGCAAAAGGCCAAGCAGGAAGTGCTGTTGTAAGGACTAACCAGTCGCTGTTCCACACCCGACTGTCCTTGGTTCTGCCTCGTCGACTTCGCCCTGCCCTACATCACTTGTCGTATCTGCATGCAAGACTACTGCGTGAATTGCCATCTTCCAGCTCACCCAGGAGACTGTCAAAAAGACGTGAAGTCGTAAGAACTACCCAGACATGCGTTTTACGAAGACGAGGAGGGAATGAAGACCTACTGTGTGCGCTGTGATAGAGAGTTGTATCGGTTGAAGAACTGCTCCAGAGTGGTGTGCGTCTCGGAGTTCTGCCAGGGACGAATGGCGCAGTGTCAGAAGTGCAAAACTGAACTGAGTCTTTTTCACATCAGCTGCAATTACTCGGGCAGTAAGCATTCCTTGAAGAAGAAAAGCGAGCTGCTGCAGCGAGATCCTTCCTAGGACTGCTGACCTAATCTCTCAATATATTAGTCTATTTGTAGAATTTATGTTCAGAGTCAATGTAGTCAGCGACACCGGCAGTTCCTTTTCCCTCGAAATTTCCCCCAACTCCACTATCTTCCAACTCAAAACAAGCCTTGTCAACCACACCGGATACAGTGAAGAAAGCATGGTCCTCACATACATAAGCAGACTTCTGCAGGACCGTGACACTGTGCGTTCAGTCGGACTACGGGCAAGCGACACACTTCATCTGTTCGTGCGAATGCCTGCTGAATTCGAAGTATTCGTCTGTCCGCCTAGTGGCCAGCTACTGAGAGTCACGCTGGGTGTTACGGATACAGCTGCGGACTTGCTACAGAAGGTGAAAGACCTTATTCTGGTGAGAGCATCGATGCAGTTGCTGTATGATCGCAAGCCGTTACCGCAGGACGTCCCTTTGGTGTCTTTGAAACTTGGCCTGGAGCCTCAATTCAAGCTCTGGCCCAAGCCTCCTGTGACTTAGATTTGGTAGGGAAATTGTCTATTTTACACCGATTCCTAGTCATCCGTCCTCACATGCTCGCTTCCCACGCTCCCATTTCCCCTATGGCAGTTGCTATAACAAGGCGCAGGGCTGCACAGTACATCGGAGGTAGGGCAGTGCACCACTCCTTGGTACTCCGCAACTCCATCCGGCGTATATTTCGACATTCCCAGACCCATTGCCGTCGTAGCTACCGATCCTTCACACCTTACTTTGAGACACGAAGTATGAGAGCGAGGGAGTGGCAGCAGTTCTGCTACAATGTACTCTCAATACAGCAACAATTTGCAAGACAGTTTCCAAATCTACCTCGCGAATCCCTCAGGAGAGCTAATTGTCCCTGTGCAATCCTGGGAAGGGTCAGGGACGACTCCAGGATAGTGGCCCGTTCCGCCTAAGTAAGGGTCGTTAAAATACTGACAAAGACTTGGGAGAAGCGTAGTGGACGCCAGTCGGAGCCATGCAGAAGATAGTCGCGGAGGATGGCGAGAAGTCAAAAAAGGCTTCGAAGTGGCAGAAAGGCGAATTCTGCATTGAAGCTAACGACGAGGTATTGGAAAGTCATCAAAGTTTGTGATTTACTGACGGATATATGCTAAGACGGATTACATAGTTTAGCTAAAAGTTTCTATGGAATCCATGCTTTGAAATATATAGAATAATGGCTTCCTTTTCTATCAAGCTCTCCAGCCCGGCCTTCCGGCAAGAAGTATCTGTTCAAGTGACCGCAAGCCATCGAATAGCTGATATCCGAACTATGACAGCTAGTTTATTCCACGATCCCGCTCCAATTTCCCAGTGGGTGTTTCATTTTGGCAAAGTGCAGCTAAAGGACTCAGACACGATTGAGAGAGTTGGAGTGCAGCCAGGGGGTAGTATCCTTGTCAATCAGAACCAAGCTGATACCCTCACTATCCCGGACCCGCCACAAACAGCTACCAAACCTGAAGCCACAGGCAGTATCCAAGTCAGCAAGCAAACAAGCAGAAAGGCCATTGCGCTTGTCCAACTGCCCAGTGGAACATGTCAGAAAGTGGAAGTAGCAGAGGGAGATACGCCAAGGTTAGTCTTGGAAAGGTTGAATTACGCGAAAGGGAAAGATGACACTCTCGCACTGCATTTGAATGACGCTGAATTGGAAGATGATGTCCCGCTGGTAAACTTGCAAAGCAAGGAGCCGTTTACAGTTTCCGTCAGAGTTCCAGGCTCTTCTATAAAAAGAGTTATTTAGCATGGCCGATACAGTTGTTTGAGCCGTCTTATTAATTTGTCGAAATTGTGTAGAATATCTGCGGCTAAGATTAGCATTTGAGCGAACCGACACTTCAGATGTCTCAGAAAACTACACTGTCTCAAGGACAATAGCAGAGCACTACTTGCAAAGTGATTTCCAACTTTCAAGGAAATATACTATCAAGCACATTGCAGACTGCAGGTTAAAGAAACAGCCCAATTAACTGATGGTATTAGCAGAGATTCAGATTCCAGCTTCCTCAGAGTCCACATCAGTTGTCTTATTTTCATTTTTAATGCAAATATTGCAATGCCTTCCATGTGTCTTGCTAGAGATGTGTATGTTCACACGGAGTGCTTTCCAGTGACCAAGACAGCACTAAGTTAGAAATAATCTACAAATAATGGCTGAGGGCACATGCATTGCTTGCAGGGCAGAGAACCAGCCTGTGAAGCGTGCTTCCTGCGACATCATCGCTCACAGTATGTGTTACGTCTGCATATGTTCTATTATTGAAAAAAGTCTGCAGTACTTCACTCCGTATGAGTGCTTCCGATGCCAAGGCGAGGCGCAGTGTACTGGGCTCTTTTCCTTTGCCAGTCTGCGAGAAGTGCTCAATCAACACCCAGATGGAAGCAAGTTGATTATCCAGCTCCAAGAAGCAGAGGCACGGCATCTCTTTATCATGCAGAAAAAGACACAAGAAATACTATTGTAAGACTCAACTAGTCAATGCGCGACCCCCGACTGTCCCTGGTACTGCCTTGTGGATTACTCCGTGCCCTTTGTTAAGTGCCGGCGATGCTTCGCAGAGTACTGCGTCAATTGTCGCTGCAAAGCACATGCAGGGGAATGTGCCAAGGTCTGCAAGTTTTCAGGTCTCGCAAGCCATGCACTTTACGAAGATGAAAAAGGGCTGCGGACCTACTGTGTCCGTTGCGATCGAACAATTCTCAGAGATATTAGCAAAGGATGGTGTTCTCGAGTGGTCTGCTACTCTGAATTCTGTCAAGGACGGTTCGCGCAATGCCAAATATGCAAGGATGAGTTGCCTCTCAGCGCCAACATCTGCCCGAAGCATTGGACAGCAGAACATCCAGTGAAGAAGAAGAGAGAACTGCTTCTGGGAAAATCTGCCTAAATATCTATCAAAATATGCTCAGTGCACATCGGCGAGTGTAGTAGGATTTATGGCTAGGTGCGCAATTGGCTATACCTATAGTGAGTTCGAAAGCACAAGTTCTCCGAGGCACAAATGCACAAATATGTACGAATACTAGAGTGAATAGAGCACTAAAAGTCTGAAGGCTTGGTGAGATTCAGACTTTAGCATGAAATTGCAAAACTTCCCACAAATTTCCAAACTTTTCAGAAGCTCAAACCCGAAAATCATTGAAAATTCACCTTTTTATGTCCGAAATCGGACTTTTTTCTCAAGAAAATCCTTATGTCCCAATAAATATAGTGAAAAGTGACGCATCTTTACTCTTGCAACTAAGCTTTCCCATATGTTCTGCAGCTCTATTTGCTGCATAATAGTGCATTGTGTCCATGCAGAATCACTGAATTGCTACTTTCCGCCCTAGACATCGAGGAATACTGCACAGACCAGGCCTGAACTAGTTGAATCAGGCCGATTCCACTTAGTCTAACTGCCAACTTCCCTGAACTTCATGATACTTTCCTGTCTTTATGCTTGGGAAGCTATTGGGACGGTGGGAAAGTGGAGACAAATAAGCGGATTTGTGTGCTTACAAAGCTCGGTGTAGGGAAAAAGCAGGCTTTTGGACACATTTTCAGACGTTAAAAGTGGAATTTCCCAAATAAGCCCTAAACCGGATTACTGGGAAATACGGATTTCGCCACTTATCTCAGTCCTAATGAGTAAGTTTAAACGTGGCCAGGCCTGCACACGCTAAGCATGTTTGAAGCAAGACTCGTACCGACAGTGTTGGAGCTCTCCCACTTCTACTCCATGAGTAATGTTAATTCTTTAATAACACTTTGCTCTCCTATTATCCCTCCACAAGCGTCAGTCCCGGACTCAGTGCACTTCGGCACTGATCTCCGACCTGCGTAAAGTCGAAGAAAAGGGACTTTATAAGCCTTTCTGGCAGTTTTCAACCTTCTCAATAGAGTTTCTGCCTGAAATCCAGGCCAATAAGTACCTGGAAGGCCTGAGAAGTGTACACTGCAGCATTGGCCATAATGGCTTGGGTAGCAGAGCTGAAATACGACCAGGAGCCCTTGGATAGGAACAAGAGAGTGTGGAAAGCCGTGCACCCCGGCTCCAACTGGGCCGGAGTCTTCAAACGCTTTGAATTCCCTGCTAGTCAGCAGGCAAATGTAGAAGCAGAGATAGAGAAGATCAAGGCTTTGAGTGAGTTTCCCCAGGGAGCTGCACTCGCTTACTACGAAATCCGCTCCACGTCTCTCCAGCAAAGCTACATCAACCTCCTCTTCAACTACTACTCCGGAGGCAGTCTCGAGGACCGAGTCCTCCTTCCAAAGAAGCCTATGCAGTCCAGGATCCTTATCGAAATCCTGCGCCAGCTGACAACTGCCCTGGCCTACCTCGGGGATAGACGTCTGGCGCACGGGCATTTAAAGCCGAAGCGCATACTGCTGACTGAGGAAAACGTAGACAAAATCGAAGTGAAGGTTAGCATGCTCGGAGCGGCGAATATAGCGGAATGGACTGGAGGACTGGCTAGAGATGTGAACAGTGCGAAGTACTATGCACCTGAGCGGTCGACTCAGACTGGACCGAGTGGGGATGTGTGGGCGCTAGGAGTAATTGCCTATGAACTATTCGAATTCCGCAACCCCTTCCTTCTCGCAGGAGAAGTCGAAATCTCCCTCGAAACACTGATTCAAAGACAACAGGCTTTAAGCGGAAAACCACTCGACTTGTCACTGTGCCATCAAACCCCGCAACTTGTGCAAGACTTCATCAGCGCCTGTCTCACTTTCTCCCCGGAGCAGAGACCAGATGCAAACGCTCTCCTGCGACTTCCTCTTTTCCGGCCCACAGTCCCTCCGCCCGCTTTGTCTTCAGAGATCTCTGCTGCTCTGAGAGACAAAGCCCTCGTCCAGGGAAAGTGCTTAGGAATGGGAACGTATGGAAGAGTGTGGGAGGTCAAGCAGGAAGGCTCAGGCTGGGTGGGGGCGCTCAAAGAACTGAAGTACGACACCAGCATACAGCGGTACATAGACAGGGAAATCGCTACTATGCAGGACCTGAGCCAGCATCCGAATATGATCGAGTACTATTGTCACGAGTACAAACATCAGAGCGATGCAATGAATGAAACTCGCATTTTGCTGGAGTTTTGTGCAGGAGGCAGTCTGCATCAAGCCATAATCAAACCCCAAAAAGAACTCCCGCCCTCTTTGCTCGTCAAATTCCTGTATCAACTTACCCGCGCAATCGCCTACGTGCACTCCAAAAGCATAATCCATCGAGACATCAAGTCGGAAAACATCCTCTTAACCAGTGAGAATGTAGAGGAAGCGGAGTTGAAAGTGTGCGACTTCGGCATGTCCAGACACACCGAAGATATAAAATTGGCAGAAAGCCAAGGCCGATGGGTGAATTTGACCCCTAACCTAGGGACTGCCAAGTACATGGCGCCTGAGTTGCTACTGGATGATTACACGTCTGAGAGGCTAAACATACAGAACTACGACCAGAGAGTGGATGTGTGGGCTTTAGGCTTGGTGGCTTTTGACCTATTTACCTTCCAAAATCCATTTATTCTCCAGGGTAAAAAATCCGATATACCGGATATTAAAGCCAGACAGCAAAAGCTGCAATCCGAGCCAATCAACTGGTCCCCATATCCTCGAGTCCCCGAGGCAGTCAGAGACTTCATCAGTCTTTGTCTCACCTACGACCGCAGACAGCGTCCGGAAGCCCAGGACCTGCTCTCTCATCCGCTCTTTTCTGCCCGGCTTGAGTCTCCAATTCTTCCTCCTGTCTCCCCCTCACTTTCACCTGCTTGCGCACCTCCTAGCCAGCCTCGCTCTCCTTCCCTGATGACCTTGCAAAGAAACAGTGTGGAACTAGCGCAAAGCACCTTGCAGCACATCAACAACATTAGCACTATCTGTGGGGATGAAGCAGCCTACGCGTACGCTACTAAGTACACGTCCTTTCTACAAGGCGAAATCGCTCTAATCCGCAGTCGGCACCCGCAAGAGGGTGAAGACTGGCGTCGGCAGCTTGAGGAAGTGATGCAGCAAGTGAAGGGTTTCAAGCGGTCTGCAGTAAGACAATAGGCTAGTTCTTAGGTCTATTCCAAGCATTAGGCCTGGGAAAGGTGTAGCAGCTGGACTGAGTGAACTATCTCCTAAGTCACTGAAAGACGCCTCAATTCCATTGGATAAAGTGGCTTGCAGCAGTTCATATTCCAGCCCATACATTCCCAAAATACCATATGTGTGTTTCTTCAATTCCAGACCTCACGATCAGATTGCCTCTTGCGCAATACTCGCTATGTCTGCAACTTGGCGAGCAGTAATGTGTGGTTTGCCTCTCCACTCTCCAGTCAAAAGTCCTGCATGGACCTTACTTTGACGAAGATTTCTCAGAGGATGGATCGAAGATAGGAGCGGATCCAGAGGAAAACGCCCTCTGTTGAGCTTATCTCCGTGAATATATTTGATTATTTGGCTCTTTACTCAGCTTAATCGCACCTGTATTTTCCCTTCATAGCTTTTCCTTCAAGTCTCGACGGCATAGACAGTGCCCTGCAGCGCAGTTCTGATGTCTTCGCTGCTCAGCGAGACTAGAATTGAGATTAATGGTGACTCGCGCTTTCCCTGCTCTTAAAACTCAATCCACTTCCTTATACGGGGATTTGAATGGCTGCCGTGAGAATATGCGCGACTTAACAGCACTAACTACAAGGCCTGCCAAATACAAGTGGGGACATATATATACCCCATCGGTCCATTCTTCCCTTTCTCTCTAAGTTCCATAAGTGCACTCTCAGCACTTCTCTGCAGACTTGTATATTGGACATCCTTCACTCTGTTTAATTAGCGAGAGTTGGGAGTAACTGCCTTGGTCGAATTCGAAGTGAGCAACAGTGCAGCCTTACCTTAGACTTCACAGGCAAACCCAAGCTGCATCCCTGCCCGCATCTCTCCCAAAGCGCCAATGCGCGCAGAATAACCCCGCCTTCAGGATTCACAGGACTGTCCTCAGATCCCAGGCTTTTACGCGATTCTTGACCTGCTCCTCTATTTCCTTCGCGGACTCAGGACTTGGGTGGTATTTGTGCAGAAAGTCTGTCTCACTGTGAAGGAACTTGCTGAATTGGCAATGTAAGAAAGAAAAGGACTATGTGAAGAATGCCTTGTTAAATTGAAGTAATTCCTATCAATGTTACTTGTTATTCGATACTTGGGAGCTTTCAAGAAAATAAGCTAGTGCTCAAACACGTGTTTCGTCTAAAAGGCGAATTGCGTTTCTTCCATATAATGCTAGCTTCTCCCCTTTACTTCCTTCTCCTGCTCTCCGCCCCAGTCCTTTCTACGTGTCCTGCAGCCCTGTCCATCCTCATCTCCCCCTCCACCCCTGCCGCCCTCAGTCTCAGTCTCCAAGCCTCTCCCCAGTCCTGCGCCTATAGACTGTTCCCCCTAAGCACTACATCCCTCCCTGCCTCTTTCCCAGGCGTAGTAGTGGACGTCCTTCACAATACTTTCCTGTCCCTACTCGCTAGGGAAAGTCTGGAACCGGAAGCCAGACTACTGAATGCAAATGGATATGAGCTGAACGGAGCGGAGAGAATTCGAACTGAGGAGGACTGGGAAGCTATTGGGGCGGTGGTCAAGTGGATGCACGTTAGGCGGGTTTGTGTGTTCACAGAGATTCAGTTTAATGGGAAAAACAGGCTTTTGGACGCCTTTTCTGACTTGGAAACTGTTATTTTCCAAATAAGTCAAGAACTGGATTTAAACTCACTCGAACTTCTCGTCAGAAAGCAAGTAAAAACACAGGGCTACACTTCCTTCCTACTCCTGCTTTCTCCGCGAACTACACTCAGAGTATTTCAGGCCTTGGAAAGCAATAAAATGGGCAGAAATCAGCTTACTTTCATGCTGTCTTGGCAAAGTGCACTCTACAGGTTTGAGAAAGCGGAGAATTTGCCTGAATTCGCGAGGACTGGGCCTGTGTTTCTGGCTGAAAAGGGCTGCGAAGAGACCAGTACCGAAGGCGAATTACTGATTTGCAGAGTTCAAAGGTACTTAGAAGGCAACACACACAGAAGCAGTCTGACAATCCTGAATATAGTCCAAACCGAAGCCCACAACATTGGATACATCCAAAACAACTCAATTTCCGCCAGTCCCCCAATCACTTCCCATGGAGAAGCAGGCCCAGTGGCCATTTCCTCCATCCCAATTTCCTTCAACAACGGTACACTCAACCCTCCGGGGGTAGACGCCGGTACCTACGAGCCGTCTAACTACTACGGAGTACAGTTAATGGTCGCTCATATCCAGCACACAAGGGAAACTCTGCCCTTCCACAACTTGGCAATCCGCAATGTCTCCCTCGGCTTGTATGCGTTCGATGCAGACTGGATGTCTGCACAACTTCGAACTATGACAAGGGAGGAACTGGGAATTGCACTGCTGCCTTCGCTGTACTCGGGAGTCACTATTGGACTTTACTCTGTATTGCAGCGGCTTAATTACGTGATTCCGATAGTAGGGGCTTCGAATAGCTCGCCGAAGTTGAGTTCGCCGGGGACTTTTCCGCTGTATACGAGAGTTGCGATGTCGGATGCGTACATGTCTGTGCTGTATGGCCGAATGCTGGACCAATTCGGGTGGAAAAGTATAGTGGTGCTGTACAGTGACGACCCTTGGAGCGAAGGCATCTATACACTGTTAGCAGCGGAAACTACGAGAAGGGGCATCACCATCCAAAACCAAGAGAAGCACCGACAAGTCCCGGCAAGCATGACAGGGAACTACTCCGACTATATTGAGACTTACCAAGACATCGTCAACTCCAAAGTGCGAATTGCGGTGTTTATTTTGTACGGAGATGCACTGAATTTAAGTGTAGCGGCTCTGTATGACCTGGGCCTGCGGCAGGGAGATATGTTCTTCCTAGCAGTGGAGTGGATGACTCCGTCTTTTTTTCAACCGCAGAACCCGGGGTTGAGAGCGAAACTGATGGAACTGTGCAATGGGGCTCTACAGTTTTTCCCCGCAACGAAAGTTGGAAGTATTGGAAAAGCGCTAGATCGGGAGTATTTGGATAGATTTGAGACTGACATGCCATTTCACGCTTGTTTCTATTACGATGCGGCTTACCTAATTGCCGCCTCGCTCGATTTCCTCATAGCCACTGGAGGGAATTACGAGTCTGCAGAAGTGTTCAACAAGGCAACGAGAAGTACTCGCTTTAGGGGCTGTACAGGCGTAGTGACAATACAGGAAGGCACTAATGACCGCTACCCTATGATGTACTCTATCCTCAATGCTCAGGTTAATAGCAACGGCACTGTCAATATCGTGACAGTGGGTACTTACGACCCCTCTGGTCTAGTCCTATTCAACTTCACCTCTCCTATAATATGGCCGGACAACACCACTACTACTCCCTCTGATATCCGCATCAACTCCATAGACTGTCCTTTTGAGGAAAAGCAAATTGTGACTTTTGTGCCTGGCTTGCTTGTGGCCTACCTCAGTCTCGTCGCTATCGCAATGGTGACAATAGTCTTAACGGGTTTGATCTGGAAGAAGTGGTGGAACTTGCGGGCTGAACGGCTCACCGTGAAAGCTGAAATAACCTTCGACGACTACGTTCTGCTGGCCACTATAGCAGTGGAAATGCTGCAATACGGAGCGATGGGGCCCAGTTTCCCTAGTTGGGCTGCAACTCTCCAGATGCTGAGTGACTCTCTCAGTGTGAATGTGGGTACTCTAGTCAACCTGAAGGGGGGAATGTATTGGAATGTACTGAGAGTGACGCTGGCTGGAGTGGCAGTTTGGATGGGCCTTTTGATTGTCATAGTTTTCAAATTGAACGTCAGGTATGAATTCTGCTTTTCTCGATTGGGCGATTTGGCGGAAAAGGCACTTCCGATACTAGGAAATATGTGCTTTTTGCCAATTATCTCGACCCTAATGAGTGTGTTTCAGTGTGGTCAGGCAGTCCAGCGAGGAACGGAGTTGAGCTACACAGACGCCTTTCTGGACCAAGACTGCTACCAACAGTGCTGGACCTCTGCCCACTTGTATTACGCTATAGCCTCTGTAGTGGCTTTGTTCCTATACGCCCCGGCTGCCATCGTACTGAGGCCGACCTGGCAGAACATACAGCCCTACCTGCACATCAAGACTTCACCCGCCTACCTAATGATCAAAACCATGTACCAAGTCGCCATTATCGTCATGAGTAAGACACTGAAATCTGTCAATAGCATAGCGCACACCACTCTGTTTCTGTGTGCAACAGAACTGTTTTGCGCAGTTACCATGAAGTGGAGACCCTACGGCTACGGCCGGCCCAACCTTTGGCACTCTATAAGTCTGCTGTCAGTGACGTGGCTCACCTTGCTGAGTTTCTTGGACCAAGTGACAAATGGAGTGTCGTATTACGTGTGGTTAGGCTTGTTTTTACTCGGGATCGCGACCCTCTGTGTGTTCGGAGTGGTCTGGCAGTTCCTACGTCTACCCGCCATGCTGTATCGCTCCAAAGGTATCGATGTGGCAGACTTATTCCGCTTTATGCTTTCCCGGACTGCACAAAGCGGAAATACGGCATTGCAGATAGTGCCTACCTTCGCTAGGCCGAGGTGCACAGGCACTGTTCTTGTCTAGACTTAATAGTGGAATTTCCGTCTTCACTAACTAGATTGGTTCGAATATCGAAGCAGTACTGGCGAATTGAGATAGAGTCCTGGTAAACCACCGGCCAAGTCGTAGGCATTTTCATTTAAGGGAAACCTCTGCTCCCCGCCTTATAGTCTCCGAGATGGAATACATCTAGGAAGTTGCCCTACTCACTCCAGAGACTATTACAGAGCAATGGTCTATACTGCAGAGTAATTCGCCAAGTTTGACTGCTAGTCTATAGAGTGCAGGCAGCAGACTCGGAATTGTGTTTTCGTCTAATTCGGCTTACATTACACAGTTCTCATCTCCGCCTCCACTCCCCGAGTCTTTAGCCGCTACACCAGCGTTCCAGCTAAACGATGTGCACGTGGAGAGAAGCCTGGAACACCCAAACCGCAGAACTCAACACGTGTTTCCTGTAAGTGTCTTTTCGGTTCTTCTCATATAAAATGTCCGTTTCCTTTACTTCCTTCTTCTCCGCAGACCTGTCCATTCTCATCTCTCTCCACCCCTGCCGCACTCAGTCTCCAGGCCTTTCCCCAGCCCTGTACATATAGGCTGTTTTTCCTGACTCTTTCCCAGTAGTGGACGGGTGTGGATCCAGCTGCCTTTGACTGTTTATTAGGACATCGGTGAAACTTTTGTAGAGACTAAATAGAATTACAGTAGAACCGATGCAGGCACTCAATAGAACTTAAATTATTAGGATTTTAGTAGAGACTCAATAGTACTCAGTGGAACCTCTTTAGGGACTCAGAGTTTCGTAAGAACTCAGTCGTGATTACATTGAACTTTAGTACCAGAGCAATGTATTCGCCAGTTTGACAGCATATTAATTTTCACCCGATTGCGTAAAGATGTTTGCATCCTCTTTTATTGTTGACGTAAACGATTTTAATATTTTATTTTCTTGCTAAAACTAAACTCTAATGACTTGAATTTATTTTCCCGGCTCTTCACACTTTTCTGTTATTTCTCCTGCTCCACTTGCATTTAGTGGAAAGTAAGTAGTATAGCGTTATGACAATTTCAGATAGACACAAATTTGGTTCACTCGTACTGGACTCGATTCAATGGGAAATACCACAGATAGGTGCTTCCAATACTGCTATGGCACTGTTCCCTCGCACCCAGTTTCCCCTGTTTGCCCGAGTACTGATGTCGGATTCCTATTTGTCAGTGCACGGACACATGATGCGACATTTCGGCTGGAGCAATATTGGACTTGTCTACTCCAACCGACCCTGGGAAAGCGACATGTACAAACTTCTACCAAAATCACGCAAAACAGGAATATCACTATAGGAATGAAGAGAAGTCTAGAGTACTTGCTGAAACCCCAGCGATGAAGAATTGGTTTTAAGTATGAGTGCTTTGATTGCCTGCAAAGCCCGCATACTAATCCTACTTGTGGCCGAGGGGACCTTTATCGCTTATTGCTTCCCTCTTTTGCATACATTGATATAAGCCGAACTCTGTATTGCAGAAATCGCTCAGGGACAATATTCAAGTGACGTATTGAACAGGGAACAAATATGTGAATTTAATTGCCAATGAAGCCGTGCAGTATGAAGACCCTAGAATAGTTAGTTAAAGTTTCTATAGAAATCCTGCTTTTGTACAATATATAAAAATATGGCTTCCTTTGCTGTCAAGATCTTCAGCAAAGCCTTGAGAATGGACGAGACTATTCAAGTCAGTGCAAGTATGCGAATAGCGGAAATCCGAGTCAAGGCCGCTGCTTTATTCCAAGACCCGTTGCTAGAATGGCTGCTCTACTACCACGGAGTCGAGCTCAAGGACTCAGACACAGTCCAAGGAGTGGGAATTCAGCCAGGAGAGATGATCCTTGTCAACAACCGGCAAACAGAGGACACTAGTACTCGTCCCAATACCTCCCAGCCAGGTGATGCAGTTGAGGTTACACTGCTGATACAAACTATCTTTCAAACTATCGCACTGCGGGTGAAGGACACAGACAGGGTGGAATCCGTGCTTGCGAGACTTGACTATCTGAAGGCGGATGGAGATAGGATAGATTTGGTGCTTCATGGGAGGACTTTAAATGCAGCGGAGACTATTAGAGAGTTGCATATGGAATACAGGGAATTGCTGCAACTTGTGGGGAAACTCAAGGGCGGACATCAATTAGCCTTAAAATAAGTCCCAATAGATATAGGAAAGTTTATAAAAATGTGTAGAACTAAATAAACGCGAATTGTAGAATTAAAGATGGTGAAAGGCAAGTGCAGTGTGTGCAAGGATGAGAACAAGGTAGTGGTCTGTGCTTCTTGCAAGCAGCAAGGACACGCTATATGTTGCACTTGCCTCTATCAACAAGTTGCACAGAAGGTCCGCACGCCGACTCCTCAAGAGAGCTTCACGTGTCCAGCAAGTAGGTGCAAAGGGAAATTTTCCTTGAGAACTATTAAAGAAGTGCTTAAACGTTACTCTGATGGACTTGCGCTATTCAGTATTCTTGAAGAAGCGGAAGCGCGTAGCGCCTTTATCCTGCAAAAAACGCCCCAGGAAGTGTTATTGTAAAGCCTAACCAGCCACTGTGAGAACTGCTCCTGGTCTTGCCTCGTCGATATTTCCCTGCCCTACGTCACTTGCCATGTCTGTTTGCGGGACTTTTGTGTGAATTGCCACCTTGCCGCTCATACAGGGGAATGTCCAAAGGGAGTCCAGTCGTAACACCTAGTCAGTCATGCGTATTACGAAGACGACAAAGGAATCCAAACTTACTGTATCCTCTGCGACTGCCAACTACAGCGAATCACAAAGCCACTAGCGTGTTCCAGAGTGGTTTGCACGTCTAAGTTCTGCCAAGGACGCAAAGGACAGTGCCAAGTCTGCAAGAAAGAACTGCCAATCTCAGCAATTGCCTGTCCAGGCTATTTGTATCCGTGGAAAAACAACGGTCATCCATTGAAACTGAAAAGCGAAGTGCTAAAATCTTCCTAAGACTTAGCGAAACTAGGGCTATATATGTAGAATTAATGGTCAGAGTGAGTGTTGTTTTGGACACTGGCAGTTCCTTTTCTCATGAGACTCCAAACGATTCGACTATTGAAGCACTCAAAATCAGCCTTGTTGCTATTACAAGATGCAGTCCGGAATGCATGATTCTCACATATCGCGGGAAGTCGCTCAAAGACACTGACAATATTCGAGCTTTAAGGATACACGAAGGAGACTCAATTCAGTTCTTTATGCGATCCCCAAATGAATTCGAAGTATTCGTCCTTCCGCTCACAGGAGAAATACTGAGATTCACTCTCAGTCCTAAGGACACAGTAGTGAATTTGCTTGCAAAGGTAAAAGCTGAAAGACGAGTGCGGACTTCGATGCAGCTTTTGCATAAAAGCCGCCCACTTCCAACGGATGTCTCAATTGCGTCGTTGAAACTTGGCCCGGCTCCCCAGTTTCAGCTCTGTCCCAAGCCTCTAATTTGACCTAATTCGATTAGCGAAATGGGAACTTTCTCAGATTATTTGCTTGGGAAAAGTTTATTTGCAGTCTTTGTCGATTTCCGAATTCGATGGTTATGCAACTTTGAAGTAAGAAATTCCTAATAGTAATTAATTGCAGTTTGGCTTTTACACCAATTTAAAGGACTAAATAAGCAGCTATTAGCCCTATAACCTTCCCCACTTCGCACCAATCCCCAGTATATCCGTCCTCACACACACACTTCCCACTCTCACACTTCCCCCTCCCATGGCAGTTATTGTAGCAAGGTGCAGGCCTGCACAGCACATCCGAGGTCGGACAGTGCACCACTCCTTGGTAACCCCTCACTGTCGTGTCTCTGCCATCCGGCGTACACTTCGCCACTTCCAGACCTATGGTGATCGTAGCGACCGATCCTTCACATGTGACTTTGTGGCAGGAAGTATGAGAGCGTGGGGGAGTTGCAGCCGTTTCTGATACAAAAGTGCCTTCAATGCAGCGACTATTCCGAGATACGGTTTCCCCATACACCTCGTTATTGACCTCAGGAGAGCTGATCGTTCCTGTGCAGTCCTGGGCAGGGTCAGGGACGACTACAGGACAATGGTCCGCGAACCGGTCCGTCCCGCCTAAGTAAGGGTCATTAAAGTACTGGTAAAGACTGGGTAGGAGCGTAGTGGACGTTTGCAAGTCACAAGCGCCTTTCTTGGTGTAGGTGTAATCGCACCTGGGCAAGGAAGCACTGTCGCAGAACTCAGTTTCTATTGCAGTTTGGGCGCTTATGCAGGGCTGCAGAAGCCAGGAACAGCCGCGGTGATACCCCCAAATCACCTCACTGGTATAGGCGTAATTTACCCGGAACCAGCCGGAGTCCTCAAACAGCGCCATTGACACGTCTGAGAAAACCACATCGTATGCGTTTACCCGAGTCGACATAAAGTCGCCGTACATTATGCGCTTTTCCCAGTGAATTGCAGCGTCTCCGGGGTCTGCAGTGCTTTCCAGCTCCAAGCCTTGCAGCGACTCACATCCAAAAGTCGCTCTCGCCTTCGCCAATACCGTTGGACTAATCACGAAACTTGCAGACGACCCGCGGATCTGCCCATTGGAAACGATCATTTCAGTGCCGAAGTACTCACCCGTTTCGCCCATAAAGTAGGGGAGCAGCTCTACATGGAATGCAGTCACATGCGCCACCTGGTGCACTACACTCGCAAACAACTGACCCCAGGTCATGTTCAGGTGTTGCTCTAAGCCCTGCAGGTGGATGTGGCCGATTACCGGACGGTGGAATTCGTCGCTTACGAATTGGCAAGGAGTCGCCCAGGCTTCGAAGGCGCCGGCTGCAGTGGTGACTAGGAGCAGCAGGTCTGTTGCGATTCCGTCTGATAGGAAGGATTCAGGGACTGGCACTCCGTCGCATGTCTCTATTGTGGCTTTCAGCTGGCCCGATATAAGTGGATTCACGGTCAACACCTTCGAGTAGTATGAAGTAACCGCTGGGAAAATCTCGCTTTCCAGCAGCGTCGAAAGCTCGTTTCCGCCTCCAGTGTCGTCTACTAGGTAAAAGGAAATGCTGTACGGAGTCCAGGAGGTCACATCCACTGGCGGAGGAATGAGCCTTCTGCCTTGAGGCTTGAAGGTGGAGTTTGTGGGGATGGAGTGCGATCGACACCGGAAACTGAAGACTTGGAAGGAGACTTGAAGCAGCAATAGGAGTCTGAGGGACATTTTATAGTGCACAGGCTATGAGGGCTTTGGGAGATTAGCTATTCGCTTCGTCGGCGGATTTCTTGGCTATCATTACGTCCTCCCCAAGCGCACTATTGTTGAATATCGGGTTGCGGCTTTCATAGAGCTGCATGTCCACCGACTCATACTGCGGCACCACCTTCTTCTTCCTCTTCTCCTTGTACCTCTGCATCCACTTCGACTCATTGATAATCGCGTGCACGACTTGCCACACCAAATACAGGAAGAAACTACCAAGGATCATAAAGGTAATGACTACGAAGACTGTGACCACAGGGGACATGTCACTGTCTATGCCGCTGCCTATCAGTCCGGCTAGTAGCATTGTTATGGTCGATCCCACGGCTAGCATTTCGGTGGCGTTCAGGGAGCCTTTGAGGTAGGGCTTGAAGTAGATTTGCAGGATGATGTAGATCAGGAGACAGAGGAGGACGGCGATGGCGGGGAGAGCGGGGTTTTCTTGGGAGAAGAGGACGGATTCGATGAGGATGAAGTATTTCTTGAAGATGATGAGGAATTGCCAGAAGAAGAGTTGCGATTTGTAGCCTTTGCAGAGGAAGGAAAAACGCATTTTGTTTTCACGGGTGCCTAACTTGCTTTTATACTTAACCAGCAACACCACCATCCCGACCGGCAGCACCACGCACCAAATGAACATCGACGGCAATGTATACCAAATCACATAATCCAAATGTCTGCCCACCCAGCACTGCACTCTCAAGTCATACAGCAGCCAGTAAGTCCCATGCTCCATCTTCGCGCAGGAAATCATGTTCAAATTCGTGTTAAAAATGTGCATCAGGAAAGTAGTGTGCACGACGGAAATTGTCATTACCAGGTGAGCGGTCAGATATTTCTTGTCTCGCTTGCATATGGCGAATATACCCCAAAAGACTGTGCAGATCAAAAACAAGGACAAGGGGAGGTATAGAACTACTTGTTGGTCGTTGAAAATCGTGTCTTCGCCGCTGCCGGTTTTGCCGTACATGCAGGAGTAGGAGATTAGTGAGTAGTTAACATTTCCAGTCGATTTCATCCCGGAGAAAAAACTCGAAATTTGAATGGGCCATTTCAGGTCCAAATTTCGCAAAATCACGACTTCTTGCACGAAATTTAGCAAGATTCGGAGTAGCACTGAGGTCGTTTTTGCATCTTTTTCAGCGGATTTGACCGACAAAGTGACCAAAATAAGCAAGAAAATCACCAGACCCACCACATTCGCAATCCCGAAAATCATCGCCTGGGTCTTACTCTGACACTGCGTACAGGAAAACTGTCCATTTTTGAACCAAGCGTCCAAGCATACCCCACACAGTCTATCCATATGTCCCTCCTTACAACTGCCAATACCCGGGCCTCCTAAGCAATTCTCTGCCAAGGAACAAGTGTAGACATCATCAGAAACGTTGCTTTTCCGCCAAAACCCGGGGTCCATACTCACTTCGTTTTTCCCATTGCAGATCATACCGGACTTGCACGGGTGACAGAAAGTGTCTTCTACATCGAAGGAATAGTAGCCTACTGGACAGGCCTGACATATGTTGTTTATCAGGATGGAGCCCACGGGACATTGCACCATGGTCACGTCGTAGCTGATGGGGTGGGGCTGGGTCTTGCGGTTGGGCTCGGGGTTGGCGTAGTCCACTGCACTGGTGGAAACGCTCATGTTGAAGAGAGTGCCGGGCTTGGATATGATGGAAATGTCTTCAAACATGCATTTCCCTGTAGTAATCTTCGCAATCGTATTTCCCTGCACAGTGACTCCATTTTGGTCAATCGACACTCTGCAAGTATTATCAATCGGCGCCTTTATCAACTGGCCCAGGGAGTCAAAGACCACATAACTCAGTGATTCGTTCAATTCCTGCCCACTACTGAGATCGAAATTCCTGCTCGGGTTCGGCTGCACCAGTTCATCCATCGGCAGAAAGTCCGCATTTTCATTCTTCAACAGGTAAATCGGCTTGAAGTAGGCAGGAACTCCCGCCAATTCCGACCCGAACCACCTCACAGTCGTATGGTTAAAAGTGACATTTATCAGAATAGGCTCCAATATGTCGTAGTGGATGCCTCCGCCCTGGCCTGCGGACGTGTGGTTGAATATGGTGTTGTTGAAGGTGTAGTCGCAGGTGTGGTTGGTTAGGAGGGGCACGCAGACTATGGCTGCTGCGCCGCCTTTGTTGCCTGCGGATGTACGGTCAAAGATCATATTGTTGGAGTACAAATTGCCCTCTGCCAGGTACAGCGCGCCTCCTGCTTCTCTCGCGGAGGTATTAAAGAACAAAGTGTCATAAATGCTCATCAGTGCTGGCCCGTCATTATTGGTTATCACCTTCAACGGATTTGAAAACTCCGAAAAAATCACTCCGCCATTCTGATTACTGCGTATATTCCAAAACACGCAATTCCTTATCGTCACATTCGCACAGTCATCACACTCCAAAAACCCGCCATTCGTCAAGTCTGTATCCAGCAAAGCCGTCGAATTCGCCGCAATCATATCGATGAAGTGCAACTCCGACCCGGAAGCGCTGATGAAGTTGGAGGGGATGGAGAGGAACTTGACATGTTCGAAGCGGATAGTGGCGGTGTCGGAGGAAATGCAGCTTATACGGCAATTGGCGATGTCGCGGACGATGAAGTCAGTTAGATTGGCTTTACTGCGTGAATCTTACGTTTCTTGGCCGAATTTGAACAGGGCGCCGGGCTTTTCGCCGGAAAAGCCGAGGACTGAAATGTTGAACATCTTTAAAGACGATTTTGTGGCCTTCACGAGCGAGTCATACCCTTCGCACTTAAAATTGGTGAAATTGCAGTCATGAAAATCCAGCGTGGCGTCCAGCAGGTTCAAAAATCCCCCAGTGAAGTTGGTAAACCTGCAGTTCACAATGGTCACAGGACTGCTTAGCACTTACGCCAGGTTGATAAGGTACCGCTGGGAGTTGATGACCATTACGTTTTCAAAGATGGAGTCGGCGATGTCGATGGTGAACTGCAGAGAGGAGAGCAGACCGTCAGTTTTCACGTTGCGTAAGGTTATGTTGTAGAAGGGAATGACGCCTTCTGTGCTTTCTCCGTCCACTAGCAGCTTGATCGACCCTGTGAGGTAGCAATTGCGCATAGTCACCGGCTTCCCGGATATGATGTAAAGCGTCATTTCAGTGCTGCTCTCAGTGAGGTAGAAGTTGCAGTTTTCGAAGCTGCCCCCCTGCAACTCATCGAAAATCAGCGAAGACGCATTGATGTTATAAAAGTCGTTCCAGCCAAAACTGACCGGCGACAGCAAGGTGTGGATTTTAAAGACCTGATTCGTGCAGTTCACATTCCGATAGGTCGAGTGAAAGGTCGAAAATTCATTAAACTCCCCACTGATTACGCTGCCTGACCCAGCGTCGATGTTCTCCACCAGGGAAGAGTTGATCACTAGTTGGGAGCCGTACTGCATCGCGATCGGGTCTTTGGAGGAAATGTTGCGGAAAGTGCACAGGGAGACGTTGGAGTAGCTGGCGATTAGGGACATTATGCCGTTCATGGGAGTGGTGACTCTTTGGACTGTGACGTTACGAAGGAAGGAAGTTCCGGCCTGGATGAGCATGAGAGAGGCAATGTCTCCCTTCATGTCTTCTAACGTAGTATGTGATATGTCCACTAGGCTGACGCCGAAGCCGGTTATGCCGGAGGCCACTGGGAGCGGGAGTGAGTTTTTGAGCCCGGAAAGGTAGCAATTGGAGACGGTTAGAGAGGACGAACCGCTGCCTTGGGCCAATATCCCGATGTTCCCATTCAAAAACCTGCACCCGGTCACTGTCATTGGGCCTGAAATCGCACCCAATACCCCCACTCCCCCACCATTGAACACAGAGTCCCGCACAACTACCGGGAAACCCGTGAAATTCGCATTAACTCCCACCGCTTCCGAGTTGAAAGTGCACTCTGTGACCTCGAGATTCATATACCAGGCTATGATGGGGTACACAAACATGTCCGTGAACGTAGATTTCCCAACTGTTAATTTCATAGTGTTGATGGAAGGAGGGACTGTGATAGGGATGAGGTTGAGAGTGCCTCCTTGGACTGCGGAGTTTGAGGAGAAAGTGCATTCTCGGATGGTGAATTGGCCCATGGCCACTGGTTCGGCGGAGGGGTTGTTGATGGCGACGAGGCCTGCTGGTCCGCTATTGCCGATAAAGGTGGATTTGGTGATGGTCAGCATGGAGTTGAGACTGCCAATCGCCACAATCGGACTGACATTATTGTTGAAACTGCAGTCAGTTATGGTCAAACTCCCTCCCGCAAGCACAATTCCAACCGTTTTCACCCCAGTATAGGTCACTCTTCCCCTCAAAGTCATGACTCCGCTATACACTCCCGGCTCAATCGACACCATGAAAAGCATCTGCGGCGGGGTCGCTACACTCGTCAAAGTCCCAGGGCCTTCCACCACAAAAGTGCCTTTCACAAGCAGCGGACTTGCGACTATGAGCTGGTTGCTGTTGAGGAGCAGGTCGATTTCCACATTGGGGATGATCATGAAGTCGGCCGGCAGGGTGTAGGGGCCGGTCCCTGGGGCCAGGCTAATGATCGCGCCGCCTGTGCCTAGGGCGGTCATTAGGGCAGGAGCAAAGGACCCACTGGAGGAGACGTTGACTGTTTCGAGAGCGGAGCAGAGCGCAAACAGAAGAACTAGCGTGGAAGTATTCATTATTAGCCCATACAATGGCTATTCCCCTAGCTAATAGCCTGCAGCCAGCGCCTAATTCTGCGACTATTGGGCTGCGAGAATGCTTTCACCATCCAATTGTCTAATGAGCGTGATGGCCAGACCCGAAGTTCCCGCTTCCACCCCCTTCCCACTGTCAAATGCGATATCAGAACGCTTCCCTAGGCTTTGTATCGGCTTCATAGACCCAAATTTAGAAGTTCTGTGGGAAGATTTGAAACTAGAGATGGAAATGTAGGTTTTTGGGAGAAGTTGGGGTTGGGTTTAGATGCTGCTGCTAGAAATAAAGGGAAATGCAGGTCTAGAGGCTATTTCACCATATGAGATTTGACGCAATACGGATTTTTGCATGAATTTGCGTGTTTTCGCCCACTTTGAAGCCGAAAATCAGTCTTTTCCCTCAAGAAAAGCCAATTTCTGCTTTAACTATTAATCTACCGACTCCCACCCGCCACAAAGGACCACCCCGGCACCTCAGGCCCCTGTCTGCCTCCCCCATTCAGCACTTTTTCCATCGTAAGCGGCACCGCAGGTACTTTTTTGCGCTTTTCAGGCACCGGAACAGGCCTGAGTTCCCTCCTGAGTGCAGCTTCCCAGTCTATACAGCTGAACCAGGGGTGGGATTTGACCTCCTGCATGCTTTTCGCACCTATGCGCTGGCTCGTATCTCTATCCAACAGACGGATGATCAGGTCTTTGGCGGAGGCGGTGAGTTTCTTGGGCAGTTTGAGTTTCTGGTGCAGGATGTTGTAGTAAAGTTCGTTCTTGGCTGCGGAGTAGTAGGGCGGGGCGCCGGTGAGCATTTCATATAGCAGCACTCCCAACAAGTACAAGTCCACTGTATGGTTGTGTCCGCCTCTATTCAGCATTTCAGGCGGCAAGTAGGCCACTGACCCGCAGAAGCTATTCGTCATCATGCTTTCGAACACGCCTTCTTTGGACAGGCCGAAGTCGGTGAGTAGGGCGTGGCCTTCAGAATCTAAAACGATGTTATCAGGCTTCAAGTCGCGGTATATGATGCCGTGGGAATGCAGTTCTTCCAGGGCGAGTAGGATTTCGCTGAGGTAGACTCTGGTCCGGTCTTCGTTGAATCTGGGTGGAAATCACCGTTTCTCTTTGAGCAGAATCGCCCCAAGCGAGCCGCCCGGGCAGTAGTCCAGCACCAACACCAACTTCTCACTCGTCTGAAACGCATACTTCAGTCCCACTATAAATGGATGCTTCATATAAGTCAGCACATTCCGCTCAGTCACTGCATACCTCAGCAGATTTTCCCTCATGATTCTATCCTTCCTTAGCAACTTCATAGCGAACTGCTCCCCACTGTTGTTCTTCCTGATAAGGAAAACTTCGCCGAAGCTGCCTCTTCCCAGTTGACAGATCGGCGTGAAGTCCTTCAAAGACGCAGGGTCGGATTTCGCTTCTTCCAGGACAGTTTGGACACTCTGTTTAAAGCTGCTTTCGCAGGTAGAGGGCAAGTCCGGAGGCGAATAGTCACTTTGAGCGGCTTTCACCTCTACCGACCGTTCAAAGCAAATCCTCAACGCCTGCGGATCCGTGCGGTTGCAGGCCTTGTAAAGGATCTTGGTGATCATGTCCGCCCTAGAGTTGTGCATCAACACGCCCCCGACACAGGTTCTGGAGTAGGTGTCGGGACTCAGGTGGATGTTCCTTTGCTCGAAGCAGGTCTCGAACAGGGCTTTGATTTCAGGGGTGGAGGAGAGGTCGTAGCTGGTTTTCTCCATACGGTTTGTGAGGGTGAAGTCAGGGTCGTAGTTGAGTAGTCTTTGCACTGTGGCTAAGTGGCCGAGGGAAGCTGCTAGGTGCAGGGCTGTGTACCCGTCGCTATCATACGCGTTTATATCCGCCCCCCGCTGCAGCAGCATATCCAGTATGTCTGGGAACCCGCACAGCGCTGCTAGGTGCAGCGGCGTTCTTCTAGTCGCGCTCCTCGCATCCACTTCCACATGCCCCAGGGCTAACAGCAGTGCACAGATCTCCACAGAGCCACTGCTCACTGCCAGGTGCAGGGCTGTCCAGTCATCCAGTCCCTTAGCATTGGGCTGTGCAGTCAACTCCCCTAGTGTATTGGAGTCCAGTAGTCGACTGCACTCCTGGGAGTCTCTGTCTTTGATTGCTCTCCAGAGCTGTTCGTTCACTTCCCGCTTTTGCTTGCAGTAGTCTTCTAGCGACTTTGGAGACTCGCTCAGGACTTTGGCGAGTTTCTGCGTGAAATTCGCTTTGTTTTCATCCCGCAGGTCGATTTCCTCCCCTGTGTCCGTATTGCGGATTTTGAATGCTAAGTCGCCATCAGTGGCCCTGAGACTAGTCGCCACGCCTTGCTTTGGCTCAGCCGCAGTCTCCCATCCTCCCCCTAGTCGTGGAGAAGTAACCCTGCCTCTGTGCTCTTTGGCTTGCTCTGCGGCAGTTTGCGCCTTTTCGGGCCTGCGCCGCAGTTCGTCACAGCTGTAGTCGTCGGAGTCGCTGACTATCAGTTCGAGCTGAGGACTGGAGTTGGTGGCGAATTCGCGGCCGAGACGGGAGGGATATGGGCTGGTGGCGCTCATAGGAGATTCCAACACTGCTTGATCCGGCAGCGGCGAAGTGCCTGGAGAAGACCTAGGAGTGAAATCTCTTGTGTAGAAGTGACTAACAGGCCTTGTTTCTTCCATTTTACAGGTCGCTAGCTAAGTTTAGGCTTATCCCTTATTTACTCGGTCATGCACTTGGCTGATCAGACTGTTCAGTGTGGACTCGTAGTCCGCTCCCAGCTTCCTTTTCAGTGCAGCCAACAGCCTTCTAAAGCTGAAGTCGAACTCCACCTCATCCCTCAGCCTCGTCCTCATCTCCTCCGCCTTCCCCCCAGTCATCTCCTCCACCGCAGACCCCCTCCTCATCCTCACCACTACCTCCCTGGCGCCCACCTCTATAGACCTCGCAATACTGTAGTCTAACTGCGTGATTTCCTCTGAGTCTAGGGTCTGCAGCTGCAATTTCCCGATTAGACGGTACCGCATGTGGCGAGTTCGGCGCATTAGTGGGTTCCCGTCGACTGCTAGGAAGCGCAGTTTGGGCTGTTTTAATAGACAGTCCAGCAGTTCTTCTTCGCTGATTAGGCGGTTGTGGGCGATTTCGAAGGTTTTCAGGTTGAGGAAGGAGGGAAATCCGCGAATGGAGCGGAGATAATTGTGCGAAACGCATAAAGTTTTGAGGTTTGTGAGTCCGAATAAGCCGGAAATGGAGTGAATTTGGTTGTGATTCAGCTTGAGGACACGCAAAGAAGCCAGTTCCGCCACTCCCCCTAGGTCTGAGATGTAGTTATTGCCTAAGTCCAGCTCCACGATACTCCGCACCTCTCCCAAGTGCAGTCTGTCGGTGCTTTTGAACTGTGATAAGCCCACGTCTCCGAGAGACAGCGATTTCACGTCTTTGAGCATCTGTTGCCCACTCAGACCGAGCACCAGTTCGTTAGTGACCTGGCCGACCTTGGACAAAGGGTCCTCAGGCATGCCTAGCAGATCAATGATTGTCGATACGTCTGGTAGGTCGCGGGAGGGAACTCGCTGGGCGGAGTCGGAAGAGGAGGAGCTGGACCTAGGAGAGGCCTTGGAAACCACTATATTGAATTGGGCCGGCAAACTGTGCTCCACAATATGCACACTTTCCAAGTGGTCGTCTAGGGTCTGTTTGGACGGGAAGGCTATATGGCACACATCGAAAGGACAGCTCCACAGTGACATTTCCTTCGGTTATCTCACTATTGAAGCCATAATATGCTCAGAAGAGACAATCCCAGCAGCACGCAGCAGTACAGGGAAATCTTCCACCTCTATGCGAAGCAGGGCAAAATCACGCCTGAAGACCTGAGCAGCATGTTCGCTCTAATTGGCCTGCACCCCACTACCGAAGAGTTCGAAAAGTACTGCAACATCGTATTCGAAGGGTCCGGCAAAGCAAACTTCGACGGCTTCAACCGTCTATTCAAGATGAAGTGCACTTCCAAGGACTATACCTCCGATGAAATCGTCAAAAGCTTCAGATTGCTCAGTCGCGAGGACGGGAAACTGCCGATGGACACGATTCACCGTCTGATCAGGGAGCAAACCACTGATGAGGCGGAGGTGAGAAGCCTTATGGAGCACATGAGTCAGTTTAAGGACCCGGAGGGCTTTTTGGACGTGCAAAGCTTCATCAAAAGCACGTTTTAGCCTCAAATTTAGACTTTCCCTAGACTCTTCAGGCAAATATGCTAAGAAAACTGCTGGAATCGTTCAATTCTGCTGGGGAAACTAGGCTATTTTAATAGTTTCGGCCTGACTTTGGCAATACACGTGATTCCCTCATATCCATTTGCCGCTTTATCAGTCCAGACACCTCTCTTCCCAACTCGCTAGCAGCCAGACCAATAGCAGGGCTTTCACTGGCTTTGTAGGGAACTTGGCCTAATGCATGTGACTGGTACTAGATGAGGGCAAAGCCAGGTTGATTGCATGGAGGACAAGTTGGGAGTTGCGCATTACTGGGTGGACCAAGCCGACTGCGCAGCTGCATTAGATTCACCGCTTCGTACACGAGGGAGATAGGGGCATTTGCATGCACTCCGCAGACTACTGCCCTGGATTCCTTCAAACAAAGGACTAAAACCACTGCTGAAGGCCGGGCACAGCCGTATTCCGGTCTTTGTGGTCACTGTTCACTGCTTTTTCCACTAGACTTTCTATCTGCTTCCGTGCGTTTGCGGGGAACAGGGCAAGTCACAGAACTTTGCAGCTACTTTGAGTAGTCCAGCGCTGTTTCCCTTTCTGCGGTGTTTCGGAGGAATTGGGACTTTCACTCCCTGCAGAGCTCTGCTGGGGTCAGAAAGCAGCAAGGGACAGAGGAAGCTGGGTCCAAAGTGCCATTGGAGGTATGTCTATAAGCAAAAGGCCACTATCAGCGACGGCTGTCTAAGGGCTTGAGCATAGGACTGCGGTGCCCCTCATTCAGTCGCGCCCCCGACTTGTGTAGAGTGGGAATAGGTCTGGGAGTGCTGCGGCCAGGGTTGAGACTTAGCTCTGCAGCCTGTTCCAACTCAGTGACTTTCAACTGGTTGAGAGTCTCTGCAGCGCTGTGCACTTCGCTTTGCAGCTTTCGACGGAATTCCTCGATTTCTGTGTTTTCACGATCGATTTGGAGGAGGAGGTGGGACCCGGGTCTGGAGGATGCTCGGAGAGTCGCTCTGACGCTGGTCACTGTAGTGGCTAGTAAGTCCTCGTATCTACTCTGCTTCCCTGCTAACTCCACCTCGAGTCTTTCCATCAAAACTCGCTCTTCAGTTACCAGGTCTAGCAGGCGTCTAAGGTCTTCCTGCAGGTTGCCAGTGTGGCCTTTGCCTGCTTGAT
>Ga0247837_1001656_pt1 | contig 45161 bp, 35 predicted proteins | sample LaCtaG_2_FD_187115 | JGI IMG/M metagenome (GOLD analysis project Ga0247837, IMG submission 187115) | Freshwater microbial communities from meromictic Lake La Cruz, Castile-La Mancha, Spain - LaCruzMarch2015_14.5m | ecosystem: Environmental > Aquatic > Freshwater > Lake | place: Spain: Castile-La...
CGATTGCCATGCAGCCTGCAACACTCTGCTGTGCCAATTCGATGCAGGCGACTGCGTATTTCTCACACAGGGCAACTGCGCAAGTGGCTGTTTCACTTCCATGTTGGGAAACGGTCAATGCGATAGTGCTTGTCTCAACTCCGCCTGCCTAAATGACCACGGAGACTGCAATTCAGAAGCCTGCAGTCCAGGGTGTTACCCTTATATGATCAACGACGGTTCATGTGACCGACAGTGCCGTACAGAGGCATGTCAATACGACGGTTTCGACTGTGCGTGTAACCCGGGGTGCGGGATTATCCCAGATGATGGTGGAATATGTGTAGAGGCGTGTAACAGCAAGTCGTGCAACTTCGACAACGGAGACTGTGTACTGACTATATAGGGCTACTGCGCATCTGGGTGTTTTCTACCTATGATCGGTGATAATGTGTGCAATATGCAGTGCTTTTCCCAGGAATGTGAGTGGGACGGACTGGACTGCGGCTGTGCTGTGGACTGTCTGAGGTCGGAATACGGCCAGTGCAAGGCAGCCTGTCTAGTACCAGACTGCAATTACGACGCAATGGCCGATTTCCCTCATTGCGACGAAATTACACGTACAGCAGCAAAATACCACCAACTTTCCACCCGCAGTTTCGCCCATACTTTCACCTACGACACTGTGTGTATCCAGCAGTCCAGTTTCTGCCTAGCAGCGAACTGGTTGCAGTCCTATACTACCTGTGTCTCACCCTGCAATAACACGAGCTGTGTATACAGCTTTGGGAACTGCGGGGCAGACTGCACGGTTCTCAGACACTGTGCAATCTGTGAAACACAGGAACTGCCAAGTTGCTTGAAGTGCATGTCTGGGTATGTCAACTTCTATGGAAACTGTATGAGCAGGTGTCCAGTTGGGTATGAAGTGCATGGACTGGTGACGGATATATGCTATCCGACTGCGGATGTATCGACTGAAGCCAGTCCGCAGCGAATATACGTCCAAAGTGAAGCAAATGAAGACGGGGACGGGTCCTATTCCCATCCATTCGACTCAGTTTCCCTTGCTTTGACTTCCATTCGTACCCAATACACCATAATTTACCTTCTTTCCGGCGAGCACAATTTGACTGTATCCAGTTCCTCCCTCTATCTCAAAGCTATTTCCAGCTCACCACTCTCTTTCCAGAGTGATTCCAGCGTTATTTTGACCTCCTGGACTTGCACCAAAGACACAAACACCCCTCCCCACTCCCTATGTGCAACTACCAACCCTATTCTCCTCTATCAAAACCTGCATCCTGTGATATGGACTATATATGGGCATTTTAGCATTATAGGGGTGGATTTGGAGGGAGGAACTAGTATAGTGCCAGGTTGTATGACTGAGATGTGCAGTTATTGTCCCTTTGTTGCTGTCACTACTGGGGGAATTGGGATAAGTGATCAAAGGGTGAGGATGGCTCCTGGGACCTTTGCGCCTGTAGAGAAGTGTGCAAAATTCCATACTAAAGGCCTGTTTTGGATATCAGAAGGCGCTTTTCTGGTACTAAAAGACCTGAAAATTGCCAATTTCAGGCAGGAATTCAGCAGCTTAATCAATCTGACTTCCGCTTCCGTCCTTCTGCAGAATGTATCCATTTCCAACATCGTCATTTCCGCATCTTCCTCAGACCTTTCCGCCTCCTTCCAATCCACTTCTGCGCTAATACACCAACAAAACCCTAATCAAAACCTCTATTTACCAGGCCGAATCCAGCTAATTGACGTGTCCGTGAGTCTACTTGGGAACGGATTCGAGTACAATTCTGACCTGACTCAGGGCGGATTTCTGAACATACAGGGTCTTGATTCAGTCCTGATCACCCGCTTGAGTGTGTCTCTGAGTGTCGTGTATGGGAATTTCTTAGTGAATATAGGGAACTTTTCGCAGTTGAAGTTGGAGGATTGTGTCTTTGATAGGGTGTTTGTGGGTGCGTCGATGGTGAAAATCGCTCCAGTGGTGCATTTGTCTAAGGACTCCATAGTGGACGGACTGCCCTCTGACTACTACATGAATCATTTGGTATTAACCCACCTGCAGATAGTTCACTGCTCGTCATTCCAGTACTCCAGCAGTTCGCAAGCCCTACTCTCCATTGTATTCAACGGCCAAATCTACAGCACAAGACTGCAAGATTTAGTGATTAGTGACTCCTACAGTGACGGATACCTCCTAAGTGTCTCCAATATCGGCGTTTCACTGAGTTCCGACAGGACTAACATTCGCTCAGGACTGGTCCTATCGACCGGAGAGCGAATTCATTTCCTTCTTCCCAAGAAACAAGTCTTATTCCAGGGTGTTCACATCGAAGCCAGTGTGAGTGCAGGCCCTGCAGTGGTCCTTCTCACATCTCTGCCCAATGTGGCAATAGCAGGGCTGAATGTGACCAACAGTGGGGATGCGAGGAACGTGGAATCGGTTAATACGAAGACTGTTGAAAGCTTGGTGAAGGACCGAGGGACTTATATGAAATTGCTGGTGGGAATCGAGGCGGTTTCGCACTGTGGAAATGTGATATCGCTGGACCGGCTCTATAACGTCTCCATCGAAGCCGCAATGTTCACCAACACCAGCTGTCTACAAGCCTCCAGCACTCCCGGCATCCACACCTCAAGCCTAGAAGGACGCTTTCTCGCAAGTGAGGTAACTTTCCAAGCCTTAACCACTCTTTCCACGTCCCTGCCTTGTTGTCTGCTGATCGACACTTCAGGTCTGATTTCGCTGATTGGACTGCGGATTTCAGCCTGTGAGATGCATGATCAAGGTGCGGTGGTGGTACTGCAGTCTGGCCCAGCGGGAGTAGAGATACAGGACTGTGTGTTTGAAGGGAACAGGGCGCAAGGAGCTGTGGTGCGTGTTTTGGCTGCGTACAGTCTCCGAGTGCAGAATTGCTCCTTTACCCACAACTACTCCCCTAGTGATATCGGCATCTACTTCAGACCGGAGCTAAACCTCGCCTCTGCATCGATATTCCTCACGAATCTTACCTTCGAGGACAACACTGGCTTATTAGTGCAGCTTATGAACGATGTCAATGACCCCGTCCCAGTCCTTCTATCCTTCCAACATATCCACTATACTCGCAACATCGGCACAGCCATTTCCATGGACAGTTCCAACATCATAGTTGCAGGGAGTCTCATCGCTCACTGTAGATTCGTGGATAACCACCCTCACACAGAGGTGACTTTGCTGTCCTTCCAGCATGGGGCTTTACGGCTCGAGGACTGCTGGTTCGAGGACAATTCGGTGGATGACAAGGGCTGTGTGTCTGTGGTCTTTTTGTGGGAAGGGGAGAAGAAGTATGTAACGGTGGCTTCGTGCACTTTTCGAGGGAATGCATGTCCGGGGATATATTACATCAGTGACACTCCCACATCCCTTCTCACTTTGATTAACAATACCTATGAACGAAACCAGGCCATTGCAGTCTACGCCTCTGGAGGCATCTTTACCGACCTCAACTCTACATTTCTCTACACAAATACATCCGCAGTCACTATTAATGCAGGCAGCCAAGCCACTATCACCCAGGCACAGTTTCGACACAGTGTGGCGTTACACGGAGGAGCTGTCTTCATCGAAGGGGAGTCCACGGGCTTATTACAGGACTGCGAATTCAACAATAACACTGCGGAGTACGGAGGGGCGATTTACGTGGAACAGAGTTCGAAGTTGATAGGACGGGGACTGCTGTTTGAGAGGAATCAGGCGGGGTTGAGAGGGTCAGCAGTGTACTTTTTCGGTACAACGAAGTCGAATGAACTTTCAGACTGCAATTTTCGAGAGAATTGGAGTATGGAAGGCGGCACAATCGTTGCGTTATCCAGTGTTTTGTCCCTGTCCAACTCCCGAATAAGCTTCAATCAAGCTCCTGTGGCTAGTGGCCTGCTGTGCTACTTCTCCACTGTGACTGTGTCTAACTGTTCCTTCTCAGACCAGCAATCCAACACCGGGGTGTTCATTTACTGCGCAATGGAGTCACTGCTAGTCGTGCAAAGCAGCTCTTTCACCCGCGGGAAAGCAGCTATCCAAGGAGGAGCGATATACATCCTTTCTGCAGTGGTTGCAATTATTGACTGTGACTTTAAAGACTTGAGCGGCAGCCATGGCGCCTTGATGGCTGTGAATGCTAGGGCTGAGTTTAACATTACAAATACGGTAGTGACGGGAGTATCTGCAGAGAAGGATTTAGGCGGAATTGTGTACTCTATGGAAAGTAGTGGATTTGTGGCTAACTGCTCATTCCAACACTATCAGAATGGAGCGATTGTAGGGTATCAACTGCTGTCGTTGTCGGTACTCTCCACCAATTTCCATAGTAATTCCTAACTAGACGGTACAGCAGGCAAGGGCGCAGGCATTCGTTGTACCGAATGCCAAATTACAACCGTGCAAAACTGCAGATTTCGCACCTTAAGCGGGTTTGAAGGCGCAGCCATGTACATCACCACCTCCTCCGAAAGCCCAATAAACACTCCTGTCACTATCACTCGAAGTCAATTTTACGACATAGCGGGGAAGCAAACAGGCGCGGTAGTGATTGACAACCTGAACGCTGTGATATCGGATTCCGTGTTTGAGAACTGTGAGGCTGCTGACGCTGCTGTGGGCCGGGGAGGCGCTATAGCGCTTACGTGTGCTGGGACTGAGGCGCCCTGTGAAGTTACTGTTTCTTTCTGTGTATTTGAGGGCAATAGTGCAGGCAAGCAAGGAGGCAGCATCCACTGGGCGAACTTCCAGCCCTTGGTGACTGCTAGCAGCTTTGAGAACGGCCAGGCTTTCTACGGTCAGGACTTTGCTTCCTTTGCACTGGAGTTGCGACTAGTGGCTGTCATTGGAAACGGAGCTGTGGACAATAGTCTAGGCGCAGATAGCAGTGGCAGCCCAGTTCAAGGCAAGCTAAACAGCCTTGGAAGCGGCCAAATCGCTACTCAATTCCTGGAAGTCGCACTGCTTGACCACTACAACCAGACAGTCGTGACTGATGACAAAAGCACAGCAACGCTGCTTCCCAGTCCAAACAGCAGTATCATTGGCAATATGAGTGTAGCCGCCTTCAAAGGTGTATACACCTTCAAAGACTTCGGAGTGACCGCTGCTCCCAGTACCTCCACTCTACTATATGTCCGCACTTCAGGGATTGACGAGTCCAAAGGACGGAATTTCTCTGAGGAAATGAAGTTTATTACGACTATTGCTATTAGAGCGGATATGCGGGCCTGCCAAATAGGCGAGACGATGCTTAATGAACAGTGTGTGATTTGTCCACTGGGGAAGTACAGCTTCGACCCAACTCAGAGCTGCCAGGACTGCCCCGACGGCGCCATTTGCTACGGCAATTATACAATGGTGCCGCAGGCCGGCTACTGGCGAGGCGACGCTCTCTCCCCTCTTTTCTGGAAATGTCCATACCACGACGCTTGCTTAGGCTCGCCTGAGCCTCCCAAGTCCCTGGCACTGCAAGGAAAGTGCGCAGACGGCTATTTCGGCAACATGTGTAATGGATGCATTAGTGGCTTTTCTAGACAAAGCTCGACGGAATGTGCGAAATGTCCGCCTGTGTACCAAAATGCTATGAGAGTAGCAGGCATTGGACTAGGAATCTTGATTGCTCTTGTCATTATTATCCGCACAGCTATCAATTCGGCAAAAAAAGCCCGCTCCTACTACTCGATCTTTATCAAAATATTGCTCAATTACTTGCAATTAGTGATGCTTACTGCTTCTTTCCAGCTCCACTGGCCCACGTATGTCCAAGAACTCTTCAAAGTCCAGCAAAGTGCAGGCAGCGTCACTGAGCAAATCTTCTCAATCGACTGCTTCTTAGACAACTCCGCCACTGACACTCAAGCCCGCACAGTCCGTTCCAAGCTAATAATGCTGTCTGTACTGCCTATCTTGCTATTGGCTGGAAGCCTGGTTGTGTGGCTCGCCTTCGCAGTGATCCTGCGCAAAACGTCCTACTTAAAGAACGAACTCGCAACCACAATGGTAGTGCTGTTCTTCCTAATCCACCCCTCACTGGTGAAGTTCATGTTCGACTATTTCAACTGTAGGAAGCTGGATGCAGGGGAAATGTGGATGAGTTCCTACCTCAACATCCCCTGCTGGGACTCCACTTACTATAGATACGCTTGGATTGTGGCGATTCCGAGTATACTGGGCTGGGGGATTGGAGTGCCGTCGTTGTGCTTGCTGATAATGTGGAAGCGGAAAAGGATGCTGGACCTCACAGAGATGAAGCTGCGCCTCGGCTTCCTCTACAACGGCTACGAGTACTCCAAATTCTATTGGGAATTCGTCATCCTGTACCGTAAAATCGCAATAATTTCCATCGCAGTTTTCCTCACCAACATTTCCACCTCCATCCAAGCCCTAACCGCAATGATAGTACTGCTAGCGGCCTTCGCACTGCAAAGCAAGCACCAGCCCTATGTAGTCGATACTATGAATCAGCTGGAACTGAGGGCCATTTTGGTGGCCTCAGTGACTATCTATTGCGGGTTGTACTATATGACTAATGATTTGGATGGGCATTCGCAGTTGATTTTGTTTATTGTGATAGCGGGAGTGAATGGGTATTTCTTACTGTACTGGCTGTTGAAGGTGTGCAGGGCGGGGTTGTTGGCCCTGAGCAGGCGCTTCCGTTTCCTAGATAAGATAATGCACAAGGGGAACTACCAAGTACGTCCTAGCTCTGTCATCCCCGGCTCTCTGGACATGTCCTCAGGAGGACACAAACTAGGCGATAGCAGGGATATTAGCCAGGCCTATGAATCGGACTCAATTAGTCACAGTCGGATCCGCAATCCTTCAAGTCTAGTGGGGGATTCGGGGGCGCAGCCGCCTGACAATAGCTCGCTTAGCCTCGCAGCTAGCTAGTAATGCAGCTCTAAAGGGAAGGACTTATTATGCAGGAAGTACTTCTATGAGTAGGGAGTGAAGCTGCATACTCATTTACTGTATATACATTACGGCCTTGATAGCTTTCCCATACTTCAGCAGAGTTTCCCAGCACGCCGTATTCATAATGGTGCTGACTCTGCAAGACAGCATCCGCATGGTGCTGGACTTCCTGCAGTCCCAAAGCTACTTCAAGGCGCTGATTGCGTTGGAGCAGGAAAGTCAAGTGCGCCTATACTCCTACGGCAAGGAAATCGACTTCTTCTACGACCTTCTCTCCGAGGGCAAATTCGACGACGTGGAGAAACTCATCGAAACCGTCAAGGAGCGCAGTATTGAAGCACACGACGCAATCCTAGGACTGCTACGGAAGCAGAAGTTCCTAGAACTGCTAGAAAGCGCAAATATGCCTGTCGCCGACGAATTGGCCCAAATCTTGAAAGACATCGAAGCCTTAATGCCACCAGAAGAGTACGAAACTCTGTTCTCAATCCTGAGCTACGACCATCTGACCGACCACCCCAAGTTCGCGAATTGGACGATATGGAGAGGCCGTTATGAGTGCTTTAAGGGTTGCTACATCTGCCTAGCAGACCTGTATGCGATAGAGAGTCCCGCCCCTGTGCCTGTCACTCTGGCGGAGGTGTTGACGGGCTTTGATGGGGAAATCTCAGCGGAAACTGGGTCCAGTAGTCGTTTGCTGCTGCTTCGAGGGCCTGAAGGGTCTGGAAGTTCGGTGGTAGTCAACGATTCTGGCGAAATCGACACAGTGAAAAGACCGCTAAAGCCTCAGTTTCTCATACAATCCTCTCGAGAAGCGCGGAAAAAGGTATTAGTCGAGACCATCGACCCTTCCTCAGGCTCCTCAGCCAGCAAGGGCTCCGACGACCCAGTCCTCCGCCACAGCGCCCACCAGTTGATGCTTAACTTCGACCCTGGGACAGTCTACGAAGTGGCTAGAATAGCAGACCAGCAGGCTATTCGCGCCTGCGGCTTCGACCCCTCAGGCGACTACTGCGGGTTCGGCTGGAATGGCAGCAGTTTGAAGATAGTCTCGATGCAGGGGATAGTGACTGGTGTGCTGTACGAGGAGAGGAAGAAGGGAAAAAGGATGGATGTGGAGGTACTCATGGAAGCCAGGAGACTGCACAGTGGGATAATTTACTGTATGGACTGGTCCGCTCGAGGACTTCAAATCGTCACCGGATCTAACGACAAAACCATCAAAATAGTCACAGTTCCCGACCTGGAGCGAGTACTGAACGAGCAGAATTCCTCCCTTTTGTTTGAAGATGGAGTCGATTTGGATGGGGAAAACGACCTGCAGCTTCGCACGATCACAGACCTGCCAGGCACTGTGCGGACTCTCTGCTTCCACCCTTTAGACGACGAGTTGTTCTTTAGCAGTGGAAGCGGCACTGGGGAAATAATGGTGTGGAACACGCAAACAACCCAATGTGTGCAGCGGTTCGCAGGACATCAGGGAGGCACTATTGCCCTGGCTACTGCTGGAGATGCGTCTTTTATCCAAAGTGTGGGCAGCGATGGGATGATTCGTTTGTGGGATTTAAGGACGCATAGATGTGTGCAAGTGGTGAATGCGGAGAGTTATGGACAAATGACGTCTATTTCCCTCAATTGCTCGGCGGCTATTACCCGGGCGGAGACTAAGGCGCATATAGCCAATTTGTACTCCGGCTCAGCTGAGCGAGGACGGAAAAACAGCCAAAAGTTGGCTTCCGTCTCTCATGTAAACGGCCTTGTGACCCTTTGGGACGTCTCCTCAGGCCGGATTTTCAGCAAATTCCCAATTCACAAAGACAATTGCAGGTCTGTTGAGTTCTCTTCAGATAAGCGCTGGCTCGCCACCGCCTCCTTTGACCAAACGATCGGCCTGATTAACCTTGAAACGAACACAAGTTACAGACTCAGTGAGCACCAAGGCAAGGCCGTCACTGCCCACTGGCACCCCTACCTGCCTATTTTGCTGTCTACGTCCACTGACCGTACTGCGAGACTATTTAGTATCTGAGCTGTTTAGTTACTACTTGCAGCTCTCAGCGCGGATTAAGTCGGCTTGCTGGCAGAGGTGCGTCATCCACTGGTCGCATATCCGCGGCTTCACCCGCACTTTGGCCGTTTTCACGCTTTCCAACTTGGTCCTGAAGTCTTCGAACTCGCGGTCCTCCGGCGAAACCTCCTCTTTAATAGTCTTCTGCGGAGGCTTCTTTTTCGTGGGCTTCTTATCAGTAGTGTCGTCTATTATATCCAAAAGCAGGTCTTCGAGAGTCCGGTTATCCGATGCGATTTCCTGCTGCTTCACCTGTGCAGTGGACCACTTCGTGGCTACACCAGTAGTCGGTGCACATTTGCGAAACTCCGTGGCTATGAACCGCTCGAAACTCTCAGCGTTCGGACTATCCCTTTCAAACAGGATCCTTGTGCACAGGTCCAGTTCCTTGCCTAGGACCTTCACCAGCTGAGTAGCGCCTGTGAGCAGGTTTTTCCTCTGTTCCTCGGTGCCTGCCCGCATTAGTCCTATAGTTCTTCCCAGAAACAGTCTGGACCGTTTCAGCAAAATCGCTTTCAGCTCTGAACTCTGGTCGATGTCGATGCCACGTCTCAGCTGAGTGGCGATGTGGATCTTTTGGTCAGTTGAAATGATGGTCAAAATCGCAGCAGGCGTGGAGCTGCGCTTATGCACCACAATTGACATGGACCGCTCGTACTTGATAAAGACGGAGTTGAGGATTTCCAGGAACTCTTCCTTCAGCGACTGGAGTTCTGAGATTTGAGGAGGGGAGCGGGGGAAGGCTGGGTCGGGCTTGTCGCTGTAGTGGAAGTCTTCGGTTTGCAGGCGAAGGACTTCGGGAACTGACGTTTCTTCGGTGTTGATGCGGTTGATGAGTCTGTTCAGACGCCGCTTTTCCTTCCTGCCCATTATCTTAGTATAGTCTGAGGCTGGGATGTAATATGGACGATTTGAGGTTTGACGTTGCCGTGAAATGTTCATACATGTTCAAGCTGAGGACTGTTTATATAGACTCGCTATCGTCGTGACAGCTGATTTCCTGCCATTTTGGGCTGTTTGTAGGTATGTCCCTTCTTAAAGTCTAGAGAGGTTATTTCGACAGTACTACTAAGTCGACTAGGGAGAGAAATGCACTTTCGAAAGCCGTATCGACCCTCAAAATCGACACAAGAACCGCAAGAAGACAATTATCCTCGATTTCGATATATCAAGAACGAGGAACTGCACTAAATCCGCACCTGCCTCCTAGTCCTACCCCAATTCTCTAGGCCCACCAGTCCATTAATCCTTAATACAGCCTATGTCTGACCCAGAAACAGTGCTTCTCTTTCTCACTGGGACTCGAGGAACGCAAGTCCACCTCACCCCCTCTCAAACCTCAGCAGAAGACCTCACAGCCGCACTCAACGGAGTGCTGCGGAAGCTTCGACAGGACCTCGGCAGTGACCTGAGACTAGTAGACGCTGACGGAGTGGAATTGACCGTGGAAAACATCGCTGTGAATAAGGTAAGTCCAGTGTTTGTGCTGCCTGCAGAGGGGGAATACGAGCCAGGGACACTGAGGAGAGAGGGAGTGCAGGTGACTTCCACAGAGGACTTATATGTGAATGAAAGAGGGAAAGTCCTGCTGCAAAGGCCGGAAAAGCCCGCCCTCCCCTCAGTCCCAAAGCCCCACGACTCCACCTACAAGCCCCGCTCCCAACTCGAATTCGTCCAAATGATGAACTCCAACCGAGACCCGCTCAACCGAGGCTCCGCCCCTCTACTCTCAGTAACCCTCAGTGAACTCTCCCAGCACACAAGTCCAGAAGATGCCTGGGTCGCCCTGTATGGCAAGGTGTACGATATGACGAAGTATGTGACTTGTCACCCGGGTGGGAATGTGATTATGCAGGCTGCGGGGAAGGACGGCACGGAGCTGTTTAGGAAGTTCCACCCCTGGGTGAATGTGGATGCACTCATTGGGAAGCTGCAAGTTGGAGTGTTGAAGTCGGGAAGCAGCTACTTTCTGCGGCCCTAGACACACGGGACGAGTAGATAAGTTTGAAATATGGGGAAAAGGCGGGGATTTTAGACGAATTTTGACTTTGTTGCGTAGCTAGAGGCTGACTGCGCCTTTTATAAGAATTTGATGAAGGATTTGGGGGCAAATTTTAGGTCTGTTGCTGATTTCTTGAGTGAATGGTTTCTATTTTGTTCCAAGAACTTCCAAAATGGCCCAAGGAGGGACTTAGTTTATTGAGTCCCCCAGGTCAAACAGTGGCAACCAAGGCTTCCAACTGCAACACCCGTCCAATTGCCGTCACCAGGACCACTATCCCCACAATTTGTCCCAAGCTCTCAACAGCCTCTACCACTTTCCCCAAGTCCTGCCAAGCGCTACTACATGTGATAGACAGGTTAGTTGCTAAGTCTAGATGTGTCTTCATACTTGAGTGCCCCACTGCTCATAGTGTCCGCAGCGTTAATTCTCAATTTCATCGCTTTTCTCTGCTGGTACATTTTGCTCGTGGCTATGGAGAGGACTGGAGCTTCGTCCAGTTTCCGCATTTCCACGAGTTTCTTGGCTATGGACCGCATTTCGGTGGTGCGTGGAGCTGGGGTCGGGCGGACCACGGCCTTGGCTTGTGACTTACTCGTACAAACTCCCATTATGGTTGATTCTATGGCGTTAAAATGATGGGCACTAGGAATTACTGAGGAAGAGTGGGCGGCTTGGAAAGAGGCGGGGCGGGTCTGTTGGGAAGAGGTGGGAGATTGGGAGCGCCGGCTACCATACTGTTGAAGGTGCTAGCAGGTGTGTTGAGCTGCGGAGAGTAGAAACTCCATATAGTGGGCGCCTTAGCAGCATAGGGCTTGTTGGCCGCCAGCAGCCGCTCAGCCATGCTTCCATGCTTTTCCCCCTTGGTTTCTCGCTTGTAGGCGTAGGTGACGTGAATAGGTCTGTTGTGCACGAATTGGCCATTCATGGACTGGATGGCTGCATCAGAGGAGTCGAAGTTGTCATACCCCACTAAGGCGTGACATAGCGATTTCCCAGACAAACTGTCTCTGTTGATTTTCAGAGTTATCACATTTCCAAAGGTATTGAAAGTGCTCATCAGCGTTTTTTCGTCGATTTCCGGGTCCAAATTCCCCACGAATATATTTGCGCCTACGTCCTGACTGCGTTTGTCCTGCGACGCCTTATTGACTTTGATCGGTTTCCCATACATCTTGATCATATGCATGATTTTGATCGAGTACTCCGCATCCTCTTCATTGCGGAACTCCACAAAGCCGTACCCTTGGTGCTCGTTGCTGACTCTGTCCCTGGGAACATGCACGTTGACTACTGGGCCTACTTGGATGAATAGCTCCCAGAGCAGTTCTTCGTGTACTCTTTGGTCGAGGTTGCCGACGTAGATGGTTGCGTCTTGGTTCCGCTCGAATTGCTGCTGAGGGTTGTGGCCGGATCCTTGCCGGGCGGTCTGGGGCGCGGCCATCACTGATATAAAGCGGCAGGAATGGAGCAAAGGGGACTTGACCGAGATTTGACTAAAAACGTAGTTAGTCCGGGATTAAAAGTCTGCAACTATCACTCGTCAATTGCAGAATTGAATCTAACATATGAGGAAATGATATCAATGACCTGGAAAACTGAGTTTATCTAGGCCGAAACTACAGCTTCCCAAAGCAGTACTTAATAACAGCGCTAGTCCAGGGCTGTCTCCATACAGATGCTGCGGTACAGCTCTCTCCCTAGCCAGTACACCGCGCCTTCCTCTCCCGCCTCTTCCACTGCTCTATTGTCTTCCTTGCCATTGTCGCAGTTCACTTCCGCGAATAGGGAGTACTTGAACACGCCAGCACTCGCTTCCTCAGTCTCCTCCACAGGCAAAGACACGCTTTCCAGCCTGTATCTTGTGGGGTGCTTGAAGCCTTCCACCGTCTTGCGGGCGGCGGACAAGCTCAGGAACTGCAGCAATGCAGTCTGGCAAGCGCCCTCTTTGATGAGGAAGACGGAGTGAATCCGGTTGGGGTTGGAGAACATGCCCTTGACCATATCTTCAGTGACCATCTCCCCAAGTCCCCACAGCTTCAAGTACTTGTAGCTAGAGTTCCGAGTCTGCGAACGCAGGCTTTGAAGCAAATTGTCGAATTTCGCCTGACTGTCAGTGAAGAGACGCTTGTGGGACTCGAGCAAGTCGCAGGCTTCCTGGGTGCGACCCTGCTGGTGCAGGACACCTGCAAGGTCCTTCACTGCGCTTTCAACCCGGATGCGCTGGGCGATAGCGGCTCGGTAGTACTTCTCGGCCATGGGCAGATCCTTGTGGATGTACTCGAAACGCTTCGCGAGGGCGTAGGGATTGTCGCCCTTGGGAATGGGGTACTCGACTGGCCGGTCCTGGTCAGGAGGCTTGCCGCGTGGTTGCTCCTTGGCCTTGGTCGGGCCAGACAGGGACGTCTTCGTTAGTGGCTTGAGGCCGGGTGGCTTAGAAGTCCCGACCAGGTGTGTCGCCAGCATTTTGACTATAGTTGCAGATATGGCGTCAGATACCAGACCTCAGCCCTGCTCCGTCCCCAGGCGCCCTCGGCCTTCCAAACCCCTGATGTAGGGATATTTCGCTTAATCGTCCATATTATGGGACTCAGCACCCACATCTCCACAGTCCCTTATAATCCCTATGCTGCAACAACCCAACCTGCCAGATACTGCACCCGCAACAGAGAGCGACGAAGACTGGCGACTTACCGACTGGCTACAGACAATTCACTCCACAAAGTTCAAAGTAGACAACGACGCTGCAGCCAGCGGCTTTGAAGTGCTGCTGGAAGGAGGGATGGAGCGCTTTAAATGCACCTACCCAGGCTGTGGGAAGATGTATAGACGTAGGTGCAGAGTGCAGGAACATATTGGCTTGCAGCATAATCCCGACGGAGTGGTGCGGTTTGGGTGCAAAGAGGAAGGATGTGCGAAGTCTTATTGTCGACTGGATGCACTCAAAGCACACCAAAGACAGGAAAGCCACACAGGCATAAACCGCATATACCAGCAAGCCAAGTCTCACTCTCCAAGGCCACCTCCTGCAGTGTTCCTCATTACCCACACTCCCTACCCCCAGTCCTCCAGTCCTTCCCCTACCAACTCCCCCAGTCCAGACTCCCCACCCGACTCCCCCAGAGCAGTAAAAGACCCCGCTTCTCACAAGGTCATAAAAGTGTGCACTGCTACCAGTGTCCGCTACAAGTGCTGTGTCACTGAGTGCGGGAAGTCCTATGCTACTCGCTTTCGATGTGAAGTCCACATGGAAGCCAAGCATACAGAAGGCTACGAAAAGCCGTTTGTTTGCGCGTTTCCGGGATGCACAAAGGCGTATTCCACTAAGGATTCTCTCACCAGACATAAACGGGGAGCTACTCACTTTGTGGAAGGGGAAAGTGATAAGAGGATGGAGGGGGAGGACCCTATGAAGCAGCCTCGGGTTGAGGAAGTTTCCAGAGAAAAAAGAGACAAAATGCAAGAATTGGTCGATTTATTTGATGAAGTATAGGGAAAACGCGGAATTCGCTATTAGCGTAGGTATATTTTCCTCTCAATTTCCCACATTCCAGCGAAATGGCAGTGAAGTGGGCAGTTAGTCACTCACTAGCTATTAGGAAGCAGAGTGGGAGGCAGGAGAGTGGGTCTGCTGCGGATTGGAGTCGCTAGTTTCTGCACTTTCCGCAGTTTCTCCGCTTCCACGTCTTCAGGAGCCAAGAGAAGGAGTGAGCTGCAAGTATGAGTCCCCGCAGCTTTCAGTCGCTTGACCTTGTAGCGTAGACTGGACAGCTCCGCCTCCGCTGCCTCCAGCTGTGCCTTCCTCTGCACAGCTTCCTTCCTATCAGTATCCAGCGCCTGCGTGAGTGCAATCACTTCTGCCAGCAAGCAGTCATTCTGATCTCTCACACTGGTTCCCTGGGCTCTCAGGTCGAAGGCGCGCTGCACATTAGGGAACAGCCGGGCTTCCTTGACTGCCTGGGCGCAGACCTGCAGCTCTCGAGCCTGGTCTTCCCACTGCTTGCGTTTGATCTGTTCGCAATGGAGCTGAGTCTCGAGGCTGCGGACCTCTGCGTGTGCCTTTTCGAGGAGGGCTGTGAGGATGTGGCACTGGCTTTGGAGGTCGGTGTGGGCGAGTTGAGAGTGGTGCAGTTGGTCGAGACTAGTGGCTAGTTGGGCGGTAAGGTCGGAGTGGTGTTTTTCAAGGCGGGCTTTGGCCCTTTCAGATTCACTGAGTGCGCCTTGCAACTGCCTGCAGGCCGAGTCCTCCTCACCCCCGCCAATAGTCCTTTCGTCGAGTCTCAGACTGAGGCCCACTACTCCCACAGCTTTCACCGGTGCTCTACATATAGGACATGCGGACTTCGTCCTGAGAGACATGTGAATGCTGTCTAGCCCTCACCAGTTCTTGTGGAAGACGTGGCCGCAGTGGGTCGCACTGATATCGCAGAGCAGAGGGTCCATGCAGACCGTGCAGACAGGCGCTTCATACACCTGCATAGATGGCTTATATAGCTAGGGAAGGACTGCTTGGGTTTGTACTGTGGATACGCTGATAAGTCGCTGGGTGATGCTGAGTCGCTGTTGCTCCAGAACGGATATGGAAGCGAGGTGGATGTCTCTTTGCTGCGTTTCTGAGTATAAGCGGAATTGGCGCCAGTCACTCACTCTCTGTTGCTTTTCCTTCTGCAGCATTTCCATGCTCAGCGGCACATCTCCACTTTCTCTCCGCAGCGCACTCACTTTCGACCTGCGTCTCATCATTTCCTCCCTCCACAATTCTCTCCCCCTGTTCCCCAGCACTTCCTTCATCCTGCTAATTGCCCTCACATCCTGTCTCTTCTGCACCTGCACCAGTCTGCACGCCTCCGCCTTCCTCAGTCCGGCCACAGTCGTCCTCTTAGCATTGACCTCTCTCTGCTGTTCCTCTAGTTGCAGGCTTTGACGTCTGCAGAGGCTGACTTGTGCTTTATGAGTGGAGGAGAGGTGTCTCACTTTGTAGATTTGATAGGCTTTTTGGCGAGCTTGGGAGACGGATAAAAGAGCTTTAGCTTCTTCGCGTTTGAGGAAATTTAGGCGATTTGAGAGGTGATTAAGCAGGAAATCGGCGCGCTTTCGACGGGTTTTCTCCTCTGTTAGTCTGTGGGCTGGAGTAGTCACCTCGACTTTGAGCATTTCCCTGCCTTCGTCCATATGTATACATCTTAAACTCTACGAACGGCTGTTAGCCTGGGGAAAAGCAAGCGTAAGGACTATTCTCATGCAATTTCGACCTCTGGGACAGATTTTTTCGGTATATTTCCATATAGCCAATATGCCAATAGCGCAGCTTCTACTGTGGTTGCTATTGCCTGGCTCCCTGGGATACCCAATATTGCCTCTGCACAGAGTCAAGTCTTTGTCCAGTCTCAGTCTTCCTGCCTTTTCCACTGTGCAAGAGTTCCTGAGTGCAGTGCAAGTGCCTCTCCACAATTTCGGAAATGTGTGAATTCCACGCAGACTCAGTACTCAGGCGAAGTGCAAGTCGGCAGTCCTCCCCAGCCCTTCCGAGTCATCTTCGACACAGGGTCTGCCTGGCTCTGGGTGCCTACTGTCAACTGTCCTAGGTGTATTGGCACTCGCCGCTTCAACAGCACTCAGTCTACCACCTATCTCAGCAATGGGGAGAGAGTGGTGCTCAAGTATGGAAGTGGGTCGTGCACAGGAAGAAACAGTACAGACAGGGTGGAGATTGGAGGACTGAAGGCGGAAGGACAGGCCTTTGTGGCAGTGTCGTCAGAGTATGAGTTAGAGGGCACAGCGGCTGATGGTATACTCGTAAGACCTACTCAGGGACTGGGCTATATGGCGCTATCCAGCAACGTGCCGACTTTAATGGATTCACTTTATAACCAAGGAGATATTCCAGCTAAAGTCCTCGGCGTGTTTCTAAGCGATTCTGAGGACCGCAATAGTGCAAGTTCCTCAGTTTCTATAGGCGACTACGACCCCTCTCCCTTTGCCAAAGGCACACTGCACTTCACTCCCAACATCTACCCCAAGGTGGGGTTTTGGTCTGTCAATCTGAAGGCTATCAGCTTTGGCGCGGTATCGCTCAAGCTGGAGACTCATATTGCCATTTTCGACACTGGCGCTAGTCTGATTGCAGCTGCAGTGTCAGATTTCAGCACAGTTTCGACCTGGTTCGCTACTAAATTCGGATGTGAGGTGAAGAACAGCTATATTGCCTGTGACTGCTCAGCGCATCCAATCAGCGTGTTCCCTAATATAACCTTCAATATAGGTGGCTTCGAGGCCCAACTTACAGGCTCGCAGTATCTCTCCGCCTATCGCTCCTCTGGCCAACTGATATGCATGGTCCTCATTACCAGCTCCTTCCAAGACTTCTGGATCCTGGGCGACCCCTTCCTCCGCCAATTCTACACGGTTTACGATATGGACAATAATCAAATTGGCTTCGCTTCCCTCAGTGAAGAGCCAGAAGCTCCCTTCATCTCCACTTGGCTGGCTTTGTCGGGCGCGACTGTCATCATTTTGACAGTTCTCGGAGGCATTTTGTGCTGCTGTCTGGTCTGCCGTAAGAAGAAGCCTACGGAGAACGACGTATACGTCCGTATGCCTGAGTCTTAATAACCAGGTAGACCACCTAGCAATGGTAGAATTCGCACCTAAAATAGTGGGCAAAGTGCAACTCTCCCAGCAAGAAGCAGCCGCTTTGGACCAAATCAGCCTCGAGCCAGAGCAGGACCGGGGCCTTCTCCTAGCCCTATTAGAAACACAGAAGGGCAGAAACCAGCAGTTCTACCAATTCTTGGTCCAACTGCGTCACTTGGAGCTTCAATACGAAGAGCTGTACGCGCCTTTCTACCAACAGAGAGGTGAGTTGCTGCAAGGAAAGCCTGCCTTTTGGCTGAGAGTGCTGAGCAATAATGGGTTTTGTGAGCAGTTTCTCTATGAGAAGGACAGGGAAGTGCTGGTCTATTTGAAGGATATTAGGACTGTGGACTCGCCTGAAAGCGACGATTATCGAGTGGAATTCGTTTTCCAGGACTGTCCTTTTTTCGATTCTCCCAATTTGACCCTCGTGAAGTCCTTTCTGCATGACGAAGAGCAAGTGTTAGCCCAGGCACCAGGCACCAAAATCCCCTGGAAGAAGGGAAAAGACCCAACAAAGGAGCAAAAAAGCATAATAACGAAAGGAAGGAAGCAAGTAATCGAGACCCAAAATGAGTCTTTTTTCCACTTCTTCGACGACAGTGCAGCGGAAACCAGCACATTCCTGGGCAAAAAGGACACTGATGAAGAGTTGGGAGTGGAGCTGAGGGATGAAATTGTGCCCTTCGCTGTGCTGTACTACTTAGGCACTCGCAAGAGGGCGATAGGCAGTGAGATTCACAGGGAAGAACTGTCAGGAGAGCCAGCTGAAGAGTCGAAGGAGTAGTGTCTCCCTAGCAATCTCCAGGTTACCGGGTACTGCCAGATGTGCGAGATAAATGGCGTCTGTGTATGCAGAAAGCCAGGGCCAGCTTCTGCGTCCCTCAGAAGCTCCCTGTGCCTCATCCAAGCAGCGGCGCAGGCGGCGGCATGACTGCGAACTCGCCTGCCCCGCTCCTCGCCGCCCAGCCCCTCCCAGCTCCCTGCTGGAGTGGCTGCAGGGACTAGGGACGGTGGAGAGACAGCAAGTGCTGGCGGTTGAAAACAACTGGGTGGCTGCTATGGTCAGGCAGATGCTGGCAAGGAAGTTGAGGGACGGGGATGTCGTCTTTGCACCGTTTGTCCGCAACTCTCGCTTCGAAAGTGGGAAGTTGGAGGATTATTTCACGGTCTTGCGGCCGGAAGGCGAGTATTCGCCTTTAGATACGGAACTAGAGCAGCACCTGCGTCTTTGCGACTCTGCGCTGTACCTCGACACTCTCACCCTTTCCTGGGAGCTGATAAGCGACAGCTCCCGACTGCTCAGGCTAATCGAGGCAGTCTCAAAGGCCGAAGCCTTCAAATACCCGTGCATGTCTTATTGGGACTCGAATTTGAAGAGCTGGGCCTGGGAGTGTCCCAACTGGACTGCATGCAAAGGCCTAACTCTCAGCCAATTCGCTCTGGCTATGCTAGAAAAAGCCTGCTGGATGCGTTATTTCGACAGTACTCAGCAAGACCCCCGCTCTTCTGAGGAATCTCAGCCCTACATTGCCGATAACAAGCGAGTTCCCAGTGCTTTGCAGGACTTAGTAGGTTTGGTGACCTTCTGGAAAGGGACTGAACGGGAGAAAAAGGCGGGGTTGGTGGGCGACCAGGCGAGTTTGACAGCGGAATACACTATGCAGAGACAGAGTCATCAAGACTTACTGCGGAGAAACACTGAAATCACTGCTATAATTGCCTACCAAGTCCCTAACTTCCTCACTCTCTTCACCAACACCAGCATTTACTACTGCACTCTCAGGGGCAAGATGCAGCAATACATGGCTGCCGCTACTCTCGAATGTCTGCGCAAAGCGGCTTTCGACTACTCTCCAGTCGAATTCATCGATTATCTCATCAAGACGCCTTTAGAACGCGCAGGGACGATATTTGACCTAGTCGCCAGAGGCATAGTGGGGCGGATTAAAGAGGCCTTGACTGCTCAAGTAGCTGCAGACCTGCTGGAAACAGAAGAAACTGCAAGTTTAAAGCCAGCTCAGAAGCGGAAAAGTAAAAAGAAGCCTCGAAGACCCTCCAGCAACGCCTCCACCACCTCTTCACCCACTATCAGAGTCACTACCAGTCCAGATATGAGTGACAGAGCAGAGGACGTGGCGAAGTGGGTGTTGGAGGGAGTGCTGGGCAGTGTATGCGCCCACATCGAAGCCAGTGCACAAGCAACTGACTTCCAGACTGTGCAGTCGGGGAGAAAGCGCAGGGAGAGCAGCAAGAAACAGCTCTTTCCTGGGGGACGCTTCCACCATCGCCGCACCAAGCAGAAGGCGGTAGGCATTGAAATCCCTCCTGCAGCCTCCTGCAGCTCTGGGCCTGTTTCCCCTGCTGTCATCAAGTGGGCCTCTGAAGATGACAAAGCGGCTATAAGTTTTCAAGCTGCTGTGGACTTCCCGCCCCTGTGTGCAGGGACTAGCAGCAGTTGGGAGGCACTGAGTCAGGAACTGGCGGAGTTCCGCCTGCAAGTGTGCGAGGAAATGGAAGGCAGAGGCCATCTAATGGCATGGATTATGAGCGAACTGAGAGAAGCCATATCTCACTTATTCCCCGGGGCCTATATTGCAGTCTTCGGGTCATACGCCACAGGCCTAGCCCTGCCTACCAGCGACCTAGACATTGCAGTACTAAATACAGCTGCTATGTATGAAGATATTGAGCAGTCGGTTACTATGTTGGAAGAGGTCTTGCCAGCCTATCCCTGGGTAGCGAGTATTAAAGCCATCGCTACTGCCTCGATTCCTGTAGTCAAACTCACTGTGAATCCGCAGTTTTGCGAACAAACGGACCTGATCCAGGTCGATATTACCTTTGAAGACGAGGGGGGGAGACATATGGGGGTGGCTACGTGTGCCTGGGTGCTGGAACTGTTGAACAGGTTTCCGCAGTGCCAGGAGTGCTTCCTGCCCCTTAAACAGCTGCTATTCAAGCACTGCTTGAACTCCGCTTACCACGGCGGCCTAAGCTCCTACAGTCTCCTGCTCTGGCTAGCTGCCTTCCTCACTGAACACCCTACCCAAGCCGGGGGCTCCCTCCTACTGAGTTTCCTGCAGTTCTACGGAAGTGAATTCAACCCTAAGACCACTGGCATTTCTCTCACCTCCCAGCCCTATTTCTACCCTCGTCCCCAGCCAGCCTTCACTCTCTGCGAGACTATCGACCCTTTGCGGGGGGATAACAACACTACGAAGGGAGCCTACAGAGTGGCGGAAGTGCAGGAACTCTTCCGCAGGGCGTACGCTTTTGTGGTGGCCTGTGAAGCGCATGGACAGGGCAAGCTGCTGGGGAGACTGATGACTAGGGTAGATCTAATTAAGACTTAGGGTAATGCCATTTTGGAATTTCCCGGGGGAATCAGGCGGGTATGGGGACTGAAGTGCCAGTAGGGCACTGTAAAGCACTATATTTGAACCCAACACTGCTTTCCAATCCATCCAACTTCCCTCCTTTCTGCCTACTTCCTCCCAACCCCCTCTCCCCTATAATATATAAACAGCAAATGAGTCTTTTCGCCGACACCAAAGCAGTGGAACTGGACACCAACGCCTTCATCGGCGACATCCGCTCCGACATCGAAGCCACCACAGACACAAAGGCGCAGGACTACAACTTCGACTTCTACCGAGAACGACCTCTGAAGCAGGGGGACGACAGCAATTCTGTGCACTTCGAGTGGCTGGAAGGCGACTGGGAGACTGAGGCCAGTGGCAGAGCGTCGAATGTGTCGCAGTCCACGCAGTCGACTTTGAGAAGGGGCAGGGAAGAGGAGGAGGACTTGGAGGAAGGAAGCACTGCGGTAGTCCCTACCACGGTCATTAGAAGACGGCCCTCGGACTAAGGCGTGATTTCTCTCGCTAACTGTTACTCTACCGTAAACCCCCACTGCCCACCGCTTTCCTACCCTCCCCATCTCCCAGTGCAAGGCTGCAGACCTCCTGCAGCCATAAATGGTGGAAGCGTCTGTGGTCCCTCGCAACTTCCGTCTGCTGGAAGAGCTGGAGAAGGGCGAGAAAGGCCAGGGCGACCCTAACGTGAGCTACGGCTTGCAGCAAGGAGACGACATCATGCTCACCAACTGGACGGGAACTATCTTCGGACCTCCGGGGGGCAACCATGAGAACCGCATTTATACACTCAACATGATCTGTGGACCGAATTATCCCATGCAGCCGCCGCAGGTACGCTTTATGACCAAAATCAATATAGGCTGTGTCAACCAGCGCACTGGAGTAGTGGAAGGCTTCCGCACATTGACGAGTTGGACGCCCACCAACACGCTAGAAACCGTGCTGCTGGAGCTACGCAGAGAAATGGCCACAGCCAGCAACAAGAAACTGCCGCAGCCCCCCGAAGGCACTTCATTCTAAAGCCCTCAGCTAAGCGTCTCCCTCGAGGTCTTGATGTAGTGCGCCACTGCCAGGTGATTGGCAGCCAGAGCCGGGCTCCTCTCTGCACTCCTCTCACTGCGGTGGTACAGCACTGCGGGCAGGATCAGACTTTGGGGCAGGTGGAGGAGACTTTGGAGGTGGAGCAGCCGCTGTGTGAGTGGACAGCTGCTAACTATGCGGCCCAGCAGACTGTCTGCACTGGTTTGAGTCTCGTTGGAAGCTGAAAAGGACTGCAAGGTCAGAGGGGACTGCCTGTGGTGAGACTTTGCAATAGTCCTTTTCCTGTGTACCGGGCCGGAAAGCTGGATATCCGCCTGAGTCCCCAGTTCACTTTCAGCGAGAAAACTGGCGAACCCCAGCAACGCGCCCATCCCTTCCCCTTCCTCCCGCCCACCCCGTTTCCTCCTCTTTCGCTTCAAGTCCCGCTGAGCCTCCTTGCAGCTTTTCAGTCTGCTAGTCGCCTCCGCTGAACTGCAGTGGTAGTAGCTCTGCATGTCGCGGAGGACTTCCAAGTCGGAGGCCTGTAGGTCCACCTTGGTGCTGAGGAAGGAAATTTGGGGTCTGCGGCGCTTCTTGTGAGGTTGGTCGGTCATTATAAGGGACACGGCTTGAGGCTGGGTTGGAGTCTCCATAATAGCAATGGTGGGAGGTATGATGGGAGGTCGCATCCACTACCGCAGTGACTGGAAGTGGAAAGTGATGCTCAACATGATCGCCTACTCCGTCAAAGACCCCTCCACACTCACTGCCTCGCAGCGCTACCAGCGGCTCTACCGCGCCTGCATCCGTAGACAGTTCCTGCTCAATAACGCCCGCTTGAAGATGATTTCCAACCACTGGCGCAACTACTACGAACAAGTCGAGCAGGTCCGAACTGAGTTCGAACAGGCGAAGAGTCTGGATGCTACGAGGTACGACTTCTTTGTGAAGAAGTATGAGGAGTGGCTGGAAGTCACTTTCTTCCCGGCCGTTTCCCACTGGCCGACTCGCTTGTTTAGCAACAAGTACAGCATGAATGTGGCTTGGCCGGACCAGTTCCATGAGTTCGACCCTGCAGGCTACTACTCCCCTCGGCCTATTTCTGGGGTGTCGCCGTCAGCTGGACCGTACTACCAGGAATACCCCAGAACTGTGAATGTGTACGCCTTCAATGAGCCTCAGCAGGCTGAGGACTCTCTGCAGCAAGCACACTTGGACAAGATCCAGAACCCAGAAATGCGCGCAAAGGCTAAAAACGAGTTCTAATAGGAGCTAAAGAGTGGACAAAGCCTAATAGACTAGAGATGTACAGAGATTCGGATATATCCATCTGCGGAATATGGAATTCGGCCAGACCGAAAGATTATAAGAGAATAACAGTCCACTTGCCTGTGATACGGATACATAATAAGCCTCAAATCTCTCCTATACTCCACCTTCACCCCTGCTAGTCCCTAAAGTCCCAATGCAGTTGGTGCTATAAATGGCATCAAGGCCGAAACTAGGCTACTGGCGAGCCCGAGGCCTGGCAGAGCCAATCCGCATGCTACTCACTCACTTGGAAGTGGACTTCGAGGACAAGCAATACGACCTTGGAGATGCCCCTGCCTATGAACAATCCGAGTGGCAGCAGGACAAATCCACTCTCCCTCTTGCTTTCCCCAATCTCCCTTACCTTATCGACGACTCTTTCAGCCTCACAGAGAGTTGGGCGATTCTCAAGTATGTATGTGGGAAGTATAGGCCAGAGTACATGGGGAGGGATATGCTGGAGGAGGGACATGTTGGCATGCTGCAGGGAGTGCTGACGGACCTGAGGACTTTATTAGGGAGGACTACTTATAGTCCGGAGTTCGCGGAAATGAGGACTGCCACTCGCGACGCTCTTATCACTTCTCTCAGGAAGTTCGCCACCTACCTGACCAACAAGCGGTTCCTAGTAGGAGCCGAGCCGACCTACGTGGACTTCTACCTCTTCGAGCTGCTGCAGTACATAGAAGCCTGGGAGCCTGGCCTCCCCGCCGAGGTGTCTCCAGTCTTTTCCCAGTACTTGGCAGCCTTCCGGACCTTAGCGCATATCCAAGAATTCGAGTCTCGGCCGAGACTGCCTTTCAACACCAAGGCCGCCTTCTGCCTAAACGTCTAGCTAGTCCTTTCCCAGCCTACATATAATGAACCAAGAGGTGACTTTAAAGGTGTTCCTCGACAGGAAACTAAAAACCATCCTGAAGCCGCCTCCTGCCCTGTACACTGCCTTAGTGGGGGAACTGAGACAAGTGGTGAAGTCGGCTACTGCGGAATTCACTATAAAGTATAGAGACCGGCAAGAGACTGAGTTACTCATATACTCACAAACTGCCTATGAAACTGCTCTGAGACTGCATGCGAATGCCACACTTACGATATATGTGGAGCCTCGCAACCCTTCCCTTAGTCGCTCCAGCACCTTCAATGAGGCTTCTGAAGGCTGTGTGTATGAAGGACAGACTGCTGGTGGCAAGAGAAACGGGATGGGGCGGATTCAGTTGCCGTCCGGTGTCCGCTATGAAGGCGCCTTTTGCGACAATCGGATAGAAGGAGATGGCACTATGACCTTCCCTAATGGCCGAGTTTTCAGAGGAAAGTTTGTGGATGGGAAGTTGGAAGGCAGTGGAGTGATTTACTCAGCAGAGACAGGAGTGAGGTATGAAGGGGAGGTGCAGGCGGGAGTGCCTACAGGGAAGGGACTAATGATGTGGGGCAATGGGGACGGGTACTACGGGCAGTTCAAGGCAGGGAAGAGGGAAGGAGTGGGGACGATGTTCCTAGCTGATGGGAGTTGGATGGAAGGAGACTGGGTGGAGGACCGCTTCCACGGGCTGAATTGGCTCTATTACCCTGACGGATCTCAGTACCGCGGGCAGTTCCAGCAGGGAGTGAAGTCCGGAGAAGGCGTACTTAGAGATGCACAGGGCAGAACGCACCCACAGACCTACGACAACGGCATCCTTTCCCTCTTATCCTAGTCCACTCCCTCCCCTCTGTAGCTATACATTCAATTCCCCTGCTTCTAGCAATTCATGCCCAAGAAACTGCTTTGGCGCCTTTTCTCGTCGATATAAGCCACATATCTCCAATATGTCGGTCTCTATCGTGCCTTCAGGCCCCCCTCGCAAGCGCGGCTCCGCCTCCAACGTCTACCGCCAAATCAGTCGCCGAGCCCAGACCAACTTCTCCTTCCTCAACAGAAAGCCCCCGAAGTGGCAAAGTCTGGGGACTGAAGAGGCGGAGTTCACCTACAAGCGCAGAAGGGTGAATATCACAGCGCTGGATGTGGACGTGGACTCGCCGCTCACAGGACTTTATGCGGAGTTGAGGGAGTTGGAGGACCGCTTGGACGAGGATTTGACTGAGGAGCGGAAGAGAGTGCAGGAAATGCTGACTCAAACTCCCGCACGACTGAAGGGCTGTTTGCGTGTGCACATCTACAACACGTACAACACTACTCAAGGCGAGGAAGTCAGCTGGAAACTGCGGATCCAGGGCCGTCTCGTCCACCCCAACTTCCTAAGTCTATACAGCAAGGAACGCCTGGAGCCCGGCTACGTGAAGAAGTTCAACTGGTTCTTCAAGTGCATTCAAGTGCGTCTCCTCACTGGCGAAGTCGTGGAATGGAAGAAACAGACCTACAAGCGGGAAAGTGACGGCCTTGAGATCAATCGCAAAGGCGGCTCAGAAGGCGATTTGCAGCTTTTGTTCTATTTGGACTCCAACCCGGCTAAATTCAAACTCAGTCCGCTGCTCCAAAGCTTTATTGGCGTGAAGGAAGAAACCAAGGAGAACATACTCGCCACCATATGGGAATACGCGAAGAAGTATAACTTGCAAGACACTGACGAACCCCGCTTTATCAACAACGACAGCGTGCTTTTAGACCTGTTCGGAGAGGCAAGGACAGACATAGCGCAGTTACTGCAGAAAGTGACTACTCACCTGAGTGACCCAGACCCCATAGTAATCACCCACAGACTACGCTTGAGTGGGGACTGGACGGAAACTGAGCATATCTACGACTTCAATGTCGAGGTGGAGGACCCTTTTCAGCTCGAACTCGCCACTTACTTGGGAGAAAGTCAGTCCATCATTTTCGCTCACAACTCCTTTGCGAATCTGATTGCTGCACTGAAGGCACAGAGAGGGATTGAAATTCCGGCCAACCCGATTGAACAGCCTGTCCGCGAACTTGACCAGAAGATATCTGCCCTCATTGCTGAGGTGAAAAAGCACGCCTTAAGACGGGACCAAGCAGCTGAGTTTATCGAAAGTCCTTCCGCATTTGTGAAGAATCTCGTATCCGTCCAGAACCAACATATTCACTTGCTGCATGCTATAAGCAAGGGGGAGGAGCTGAGTCAGGACCCCAGCCAGGACGAGGAAAGTGCGGCCTTCTACCAGCAGCCTTGGGTGAGAGATTTAGTGGAGCGCTATCTAGAAGTCACTGAGAGTTAACATGATTAGCTAGGTGATACCGCCTCACTAGTCGAATGTCTCCTGTACGCTCTCTGCTTCCTGATAAGTTCCAGTGCAGTTTCAGTGCATTTCTCCCCAGCCTTCTCCTGAAGTGTACTGAAATCCTCTATAAACAACTCCTTGTCATGGTGTCCTTGCGAGTCGTAGACATCCCGAAACACCTGATTTGTATATATCCTCGGAGTCCCAATATATCTGTGTTCCTGCTTCGAACCCACACCCAACACTTCCTTATTCTTCACCACTGCTGGTGCAGGTCTGGACTTAGGACTGATGAGTTGCAACAGTGCATGCAAGTCTGCTTCTTCCTTATCAGGACTAGCAGCTTTTGGAGAAGTAGCGGCGGAGAACCGAGTGATAGGTTTAGAGGTGTCAGAGACTCTCCGGAAATGTCGGCTTCTGGAGGGTTTGGAAGGGTTCCAAGCAAGGTTGGCGGCTGCTAGGCGAGAGGCGATGGAGCTGGGGGAAACTACGGCCTGCTGATATAGTGGATGGTTTCCTGCGGCTCTGTACGTCATTTCTCGAATAACTAACACTAAAGCCACAACCAGCATCTGAGGCGAGTGAGTTTCACACTGTGACCGGAGTGTCAGACCCCAGTGTAACGGTGCCATGTTTTGGACCACAGACTGGAGCGAGCCTATCTTACTTATAGGTCTTCTTGGTCATGACGGCGTAGAAGTCGTCCACGTTGATTTCGGACTTGCCTCCAGCTACGCGCTGGATGGCGGCTTCTAGCTCCTCAGCACTCATGGACTCGCCCAGTTCCTTGGCTACGCGCTTCAGCTTGCTCACGTCAATAACACCAGAGCCGTCGTGGTCGAAGAGCTCGAAGATGCGAGTGACGCCTTCCTTAGTGCGGCGGTTTCCAAGACGGTCCACCACGTGGCTGAGGAATTGATCGAAGGTGATCTCGGCGCCCAGCTCGCTAATGCCGTCCAGGAGACGGAAGAAGGAAGCGCTATGGTCACTGCCGAGCGAGGCCAACGCCGCGCTGACCTCAGCAGGGGCAATGGTGCCGGAGCCGTCGTTATCGAAGAGGTCGAAGGCAGCCTTGATCTCGGTGACTTCATCCTCAGTCAGACCTGAGGCCTCGGGAGCGCGCTTGGCTGGCGGGGCTTCTTTGCTCGCACCTCTCTGCGCACCCTTATTCGCAGACTCAGAGAAGTACTTGGCCTTTCCCTTGCTAGCCATGATTATTTTCCACCCACGCCATCCAATAATCCCCAACGCCTACTACCTGTCCACCCCAGCAAATGCCCAGTTCGCTGTGAAAACCCGATATCTCCTTCTTATTCACTCAATTTTAGACCAGGAAAGGGCTGGGCTTGGTGCAGTGAGCAGAGGATTGAGTTGCGGACCTGACTTGGCAATTACGCAAGTGGGGAAGTGGGGAAACATGCAGAAGACAGGAGTTAGTGCAAACGAGTGTTGGGAAATGAAAGTAAGAGAGTTGTACATTAATAGAGCGGCTCCTAGTCCAATTTTCACGTAAATTTGGCTAAATCTGCCTTGCTCGAAGCCGAACTTCGATCTTTTCGAGGTCTCCTGCGTCAATTTCCATGTTAATTTGACAGAGAAGATGGTATAGGTCTCAAGTTCGCTAGTTCACGAATGCTAATAAGTACTACAACCCTTACCCAATGCGCAAGACTTCCCATCGAATCAACACTAGCCGAATTCCACACAGCTATAAATGCAGGAAATCCGGCGTTTTAATCTATTCGAGGGATATACACATAATAAAGTCCTATTAGCCGTGGTACAAATACAGCCAACTGCTTTATAGGCTTCTTATAGTGGCCAAAGATAGACGGTTTCCCATGCTGGAGCAGCTATAAGAGGTGGAAATGGAGGCAGTGTGCTACTATATGGAGGAAGAGGATAGCAGTGAGGTAGAGGAAAGCCCAGTTTTCGCCCTATTGGAACTCCGCCGCAGGGCTGACTCTCTGCTTCTGCAGCAGGCCAAAGCCAGTCCCCACTCCCAGCAGCTCCTGGCTCACAAGGAACAGGAACTCACCTTGGCTCACTCTGCACTTGCAGACCTGCAGAGCAGACAGGCTGGGGAGGTGCTGCAAGCACAGCGATTGCAAGGCAGCCTACAAGCCCAGCTAGAAGCCAAGGACAAGGCCTTGGTCCAGGCCCAAAGCCAAACACAGACGCTGCAGAGTGAAAACCAGCGTCTAGCTACAGAACTGGACAGGGCGCACCAGGCCATTAGCGACTTGGTGGCGCAGACACAGGACTTGGAGCGCAGACACAGCAAGGAACTCGCTGAAGCCAGACTCAAGCATGAACAAGAGCTGTACATTCTCAGGAAACTTAGCAGGTAGCCAGCTTTCGATACAATTTGCTGGGAAAAGTCCACTTTGTTGGCTAATTTGATGCAAGAAACCGCACTTTTGAGCAAATTTCCCTACATTTTCGACGTTTTCCTTCCTTTTACTCCGAATTTGCAGGCAGCTGAGGCCTAATTGGACCGGACAGAGGACTTAGGAGGGAGCTAAGAGCCTAGGGAGCAGTTCTCGCTCTAGTAACAGGGCCAAGTTAGGCTCGAGAGTGAGCAAGTCCGCTGCCAAGTTGCAGCTCCAGTGGATTACCAGGCCTGTCTGCCTGCAAATCCGCTGGAAAAGCCGCTCATACTCCTTCGCTTCATCCCCTAGCACCCAGGCTACGGAGGGCAGCTCCGCATACTGTGTCTGCAGCACGACTGCCAAGTTCTCCATGCGGTCTTCCTCAGTACCCAGCCACACGTACGCAGCTCCCGCCAGCCGCAGCACTTGGCCTCGCACAGTGGAGCCTGTGAGCGGCAGTGTGACCTCCCAGCACTCCATATTACCACAGCTACTTCAGACGACTGGCGAGTCGGGCTTCCAGCGAAGCCATGCGGGAGCTGATGTCCAGCAAGTGAGTGTCGGAGTGGGAGGAGGAGCGTCTTGGGCCCTCTGCCCGTCTCATTCTCGTCTCGATTTCTTCTCGGATGGCTGCTCGCTCCTGCTTTAGCGTCATTAGTTGGTCTTTTATCTGGTCCTCATCAGTCATCCGAACAGGCTCAATATCCAGGTTTGCAGGGGGCTTGGGAGAGGCAGGCGACCTCAGGTCCACATTATAATGCCTCTTCGGTGAGGCTTGAGCCCGAACTTCCGCCAAACGAGCATCTTTCCTCCTCAACTCCTCTGCTAACTGCAGGTTCTGCCTATTTGTCTCCCACAACTCTCGCTCCTTGGCTTGCAGCTGCTCTACCAAGTTGTCGTTAGCACTCACCACCTCTTGCACGTGCTCATCGGTCGTTTCCGCCATTTCCCGCTTGAAATCTGCAGCGTGGATTAACGCTTGCTCCGCTTCTCTCAGGTCTTTTTCCCTTTGTCTCAGTTCTTCCCGCAGCAAAGCGACTTTCTGCTCGCAGTTCTGCGCCAAGGTTTCCTTGTCCGCTTGCAACTGCGCAATATGAGCAGAAGCCGCTGCGAAGTCTCGCTCCAGTCTGGAAATGAGCCCAGAGGCTTCCTGCCCAGTGAGTTGGAAGGCCCGCAGCTGCGAGTCCAGACCGGCTTTTGCGCTAGACACAGCCTGGAGCTGGGCGGCAGCGAAGTCTACCTGCCTCCGCAGCTCTGCATTGGCCTCTTCCGCCTCTGCAAGGCGCAGCTTGGCTTCTGCTAAAGACCCTGCAGTTTCCTCTGCACTGCTCTTGTGGCCTTCGATTTTCCCCAAGATCGCACACATATAGGCATTTCTCCAGTCGCCAAAGCAGCGCAAAGCCAGCGCCCGTCCTCTCCTCCTCTGCATTTCCTTAGCAACTCCAGTCAACTGTCTGCGAGATTTGGGCAAAAGTCTCCAAGCCCGCACCAGTGTCTTCAATCTGCTCTGGAAGGCTCGCACATAGAGATGGTTGCCCAGGCGGTTTCGTAGTTTACTCACTTTGCGCCCTACAGAAAGCCGTAGCCAGGTCTGAAAGACTCGGCGGAGTGCGTGCAAGCCCGGCCTGTCCGTCCCTCTCCACAACTCTATCAGCCACTTCTGCAGCACTAAGTGGCTTATTCGTCTGTTTCGGCTCTCTATGTAAGTCCTGGAAGTGTCTAAAAGCTGCCTTCGCTTTCGTGATAAGTCACTATAGGCTGTGAAAACCCTTCGAAATAGTGTACTTGTGTGGAAGTGGGTGGCTGTAATTGCCTTATTTCTGCGGAAATGCAGGACTGAGAGTGCATTTCGAAGTCTTTGGAAGAGCTGGATGCGTCGAAACAGACTGGCTCTGGTGTACACGTTTCTTTTGGCTCTGCACAGGCGAATATACCTGCGGAGAGCCTTTATACAGACTTGCTGTGCCTGGCGAAGCCGCATTTTGGCCATTACCTGGGCGGATAATTGGAGATTCTGGCTTCTTTGGAGGGAATTTAGTAACAGGGTTAGGAGTCTTTTCCTCAGGAAGTCTGCATAATGACTGTAGGCCAAAAGCTGCTTATGCCGCTTTGGACCTCCTTCCTCTCGATGCCAGGCCGTCCAACTGCTCCACAGTCCTTTCAAAAGCCTCGTTCTATTGCCAATGTCCGCAGTTCTGAGCAAGTGAATCCGCTCCGTTTCCGTCATTTTCCCACTTTGAAGCGCTTCACTCCACCCAGCAAAGGTCCAATACAGGAGGTTCATAGTCCGCATACTATCCGCCACTCGCTTGGCTGTGCTCCGCTCTTCTCTCTGCTTCGGGTAGGCAGCGAGAACTTCCAAGCAGTGTTTCTGTATCCGATAGCATCGCTGAGTGTGCATTTCGCGTAATTTGCGAGCTTGAAAGGCGGTTGTGTGCAACTGGACTAGGAAGTCGTCAGCCAGGGTCTCCACTCTGTGTTCTGACTTGTAGCGAACGTATTTCTCAGTCTTCGCCATCCACTTCCAGGCGGCCAGGCAGAGCAAAGCGACTTCCGTGTTCTTGCGAAGCTGACGCCCTCTGCTAAAGCCTGCTATAGCCGAGGACTGCCGGGTGACCGTCTGCAGCCAGCGTATAGTCTTTCTGAGCTGTTTGGTCCTGTGGTACTTCAGTATTGCCTGCGGAAACACTTCATCTTCAGACCTAGTGGCCACCTCTCTGAATTGGCTTTTGGCCCCTTTCCCACTTTCCTTGAGTCGCTCGTTTTCCCTCATAGTGGCCCGGAGTTGTTCATTCATTCTGTTGAGTTCTGTTTCTGCGAGTTGCACGTTGGCTCGATTGGTCTCTTCGAACTCGCGTAGCTTGGCTCGCAGGGCTTTGTTCTGCTCCTCCAGCATGTTGCCTTCCTCGGTCCACTTCTTCGGCTTCTCGCTGTCTTGGACTGGAGCCCGTAACTGCTGGGGACGCTCTTCCTCCGCAGCCAGCTTAAGCACCGAGTTCGAGCGAGAAGAGGCGTTACTGTGACTGCGTGTCGGGTGGATCAGACTATGGTACCTGGTTTGCACATCCGTATAGTCCTTAGGAGACCGCTGACTAGTAGGACTAACACCATCAAAGCGGAAAGCGTAGGTCTGAGTCGGGGGAATGGGTCTGGCCTGGGGAGTGGGCGGCTTCTTAGGCCGCTCAGAGGGGAAGGTCCAGAGCGATTTGCAGGCTTTGGCTTGGTCTTCGCAGGCAGCTGCCATCCTCGCTATCAGTTCCTGTTGGGTCTGGATGCACTCGGAATAAGCGGCTCCCAGGGCGCCCGGGTCTAGCTGCTCCCCAGCCACTTCTCTAGCCTTGGCTCTGAGTCCTGCTTTGACCTGGTCCTGCAGCCCTGTCGGCCACACAGCTTCATACCTCTCCACGAACTTCCTCACCTCCATTCCCTCATACGTCTCCAGCCCTTTCTTCAGTATCAGTTCCTTATGCAGCTTTAAGGTCTTTAGCAGGTGCTGAAGCACTGCAATGTGCTCCTCATTCAGCACTGCCAAAGTCTCTAAAGACTCAATTTGCTGGGTGAAAGCTTTGGCTCTGTCCCGCTCCGCTGCAGTGATTTCCTTCCCATCCAGTGTCCGCAGAGAGGACAACCCACTCACCAGAAACTCCCTAACACCTGCAATTCCGCATACTGGATTACCTTCGATAGACAGGTTTTCCAGCCTCATTAAGGCCTTCAAGCCTATCAGTTGTCCCACTGCTTCCACTCTATTCCCGCCAATAGACAGCGACTTCAGTCGTGGAAACTGCGTTAGTCCCTGCAAGTCCGTGATTAGGTTGTTACTGAGGTAGAGACTTTCCACTAGTTTAAACTGCTCAGGCACTGCATCCAGTCTCCCTACCGACTTCCCCACTAGGGATATTCTCTTTTCATCGCAGGTTTGGGGGTTGCCCTGGATCGCCTGTGATAAGCTCCACTGCTCTGGTACCAGTTTGAGCTGCTTTCGCACTTGTCTGCGTGCGTAGCCCTCCATTATATAAAGGCAGTGGGAATAATCCATATGGCCTGGAGGTCGCCTACTCTGCCTGCCAACTTCACTGCGCGAGTGTGTTTGAAGGAAGTCCAGCTGCAGACACAGTGCAGCTTTCAAGTAATAACGGAGCTACTGGAACTATATAAGCAGGCTATCGTGTACTTCGAAGCCAAGGGCGACCCTAGGCAGGCGGAATTCCAGGAGAGATTGGAAAGGATGTTGGTCCAGCCAGAAGTAGTGAAGCAGCTAGACGAATGCAACGGCAAGGTCCACAGACCCGCCACTCCTGAATCTCAGCTCCTCCGGCCTGCTTCTCCAGTATTCGCCTCCGAAGGTATCCTGGAACAGCACACCAGAGGCACACTTCAGAGCTTAGAACAGACCCGCAAAGACCTCAAGATGCAGCACTCCGCCCTAGTCCTTCAACTACAGCGCCGAGCCAAACACTCCACCTGGAAAGACCGAAACCACGACAGTACCCAGCCCTCCGAGTCGTCCTTCGACGACGTTGTGGAAGACTTCTTCAAGGAAGCGAGCAAAAGTCCCTTTTCATCTCCGCAAAGCACTAGTCCCCTTTCTTCCCCTCGTGGTGGTCCTCCAGGCGCACTGAGTCCTGTATCCGCCTCCTTGCTGGATAGGCTTGAGCGGGAGTATGACCAAATCATGGAGCATACTTTCAGTGAGAAAAACAGACTGGTAGAGGAAATCAGTGCACGGTATAGGGACCAGTTGGCGGAGTTGGAGGGGGAAATAAGGACTTGTGGAGGGAGTAAACTGCTGGAACAGGTAGCTACTAAGATGAGAGAGGGGCTGGAGAGGGAGATCCACCTGGCGGTGGCGGGCGTGGAAACCGCAAGAAAGGAGCAGCTGAATGCACTCAAGGCAAAGTACTGGAGAGCTAGGCAGTAGACCTACATATGTATGGATTTAGTTGCTGTGAGGAAAGGTGATAGGCTGCGTATGCACCTAGTAGGGTACCGGTATTGGCAATTATTGGGCTGATTCTGGACTACGGTAGGCAGCTGTGGCATACAGAATAGGACTGAGTGGACTCCAAAGGACTATTTAAAGGCTGATTGATATATTGATAAAGCATTACGGAGTAAGCAAGTAAGTCTGCAGTAAGGTCTGCTTCTTGCATCTTTTCAGCTGTCCCTCCAACACATATTGCATTTCTTCAGTCCGCACACCCTTCTCCCCTCTACTCCTTTCAATAGCCGGCCTAAGCCTCGGCAGACTCTTGGGTCGGGAAGCAGTTCGCTTGTGTCCCTTGGGGCTGCGCTGCACCCAGGACTGGTCAAGTCGGTAGCAGTCCAGCATGGTCCTGAGCAGCGGCTTCTGCTGAAACCGCAGCAAAGCAGGCAAGCCTGCCACTCCCAGTCCGACCCGGGTTCTAGGCTTTAGGTCAGGCTCTAGTTTGGGACTGGGAGTCAAGTGGCGTAGGACGCGGACTGGACTGTTTTGCCGGGCGTATCGATTGGTCCTTAGGAATAACTTGTTTTCCAGCACTAATTCCCTGTAAAGTGTGTTAAAGCGGAGAGGCTGGGGACTGGGAGTCAGTCTTCTGGGTTTACTTTTGAAAGTTGGAGACGGCGGGGAGAGGATGCAGGGCAGTACTCGCTCTGCTGTGCTGATTTCCATATGGCTTTGTGAGTTCTATAGTCATAATGGATGCTTGGGCTGCTTGCGGAAGAAAGGGAAATAAAGGATTAATGGATTTGCTCTGTTTTACAAGACACCAAAAGGCGGCTTTCTATTAAGTACCAGCCTTCGGCTATAGGAACTCATTGAAAACACCAAAAAACCACTCAATCCGCCTACATGCGAAATCCCCCAAGCACAAAAAGATATATAATCAGTTCCTTTCTACCGCTTTACTACACAGTCCATCCCTTGGTGTCCGCCCTCCCCACACCTCCAGCACGACACCTCCTCCGACACTCTCTGCAGGCGGTAGCAGTTGCAGTGCCTTCGCTCCTGGCAGTACAAACACCTCATCAGGTCGTTTTCCTGCTCTGCTACCGACGTCCCTCTCGCTATGCACGTCTTCGCCATATGTCCGGCTCTGCCACATATCCTGCATGCATCGATTCTGCGTCTTCTATAAGGACAAACGCTGATTTTGTGGCCGACTCCCTTGCAGCAATGACAGACTACGTCAGCGCAGGTGAAGGCGGTGTGGCCCACTTCCCCGCAGTACACACATCTCACCTTGGTACTGGGGTTGGTGCATGCACTCGAGATGTGTCCGAATTGCTCGCAATTGAAGCACTTAAGAGTGGGGTTCGGACCTTCGAAGTAGCTGTTTGCACGTTACCGGCCGTTGGTGCGAAATCGCTTGAGGAAGAGGTCTACAGGTGCAGGAGGGGAATTAGGCTGGCAGTCAGGTTCGCTCTGCAGGCTAAAGAGTACTTCTTCAGCCTTCGCAGTCTTTTGAGAAGTCTCCAGCCCCCGAGATAAGGTCTGGGGCTCAGGAATAGACTGTCTTCCCGCCAGCATGAAGTCCATATTTAATTCTAGCAACGAATGGCTGATACGGAAGGGACTAGTGCCGGCCAGGTAGTACTAACAGAGGGACTAGAGGACTTGCTTAAAGCTAGTGGACTTGGTGGACAGGGAGTCGGGGAAGTCTAGGTAGCCCATGGACTTGAGGAGGACTTTGCTCAGAGCGGCGGAGTAGCTCAGGAGGAAGCTGCTGCAGGGGTCTTCTTTCCATTCTCGCTTGGGCAGTGCGCAGGGCCAGTTCCGTTCTTCTTCTACCTTGGGCACAGCGCAGAACTGCTCCCTGTCGTCATCCACCTGTACAACGGGCCGAAAGACCGATTGTTCTTCTTTCTTCAGCAGCTACATAGGCCTACGAGTGGCACTGTCCTTCGTCCTCCCTGCCTCTTCAGTTCCTCGGTCTGTGCCAAGCCCAGACGCTGCTGGCGGTAACGAGTCAGCATATTGAATCCTGCCCGCGCTAAATACTCCTTTCTCTGTCCTTTAGAAAGACAAATGTAGCAGAACACGGCCAAGAAGCAAACAGCACTCCGCTCTGTGGAAGTCAGCGTGCTATACAGCACTTGCTGTGCAAGGAGTGAATTGCGATTGGAGCACTTGTAGAGTCTGTTGGAAGCTTAGTGTGCATAGTGGAGAAATTAGTGAAATGTGAACTCGCTATTAGCTCTACCTACCGCGCTTCCTGCAGCTGCTTGGAGGTCGTGGGCATGAAGCTATAGTTCCCAGCTAAGTACTGCACCTTGACGTACTGTTCCAAGCCCGAGCACAAGTCCTCAGGCTTGTCCATGACATAGATGAGGAAGGCAATGTAGGCGAAGGGACTGTGTTCGCCCACCAAGTGCCACCTCCAGCCGCCCCCTCTCAGGTTGATTTCGCTCCTATGGTGTCCACAGATGTAGCACCTGCTGTAGATGTCCTTCAGCTTTTCCTGCTTTTCATCCCTCAGTTGACTGAAAGAGTTGAGGATGATGCCGAAAGTGATATTCAGCAAAATCACAATTACCAGGATAAAGAAGGAGAAGTCGAACAACACCCGCCACCAGAACATCGGATCTGAGGGGTTCGCTAGGGCCAGCATTTCCCCCTGCGACTTCATCCCGACTCCGAACAGACTCGTAAAGCAATGCAGCAGGTCCGTGCACACAATTCCATTCACTCCGTCCAGCTCTTCCTTGAAGAACACAAACCCGAAGATGGAGAAAATGTACACAATCAGCAGTTCCAGACAGAAAGTCAGTAGTAGTCTTCCCTTGTTTATGGTAATTGACTGCAGCACTACTTCGATTCCGCTGTTCTTGCGAATGATGTCCAGCAGCAAGAGACCGTAGCAGAAGGGGAAGTAGAAGGCGAGGAGGGAACAGAGGAGGTAGGAAATGAAGCGCAGGGAGTCCCAGCGACAGAATAAGGCGGAAAAGAGACTGGTGGAAGGGGTCAGGTTGGGGTCACTGGGTTCTGCTTGCAGGGCCAGAGGCTGCTCCAGGACTAAGCCTTTGAGGATTTCCTTTTTGCTGATTTCCTGCTCGAACAGTAAATTCGGGTAGTACTCGATGTAGTAGCAGACATACTGAATTACGCCCATAACAGTCTGCAGCACTCCGAAAACCGTGTAAATCACTCTATTGGGCAATAGGTTGCCATCAATCAACTGCTCAGGTCGCTCCACCTGCACCATCAAACCTACATTGAGAGCTACAATGAGCCCCAAGCCCAGCCAACCTGCAGGCTGCCACTGGGCTGTCAACAGCTTAAAACTGCGAATTTTGCTGATATTGGCCTGGTGCTGCATTTCGTAGTTCCAGATTTTCACCCTTTGCATGAACTCGTTGATTTGGTTCATTTGAGTGCTGCGGTCGATGTCCCAGATCACAGAGGCGCGGGTGCGCAGAGTCATGTGTTGGACTCGGGGTGGGATAGGGAAATGCAGGCCTTTCACGAGGCCGGCCTTAGCGATTTCGACGTATCCCACCTTGCTAAGGTAGTGGGCGTAGCAGAGAGAGGCGGGCAGCTGGGCTAAAACCGGACTAGTGGGTCTGCGCTGTCTCAGAGTCAGCAGGAAAATGAACAGCTTGGTAAAGGACTCAGACTGATCACTGCTTTTGCCCTCCTTTTCCGCTCGAAATGCAGCTTCAATTTGACGCAAGCACAGGCCTAAGTTGAGTATTTCCACCAAGCGGTCAATTACAGCGTCCTCAGGGTCGCCCTCTGCCAATGCCAACAGCAACTCCACAGTCTTCCCATACAGCACCTTATCCGGCTCGATAGTTACCTGCAACAGCTGATTGAGCGCCAGTAGCAGCTGGGAGTTTCTACTCAGCAGGCTTTGATTGACAGCGCAAGGCCCAGTGGCGAGTTCCTGCAGTCCGTCGAGTAGGCCGGCCACTAGTCTGCACACTTCTTCCCCTAGTGCGAAGGTCATATGCAGCGTTTCCGTCTCAAACGTGCCTGGCTGAGCTGCTTCTCTGCCTCGCAGACTGAGGAAGAGACGGACGCTTTGACGCAGGTCACTGAGGCCTTTCGCTAAAGTCCACACAACACTTTCAGTGCCTGAGTAGGGCCACTGGCTGTAGAAGGCCTGGAAAGGGTGGTTGCACAGGTCGCAAGTGAGTTGCACCAGTCGTAGGAACTCCAGTCCAATTTCCAGCCTTTCGTAAAAGCTGTCCGCCACAGGGAGGTTCGTAGGGTCCTGTCCTTTGCCTAGGGCCGCCTCACACTTGACTCCGTACTCCCCCACTTGGGAACACAGGGAAGAGAGCAGTTCGCTGTACTTCCCCACTAGTCCTCCGTGCAGTTTCCTGCCTTCCAGGAAGTCCTTAAAGCTGTTCCTTTGCTGCACACTTGCAGGCCTGAGCAGGCCAATCAGCACCTTCAGACCCACCTGACACAGGGACAGGTCTGCACTGCTCACAGCCTCGCAGACGTCCCAGAGCAGTCCTGAGCTCATGACGAGGCTGCACAGGGGGTCTGCGGCTTCTTTGGCCTGCACTGTAGAGACAATGCTCAGCAAGGCGTCCATGTACAGGTGGGAATACCCGGAGCCGTGCAAAACCACGTATAAGGACTGCAAATAGCTCTCGGCTGAGGAGAAATTCAGTCCGCTTTCGGGTATTTCCAGTGGAAATAAGGGCAATTTGCGCAAATTGCGCTTATAACTCAAAGCGGAAACGAACTTAAAGCCATAGTTGGGCCCTGCCGTGCCCTTCTTCTGCTCCATCAACTCCAAACACACCCTCAACTTCCTCACCAGGCGCTCATAACTGCCCTCCAAGTCCTTCTTCTGCACCTCAATCACACAGTAAATCAGTCTGCGCAGGGGCTCCTGCAGCCTGTCCGTCACTTTCCACAGACCTTTATGCTCAACATTCCCTGCAAAGGCCTTTATTAGCACGGCAATCACGCCTTTGGAGACCAGTTTGTCGGAGGTGAGCAGCATTTTCCACTGCGCTAAGGCCATCGACTCGTTTTCCAATAGAGATAACTCGTTTTTGCGCTTGCGTCTGACTGCAGGTTCCTGCTTTATCGCGATGTAGTCATAGGCACTGTCCAGATCCAGTAGAGAAATCGCCTTATTTCGTACCAAACTCTCCATATTCGCTGCTACTTCCGCCACTACAATGCTCAAATAGTCCTTTACACCTCTATTATCCGTCTCTTTAGCCAAATACAGCAGCAGTTCGAAGGCACTGGCGAGGGCCAAAGGGTGTTTGAAGGCGTTTTCGAGTATACTGGGCGAGAGTAGGTGCATAATCTGCCCTTGCACGAGTTCGGAGTGACTGCATAAAGTCAAAATGTGCAGAGAAATCGCCACTTCCACTTGCGATTTGACCGAATTCGGGTGACTTTGAGCCAATTTCAGTCTCTTTATCATGCGATTGGAGACTAAAAGTGCATTTTCCAAGCGATTAAAGTCGCACAAAACCAAGTTTTTGAGCAAATAATAGGCTCTAAGGTTGGTTTGAGCCAGTGCCCAGTCCGCCAGTCGCTCTCTGTCCTCGTTTCCAGCCTGTCGGACCTCTTTTCTCGTGAACAATAGGTCGCATATAGGGGTTAAGTGCACGGAAGACAGGTCCTTGAGGGCCGTTTTCCCTGCTTTGCTGGCTTTGCGGTAGTACAGAGCGGATAAGTAGGTGATTGTTTCTTGCTCGAGGGAGGGGTAGTGGCTAGCTCGCAGACTGATTTCCGCCACTCTTTTATTGATCCCAAGCAGCCTAATAACTCTCTGCACAACCCTCCTAATACTCGAGTCCACGAGCAAATCCGTGACCGCTTCCAAGTAGCGACCCGCAGTGTCATAGGCCGGGGCTTGACCCAGCTCCAGTTCCTGGTCAATACTTTGGGCTTTAGTGGATATAAAGTCCATTAAGGACTGCAGTTCTCGGTCGTTGGCTCTGAAAATGCAGTTTAGCGCCTTACTGAGGGACTCGGTGAGGGAGGAGAGCTGGTCGCAGATTTGCAGGATTTTGGCTTTGGCAGGGCCGAGGAGGGCTGCTTGAGTGAAGACTAAGCGCTGTAGCAGGGGAATGAGGGAAGGGCCGGCTGCAGAGAGGGGAGTCTTTGGCAACAGAGGAGTGTTGGCCTCAGGAACAGCTGGATTTGCAGGAGATAGGGACAGTACGAAGGACTGGGCAATTATCAGGTCTGGTAGGAAGCGGTGGGAAGCCTGGTGAGTGCGTAGGTCCAGAGCAGTCCAAATGAGGTGCAGTTCGCAGGCTTGAATGAGAGTGTGGAGCAGGGAAACAGTACTGCTGAGGAGCCGCTGCAGGGCTAAGCGCCTTTTCGAAGTCAGTCCCACTCGCAAGCACTCCTTCACCTCGCGACTAACCCAGGCAGTGCTGCTTTCCAGGGTGGTTTGGACTCCAAAGCCGGCGATTAGGTCCGCCAATAAGCGCATTACCACCCTGATGAACTCGGAGTCCAGGACGAAGTTTCTAAGCAGCAAAGTGGCGCATTTGACCACTTCGTCTAGGTACAGCAGGGAGTTGGTGTGCTCCACTTCCACTGCTTCCGCTATCTCTTCCGACCCCAAATGAGCAATTAAGAGTGCGCGGATATCCGCCAAATGGCCCAAAGGAGTGGAGTTTAGGCCTGACCTAGCCAAAGCTTCATACAATGGTACTCGTCGCCAGCGAGGGAACAGGACGATGGAAAGCACATGCAGACATGTGCGGAGCAGGCGGATATTCACGTGTTTCTGACTATCAGCCAGAGATATGAGCATAGGGCCGCTGGAGGCAGGCTGCAGCAAGCCATTGAGCTGCACACACATAGTGAAATAGCGCCAGTACACCTCCTCCTTCCCAGCCAGTTCGAGGAACGGTAGCTGCACTCGGCCTGCCTCGAAGTGACTGGCTGTCCCTTGCAGCTTGGGGTTCAGTCGCTTGAAGTCCTCTAGGGAGTCCGCCTCAACTAGCACACACACTTCCCCTCCAATTGTTGCTAGTCTGGGTAGCTTTCCACTGCTAGTTTGAGCCTCGATAGCAGCTGCTTGGTCCCGGGCATATCTGCCTTCGCTGTAGATCATGTGGTTGAGGAGGCGGAGTACGAGAGCTTGGTAGGAGACATTAAAGGCAGTGAGGGGACTGAGTTGCTGCACCCAGTGGAGGCTGGAACTGGGGTCGAGGCAGGGGTCAAGGGAGGTTTGAGGCCTGGGGTAATGCGCTATTTTGACGTTTTTGTCCAGCAATATGCGACAAACTACATCGAAATTGAGCTGCGGGTCGGGGTTGTAGGCTTCCAACTGCTGTCTGAGCCAGAAGACATAGGGCAGGTAGAGCAGAAGTGGACTGTTACTGCTGTTTTCCTGCGTAATTGCGCTTATTAGGACTTGGCAGGCGGGCAGAATCAGGCTTTTTAGCATGTTTCCCTCATTTCGCCTGATTCTCACGCCCACAATTCGCACATAAGCGTCTATTACAGCTCCCAAAAGGCCCGAATCTCCTATAAATGCCCCAATGTCATGCATATTCCCCTGCACCCAGGCCAATCCCAGCCTACAAACCTCCTCCAGCCTATCCCAATTCTCAGTATTTCTCATCTTCGCCGCAATTCTGCATAAGCGATTGAGCCTATTCCCAGTGTCCAAGTCCACCGGCAGGACCTGGAAGTAGCTTCTGTCCCCAGCAAACTGATAGCGCAGTAAAGAGACGGAGTCTGCGGCTTTGAGCAGTCTTTCCGTGGTGGTGTTGGTGACTTTGTCCTGAGATACGCCCAGCACAGTGTCGAGCGAGACGAGTAGGCAGCTAGTGTGGTAGGCGAGTTCCTTGGCTTCGCTGCCTGCAGTCACTATGGAAATAGTGCTGTTTTGCTGGGAAGTCAGGTAGGTCTGAGTGAACAGGTTCAGGAGACGGTAGTGCCCCGGCTTGTCGCAGGGTTCGAGTTGCCAGTAGGTGCTGATCGCGTGATGCTCGGGCAGACCAGTCAAGTCCTGGGCAGCAAGGCTGAGAAAGGAGGGGAAGCCGGTGTGTTGGAGGTGGACAAAGGAGAAGGGGGTGACTTGGGGATAGACTGCGGGTTCGTAGGCCAGTTGGAACTGCCAGGAGTCTGGGTCCGGACTCAGGTCCAGACTTTGCCCCGCGCCCACACACAGGCCCAAGTGAGTTTGCCGGTATTGAAAGAGCAGTACTAAGGGAGCACTGCTGTAGACCAGACTCCCAATGCTCTCCTTCCCTGCAGACACAGGCAACACCCTCACTCTGGCCTTCTCACTCCCAGGCAGCAACTGCACTTTCGAAGCAGCCAAAGGGTCCATGGACAGGTAGAGGCCGGAATAAAGGTGCTTCAAGAGGACTTCCGCCCCGTAGGTCACTCCTTCTTTGGCTGTGTAGGCAGCTGTGCTGTCTGTCTGCGTCTTTTGCACTTGGAAAAGAGCCAATGAGGCAGCCTCGCCCGCTGCGGCTAGCTTCAGAGAGTAGTCGACAAGTCCGTCTCCAGAGCCTACCAGGCCTGTAGCCGGGGCAAGAAGGTACAGGACGTCATCGAAGTACAGCGGAGCAGACCGCTCTTTGGACCTATGGGCCATTTATAGTCTGATTTCCCCACTGAGGAGTGGAGTCCAAGGCAGCCACATCGAACTGTATTCCTCAGCCTTGCACTAAAGCCAGCCCTTTCCAAGACTCCATAGTCCCAGTACTATTACGGCCTAAGGCTGTGCTTTACCCTGCTTCCAGGCCTCCGGACACAGTGACAGTAACCTGCCTAGTAAGTCCTGCTATAATAATGGCCTACCTGCAACCTTTCGCCAAGACTCCCAAACCCTCCGAAGGACTGCAGTCGCCCAAAGCGGCTTCCAGCCATCTGAAAGGTCTGAGCGTGCTGGAAATCCCTGTGGTGGAGCTGCTGAAGAGTGAGCCAGTGCCGCCCTGGCAGCAGCCGCTTCGATTGGCGTATGGAAGTCATTCGAAGTCTTCGTCGGGTTTGCAGTGCAGTGACTTCTGGTCTCAGAAGATGCGTTCCCATGTAGCGAAGTCCTACTTCCCAGGCCGGGTGAAGAGCAAGGTGGCAGCCAGCTTCCACAGCCACGACCGGGAGGCCTTTCAAGCTTCCGTCCGCCAGCGCGGCTCCATCATCTCCCACATCGTAGTAGATCTGCCCAAGCTCCAAACCCTGCCCAATGTCTGGAAAGAACTCAACCAGCGGAAGGGGAGGAGAGTAGGACGAGTTTCGCCTTAGATCTGATACTAGTCACAGCTAACTGCGCTTTGGGGAGATGTGTGGGTGTAGTGGGTAAATTGGGTGGAAATAGGGGAGGCTTCTTACTGGAAAAGGCGGAAAGTAGCCTAAATTGTGAATTGAGAACAGTTCTTTTTCAGTACAACAGAGGTTTGTTTGCTCGGCTATACAATGGAAAAGCAGGATACAATCGTCATTCCCGGCCTAAGTATCCGCTTTTAGTGGGAAATCCTGCACTCTGCTACTTGAAACGCTCAAGTCTGCATGGCTGTCGATTTCCTTTGTCTAGAAATATGCGAAATCGTAATCAGCTATTGCCACTGATATGTACGGGGAAGTATAGGAATTCATCAGTGGCCGGTAATGCCCAATAACACGCGTTTCTAGAGATATCACAGAGACTGGCATTCGGAGGTTTTCCTAACTGCGAGAATTAAGATTGGCGAGTTCCCACTAGGACTAAGGCTGAAAGGAAACTCGCCCATGCTTTGCCCTGCGCCCAACCCTCCAATCCATTGCTCAGAGCCATCTATTCGCCTCTATGGCTGCGTAACATCGCTAACTCCCGTTCTCTTTTAGACTTCGGTGCACTGCCAAACTCTCACAGAAACGAGATTTGGGCAGATAGAAGCACGCCAAAGACAGGGAGCAGCCTAAAACGACCACTCAGTTGACTGGACTAGGAAAGGTGCAGCGGCGTGGGTAGAGTGCGGTGGTGCACTGGGAGCTGTGGGGCTGGAAGGGGGAGAAGGCAGGACTGGACGGCCTGGCGGATGGCTGGCACTATTTGTTTGAATGGAACACGCTGAATTGCCTCGCTTCGCTCCAAACGCTCTGATAGAGTTCGACTGGGCGGGGAAGTGGCTGACGGGAGAGGAGTACTCTCACGTGCTCCACAACATCGACCTGTACTGCAGTAGTTTCGGCCTGGGACGCTACGGCACCCGCCAGCACCCCAACACTATCTACGAGGCGCCGTACAATGGGCTGGTGTACTTCGTCGAGGGCAGCTCAGTGGGCAGTGAATTCGGCTTCCCTCGGGTGGAAATCAAGAAGAAGTTCCGCTGGAAGAAGATGAACTTCACCACAGAACTGCCCAAACGAAAGCCACTTGTATCATACATCGTCGCCTCCGCCGTCAAGTGCGAACGTTTTTTCCCTAACGCGCACAAAGAAGGCCCAGCGTTCCGTATGCACGCCGTTATCTTAGTAAAGCCGTCTGCCAAGTCCTACGTGCTTTGCCACGTGCGCAAACTCGCTTCCTCGGAAGAAACCCCGCCTGTGTCCCTCGCCCCTACAGTAGAACGAGAGGAACGCTGGCCGCTGCCAGCCAAGAAGCAGAAGAAATCGGCAGAGGACGGACTGCAGGCCTTGCTGGAGGCAGCTGTCGGCAGTGACACGAGTGAAGAGGACAGAGAGAAGGAGGAAATCGACTATGTGGCTCTGTACCATTCCACGTCCCCGGACAAGTTCCCAGCTTTCGCAGGACCTAACTACCACTAATTCCAGCCCTTCCGATAATTAGCCTGTGAGGGTAGATCACGTAGTGTGGCTTTCAGTCCGTAGTGTAGCTCCTACACCTTGGAAGCTGTAGCCATTTCAAGTGCAGGCAAGCCGTACTGAAACAACTGCACTATAAGTAACTCGACCCTGGGAATGCGGAAAAGAACTGGCGCTGTAGGAGTAGAAAGTGTGGGCCTGTATGAGGCGCCTACATTGACAGATCAGCCTTCTTGCAGTCTAGCTTTTCCATTCTCATCATTGGTTTCTAATTCTGTGTGACTAATACACATCTCCCTTGTGCACTATCGTTGCAGTACGTAATGGAGCCGAGATGAAGGCACTAACCTTCCAAGAGAGACCTCGTAGCATTGGCATTTCAGCCACTTGGAATCACTATAGAAACATTGAAAAGGCCAATAAAGTACTTAATAAATCAGTGGAATTAGTCCCAACTAGGCCTGAATGTGTGCACAATAGACACATCTCTAACAAATTACTGCGCTAAAGCTAAATTTCATATGGCAATGTGGATCATAGTTGCTAGTAATTGTCTCTAGTCAGGTCATCTATTACGTCTCT
>Ga0247837_1001657_pt1 | contig 45160 bp, 69 predicted proteins | sample LaCtaG_2_FD_187115 | JGI IMG/M metagenome (GOLD analysis project Ga0247837, IMG submission 187115) | Freshwater microbial communities from meromictic Lake La Cruz, Castile-La Mancha, Spain - LaCruzMarch2015_14.5m | ecosystem: Environmental > Aquatic > Freshwater > Lake | place: Spain: Castile-La...
TAAAATACTTGAAAATCTAAATCCAAACATTGACATGATTGCTTCAATGAAATTTTTAACTATGGGTAACGATGATGAATTACTAGATCCAGAACAAGTAGCTAAAAATACTATTATTTTAAATAAAGCTTGGAATAATTTATCAAGTAAAAATAAAAATACAAGATTGCAAGCCGTAAGACAACTTCTTATTTCAACACAAGATGAAAATGGTAATCAGCTAGATCCAGATCAAGTTGACGCATCCTATAACGACCTAGTTGATAAATTTGGCGGCAAGATAATGAATCTTGAGCCAGACATTATAAACAAGCTTGTTTCTTTGCAAATAGAAATTGAAGGAATTGATGAATCTATTGCAGCACTTGAGGCTGCACAAGTTTTGACAAGTCCTGACCAAGCCGAAAGAATTCAAACTCAAATTGATGTTTTGCAGGCGGCAAAAAAAACAAAACTAGCTGCTCAAAGAGTAGCAATTTCTACACCATCAACCGGCGGTGGCGGTGGCGGCGGCGGTGGAGAAAAATCAATAATGCAACAACTTAAAAAAGAATTTAATGATCTTAAAAAAGTACACAACTCCATGCAACAATTTATTAATTCTAAAAAAGGACAATTTAAAGGAATAATGGCGGGACCATTTGGCCCTGAATTTATTGAATATTTAAAATCTCAAGGAGAGCAAGGATTAAAAATTCTTAATGGCGGACTTGAAAAAATTAAAGCCGTTTATAAAGAATATAAAAAAGTTCAAACTCAAAATGCAATAAATTTTGCACAGACACTTCCGGCCAGTCTTAATAGACAAAGAAAAAACCTTGCCATTCAAACTAACTTTGAGAATAGACTTGACAATGCAGGTTTTGACAAAGAACAATCTCAATCATTTATTGAAGGAATGGGGGGTCCAGAAGGAATTAGAAATTATTTAAATGCAAAAAAGAAGGACGAGGGAGATCGTAGTAAGGAAGAACAAGAGCTCGTTGTATCCATTAACCAGTCAATTAAACAGGGAGGACCAGCTGCAAAACAACTTAGCGTAGATCAAATTAATAAAGAAGCAGGCATTTCCCTTGATGACATGGATAAAGAAATTAAGAATATGAACAAACTTACGGCCTTAGGATATACACAAGAAGAAGCAGAGCAAATTGCTAACCTTGGAGATGTTTCTAATCTGTCTGCTGGTCAAATTAAAGAACTTGGAGATTCAGTAAAGGCATACAACTTAGCTGTTCTTGCTTCAGATCCAGAAGCTCTTGCTCAAATGAAACGTGACAATGCTGCTGAAATAAGAGATATTCAACGTGAAATTGAAGAGATTAATACAATTAGACCTCTTGAAGATCAAGTTGAAATTCAACAAAAAATTATTGACGGGCAAGAAAAGATTGTTAGAGGAAAACAACAAGAGATTGATGTAATTGGTAGAACTATTGAACTTAAACAAAGAGAACTTGAACCCCTTGACGATCAAATAGAAAAACTTCAAGAACTATCTGATAAAACTTCTGAAGCATATGATAATCAAATTGAAGCCCTTGATCAAATATATAAAAGAGAAGACAATATTGCAAAGCTAAAGCAAGGCCAGCTTGGTGTTGCTCAAGCCCTTTCCCGTGGTGACGTTGCTGGTGCAGCTCAGGGAGCTTTGGGAATGTCTCAAGAGATTGCCCAACAAAGCAGAGAAGAAGCACGCTCTGCTCTTGAAGCACAAAAAGAAGCGGCAACCAAAAACATTCAAGATCAAATTCTTGCAATAGAAAAACAAAAGAAAAACATCAATCAAGACATTAAAAATCTTCAAATGCAACAAAGAGTAATTCAAGATGATATTTATAGAATTCAAAGCACTTTAATATTGCCCGCTGAAAATGAAATATATAGATTGCAAGGGTTAATAAATGTTGAAGCTGATAGACTTGCAGGAAAATATAAAAATGCTGCTGAAGAGATGGCAAATCTTGTTGCTAGATTAAAAGAAGCAACAGCTCTAAAAGCTACCTTGGAGGGTGCACCTTCAGTATCTAATGTTAATGCGGCAGCCCCTACCCCTGAAGGATATGTTACTAACTATGGACCAGGCACCGAAAGAGGTGGTGTCACCCAAGCTGGTGTTGATATGGTTAGAGCTAATGATGCTAACCGTGGGATTCAAATATCAGATGAGATTATTGCAGATTATATTATTGCCGATCCTTACAGTACAACTCTTGAAGAATTTGCAGCACGTTATGGTTATGCCATGGGTGGAAGGGTAGGATATAAAGGATCAACAGAACCTCCTCCCAGAATGATGAATTATGGTGGAATGATGAAGAAATATGCCTACGGCTCAATGGTTCCTGGAGTGGGAATGACAGACAAGGTTCCAGCCCTGCTCACCCCAGGAGAATTTGTAATTAGAAAATCTGTTGTAGAATCTTATGGACCAATGCTTTCTAATTTAAATAGTCAAGTATTTCCAAAAATGAATATGACTTCTGCAATGCCTTCAACACAAGGAAATGAAAATGAAGGAACCGTGTATAATGTAAGCGTTGCTTTAAATGGTTCTAACCTTGATCCAAATGATGTAGCAAATGCTGTTATGCAAAAGATTAAGATGAGCGAAAGCAGAAACATAAGGAGCAACAACATCCGTGGCTAATAGTTTATATATGGCAGGAAGATCTTTTTATTCAAGACCACAAGCAATTGTCTGGTCTGATGAATATGAGACAAGCAATGGGAAATTTGTTCCAACGGGAACAGAATTTGAAGACTTTATAATTCTTTCAGATCATAATAGATCTGAGATATCAATTTCTTGTGAAAGAATAGAAAGCAAGAAAAGAATGATTAATGGAACAATGAGGTCTTATCATATTGCAGATAAACAAAAAATATCTTTTTCATGGAATCTTTTACCATCCCGTGCGTTTTCCGCTTCCCCAACTTTTTCTGCAAGCGGTCAGCTAACTAATGACATAACGGACTACGTTGTAGACATGGCATCTGGAGGGGTTGATTTAATAGACTGGTATGAATCCCATACCGGACCTTTCCATATGCTGCTAGCATACGACAAACATAATGAATTTAATTCAGATGTCTATAATCATTTAGCAGAATATAATCAAGTCTTGCAAGTATATTTTTCATCGTTTGAGCACAAAGTTATTAAACGAGGCAGTACAAATCATGATCTATGGGACATATCTGTTAGCCTTGAGGAAGTATAATGTTTGAAGATTCAGACCTAGAAGATGCATTTTCTAATAGTCATACGTTAAGAATATCTTCTCTTATCCTAGCCGAATTTAATTTAAATGATTTAGATAATTTTTCTAGAATTGGAAACTATCGTTATCGTCCATTTGGAACGGATGGTCAATTTCTTGAGCCAATATCCACATATGATGAGTTTGACACAGGAGACTATTATACGGATGCTGAAGTGTCTTACAAAGAATATTCAGATACCGAAGATACGCCATTTACAGTCGTAGATAAAACAAAAAATTTATACTATTCTCTAGGAGATTGCTTTCTTCCATTTAGACCCCGATCTGGAATAAATAAAGCAAAATTTATGGGTGGTAAATATATTGATAATATTAGGTCTGGAGAAAGGCCCAGATACTATATGGCATCTCGTAATGATTATTTTAAATATTGGAGTTCCCATAGAACAGAGGACGGAATAGAAAGGGGAATTTCTACTCCAACAGTTACCAGCATGGGCGGGTATGGTATTGATGATGCTTGTCCATTCATTGTTTACAAAGAACCTATAAATGCTAATAGAATTGTTATTAAAGTTCAAACAAACGTAGGATCAGTTGACCTTGGCCAGATGAGAACTCCAAGCGACATAGTTATTGATGATCCCCTGTTTGCGTATTCCAATGCTACCGTTCCGCAAAGATGGAAAATTCAAGTATTAAAACAAAACTCCTGGGTTGATGCAATTGAGTTTAACGAAAACTCTTCAAGACTAGATGGTTCTCCAATATTTCCAAAAGATGGGCATGTAGAAATATTCTATGGAATAAAGGTGCCAGCAGAATTTGCCACAACTTTTACCTACTTGGGACAAACAATTACATCGCTGCTTCCCAACTTGGGAATTCTTACTGGATACGCTTATGTGGTTGACGACGATACCAAGCCCGAAGGAATTCTAAAGATATGGGACGGTTCAGAGTGGCAGAGCTTTGGTGTTGAGTATGGATGGTCTTTACATCAAGATGACATTGTAGAAACCAATGGAACAATAACAGAGCCATCGAACCCCCCTTATTACACAGTAAATGGAGAAAATGTTTTTAGAGAATTTACAGAAATTAAGGGAATTAGGATAGTTGCAAAAACAATGAATTCTTCGTCTTCATCATTAGATGTTATAGAAATATCTCCCAGACTTATGGTAAACATTTCAAATTATGTAGAATCATTTAGTGTAACAAAGTCTATTGCAAATGAAGGAATGGGTCTTCCAGTAGGATCTCTTTCGGTTTCCAACGGCTCAATCAATATTACAAATTTTAATAATATCTTTACAGAAGCGAATGTTTTTAATGGACTGACAGGAAGCATTATAGCTGAGTATGCAAGACAGAATACTAAGTTTATTATATATGAGACCATTTTAAACATAAATGGCTTTGACAAGTACGTTCCTATCAAAACCTTTTATGCCGAAGAATTTCCAAAACCATCCGGTGGGGATTCAACAATATCCATTCCACTAAGAGATTTGTTTTTTAGATTAGAAACAACAAACGCTCCAAGCGTTTTGACCCAGGAAACAACTTTGACCTATGCCATTTCTACAACGCTTGACTATATAGGATTTAGCAATTATTCTTTTAGAAATATTACATCTGCAAACGATCCAATCCTTCCCTTCTTTTTTATAGAACCCAATGTTAGTGTTGCAGAAATTCTACAAAGACTGGCCGTGGCTACCCAGACCGCAATGTTCTTTGACGAATACAATAACTTTATTGTTATGTCAAAAGAATATTTGTTACCAAGTGTTGACGATAGAGCCACAAACATGATTCTTTTAGGCAACGACGATGCCATTGCAAACATTGAATCTATTTCAGATAGTCAAACAAAGATTATCAATAGCGGTCAGATAGATTATACAATTAGATATATTCAAAGGGAAGTTTCAAGTCTTTCTTCAACTGTAAAACTAGACTCAGAAAGAATGTATAGGTATAAGCCAGTTCTTTTATGGGAGGTTGCCGCAACAGATGAAACAAAAACTATCAACGAGGCCAGCAAGGTATCAAGTGGGTACACCCTGGGAGCAATGGCACTAAACAACGTACTTACAGCAAGCGCTCCATACGTTAGCAACCATGAGGTAGTTGACAATGTTATTGATTTTGGAGAAAGCATTTATTGGCTTCCAAGATTTCAAGGGTATTTGTATGCCAATGGAGAAATTATTAGATTTGATGCTGTTGAATATTCTGTTCCGTCATCTTCTAGCCCAGTTGTTTGGATATCAAGCAACCAAGAATATCAAAAATATTTTGGGGCACTTTCATTTAATGGAAAAATGTTTCCAACGGGAAGAGTAAGAATATATTCTGAACCGTATTACGAAGAAGCAAATGGGATCACAATATTAAAAAATGGAAATGTAAGAGTGCACGGCAGAAATCAATTTGGAACAGAAATAACATCTCACTCTTCAGGCCTTGCTAGCTATTGGTCAAATAATGACAACACATATGGCGTAAGAATGTATTCAGAACTTCTTTTCTCTACCACTCCAACAGAAAGTATAGTAAACCCTACCATAAGCGACACGGTAAGAGTGGAAGTATCAACAACTAATGATCTTGCTAGAAAATCTAAAAGAAATGGAATCATAAAAAATTTCATGTCTTCAAAAGTTTTTAGTGATGGTGTGGTCAATGACTTGTCAGTAACACAATCTGGAACTGTACAATCTTCTGCTTTTGTTGTTCGTGGTCCACTCTCAGATACGACAGTTCCCAACCCAAGAGATCTCGTTTCTTATGTTTATAAAGACTTATCAAATAACTTTTCCTTTAGAAGCTTTGGGACCAGGATGCGGATTATCGGAAGAGTTGACAGAAACTTTGGCCAGGTTGCAAACGGGTCAAGCAATTATTTTTCCGTACAATCACAAACTAGCTCTGATGCCTTTAGTATAAATGGGGGATCTGCAGGAATTGCCATTATGGTTAATCCAACAAATGGTAGTGGATATTATTTTGAGATTGCTGCGCTAACAGAAACAAATATTGAAAAATATATCACAATAGACAGCACCGGACAAGAGACCTCAATAATTCACAATATAATATTTTATAAAGTAAATAAGAACGTAAAGACTGGAGACTCTGCAAGCTCTCCAGCCACTCCAATAAAACTCTGGGGAGGATTGTCAAACATTTTAGTTGACTCTGGACTATTCGTAGGTCAAGACAGAATCGGCGTAACAGAAGATTCTACAGTTTACGATTTATCAATTGAATATGAAACTTTAAGTGGCGGAGGAATAAAGTTTTATTTATACATAAATAATATTCTTGTTCAAATAGTTAATGACACTAGTCCACTACCAATAAACACAACGGCAGCCCTGTTTGTTAGGGGGAGCACAGAGTGTATGTTTGAAAATCTTTATGCCTTAGAAGATCTAGTTGCCAAAAATACAAATAGTCAAATATCTCAAGCCAATAATGTTTTTGATGAAAATGGAATATCTACTAGCGAGTTCCTTAGGAAATACGCCATCTCTGGGATGGTTCAATCAACCTATCTAACAGGAATAAGTCCAGACACAAATACTCAATATAAAGTTTATTTTGAAGAGTTTGGAACTATCATGAGAGAGTGTGCTCATTTTAACATTAAATATGATTTGGCCTACCCATCTTTTTATTCAAAGATTGCTAAAACATATTCTAATGATAGAGGATACACCATCTCTAAATTCTACGGAGGGGCTTACGAGTCTGAGTTTTTGATATTCAACTCATCAGACAAGGCAATTGTCTTAGATGAGACTACCGGAAACTATTTAAGAATCTTGGGAATAACTTTTACTCAAAACACAACTCAAACTTTATCTGTAGATAAGTACTTTAACAAGCTTTCCAACGCCTCCGATCCAGTCTATCAGGGTAACGAAATAACTTCCCCCAACGTAAGTATGCAAAAATATAATAAAATTAAAGCAAGTAGATCAAGGTATGGATCTAAAGAATTTAGTTTAAACTCTATGTATATTCAATCAGAGGATGCAGCAAATAGCCTAATGGGTTGGGTAATTGATAAAACCATGGCACCTAGAAGACAGATGGTAATTGAAACTTTTGCTTTACCTCATTTACAGCTTGGAGATATTGTTACAATAGATTATACAATGCCAGGGGACATAGAGTATGTTGATCCAACAACTAGATTTGTTGTTCAAGATATTTCATATTCAAGGGCTTTGGAAGGTCCAAACCAATCCATTAAGGTGGTTGAAATAATATGACAGATGCAGTAAAGCTTCCGTCTAGAGATATTGTAAACATTCAATCTCAGGTTGGAAACGTAGCAGAGATAGAGCAATTTCTTTTTCAAGATATTGGGGGAACAAGTTTAATAAACTTGGTTAGACACGACACTATTTCTGGAATAAATGTAGCATATTCTATAATATCCAACTTAACGAAGATAGCAATTGACTTTGATCCCTCTCTTATTCTTATAAATAAAGCAGCCTACCAATCTATTTTTCATCAATACTCAATTAAACTAATAAATAAAATTCCACAAGAAAAATTTTATTCAAGCAACGAGCTAGTTCCTCCAGATAATCTTGCAACAAATGTCTATTTTGATGGAGAAGATTTGGTTATTGAATTTGAAAATGTAAAACAAACGGAATTTGTTGAAATACAAATAGAAACAGATGGTAAAATTAATAGCGTGAGGGAAAATGATTACTAATAAAGGCAATCAGATTATAACAAAATATCTTTTGGGTCAGTCCCCCGAGTATGCAGCCTATGTGTCAGTCGGGGTTGGATCAATTCCACTAGATACCAGCGAAACAGACAATTCTTCTCCAACAAAAGAGTCTATGGATTTTGAAGCCTTTAGGGTTCCAGTGGTTTCTCGTGGACTGGTTAGCGATAACATCGTTATAGACATAGATTCTTGGGCACAAGCCGCTGGATTAGTTACAGTACAGGTCTCCGGACCTCATGGTATGAAATTAGGAGATTCAGCTACTCTTGATTTTAATCTTTCAGGGTCTGCAAACGCAATAAGAGAAGGAGTATATATTGTTGAAAACACAACATCCAATACAATAACTTATTCTCAGACATTTGCTTCTGCATCAGCCACTCCCGCAAGCTGGAGTGCCAGTTCTTCAATATCTGACACGGCGACAGTTGCCTATGATAGAGAAAGGATTATTTTTAAAGCACAACTACCATCGGACCAAAGGTATCAAATGACAGAAATTGCTCTGTATCCAGCTGCAAATAATAGTCTAGCTCTAAATTATGATAGCAAGATCCTGGCTGGATTTTTAACAACAGAAGGATGGACCTATCATAATGTTTCTGCATCGCTTGTTGAAAGCGACAATGCCATTGCCCTTTTGACCAACACTATTGCCGATACTTTTGGAAATGTTAGCTCTGCAACTTTTCTAGATCCCGTTACAGGCTCTGCGGCTCATGCTCTTTTTGTTAACTCAAACAACGAAGCCTTCACTTTTTATGAAAGAAAAAATAGATATGAAAACACTAGACTATATAACAGATGTCTGGTTGTCCCAGGAAACATGACAACATTTTCTAGTGATTCCATGACAATTGCTGGTGCACAAAAATATATTTTTACAACATCTTTAAGATTAAATGCTAGCAAAAACTCTCCAGATGACTATATAAAATTTGCACTTAGTGTTATATCTATGCAAATAGATGCAGTAGGACCACCAACAAAAACAAGATTAAGATTTGATTTTCTTGATAGCGTAAGTGGACAGGTTGCAACTGCGACTGAGCTTTTATCTTCTGGAGACTTAACTGCATCTAGGTATGTTATTGTTTCAAAACAAATTAAAGATTTTGATACAGGGGCAGACTTTAGTTGGGCTCGCGTTGATGGATTGAAAATCTATGCTCAAACATTAAACAGTTCTTCCACCTACGATGGATCGTATATAGCTTTTGATGGAATACGATTAGACAATGAAAATACAGACAATCCATTGTATGCCATGGTTGCTTATTCAAGTTTGAAAAATTCCTACGATGCTGCTCAGCCAATTGAGAAAACAGAAAACTCCCAGGGATATATAGAATATCGGTTTGGGGTGAACATTGTATAATGTCTAGAATTGTTATTCCAAAATCTGAACTACCCGACTTGTCTACAAGCCTTACCAATAAATTGCGGTATAGAATTATGAATAAAAACAGAAACCTATTTTCTGATTGGTCTATAATAAGTGAAATCAAAAGGGAATTGGAACAGATAGACTTTTCTTCTGCATCATCATCTTATGCCGTATACGCTGGAAGTAACAGCAAGGTTGAGGCGTCCTGGTATAGTTCCAACATTAATCAAAACTATGATGTTTATGTCAGATATATTCTAAAGACAATAACAGAAGGAACATTTGTTACATTATATTCATACGACCAAATTCAGTTCCTAGGACAAAAGGATGTAAACTGGATTAATATATCAAAAAAACCAACAACCGGACTTGTGTCCTTTAATGCTTTGTCTTACTATGGACTGCAACTGATGGTAAAACTTCCAGAGTACCCCATTATTGCAAGCTTACCAATCGGAATAAATCAAGTAAGAAGAAAAGATAATTATTTAGAATATTATTTAGAAAGATCCCATCTATTATCTGTTGGAGACTATGTAAATATAAATATGAATAATAATATTACATATGGATCAGAAGTTGATTATTCTTTGTATTCAGGTATAAAACAAGTTTCTTTAATAAACAGTGCAACTCCTTCAAGATTTGATGTTTATTCTGTCGGAGCAGATAGTGCATCATTTATAACCCCTCCAGAAATTAGTGGATATCCCAACACAGTAGAAAAAATAAATGGATCTGTTGTTTTTGCTACACCGAACGTTGTGTTTACCCCATGATATACTTTAACAAGGAGAATTGATGGGCATATTAGCAACACCCAATAGGGGACAGCCTTTAGATGTAGACTATATATCTCAAATAGCTGGCCAAGTTAATCAATTGACGACCCTGGTTGGAGATCGGTCCTCTTCCTTTTCTACAATTAACGATGTAACTGTAAAAACGGCAGACATAAAAATGTTTGCTAAAACAGTTAACGTGTTTGCTAGTACAAACAAGACCGACGGTGACGTTGTTGACTACACGATTTCCTATCCTCCATTTAACGGAAATCCAGTTGTTACTGCAACGATTGTCTCTGGAGCATCGTCCAGTATTGGCGACGACTCAATTGTCGTATTAAAAAACATATCAACTTCTAGCTGTACGTTTAGGGTAACCTTTAATACTGGTGGTAATTTAGATATCTTTGTTAATATTTTGGCCATTGGATTTCCTGTAGTATAGAATTCCATGGTATACTTGTGATCGAATCACCGGAGACTTATGCTTATTTGTAAAAAATGTAAAGGTAAAATATTTGTTGACAGGGTACACTCAGCTCACGATCACCTGGAAATATTTTGCATTATTTGCGGGTACAGAAAAATGTTTCATCCACCATCAAAGTTTGGGAAGTCAATAGAATGGCTACAAAGGGCAGAAAGTCAAAGGAATCACGCGGGGAACGGGTCATAGAGCCTTGCAAGAAAATATTCTTTGTTGAAAGAAAATTATATAGGGTAATCCTATCAAATAAAAGTCAAAACATAGTTTATCTATTTAGTATAAATGAGGGTAAAGAGCAGGCTATGCTGCTTTCAGACTTTAGAAAGAATCGTAAAAGAGCCTATACAATTATAGATACCGCAAGACTTTTAAATAGGGCTGAAGCCCAAATGCATAGGTACATTGATCAGGGGATAGCACCACCCCCAATTGGAGCAGCCATTGGTGGGGTTAGAACGTTTCATAAAAAATCTTATTACTCAGAAGATGATGTTTTTGCCATTCGAGAGGCCATGTCCCAGATCCATAGGGGTAGACCAAGAAACGATGGGAAAAAGGTAAATAACTTCGTGTTGACAGAACAAGAATTAAGGGCTAAAATGGGTGATGCACTAATACTTTACACAAAAACAGAAGATGGAAGATTCGTGCCCACTTGGGCAGAGAGAACATACTAGGAGGAACAGTGTCAGAAAAGACCACAGTTACAGTAAACCTTGGGTATACACTCAACGTTGGCAACTTTCAAAGCCTTAGGGTTGACCTTGGCTGCACCGATTTCGTTCACGACTCAGAGACAACAGACCAAGCAATGAATCGGGTATATGAGTTTGTTGAGGCAAAGGTTGTTGAAAAGGTTGCAGAGGCCAAGAAAGAACTTGCAGAAGATTAATGGCTGACAAGAAGCTACGCTTTGCAATACTGAGTAGGTTCAAAAAGAAGTTGGAAGAGTCCAACAAAAGCCAAGATATAAATATATATTCTCAGCAATGGGCTGCTGATGCAATGATTGAATCCTATGGGTACGATAAGTGCATAGAGATTATTGATTATTATTTTATTGTTTCCTCCAGCCCCGATTGGACTTGGTTTTCTTATAATTCCGAAAAGGTTTTGCAATCAAAGCGTCTAGAGGACGAAGATCGTTTGTTACGAGAAAAACTTAGAGTTGGGGCTAGAGCATGGATGGAGAGCTAGATGGATAATGTAGAGGCAAAGACACTAACGGCAGTTCTAAAAGACAAGCAGATACATGTCTTGCTGCAAGCCAATCCAGACTCTCTTTTTAAAACACATGGGGATATCTGGCAGTTCATTCGCAACTACTCAGAGCAAAACATGTCCGTCCCACCAATGGAACTTGTGGTAGATAAGTTTAGAGACTTTGAGCCTGTTAGCAATGTTGGGTCTACAAAGCATCATTTGGACGAGTTACGGTCAAGTTACTTGGATGCCACCCTTCGGGATATTCTTAAGACAAGTGCAAGTCAATTAAATAATAACCAAACCGTTGGCGCCCTAGATACCCTAATCTCAAAGACGGCAGATCTAAAAAGATCAACAGCAGATGTTCGTGATATAGATGTTGTAGACATTGATGATGCCGTTGCATACTTCGATCACATAGAAGAGATGAGCAGGCTGGGTAATCACGGAATCAAAACAGGTCTTGCCGGTTTTGACAACTATCTGCCAGCAGGAATAATGCCAGGAAACTTTGGAATATTGCTTGCATATCCCGCTATTGGAAAGTCCTTTTTAGCCCTATACCTTGCAGTTCAGGCATGGAAGACAGGCAAGAAGCCTTTATTTATTTCTTTAGAGATGACGGAAAGTGAAGTTCGCAACAGGGCTTATACAATTATGGCAGATGGTCGTTTCTCTTTGAGGAAAATGTCTGCGGGAGAAGTTGACATAGAAGAATTTAAGAGATGGAGTCAAACATATTTTAAAGATATGCCATCTTTCCATATTGTTTCTAATGATGGACTTGGGGAAGTAACTCCAGCAATTATTCGGGGAAAGATTGATCAATATAGTCCCGACATTGTTTTTGTTGATTATATTCAGTTAATGCAGGCCAATTCTCAAACAGACAATGAGACTGTTAAGATAAAGAACATATCTAGAGAGCTTAAGATTCTAGCGATATCTGAGCAGGTTCCTATCATTGCTATCGCCTCTGCGACCCCTGATGACGCTACAAACATGAACTCAGTGCCAGCCCTTGGTCAAGTCGCGTGGTCTAAGCAGTTGGCATATGACGCTGACTTTGTTTTAGCACTTGGTCGTCAACCCGCATCAGATATTTTAGAATGTGTTTTTAGAAAAAACAGGTCGGGCTACCTGGGTGAATTCTTAGTCAGGGTTGATTTTGATGCAGGAAGGTTTGTTTATAAAGACATGGAAGATATTTAAATCATAGTATAATTAGTCTATGGTTGTTTCACATAAGAATATTAAAAAATTTAATATTGACGGAGAAATCTATGACGAAGCGGCCATCCCAAACATTAAAGAACAATATATAAATATTTTAAAAACAATCATGCAAGGAAAAGGCTACGTTATTAGATATGATATTGACCCAGACTTTACGGTTCAGTATAATGGAAAGACATTTAACTTTTTATTATCGGTATACGGGGTTTTCCTAGGAAAGAGAAAGGCACAATGCGTATCAGGGGTAGACAAGAACAGGACGGTTCCTCTTACTATTCAGAAGAGCAAACAAGAAGAGTCCTGGAAACCTGCGGAATCAATATAGAGTACGAAATAGAAAGCGACTACATCGTATACTGCCCCTATCATAATAACTATAGAACTCCAGCAGCAGAAGTTTCAAAAACTACAGGACAGTTTTACTGCTTTGGCTGCCAAGAATCAAAGAGTCTAACAGAATTAGTCATGTATTCATCTAAAAGAACATTCTTTGAGTCCACGAGAATGATTCATTCAAAAGCTAGTATAAAGAATATTGTTTCAGACATAGATGAACTACTTGGGAAAAAGGAACAAGACTTTGTTGAGTTTGATAAAGACTTAATTATTACTCTCAATTCTGCTGCCCTGAATTCTTCAAGGGCTGCCACCTATCTAAAGGGGCGAGGAATAAAAAAGGAAAGCGTAGAAAGATTCTTATTGGGATACTCAGAAAAACAAGACATGGTAACTGTTCCAATTACTGCTCCAGATGGAAGGTATATTGGATTTGTTGCTAGATCAATTGAGGGTAAAGATTTTAAAAATAGCATAGGTTTATTAAAAAGTAAGACAATGTTTAATCTTTCCTCTTCAAAAAGATATGATAAAGTTTTTGTTGTTGAGTCATCATTTGACGCTATTCGGTTAGAGCAGGTTGGAGTACATGCTATAGCCACCCTGGGAGCCACGGTAAGCAAGCATCAGAAGGAGTTGCTTAAAAGATACTTTAGGAGTATAATACTATTGTCAGATAATGATGAGGCTGGGCGAGGGATGAGAGAAAAGTTAAAGGTTTATCTTAACAGTTCACTTATAACTGCTGATCTCCCTGAAGATGTTAAAGATGTTTCAGATATGGATGATCAAAGACTATCAGAGTTTGTTTCAAAGTTTGATGACGAACTAAGCTACATATTACAGTAGCAATTACATATAAGGAGATATAAGAATGACAATAATTAGAGGGTTAAAAGATATCAACGATGCAATGAAGCCAAAGGCTCAGGCATCTGGACCACGGGTTCGCTGGCTTAAGCTAGAGGACGGTCAAAGCATGAAGATTAGGTTCATGAATGAGATAGACGAGGATTCTGCACACTATAATGAAAAGAATGGCTTGGCTATCGTTGTCAAAGAACACACCAATCCAAAGGATTACAAGCGTAAGGCCGTTGACACAATGGAGTCAGAGGGCCGCGACTGGGCCGAAGAGATGCATAGAAAAGATCCAAAGGCTGGATGGGCTGGGCGCTTAAGGTTCTACATTAACGTACTTGTTGATGATGGAGTTGAAGAGCCATATGCGGCAGTATGGAGTATGGGTGTTGCAAAGTCTGCCACCTTTAGCACAATTCGAGAATATGCCATGGAGTCTAATGGCATCACCAATATGGTTTGGAAGCTAAAGAGAAGTGGCAAGGGTACTGAAACCAATTATATTTTAATTCCTGGGTCACCCGACACGGAAGAGTTTGATTGGTCAGAATACCAAGCATTTCCATTGGAGGGTGCGGTTCGTAACGTTCCCTATGCAGAACAAGAAGCGTTCTACCTTGGGTTTGATAACCCAACCACGTCAGCAACAGTTGACTGGTAGATGACTTGAACTACGTCCCACTTCACGTTCACACCGACATGGGCTCCCTCATGGACGGGGTAGCCACTCCAGAAGAGTATGCGGCAAGAGCGGCCCAATTAGGTATGCCAGCAATTGGTATAACCGATCACGGTTCTCTTTCTGCACACAGGAGAATGTATCGTGCTGCAAAAGAAATGGGTATTAAGCCCATCCTTGGCATAGAAGCATACATTGCTAGAGATAGGTTTGACAAAAGAGACAAGTCTGAAAGGGCAGATCCTCTAGACCTCATATATAATCATATTGTTATTCTTGCAAAAGATTCCAAGGGGTTGCAGAATCTAAATCGGTTGAATGAGATTGGGTGGACAGAGGGGTACTATAAGAAACCACGCATAGACTTTGAGGTTCTTGATAAGTATGGCGAAGGTCTTATAGTTTCTTCTGCTTGTATGTCTGGTCTGCTTAACAAGGCAATAGAAGCAGACGAATACGCTGTTGCTAAAGAGCGCATTGGTTGGTTTAAAAATAGGTTTGGTGATGACTTTTATGTAGAGCTAATGCCACATAATGTCGCTGGGATGAATACCGAACTCCACCTCTTGGCCAAGGCAATGGGAGTTAAATGCATAACCACTCCAGACTGCCATCACTGTACTGCTGATCAGAAGGTTACTCAAGAGTTAATGCTTTTGCTTAGCACACACGGTAAGGTATTAAAGGGTTCAACATATGATGAATCCTTAAAGTATAAAGACATGATGCAAAGACTTGACTATCTATATGGAGAAGATAGAAGAATGTCTTTTAGAAGTTTTGATATTCACCTTCTTTCTTATGATGAAATGAAGGGAGCAATGGATAGCGAAGGAATACTAGACGACAGTATCTATTCCAATACACTAGAAATTGCTGATAAGGTTGAGGATTACAAAATTAAAAGCAATCTTAATCTTTTGCCAATAAAGGTAGAAAATCCACAAAAAGAACTTGAGATTCTTGTCTCAAAGGGAATGAAGTTGCGTGGAGTAGACACCAATGAAATATATTTAGAAAGAGCAGCAGAAGAGCTATCCATCATTAAAGAAAAGAACTTTGCCCCATATTTCTTAGTGGTTAATAACATGGTTTCGTGGGCCAAGTCGCAGGGAATCATAGTTGGTCCAGGCCGTGGATCTGCTGCTGGATCTTTAGTTTGTTTTGCCCTTGGAATTACTGAGCCAGATCCAATAAAATATAATTTGTTGTTCTCTAGGTTTATTGACTACGGGCGGGACGATGTTCCAGATATAGATGTTGACATACAAGACAACAGAAGAGATGAGATTAAGTCTTACCTTGAAAGAGAATATAAGAATGTTGCATCAATTGCTACCTTCTTACAATTTCGTGGGAAGGGAATTGTCAGGGACGTTTCTAGAATATTCAATGTACCGCTGTCAGATGTTAATAAGGCGCTAAAGAATATAGATACATGGGAAGACTATTGCCATTCTTCAAACGTTGCATGGTTTAGAGATAAGTATCCAGAGGTTAGAGAGTATGGGGAGAGTTTAAGGGGAAGAATTCGGGGGACGGGTATCCATGCCGCTGGCGTTGTAACTTCCAAGGAACCGATATTTAAGTATGCTCCAATGGAAACCAGAAACAACCCAGCAACCTCAGAAAGAATTCCAGTAGTTGCGGTTGACATGGATGAGGCTGCAGAAATTGGTCTAATCAAGATTGATGCCCTTGGTCTAAAGACATTGACCGTCATTGACGATGCCCTAAAGTCTATAAAGCAAAGGCATGGTATTGATATTGACTTGAGCAGCCTTGAGTTTAAGGACAAAGACATTTATCAAATGCTTTCAGATGGTCATACCAAAGGAGTGTTCCAGTGCGAGGCTGGCCCCTACACAAATCTTCTAATAAAGATGGGGGTTAGCAACTTTGATGAGTTGGTTGCGTCTAACGCATTGGTAAGACCCGGTGCCATGAATACTATTGGTAAAGAATATGTTGCAAGAAAAAGTGGTAGAAATATTGTAGAATATATCCACCCAGTAATGAAACCCTATCTAGAAGATACGTATGGCCAAGTGCTATATCAAGAGCAGGTGATGCAAGCCTGCATTACCCTTGGTGGAATGACAATGGCAGAAGCAAACAAAGTCAGAAAGATTATTGGAAAGAAGAAGGATGCAAAAGAGTTTGATGAGTTTAAAGATAAGTTTGTTAGCAATGCCACAACCTATATGAGTCCATTCATGGCTCAAGCACTTTGGCATGACTTTGAAGCCCATGCTGGATATTCTTTTAACAAGAGCCATGCGGTTGCTTATTCCATGCTTTCATATTGGACGGCATGGTTAAAGTTTTATTATCCTACAGAGTTTATGTATTCTATCTTAAAGAATGAGAAAGAAAAAGATGCAAGAACAGAATATCTAATTGAGGCTAAGCGGATGGGTATTTCTCTTAAGCTTCCACATGTTAACGAATCAGATATAGATTTTAAAATTGAAGGCAAGGGAATTAGATTTGGATTGTCTTCTGTAAAGTGGATTTCAGATAATGTGGCGGGAAAGATCATAAGTAGCAGGCCGTTCACATCCTATGCTAATGTCATGGATGTTGCTTCAAAGAAGGGTAGTGGAATAAACTCCAGAGCGACACAGGCTCTTGATGCTATTGGAGCACTAACCTTTAGTGACCACCCAAGAAATGAAGACTCTGTTAGAGATAGCTTGTACGAGTACCTTAATCTACCAGAATTTAATATGACAGTTCCTGTTCACTATTACGCATATGTGGACAACAATGAGGATTTTGATGAGGCTGGTTGCCAGATTCTAATGGGAATGGCAAAGAAGGTAAAGAGAGGTACGGGCTGGTCAAGGGTAGACTTCTTAGATAAGACTGGTAGCATTGGTATATTTGACAATGAAGAAAGTAAAATAGAGCAGGGTAAGACATACCTTATACTAGCCTCTTCTAATAGAATTGCAGAAGCGGTACCGATTGATGAGGTTAAAGAAAGCAAGTCCTCATTAGTAAGGTTCTTAAACTATAAAACTCTTCCATATGGTCAAGATGAATATTATGTTTTATCATTTACCCCAAGAATGACAAAGGCTGGAAAAAGAATGGGATATTTGACAATAGCAGATTACGATAGGAATCTTACTTCTGTTGTTGTTTTCCCAACCATGTTTGCAGAGGCGTATATGAAGTGTGAGCCTGGGGCTGTTAGAAAACTTACGATGAGCGAAATGAAAGACGGAACAATAACACTAAAGGAGATAAGCAAATGACATACGATTTAGATGAGGTAGCTTTTCAGATTCATAGTAATGCGGTTGACAAAGGGTTTTGGGAGGCTAACAACGGTCTTATTTTTTATATGAAACAGGTTGCAATGATTCATTCAGAGGCTACAGAGGTATTAGAAGCAATGAGAAAGAATCAGGGCGGGGACGTAGTTGTGATTGAGCTTGCAGATATTATAATCAGAACTTTAGATCTTTGGGCCGGACTTGTTCGTGATGGATATACAAATAAATCAATTAAAAATGCAATCATAGAAAAAGTAGAATATAATTCAGGAAGAGAAAGAATGCACGGGGTGTTGGCATAATGCCAGACGCCGTTGATATAGAATCAATACTTTCTAGATTAGATCCAAGATTAAGAAAGGCAGTAACTCTTTCTTCAAACATTTTAACACCAGACATGATACCTACACCAAGCTATTCCCTAAATAGGGCTTTAAATGGAGGGTTGCTTTTAGGTAGGCAGGTTCTTCTTTGGGGCTCCAAGAGTTCTGCTAAGTCATCTCTATGCCTACAGACCATTGGCATGGCTCAAAAACAAGGATATACATGTGCTTGGATTGATGCAGAAATGTCTTACGACGAGAAGTGGGCGTCTAAACTTGGGGTGGACAACTCTAGGCTAATTTATTCAGAGGCAAGAACAATAAACAATATGGTTGATGTTGGAACTGGACTAATGGGGGCTGGTGTGGACATTATTGTTGTTGATTCCATATCTGCCCTTCTTCCTGCAATTTACTTTGAGAAAGACAGTACAGAACTTAAGCAATTAGAAAACACCAAGCAGATTGGTGCAGAGGCAAGAGACATGACCAATGCCGTAAAGATGCTTAACTACGCAAACAATCAAGTGAAGCCAACGCTTTTAATCCTTATCTCTCAAGCCAGAAATAATATAAGTGCTATGTATGTTTCTCATCAACCAACTGGGGGTATGGCTACTAAATTTTACTCTTCAACAATAATAAAACTATTCTCTTCTGAGTCAGACAATCAAGCAATAAAAGGAAAGATCTCTGTTGGAGATAGGTTAATTGAAGAGAAGATTGGTAGAGTGGTTAGATGGGATCTTCAATTCTCTAAAACTTCCCCAGGTTTCCAGGGAGGGGAGTATGACTTTTATTTCCGTGGAGACAGCATAGGGATAGATAGGATTGCTGACCTATTCAATTTAGCTGAGAGCCTTGGGTTTGTTGAAAAAGCTGGAGCATGGTTTACTTTCTTTGAGGAAAGATTTCAAGGAAGAGCAAAGGCTATAGATTTCCTTAAAGAGAATCCAAAGAAGGTTGAGGAACTAATTGAGCTTTGTAGGTAAGTACGAGGTTATTAACGGTAAATTTGTTTGTCAATCATGTAGTAGGGAAATTAGATCATCAAGATTCTACCCTTCTACTCTAGACATGACTTGGTTGTGCAAGTCTTGCAACAACGTCTCGTCCGTTAACATCGGAAAGGCAAGGGGATATTAATGAAAGAACAAATTATAAAATGGATAAAGGTTGGAGGGTCGTGGACTATAACAGACTAGAGAAGTCAGAGTCAAAAAAAATAGGTGCCAAGCCTCATAAAAATTCTGGTAGAGGGAAGATACAAAAAGGAGATGCCAGCCTTGATAGATATGTAGTTGATTTTAAATTTGTCTCTAAATCATTTTCTATTAATCGTGACATTTGGGCAAAGATATGTACAGATACTTTAAAAACAGATCCAGAAAAATCACCAGTAATCATGTTAGTTCTTGGAGATGAAACCCACAGAAAGATAAGACTTGCTATAATAGAGTGGAATGAATTTGAAGATCTACGAGAGATAAGAGACGCTAATGAGTGAGAACAATACCTTGGAACAGGTAAACGGACTGTACGAGATAGCTGAGTATATGCAAGATGAAGAGTTAAAAGTTGCACTTGAGTTTATTGCAAAGATTATCTTAAAGCCAGACATCCCGCTGGCGGTTGCCACGGTAGAGTTGGTTAGGCTACAGGCTATTGCAGCAAAGCTAAGCCTAAGGGCTACTTGGATGGCCAATGTCGATAAAACAGATAGAGCAAAAAAGAATATATATTACACCGCAGCGGCAGAGATAGACAAGCTCTGCTCGTCCCTGAAGTACCTAGTGAAGGCGTAGGATATGACGAAGAGTATTGTTTCAAAAGTTATAAAACGAAAGATCGTTGATGTTGATTTTGAAGAGAACGGTCCACCCTTATTTAGTTCTTTGCCGTGGCAGGAAGAAGAGGAAACAGTTGGGCAAGACGATAACAACCCCCTTTCTGGGCTAGTAGAGGCCATTGAGGAAGGGTATCGAATAGACAACGTTCCAAAGCACATAAAGAAGAAAACCTTTGCTCCATCAAGCCTAGTTTGGAATCATGGAGTATGCCCTAGGTATTGGTACCTAGCGTTTGAAGGTAACTCTTTCTATGAATACAAATCTGGAAAGATGATAACAAATATGGATAGCGGAACTGATCGCCATGCCAGAATTCAAAAGGCACTCCAAGACTCTGGTGTCTTAATCGACAATGAAAGAAAGACTACTCTTGATAGCCCACCAATTTTGGGGTACGTAGATAGTTTTATAAATTGGAAAGACACAGAGTATGTAGTAGAAATAAAGACATGCAATCAAGACGCCTATGACCGACATAGAAAGAGCAAGAAGGCTAGTTCTTATCACATAGTTCAGCTTCTAATTTATATGAAGATATATAAAAAGAAGAACGGCATACTCTTGTATGAAAATAAAAATACCCATGACCTACTTGCTATTCCTGTCAACATAAACAAGGGTCATGTTGAGTTTGTTGAATACCTATTTGATTGGATGAAAGAAGTTTACAAGTCTTGGGAAGATAAAGCTCTTCCGATGGTACCATTTAGGAGTAATGACATTAAGATTTGCCAGGCCTGCCCGTTGCAAGAAGCGTGCAAGTCATCACCAGAGGGAGATGTAAAAATAGCACGGAGAAAGGATGAGAAGGGGTTTTTCTAAATGCTATTTTGTACATGGTGTGATAAGGAATTTATTCCCAATTCTAATAAACAAATTTATTGCGGAGCAGAGTGTCGTCAAGTTGCCAGCAGGGAAAAAATTTTAGAAAGATATCATATTGAAAAAAGAAAAAAGAGAGTTGGCAATAGAAAAAAATGCGCTGGTGGATGTGGCACTGTGTTGAGTATCTATAACGATTTTTCCATGTGTGAGAATTGCCTAGGAAATCAAAAAAAGATTGCGGGATTTATGAAAGAAATAAAGGATTTCTTTGACTATGAACAAAACTAGAGAAATATTTAACATCTCCAAGCCAGCCACCGTGCTATGCGTAGATGCATCTACTAACTCTCTAGCATTTTCTCTCTTTGAGAATGGAAGGTTGATTAAGTATGGAAAGATTAGGTTTAATGGCTCAGATTCTATCTATAAAGCAGGGGACGCAGGGAAAAAGTGCCTATCGTTTTTTAAAAATATTTCAGCAGATGCTCTGGTCCTTGAGAGTGTCATCTATAGTACGTCGCCAAAGACAACGGTAAACTTAGCTCTAGTTCAGGGTGCCATCCTTTCTGTTGCACAGATCACTGGAATTCCTATTGTAAAAACAGTGTCCCCAATGTCATGGCAAAGCCATATATCAAATAGACTTTTGACAGCAGAAGAGAAGAATTCTATAGAAAAAAATAATCCAGGCAAGTCAGCTTCCTGGTATAAAACAAAACAAAGAGAAACTAGAAAGAATAAAACAATTGAAATGGTAAATAAAAAATACAAGATCAAGGTTTCAGATGACGACGTTGCTGACGCAATAGGAATTGGTTGGTATGTATCTGACAGATGGAATGCGATATTCAATGGGCAAGAATGAGTTCTACAAGAACAAAGCTTTTTTGCATAAAAGATATGTCCAAGATAAGAAAACTCCAGATGAGATTGCAGAAGAGTGTGGATGCACCGTTCAAACGGTATATGTTTATTTAAATAAATTTGGACTAAGAATGGGAAGGAAGGGAAGAAGATGATTCAAGATGAAAAATGGATAAACACAATGAGTAGCCTGATATCGCTAAGCAAAGAAGCCCCCGCTGGCCCAGAGATACTTTTGGAATGCTTAAATATTGCAACACTATTATTAGAAAAGAATATTGCCTACGGTAATTCCGCTTTGAATCCTATACAAATTTTTGCAAAGATTCCAGCAGGAGATCAGTTGGATGTTAGGATCGATGACAAGCTTAATAGGATTAAGAATGGTTCTGTTTATGCTGGAGACAACGATATGCTTGATTTGGTTGGGTACATTGTGCTAAAATTGGTAAGTCAACAAGGTCAATCGATTGGGAGGCAAGATGAAGACACGAAAGAATATTACGATTAATGATCCTTTTATTAGGGAAGATTCTTTTGTAACTGATGAGGGCCGAACTGTAAATAAAGGTGACCTAATTAAAATAAAAGGTATATGGGGAACAAAGTTTAAGTTCTTAAACTACGTAACAAATCCTCATAGTGGTATGTCTTGGATAGATTGTTTAGAGTTGGAAAAAGGAATGGGATGTGGCGTTAGGTCTTTCTATCCTGAGCGTGTAAAGCGTATACCATCCAAGAGAGGGAAACGTGTCAAAAGACTTAGTGAAGCACCTTGATCAAATAAATGCCGTAGCTTCAGAGTATCTAAAAGGAACAGACACCGCTGACATTGCAAAGACTTTGGATATTCCACGCAACCGTGTTGTGGACCTGCTAAATGACTGGCGAAAGATGGCTGCAAACAATGAAGCCATACATGCAAGAGCCAGGGAAGCACTGGTTGGGGCAGACCAGCACTACTCATCTTTAATTAATAAGGCATATGAGGTAATTGATTCAGCAGATAGTACCGCAAACCTTAACGCAAAGACGACGGCAATTAAACTAATTGCAGACATTGAAGCAAAGAGGCTTGACATGTTGCACCGTGCTGGCTTGCTGGACAATAAAGAAATTGCTGAAGAGCTTGCAGAGATGGAAAGAAAACATGAAGTTCTTATTGATATTCTAAAAGAAGTTGCTTCAAAGTATCCAAACATTCGTACAGAAATAATGAACAGGCTATCCCAGGTAACGTCTGGAGTTGGACTAATTGACACTTGATTTTTCAGATATTATTGAAGCGCTAGACGACAACCCATTTGAAGAAAACCCTGTTGATGTTCATACTTTTGTTTTAAACCCTAAATTTTTAGGCCTTCCACCATTGTCAGATTTTCAATACACCCTTGTAGAGTGTATGAGTCAGATATACAAAAAAGAAGATCTTATGAGACTCATGGGGGACAAAGAAGGTGCAGATCATTTTGAAAGATATACAAAGAATGAGATAATACAACAGCTTGGCAAGGGTTCGGGTAAGGACCACTCTTCAACAATTGGATGCGCCTATGTTGTTTATAAACTTCTTTGCCTGAAAGACCCCGCTAGATACTTTGGAAAACCACCGGGGGATGCCATAGATATTATGAATGTGGCAGTCAATGCCCAGCAATCAAAGAACGTTTTCTATAAAGGATTAAGAACAAAGATTGACAATTGCCCATGGTTTGCTGGAAAATATAATGCAAAGGTAGATGGAATAGAATTTGAAAAAGCCGTAACTGTTTACTCTGGCCACTCTGAAAGAGAGTCCCATGAGGGACTGAACCTAATCATGGCAATCCTTGATGAGATATCTGGATTTGCATCCGACTCTGCATCTGGAAATGATCAGGGAAAGACTGGCGAGAACATGTATAGAGCTTTTAGGGGGTCTGTTGATTCAAGATTTCCAGACTACGGAAAGGTTGTGTTACTTTCTTTTCCCCGATTTAAGGGAGACTTTATAACAAAAAGATATGACGCTGTTATAGCAGACAAAGAAATAACATATAGATCACATAAGTTTGTTTTAAATCCAGATCTTCCAGAGGATGATGTGTCAAATACCTTTGACATTGAATGGGAAGAGGATGATATTATTTCTTATAGGTACCCCAAGGTTTTTGCATTAAAGAGACCAACATGGGAAATAAATCCTACCAGAAGCATTGAAGATTTTAAGATTGCATTCTATACAGAACCAGCAGATGCTTTAATGAGATTTGCATGTATGCCCACTACCTCTAGTGATGCGTTCTTCAGATCAAGAGACAAGATAGAAAAGGCTCTATCAATAAGAAACCCAATAGATAGTTCTAAAAGATTTGACATAAACTTTAGTCCGGACCCCAACGTTACATACTTTGTTCACGCAGACCTTGCCCAAAAGCATGACAAGTGTGCTGTAGCCATAAGCCATGTAGACAAGTGGGTAGAGGTAAAATCGTTTAATGACTACACTCAAGTTGTTCCATTCGTTATTGTTGATGCTATTGTTTGGTGGGAGCCACGCAAGGAAGGTCCAGTAGACCTCTCTGAAGTAAAGAACTGGATCATTGACTTGAGGCGAAGTGGGTTTAGTCTTGGACTTGTTACCTTTGACCGCTGGAATTCTTTTGACATTCAAAGGGATCTCAAGAGTGTTGGAATACCAACTGAAACTCTTTCTGTTGCTAAGAAGCACTACGAGGACTTAGCGATGTTGTTTTATGAAGAAAGAGTTATTGGACCACACATAGACATTCTTTTAACTGAGCTTTTGGAACTCAGGGTCATGTCAAACAACAGAGTTGATCACCCAAGAAAGGGCGGCAAAGACCTTTCAGATGCCATGTGTGGGTCCATATACAACTCCATCAGCAGATCCAGAAGGGAAGTCATGGGGGAAATAGAAATACATACCTGGTCCTCATTTAAAGCAGATAACAATAGAGAGCTTGTAGCAGAACTAGAAAAGCCAAAAATGACTGAGGAAATAAAAGATTTTCTTAGCGGGTTTGGAATACTATAAACCATCAAATGAAATGATATAATTAATTGTGTTTACAAATACATTTAACAAGTCCCTTGATAACAAGGAAAAAGAATCTTCAAAAGAGGAATGCACTTGCGGGAATGACTGCCCATGCAATGGTGCACAATAAGCCATGAGCCTTGCCCCACAGGAAAGAGCATACTACATGGATAGATACACCATTCTCATTTAGAAAGAACTTGACATAATAACATAAAGACGATATCATGTAATTCATAGTAAAGGAGATGTTATGGATGAACTGGAAAATGGTACCCTACAGACTTTGGTTGACTATTACCGCAACAAGTGTAGTAAGCTGGAGTATGATTTTGTTCAGTATCAAATTAAATCTGAAGCCGTGGTTAGAAGCCTTAGAGAGAGAGTCGAACATACACACTCCGCAGAACAAACAAATGGAAAAGGATCTGAAAGTTCATGATCTAGAAGCCTCTTTTGATGGAGATACTATGAAAAGTCAACTAGAAAAGATAAGAAAAAAGAATACCGTAAGAGTAGCAATCATTGGTAAAAAAGCTTATTGGGTTCATGAAAATATATTCTATGAAACAGATATTGTAGATGGATATATCAATAATGAAAATGCAAAGGCCATTGATGCCCACTTATTAAACCAAAGGGAGTTAAATAGACTTCTTAAGATTCTAGACAGCATAAAGGGGAACTAAAGATGAGAATTGAATTCATTATCTGGGTGCCCATTGCTTTAATCCAAATAACTTTGTTTTCAATCTTCTTGTTTCGATCCCGAAAAGGCAACGAAGCTCCGGAGGAAACCATAGATATAATTCCAATCTATGTTTACAAGGGTAAGGCTTATTGGAAAGAAAGTGGATACATTATGGTGGCTCCATACAACAACTCATCAATAGATGTTAAACAAGGTTCTAGGGTAGACCAGCTTAATTCAGGGCTGCTGCCATCTGAAATGTTTGACGTAATCGAACAACTAGAAAAGGCGTAAAATGATAATCGTAGTAGAAGGAACAAAGAAGTTTGATGATTATGAAACCTTTATGCGTGCAATGGGTGTAGCCCTGTCCCAACAAACTGGAGGTAACGTCATTGATGTTTGGTCTGTTGGACCTCATAAGATAAATAGTTTTACTGCTGCATTTTGCAATTCTGCAGAAAACTATTTAAAACAAAAGGGATTTAAGATTAATTTTAAAAAAGTTCCACATTCATTTGTGTCAGACAACATTAATTCTGTTGGATACCTGGCATTCTTTAGTTTAAGGAAAGAGCCCTCATCTAGATTAGTAGTTGAGGCAGAGCTATCTGGAAAAGAGATAGGAATTTTTAGAGTTTAATGCTAAGTAGAAAAGATGTTGCATTTTTAAATATAGCCCGTTACTTTGCTGAGAAGTCTCAGGAAAAGAAAAAGCACGGGGCTGTTGTTGTTAAGTCTGGAAGAGTTGTTGGCACTGGTTTTAATAAGTATAAGAACCATCCAAACAACATTCCAGAGGATCTTGTGAAAATACATTGCTCTCGCCATGCTGAACAGATAGCAATTAAGGAGGCTGGCACTCACTGTAAGGGCGCTGTGCTGTATATAGCCAGAGTCAATCGCCAAGGTCTTGATAGGAATAGTACGCCTTGCTTTGTTTGTGAAAAACTGATAAAATTATCAGGCATAAAGAAAGTTATTTATACAATGGAGGAACCGTGTCACTAGAGACTTGCTCTTTAATCCTATTTTTTTCAACTGCCTGTCTATACCTTACCGTGTATTTATCAATTTTTAGAAATCCATCTGTAATTAAGTTTCTTTTTCTGGCCTTCTTTTGGGCTTTCAATGTCGGGGCAACTCTCTGGTATGGAATATATACTGGTCAAATTGGTTTTATTTTAATAGCTGGTTTGGAGATTGCCATGGCAATATTTGTTTATGTAACCACGGGAAAGGCAATAGAAAATGATAGTAACTGATATCCAAGAAATGGAAAAAATAGTTAACTCAAGCAATACGCTATCTTGGGACGGGTGGGATGTTGTGTACCATGTCCAAAAGGACGACTCTGAGTTTCTATCGACTGGATCATTCAATAAACAGAATGGCAAATGGTACTCAAGAACCGTGTACCCTTGCTCAGCAAATGGCTGGAACATACCGAATTCGGTGGGATAGTTGTGGCTAGGTCAGACTGGAGCAAAGATGCAAAATGTTTAAATTTAGATACAAATCTTTTTTTTGATAAGTATGAAGAAGACCCAGAGATTCGTCCGGCTATAGACGCCTTGTGTTCCAAGTGTCCTGTCCGTAGAGAGTGCTTAATGAATGCCATTAGCAGACAAGAGTGGGGACTCTGGGGCGGGGTATTTTTTGAGAAAGGGAAAATTTCAAAAGAGTTTAATAATCATAAAGGAAAGAGTGAATGGTTTGATGTTTGGGAATCCTTGACAATGGATAAGTCATGATATATACTGAGCAGATGAAAACAGCGGTGCGTTCAGTAAGACCACCGCATGAGTTCACGATTGATATAGTTGTGTACGATATGGGAAAGCACCCATACCTTGGAATTCGTTTTTACGAAAGCCAATGGGAGTATTACAATGAAAAAGAAAGGCTTGACTGCATAACATATTTAAACAAGATAAGAACAATAATTAGGAGCTTTGATGTGAATGTAACACTTGACCCCGTAATAGATACGGGAAATAGTATTCCGTCAAATAAAAAGGTTAGAGGAAAAGGAGTAAGTAAATGAGTATGATTACCGTAATTGGAAACCTTGTGGCAGATCCAGAATCAAAGAATGCCGGAGGTCATAGCCTCGCTAAGTTGCGAGTTGCAAGTAACGAAAGAATCAAAGATACAGATGGGCAATGGAAAGACGGAGACACAACCTATGTTGACGTTACCTGCTGGAGAAAGTTGGCAGAAGGTGTAACCTCCCTACGCAAGGGACAGAGAGTTGTTGTCTACGGAAAGCTTAAGGGTCATTCCTTTGAGCGCAAGGATGGAACCAAGGGCTATGCGTATGAGATTGAGGCCACTGACGTTGGTGCTTCTATCATGGCTCGTGGAGTGGCGTCACTAGATTCACGACCAATTGAACCAGATCTTGAGAATCCCTGGAGCTGATGGGGCGATGAGTGAGGAAACCACAACGTGGAATCAAGACGACCTGCACCTTGGGGAAAAGTTTGATGACTTAGTTTTTGATTCCACAGGGGGAGTGTTCCCTTTTGAGGCTCAAGGGTCTTATATGGGAGAGCCATTCTACTTCAGGTATCGCTGGAGTGAAGCTTCTTTGTCATATGGGGTAGAAAAAGAAAATGTATATTTCTATCCAAAATACAAAGCTCGTGCTTTCCATGAAAAATCCCCTGATGGTTTCCTCACTCAACAAGAATTTGAAGATTTATTTACTAGCCTTTTATACGATATAATAAGACAAAAGGGGTGATTTGCTAATGGATATTGAAGAGATGTGTGAAATTCTAGAAGAGTTTTCAAGAGAGTTTACAAATGGAAATTTAAATAGAGATTTTTTTACAGGGTTTTTAATTTACAATGACCTCGGACTACCATTGGCACAAGCGTATCATTATGACCTTGCAGAACTCACAGAAGAGGGAGAAACTCTCGTCATAGAAACCTGGGAGGAATTCTGCAGATGCCTAGCAATAGACTCAGATGAGCCCTATGAAGACCTTAACGATTGTCTTTTCTCCTCAGAGGTATATCTACAGTCAAATGAATAATGATATATCGTTTTGATAAACCTTCTTTAAAAAGTTTTCTATTTCTTTATTTAAATCGTATGACTTCATAAATTCATAAGTAACATTTCCATTATATCCAAGATTTTTTATATCAGAAATTATATTTGCGTATTCTTTATATAAAGTAACTGGCTCAAGATCTGGGGTAGAAATGTGAACATGATAGATATACTCTTTATGTTTTTCAAATTCTACTACAGAATTTAGTCCTTCTAAATAAAGATTACCACTATCAATCATAGTTTTTATACTGTAAAGAGATTCTATATCATCTACAATTTCATCCAGGGTATAATAATACTCTCCACCGTACTTCCTTGCATTTGGTTCAACACAAACAATGCAATCACGCTTATCAATATAGTTGTCAATACGCATAAGAAGATCAAGCATACTCTTTTTGTTTCCTATACGCATCGATGGAGATCCAAGGGTGATGACCTTTACATTGTTTTCTAAACAATAATCGACCACCTTGCATAGATAATCGTAACAGCTGGAATCAAAAAAAGATGATATTCCAGATCCGTAGAATACCCCTTGGATAGCATAAACAGATTTTGATAGTGGAGCTTTTATGTAAGCAGATTCGATATAATCAAATCCAAGATTTAATGCAATCTCTGTGTTTTTAGAAACCATATCTGGTTGCCAACCAATGTTACTTATTCCTACCTGCATAAAAATTCTCCTATCTCTTTTAATGAAGTTTCTGAATCGTACCAATATCTTTTTGTTGTTATATTAGTTTGATAATTATACGCCATAAGCTTTCCTTCATATCCAATAGGTTTGTCACAGAATGTTTCTACTATTTCCCTGGTACTAACGGGTTCTGGAAATAAATTAAATATTGTTCTATCATCATAGTTAGCTGCCTCAATATCTAATGCGATAAGATTAATGTTATACCATTGATAGTAAGAGTTTATATTTATTTGATCTAAGTTATTTGAATTCTTAATATCAAATAATATATTCTTTTTTAAATATGGACCGTAAACTCCTGGCAATCGTAATACTTTTATAGAATTATACTCCAGGTTTTGAGTTATCAAGTCTTCAAAGATATACCTATTGTGACCATACCCTAGGCTTTTAAATACAGGAGCTATTGTTTCGTCTGCAAGTAACTCAGTATCCTGGTAAACATCAATTGTAGAAAATAAAAATACATTATTATATTTTTTATTTTTTATCTTGGTAAATATGCTTATTGCATTTTCTAAATCAAGTCCAGGGTTTTTATTTATTATCCATTTCGTTGCTGGTAGACAGGAAAGATAAAGATCACAACCATCAGGTGCAGAAGATATTTCGTCAAGGTTTTTAGAATTATATTTATAATCAAAGTTTATAAATCTTTGTAGATTTGTTCCAACAAAACCAGTTGAGCCTACTAAAATTCGCATAGCTGTCTCACATAATCCTCAAGGTAGTATATCCCCTGTATCTTGCCCCCAAAACAGTTTACAACATTGTTCTCCATTGTAATTACTGGAGATCTGTTGTCAGACATATCAACTGGCTTTGCCTTTACAGCTCTTAGGCTTTCTTGGTATTTAAACCTTGTACTAAACCCTGGATAGTAATAAGATATTTTATTTTCAATCTTTTCTATTCTTTCAGAATCGGTAAGATTAGAATCTGGTGTGTATTCAACATCTGAAATTGTAAACATATTTTTATAATATGGAAAGATGGAAAACAAAGGTCCATCAACCAATGTCAGGGCATCGAATGGCGTATCGTCAATCTTTTTATATACGAATATTGTGCATGGTTGAACAAAAGACTGATGGGTAATGGGGTTGAGAGTGTTGTTTGTACAATTTATAACAAGATCGTAAGACAACGAAAGGCTACCAACATTGTCAATATCTTTTCTAGTCAGCAAATGATCAAGCTCTCTTATAAAGTATGACTGGGCAAGAAATGGATTTATATGTTTTTCATTCACGGAAATAGCTCCAGAAACATTATTTAAATAGTCATGGTCAGCAATTTGAAAGTCAAAGTCTGAAAATATTTTAATATAGGTTTTAAAATCAATGATTGATTCCCGTTCTGGCACAGCATAAACATTGTTAGGGACGTTAGATAAAAGACTTTCGTAATCTGTTTTAAATTTTATAAAAGTTGTTCTGCACAGAAGTCTTGTTGTAGAGCTTCTTGCATAATGATAACCTAGGTGCAATCTATTTTGATTGTTCATAGAAGCTTTACTAAAAATGCCATGCCCATCAAAAATACTAACCTGGTGGCTTTGTTTTAATTTATTTGCAATGTGGCAGCCAAACCATCCTGCACCAATAATAGCTATCTTCATAATAATTAGTAACATTATATCAGTGATATAATTGTGTAAAAGAAAGAAACTTATGTCTACTGTAATTACTCACATCTACAACGAAGAACTATTGCTCCCCCTTTGGTTGGAGCATCATTCAAAATATTTTGATCATGGTATCGTGGTTGATTTTGCATCTACAGATTCTAGTAGGGAAATAATTGCTCAATACCCAAAATTTAAAGTGTATGATTCAACAATAGATATGTGGGGTGTAAACGATCTTGATGCCATGATGATTGAATTTGAAAAAAAGGTAGAGGGAATAAGAATGGTGTTAAATGTAACAGAGTTTCTTCTTGGTGATCCTAATAATGCTAAAAAAGATTTTTTAATTCCTGCAGTTGGCCTTATTAATATGCCATTTGATAAAGAATTTGATTGGTCAAAACAATTTTGGGAGCAAAGATCATATGGAATTTCATACAAAGATAGTTTTATTCACAGAAGATCAAGAATTCTTGCTCATAAATTACCCAACTACCCGCTTGGCAGACATTTTGAATCAATAGATGATGGCGGATACTTACTTGTTCATGTTGCCAACTGCTTGGTTGACGAGAGAATGATTAATAGAAAGCTTCAGTTTCAAGACAAAGTGCCAGACAAAGATAAAAATTTAAACCTAGCTTTTCAACACTATAAACAAGGAAGAAGATTTGTAAAAGAGGACGCACTTCAAGAGCAAGAAACTTTTAGATCACAATCAGTAGATGTATCAGACTTAATTAATAAAGCTATTACTACCATGATATAGGATAAAAATGAAACTACACGATATAGCATTAAAACATGAACTTGCTCACATTGGAGATAAAGCAACATATCATCAATACATGCATTTTTATGAAAAGCATCTTGATCCAGAAAATATATCTAGATTTTTAGAAATAGGTATAGCTTATGGCGCATCAATACGAACATGGCGAGAGTGGCTTCCTGAAAAAGTTATTGTTGAAGGGTGGGACATAAATCCAGCGCAAGATATTGAAGGCTGTGACTTAAGAGTTGTGGATCAATTAGATACCCAAGCCATGCTTGATAACATAACTGGAACTTATGATGTGATATTAGATGATGGCGGCCACACTGCTGACATGATGCAAACATCATTTGCCACTCTTTTTCCACACACTCGCTTATATATTATTGAAGATCTTCAAGCTCCATGGTATGGAGAACATTATCTTAGTCCAGGAGACATTAATACACTAGACATGCTTGAAAACTTTGATATAGATGGCTGGACTTCAAGGTATGCAACTGAAGATCAAAAAGTTTATATTAATGAGAATGCCCAAATTGTTGATATCTTTATTCGTGGAGAAAGAAATAGTCCACTTTCTGCAACATGCATTATTAAAAATAGAGCAAATTAAACATTACCATTCAGTAATAATTTCATTGTGATGCTCTGTTTCTGGTCCAGCAAGGTCATATACTTGAACCCCTGGTATCTGTCCAATCCAGACTTCAGCATCCCATCTCGTTTGCATCGTTGGGCCATGACCAATTTCTCTTATTTTGTTTAATTTAGACCACCAGAAGGTTCCAGCAAACCATCGTTGTCCAACGTGTGGACCGCCAAGGTGGGGCGGGGACTGACCACTAAAGTCATGCCAATGACAACCAACTGCATCAACATCAGAGAGTTTTTCAATGCAATCTTTCCACTTAATAACATTAAAATATGTCATTGACTTTCTCCAATTAATGTTTTGTTCCGTGACATTGAATCCGCCCTTTGTATGTGCATACAAGACGTTCCCATCATTAACTTGTGCAAATTCATATAGTTTATTTTGAGTAAGCTGTTCCCATCCATGATCAGCCTCGTCAACAACTGTGTGTGAAATATTATTTTCGGATAAAAAGTCTTTAACTTGTTGTCTTTGGTGTGGCAACCCAACTAATCCAATATGAATTGTATCTAAATTATTAATCAATTGGCTCGTTTTTAATGATTCTATATGAAGCTGGACTATAGGTATCCAATCGTTTTCTTTTTGAGAGGCATTGCTTCCACAATAAATATGGTAAAAATGATGCATGTCTACCATATTGTTACCATTTTAGACTCATCCGATGGATGGTAAGGAACGTAATCGTATATTTTAAATGGTTCATCCATTTGCTCAACTGTTGGCTTTAGCCATCCTATCCAACCCTCTGCTCCATATCTATTTTCTCTATTTGGTTTCTCAGCAAAATTTCTAACATATTTTAATTTAGTCCACCAAAATGTTCCACCAAAGAATCCAGAAACTGTTTTAACATTATCATTGCTGCCTTCTAAATAATGAGATCCTACTGCACAAAATCCTTCATCTAAATGTTTTACAACATCTTCCCATATTATTACTGTGTGATAAGTCATTGACTTTCGCCAATTTATGTGTAAAGAGTTAATCGTAACAGCATTTTTTGTATGGGCATACAAAACGTATCCGTCATTATTTTGTGCAAATTCAAAAAGTTTATCTTGAGTTTCTTGTTCCCACCCGTCATCAACCTCTGAACAAACAGAATAGTTTATTCCTTCAGAGTTGAGATAGTTCTTAACTTCTTGTCTTGTTTCAGGAGGACCAACGATTCCAATTTGAAATGTTTTAAGATTGTTGATTAGGTCCGAATGCTTTAGGGCAGCTAGATGTTCGTTTAGTGGCAATTGCCAGGAGCCTTTAGAGTAGACATGATAAAAATGATGAAGATCTGTCACAATAATATGATTATATCATTCAGTATGCAAGCAAAATAATGCCTTTTAGAGTACAATAGTTCTGTGCGTGACCCCTTTAAACAGCTTCTATTAAATTGTAAAAAAAATTCAGTAACGCAAGATGAAAATGGAAATTGGAATCAAATAAGATCATCAACAAATAGAAGAAGAATGAATGGCGACGGAGCCAGCGATCAAACAAAAATCTGGACACCATCCAAACTTTTAGTAACCTCTGAAGATCTAAAAATGGTATGGGATAAGCAAAAAGGTAAGTGCTATTGGTTTGACATAGACCTTGATCTTAATCTTTTATATAAAGATCACAAGGACTGGTATCCAAAACATCCCCTTGCCCCATCAGTAGACAAGATAGATGAGTCAGGAAACTACTCTATAAATAACATAGTAATCTGTTGTAGATTTGCAAATTTTGGTAGAAACGTGTATCCTTTTGACAGAATGCAAGATCTCATTAGTACACTAACTAAGAAAGGCTAACTATGAAAACAAAGGATCAGTATACAGAAGACGATGAGCGTGCCTTAAGAGATCTGGCTAATGCCATGGACAATCTTAGAAAAGGTGTTGGTGGCGCTGCCGGAACGGGAGCTGAAAAAAAGTATCAAGATGCATATCTAAAGTGTGTAAGACTAGAACTAAAGCCAAAGATGAAAAGAAAAATCTAGAGTGACTGATATTATTTTTAATAATTATTCAAACGGCAGCATGTGGGAAATTGCAGGTCCATCTATGTCAGTATACATAACTCATGACATGGTTCTTGGTGAGGACAAGACGGGACTGGAAATGTTACTTGCCTTGCAGGGTATCCCACCAACAAAAGATCTTATTCAACAAATAGTAGACAATACAAAAGATCCCAAAGGGGACATGTTTATTGTATCGTTCTAGGGGGAGTCTAAATGCTAAATCTTAGAGGTATACCAACAAGAGTATGTGTTAATTGTGGATCTGATCTATTTACCGTGCAAATTTGTTTTGATGAAGAATATGAAATAGCTGGGTACCTTCTTGATTGTGAGTGTGCTTATTGTGGCACATTGTTAACGGCCCCCACCCCACTAGATCTAGCATCAACACTATAATATACAATACAAATAACAACTATGGTTAGGATAATGATGCAAACTTTTCTACCTTTTGATAACTTTATAGAATCAGCAAGGTCCCTGGACAGCCTAAGATTAAACAAGCAACTATTAGAAGGGCGCCAGATATATAATATATTAGCTTCAGGCAGAACTTCCGGTGCTTGGACAAATCATCCAGCAGTAAAGATGTGGAGAGGGTACGAGACAGCCCTATTTAACTATCTTGTTGCCATTAAAGATGAGTGTGTTTCTCGCGGCATCAAAACAGATAAAAATTGGTCAGCAATTATAGAAATCCATAAGTATAATTTAAATCGTGCTGGCACTACCTCCCTCCCTATATGGTGGGGAGACGAAAGAGTTCATCAGTCCCATCGTAATAATCTTTACCGTAAAAATCCAGACTATTATATAGAATTTATTGATGATAGTTTTGTTTCTTGTTGCGATAAGTGCAACTACTTTTGGCCAACACACAGGAGTGAAGAATTCTCTGATCAAAAACTTGACAATCTCTCCGTACTCTAGTACCATAGGAACACGGACAACAACTAGGAGGAAACTATGGATGGTATTGATAGCTACTTTGAGTACAAATTTATAAATGGCTAGGAAGAAAGACGAGGATTATCTTCCAATTCCTACCCCAGAAAAACAACTTACCCAGTCCTCAGGCTGGTGTATGACGCAAAATCATAATGGATGTTTTTATCAATTTAGACACGGAAAGTGTGGTTGCAAATGTCACGAGTAATAGCAGGATACATGACCCCAGAAGAGTTTGCCTCTCTGGTAATAGTTTCATTAGAGACTAATCAATATTTTAAAAGAAATGAAAAAGCGCATCCAGAAGATATTGTTTCTGCTTTTGTCGCTCAGGCAGAGGCCATAGCCATTGGTGCTGGATTTGTTATTGCAGAAACGGCAGGGATTAAAAACAAAACGAGTGTCATCTGATGACAGATAAGAGAAAACAGTGATTGAGTATGACAAAAAGGCATTATGCTTTGATGACATTCTTTTAGTCCCCCAGTACGGTACAATCCCATCTCGTCACGATGTAGATCTTAGTATGGCAATTGGTAAAAAAGATAAAAAAATTATAAATTTAACCCTACCCGTCATTGCCGCACCTATGGATACCGTGTGCGACATAGACATGTGCTTGGCTATTGCCGATGCTGGAGGCATGGGAATAGTACATAGATACATGCCCTATGATTCTCAAGTAAACCGGGCTAAGAAACTTTCAAAATATAATATAAACTTTGGAATAGCTATTGCATCTAATAATGGATTCATTGATCATGCAAAGAGTTTGTATGATGTTGGTGTTAGGGTCATGTTAATTGATACCGCCAATGGTCACTCTGAACAAGCGATAAAGGCTGTTAGGGCAATTAAAAAATTATACAATGATGTTCATGTCATGGCTGGAAATGTTGCAACGGCAGAGGGATTTTATCGACTTGCCAATGCTGGCGCAGATTCAGTTAGGGTGGGCATTGGTGGTGGCAGTGCTTGTACTACACGCTTGGTTAGTGGTCATGGAATTCCAACATTGGCATCAATACTAGAGATTGCAAATTCAAACTATTATAATCTTAATTGCACAGTGATTGCCGATGGTGGTATTCGTAATAGTGGAGACATGGTTAAGGCATTTGCCGCAGGAGCAGGTGCCGTCATGGTTGGGTCAATGCTTGCTGGCACCAATGAGGCCCCTGGTGAAATACTTACAGATGCTAGCGGAAGAGAGTTCAAGACGTTCCGTGGAATGGCCTCAGAAGGCGCACAGAAGGACGCTACAGGCAAAACGTCAGTGGCAGAAGGTATATCGACCACAATACCCTACAGAGGCTCTGTGAGCCATATACTTAATCAGATAAAAGGTGGACTTGGAAGCGGCTGCTCTTACTCTGGAGTAGATAGCTTAAAAGACTTGCATTCTGAATCGCAGTATGTTAAGGTTAGCTCATTAAGTATTAATGAATCAAGACCACACGCACTATAACTATTGTGAAGGGAACAACATGAATGAAGACTATGTTGAACTAAATCTCTACTTAGAACAGGACGAAGAGCTAGATCTTTGGGTTTATACTGCCTACGACAAGTTTGTTTTATTTAAGAACGTAAATGGTAATCCTGTTCGTTATAATGGTTGGTGGAACATTCCACATATTTCTTATAATCGGCAAGGAACAGCCTACCTTGAGGCAAAAGATATTAAATATTTTTCAACTTACAAAGATATAGATGAGAGTGACTAATGAATTTCGTTATGCCAGATGGTGTTGAAGAATATCCTGATGACATTCTTGATATCCTCAATAGGATACCTGTTGAGTGGGGGCGCTGGATCTCTTGCGACAAGGGTTGGTATAAACTTCTTGTAGACACTAATCGCAAAATGAATATGATGTGGCCCAACTACGAGATTCATCAGGTTAAAGAGAAGTTTGGTTCTCTGCGCTTCTATTGGGGTATTTCCAGTGAAGATAAAGACTGGGAGGCACTAGACGAAAACATCTCCAAAACTATCTATGAAATTATGGGGGATATTGCCAATAGTGCAGAGAGTCGGTCCTCCCGCATCTGTGAAGATTGCGGTAAATTTGGTACCACGACAGTTCTTAACTATTGGTATAGGACTCTGTGCCCCGCCTGTTCTGTTGAACAGGGATATACAGAAGAGCAAGAAGATATCTAGATGTTCTTTCATACGGTGTCCTGTACCTGTGGATGGTACTATGGACCAGCAAAAAAGAAGTTAGTTAAGGATATGCTATCCTTTCACAAAGAAATTCATAAGTTAGAGGGTTTGGCAAATGAAACAAAAGATAGCGATAGTAACTGATGCTTGGTACCCGCAAACTAACGGAGTTGTAACCACTCTAAGCAATCTTGTAAAAAATTTAGAAAAAGAATATGAAGTTTTAGTTATAAACCCTAAGATGTTCTGGGGTGTAAACTTTTTCTTTTATAAGGAAATAGTTTTATCTATTCCGTTTAAAATGAGCAAGATTCTAAGGGAGTTTGATGCAGACTATATTCACATAGCAACAGAGGGTCCACTAGGAATAGCAGCAAAAAGATATTGCAAGAAACATTACAAGAAATACAATACAAGTTTTCATACCAATTTTCCATACCTTCTTAAAGAATTTTTTCATGTCCCAGAAAAACTTACATGGATTCTTATGCGGGGATTCCATAAGGGCAGCGAAAGAGTTCTAGTTACCAATGAGGATGTTCGTACAGTATTATCAACAAAAAATTTTCAATCTAAATTGGTTTTATGGACACGGGGAATAGATAGTGGTAGATTCTTTTTTCAACCTTCAAAACAGCATGAGAAGGGTGAAAGGATTAACCTTTTGTATGTAGGAAGGGTAAGTAAAGAAAAGAATTTAAAAAAACTTTGTAAATTATCTAAAGATAAAAGATATAATTGCACAATAGTGGGAGATGGACCCTATCTTAAAAAAATAAAAAAGAAGTATCCAAAGGTAGTCTTTACCGGTAAGGTACCAAATGAAGAATTGTTTAATCATTATGCTAAAGCAGACGTATTTTTTTTCCCATCTGTTTTTGATACCTTTGGAATTGTAATGTTAGAAAGCATAGCCTGTGGACTACCCGTAGTGGCATACGATACAATGGGTCCGAGAACCCTAATAAAAAAGGGTATAAATGGATATCTAATATCTAATGATGAACAAGTTCATAAGGCCATTCGCAAGGCATTAAGACTAGACAGAGAAAAGGTATCAGAATCGGTTCAAGATTTTACTTGGGAAATAGTTACCTCTATTTTTATAGAAAATCTTTCAAAGGCATAAGGGAGTTTTATGAAGGGTCATGATGGTCTTTGCCCAAGTCCAAATCCTCATCTTATTGAGCCAAAAAATTGTGCTTATTGTAATTTAATTAAATCAGTAAAGGAACATTATAAAGAAAAAGGTAAGGGTAGCAAGACCTACGAAGAAGGATTTAACAATGGATGGGCTGCCGCTATTGACAAATTAAAGGAGCTAGCATGATAGACGACACAGACAAATGGGTAATTAGGTGTGGCAACTTCTATGATGCATTAATGTTTGCTGATTCAAAAAAATGGACGGTACGGGAGTGGTCTTGGGCACCAGCACATACTACTAAGAATGCCATTCAAGTATTTAGAAGATGGCGGGTAGAGGACCAGTGATAAAATGTCCTATTGTAGATTTATAGAAGCAGATGCATATATCTATCAAGACACTAGGTATGGCATCTATTGTTGCTACTGCTCCCTTATGCCTTTAATAACTAGATACAGCTCATTCTTTGGATATGATGTTTCTTATCACGAGGGATTTGTGGCGGGATATGATTATGATAAGATGCTTGATCATATTCTAGATCATCGTAAAAATGGAGACTATATTCCAGAGCATGTTGATCAATGTTTAGAAAATGAGCGTAGATTCAACTCCAGTGTTACTTTCGATTGATTTCTTAAACAAGGAGAAGGTCATGACCAAAGAAAAAAGGCTAAAAACCATTGACGAAGTTTTGGCAGAATGCCGGGTCCGTCGTAATACTTTTTGGGGAAGATTAAATGTATTATAAGATTAAGATTTATAAAACAAATATAAAGAGATTTTTTTATAAACCCTATTGGTGGTATCAACGCATCACGCGAGGGTACAGTGATAGAGACATGTGGAACGCAGACACCTATCTAGCAGGAGTGTTTGCAGGAGTGCTTCAGTGGTACATAGACAAGGGTATTGGTGTGTCTATGGCCTATAAAGACGATGAAGACATTTATGGCACTGATGTAGATTCTATGGTGATTAGAAGAGATACTGATTATTCAAACCACATTGCAATTTTCACACAATATCTAAACAATGGTCTTGCTTGGGATGAAGAAGATGCAAAAGAATTTGGTGGAGTTCTTGACAAAGACATGAAGGATGCACTACAATGGTTGGTAGAGCATTTTCAGGAACTGTGGGACTAGGAGAAAAAATGATTAGGGTAAGGGTGGAGATTGTTCCCTTTGGAGAGGAAGATCGGTCTCGTGAGATTGGTCAATTGATTATAGCCAATACCGGCTATGGAGATTCGTATAACGCAGATTATGGATTTGCCTATTCTGATAACTTTGACGACGCTCATGAAGGCACCGTTAAGAATTTTTCTAGAGACAAGGGGATATGGACACTAATATCTGAATGTCTGTCAAATCCCACTGAGGTAGATGATCAAGAACTTTCAGACAAAATATGGGAAAAGATGAAATAATGATTAGATATATTGTTGAGCTTGCTTTGCTGCTCACCACAATCCTTGCGTTTACTGTGATATATATCGACCGCAAGGGTGATAAAGATTAGTCATGGAGCTCTTTGTGATTGGGTTTGTGGTAGGATATTTTATTGGAAGAATAATTATGGCGGGGAGAAGATAAATAATGATTAGATGGATAGATATGATAGATCCAGTCTATACCCTTGCTTTGCTTGCTGGTGTTGATCCAGACGAAAATGATTTGACAGGAATAAATATTGGAAACAGTTCTTTGACTGTCTACTGGAAAGACTCTTCGCAGGTCAGGCGTCACAAGACGGTTTCCTACTTAAAAGAGTCAGACCATGAGTGACTTTGAATATGAGAAGATGAGAGATCTAACCTGTCCTCTTTGTGACTGGTCATTGCATGTAGAAAAAACGGTATGGAAAGACTTTCCAAATCATCATAAAGACATTCTTAATCATATAGAATTAAAATTAAATGCTCATGCAAGAGATGAGCACGGGGTATTCAATGTAAATTCTCTTTCAAAACTTGAACAAAAACCACCGGTAAAGAGAAATCCAGACTACCATCCAGACATAGCAAAAGACAGTCCATATGTTGGCTTATCAAAGGATGTTTTGTAATAAAAAAAGGGGTAGAAATATAGTCCATATACCCATAACTATATATATTAATAAGGTCTTTAAATAATAAAGAGATCAAAGATATGTTTATAAATGAAAGTTATAGATTTTTAAGAAGGAAAATGGGGGTTAAAAATACCATTTTGCCCTTCATAATCCTATATCATATCACATATTTCTACATATATTCTGCTAGATTCTTATGTATTCTATAGAGATTATTGTATATAATGTATGGAAAACCTTATATTCCCGGGGTTTTTCTTCTATGATATAATTATTATGTAAAAGGTCACGCATTGGTCTACTCGATGAAGGTCAAGCCACGCCTGCCCCTGCTGAGGGATACGCAGCACCGTACGACCTCCCTGAAATAACGGGTGAATCGGAGTTCCATCGGCATTTGGAGATAATCCTGGCAAATGAGTTCAGACGATTAAACCATCTTTACCCCGTTTTTTACAAATATAATAGAAAATGGGTTATTTGTCATGTCTGGATGTTTTATTATAAATATATTTTGGGTAAATATATCATTCAATCGTAATCTTATTTTGATACCAGGGTATTTAGTATATCTATTGGTCCCTTGCATGTTGGAGAGTATTCTATAGCAGCTTGTATGGATAATTTTATTCTATCTACCGGGGGTAAATGAGAAGAACTATATAAAGATCCCATTGCATACCCTGATCCTGATCCTATTGAAACCATATCATATTCAACACATTGAAAATCTGTTGTGTCTATTTCATAGACATGACCTTTTATACCCACAATAAATCCACCATGATCTTCTTCTGATTCCGGTAATTTTATTTCCTTATCTTTAAAGAAGGTTCGTAATAATGGAATAAATACCTGGCCCATATGCTTATCTATATTAACAATCTTTGCAGGCGGGAATTCAAAATTATATTTAATAGCTTGTCCCATTCCACTATTACCAGAATACCCAAAGACATATAAACCATGAGAAGATATCTTTGGCTGAGAAGAAGCTAATATATTATGAGAGTCACTATGTCCTCTTTCTCCCCCCATATAGACATTTCCCTTATCAACCAGGGCAGCTATGCAAGTCATGAAAAAATCCAGGAAGCAAGCAAAATGCAAGCGGTACAAATAGAAATACTTAAAATACATCCTCCAACAAGGGTAGTAATAAGATCTTCTCCTTTATTCATATTCCCTCCTATTATATCAACAATATGGATTTCGGGTAAAAATATCTTTCCTTCGTAATCATATTTCCGGTAAAAAATATATTGGTTCGTAAAATGTTTTATGTGGGAGCGCTCCGCCCGGCCTGCGGAGCTATTCCATGATTGGCCCCCGCCCCCTAGCCTCATACAGCCAGGGGACGGGGGAGACAAATCAGTGAATAACACCATCTACAAAATAATCTGAACTATATGGATCAAATGCTAATTGCTCTGCTGGAATGTTTACTCCATATTTTTCTATGTTGTGTTGTATTCCATCTGCAAAGTTCTTTGCATTTATTACTACCGTGATCGGCTGCTGAACAATGAACAGAGGTACTGCGTACTTCCATTCACTAGGCAGAACACGGTTGTCTGAGAATAACTTTACAAACTTGTCTGACAGTTGTTGCGTATTGACCCACGCCATAGGCTACCTCCATTGTCAATTGTACCGGCAGAGTGGACGGTTGTCCACCCTGAGGAACAATTAACGAGAGGCTACCTTTGGTGCCTTTCGCAGAGAGGTGAGATTAACAGAGTCAACGAACTTGCCGTCCTCACTACGAATGACCACACGCTCTTGCGTGCCATACCGGGTGTCCCACTGCTCTAGATAACTAAACTTTGCCATTTTCTTTGCCATTTTATTTCTCCTTATTGTTTGGGTGTTACGATTATACGGGATAAATCAACTATTGTCAACACCTTGTAACTCTTTGCCTTCAGCCGCAATCTTTGCAGGACAATCATCATATGCGACTTTTGGAGCCTTACCAAGATGCCCGGTAAACAAAGCACCAACCATACTCATCTTCAGGAATAGCATTTAACACATTGTCAATAATGTCAATAGTTGATTGCATATCCTTTAGATACCATTCATCTATTTCACCACTGCCAAAGAAAAAACCATCTTGGGGTGGTAGAATATCTCCTGCCATAGCGGGCTGCTTAATAACGCTTGCACACAATTCCCGCAACTCTACTAACTTTTCACGGGGTACATAAATATCTTGACATTCATCTACGCCATTTGCCAACTCATTAACAAACCAACCATGAATAGCATTAGCCTTGCGCCAGTATCCAACGGTAAGGGAAAGGTTTGCCCCACCAAACAACTCAACGCTATCAGTAAGACCCTTGGGAGCCAATGCCACCAATGCGGTATACTCTGGGTTTGGAGTAGGCACTCCATTACTGTAGGTGTCCTGACCAACATACTTGCGAGCCTCAAGGTACTGATCTAATCCCATTTTATTTCCACCCTTTCGTTGTGAGAGTCACAATCTATCAGAATCCGGTAAAAATGTCAAATGTTCGTAAAGGAGTGGCGGGCGGGGCGCCCCCTAATAGTATGCAGATTCTTGGCTTGTAGCATAGTGTATGCATACTAATGGGCATCGGTGCCGCCCTACCTGGGGCCTAGTGGGGAGAGTCGGACTCGAACCGACGACGACCGAATTATGAGTTCGGGGCTCTAACCAGCTGAGCTACCTCCCCAAACCAATTAATATTTAATCATTAGATCCTCCCCAATACACTGCGGAATCCAACATTACGTTGATACGCTCAGGCAGCATTAGTCCTCCTCAAAAAGCACGGTAGTAAAATTACCATCACTAGTAAACTTACCAGTCTCTAGATCAAGCCAGATAGCCATTAGTAGATCCTCCCCAATACACTGCGGAATCCAAGATCATAGACATACATCTCAACCTGATTATGAGCAGACTCACCATAGAATAACTTGGAAGTCTTTACATTAGGTTTACCCATATTAGTAATTACCCTGTAAAAATCAGGGAATGGAAATCCTAGCTGAACAATTACGCTGCCACCATACAGGCCACGCCAATCATTTTCCATATCCTCTGTATAGATGGTGTCCCACTCCTTGACACACTTAACGCTTGGCCGCTTAGATGGGTAGAGCGATCTGGTATTCATCTATTCCCTCTCTGTTGTGGATTACAAAGTCTACACCCAACTCCCTTAGAAAGTCAAGGTACAAATCAAATTCATTCTGATTCTGTAGATCACGAACAATATCACTATTTACATACACTTCCCACAATGATTCATTAATCTGATATATGTGTCTGAAGTCCATTACGCCTCCTCTGCCTCGTAGGTGAGGATCTGAATAATACCAGTTTCCACCATGTAGCGCAAAATGTCAATCTCGTTGGGGGCAGGCTCAAGGTTAGGCCATTCCATATCAAAGTCATATTCAGCAGAATCATTAGTTCCCTGAATCTCAAGAATGCCCATGCAGCGATAGTTCTTCATCACACCCCCTGAAAGTCATAGTAGAACCTTTGGCCAGCAACATCGGTAAAGTCAAGGGTGCCACGCACACCATCTGACTTACGCTCCACCACACACAGATTCATGGCGAATCCAAGAACCTGATAGTTCTCAAGCATCTGATCTTTAGTTAGGCCGTCAGTCTCAAAGTTCATCATGTGGCTATCCTATCGGTTGTTTACGGTTATGTCAATACCATCAGAGAACAAATCGCACTCAACTTCTTCTTTGCCCCGACCGATGACGGTAGCCTCAAACTCAATATAGGTCTCAAGTTCGTTCTCAATGTCAAATCCGCGGGGAACAGTAACAGTACCAGAGAAAAGAACCTTAGCAGTTATATTAACTTCCTCAGTTAACTCAATCTCAAGGACTTCTGCAATAGCAATTACAGTATCCTTATCAAATTCATCAACATCAAATGCCTCAAGGATAATATCCTTAACGCTGGAAAACTGTGCAGCCTTCTCCCTCAGTTGACGATTAAAGGAAGAGTTAAGATCAAGAGCACTCTGAAGTGACTTCTGAAGATCAGAGTCAACGGGGGTATCTAGATAAGTCATAATTCTCCTTAGTTGTTGTTATACATACCCTATATCATA
>Ga0247837_1001658_pt1 | contig 45131 bp, 34 predicted proteins | sample LaCtaG_2_FD_187115 | JGI IMG/M metagenome (GOLD analysis project Ga0247837, IMG submission 187115) | Freshwater microbial communities from meromictic Lake La Cruz, Castile-La Mancha, Spain - LaCruzMarch2015_14.5m | ecosystem: Environmental > Aquatic > Freshwater > Lake | place: Spain: Castile-La...
TCGTGGATGCGGCGCGTGACCTGGGCGCGTCCGGCCCGCAGGTGCTGTGGCGGGTGATCCTGCCGGTGCTGGGGCCGGGCATCGTGGCGGCGGGGCTGCTGGCCTTCATTTTGTCGCTGGATGATTTCGTCATCACCTTCTTCGTCTCCGGGCCGGGCGCGTCCACGTTGCCCGCCAGGGTCTATGCGATGGCGAAGACCAGCCGCAGCCTGCCGGTGATCAACGCGCTGTCCACACTGCTGATCCTGGGCACGTTTTTATTGGCGCTGGCGGGTCATCGGCTGCTAAATCGTCGAACGTCATGATCCGCTCCCTCGCCCTTGCCCTCACTGTCGTCACCTGCTGCCAGGCGCAGGAAAAGCTGCACCTTTACACCTGGGCGGACTACGTCAGCCCGGAGGTGGTCGCCAAGTTCGAGTCGGCGCATCTCTGCAAGGTGGTGGTGGACATCTTCGACTCCAACGAATCCATGTATGCCAAGGTGCGCGCGGGCGCCGCAGGCTATGATGTCATAGTCCCCAGCAGCTACATGGTCAGCCTCATGGAGCAGCAGGGAATTCTCCTGCCACTGGACGCGGCAAAGCTGCCGAACCGTGTGAACATCTCAGCGTCCGTGCTGGAAAAAGTGGATGACAAGACCATGCGGCACAGCGTGCCCTACGCGACGAGCTACGGCGTGCTGGCTTATCGCAAAGACCGCCTCAAGGATGCGCAGGCCACCTGGGCGATGCTGGAGCGCCCGGATTTGAAGCGCAAAGCCTGCGTGCTCAATGACATGCGCGAGACGCTGGGAGCCGCGCTGAAGTTCCTGGGCCACAGCATCAACACGCGGGATGAAAAGCAGATTGCCGCCGCTGGCGATGTGGTGATCCGCTGGAAGAAGAACATCGCCAAATTCGACAACGAGCAGTACAAGAGCGCCATAGACTCGGGCGAGTTCGTGCTGGTCCACGGCTACAGCGGCGACCTTTTCCAGGTTGTGTCAGAGAATGACCAGGTGGGCATTTTGTTTCCCAAGGAAGGTGCCGTCATGGCCTGCGACGAGATGGTGATCCCCAAGTCCGCCCGGCAGCCCGCCCTGGCCCATGCCTGGATCAATTTCCTGCTTGATCCGGCCATTGCCGCCGAGAACATGGAGTGGATGGGCTACCTCTGCCCGAACACGGAGGCGCTGAAGAAAGTCAGCCCCGAGTTTTTGCAGAACCCCGCGCTGAAGGTGCCCGACGAGGTGCAGGCGCGCAGCGAGGTGATCCAAGACATTGGCGAAGACCTAGCGAAGTACACGAAGGTCTGGGATGCCGTGAAGGGCACACGGTGAGGCGCGCGCTTTTGAATTACCGGCTAAAGACTTTACTCCCGACGCAGCCCGGCTTCACTGGTGGTCCCAATCACATGAAGAAAATCGGCATCGGAATCATCGGCGGTGGCCTCATGGGCCGAGAAATGGCAAGCGCCTTCGGGCGGTGGTGTGCGCTCACGGATGTGGAGGTGCTGCCGGAGCTGGTGGCCGTGGCCGATCTCGTGGAGCCGGTGCGGGACTGGTTCCGGCGCATCCCCTCCTGCACGCAGATCACTGCTGACTACAGGGAGCTGCTGGCAAACCCCGCTGTAGATGTGGTCTATGTGGCAGTGCCGCACAATTTGCATGAGAAGCTGTATGTGGATGTGCTGGAGGCAGGGAAGGATTTGTTCGCGGAGAAGCCCTTTGGCATGGACCTGGCCTCCTCGCGCAACATTCTGGTGGCATGCCAGCATTCGGGGCGCTTTGTGCGCTGCTCGTCGGAATTCCCCTTCTTTCCAGGGGCGCAGCGGGTGATCGCGGCGGTGAACTCAGGCAAACTGGGACGCATTCTGGAGGTCGTGTCGGGCTTCCACCACAGCAGCGATCTGGATGCGACGAAACCGGCTAATTGGAAGCGTTTCAGCCACACCTGTGGGGAGATCGGCGTGCTGGGGGATCTGGGGATGCACGCCTGCCACATCCCGCTGCGCCTGGGCTGGCGGCCCACGCATTTGTACGCGCAGCTTCAGAAAGGCTACCCGGAGCGCCCGGATGGGAAGGGCGGCATGGCGGTCTGCGACACCTGGGACAATGCGCTGCTGCACTGCTGGACGCAGATCGGCGGCCAGGAGGTGCCAATGCGGCTGGAGATGAAGCGCCTGGCCCCCGGCGAGACGAACACCTGGTTCATCAAGGTGCTGGGCACCGAAGGCGGCGCGCGCTACTCTACGAAGGAGCCGAAGACGCTGTGGCTGTTTGAGGGCGGCAAGGAGCAGTTCTGGAAGCAGACGGACCTGGGCTTTGGCACGCCGTTCAAGGCAGTCACGGGTGGCATCTTTGAGCCAGGCTTTGCCGATGTGATCCAGCAGATGTGGGCGGCCTATCTGATGGAACGCGAGGGCAGGCTGGAGGGCCGCTTCGGCTGTGCTACCCCGGAGGAGGCTGTGGCCACGCAGGAAATTTTTGCCGCTGCTCTGGCCAGCCAGAAAGCCCGGCAGGTGATCGCAGTCTGAGGCCACCACGTTATGATTAGCAGCGCTGCCGCCACCGCCTTGCTCGCGCGGGCACATGGGCAGATGCTGATGCAGCGGCTGCGGCGTGAACTGAAGGTGAACCGGCTCATGCTGCTGACTATCGGCAGTTTCCTGGGACTTTACTGCGTGGCGGCCTATGTGCTGGTCGCACGCGGGCTGGACTTCATCAGTAAGATGCCCCTTTTCGGCCCGCTGCTGACGGAGCGGCTGGTGTACCTGATGTTCTTTTTCTTCTTCGTCATGCTGGTCATCTCGAATGCGACGATCACCGGCATGGGCCTGTTCCGGCGCAAGGACATGGACTGGCAGGTCGCCTTGCCCTTACCTTGGCGCAGCCTAGTGCTGTGGAAGACGCTGGAGGGCATGGCGCTGGCGAGCTGGGGTATGCTGGTGCTCAGCGCGCCGATCCTGCTGGCGCTGGAGCGTCTGTACAAGACCGGTCCTACCTTTTATCTGGCAGGCCTGCCCGCGCTGCTCTGCCTGGTAACGATCTCGGCCAATCTCTCTACCTGCCTGCTGTTGGTGCTGGTGCGCCACGCACAGCGCTGGTGGTGGAAGCCGATCTTGCTGACTGCGGCGGTTCTACTGGCGCGCTCGTTGCACGGTATGTGGACGGCCACACCCGAGAGCATCCAGGGCGGCGGCAGCATCGTCACCAGTCTGCATGAGGTGCTGAAGCACACAGAAATCTGCATGCACCCCATGCTGCCCAGCTCATGGGTCGCAGAGACCATCTTTGCTGCTGGGCGCGGACACATCGGTCAGGCCACCTTTTACAATCTCGTGCTGCTGGCGAATGCGCTCTTCGCTCTCGTGGTCACAACCATGCTTGGGGAGCGCTTGTTTTACCACGCCTGGCACCGGGTCATGACAACTGTGCCGATGGCAAATGCCAGAGCGGCCCAGGAGGCCTGGTACCGCCCCACCCAGCAGCAGCTTGGCCGTAGCTTTTGGCAACGAATCCTACGCATGGACCGCGCTTCCCATGCACTCCTGGTCAAGGATGTGCGCACTTTTCTGCGCGAGCCTTCACAGTGGGGACAGAGCCTGCTCATCTTTGGTCTGCTGCTCATGTACACCTCCAACCTGCGCCGCCTCGGCTACGATTTGCAAAGCCCCTTCTGGACGCTGGTCATCAGCCACCTGAACCTCCTGGTCTGCACCCTAGCACTCTCCACGCTGACCACGCGCTTCATCTACCCGCAGTTCAGTATGGAAGGGCAGCGCCTCTGGATTTTGGGCCTCTCCCCCCTGCCGCTGGATCGGGTTCTGAGCCTGAAGCTGCGCCTCAGTGCCGGCATCATGGCCCTGCTGACCACCCTGCTGATGATCATGTCCAGCCTCTCTCTAGACCTGCCCTGGCAGCGTGCTCTGTTCTTTTGCGCCGCCGTCATCATGCTCAGCTACGGCCTCACTGCCCTAGCGCTGGCACTTGGCGCACTCTTGCCAAATTTCCGCGAGCCTAACCCCGCCCGCATCATCTCCGGCTTCGGCGGCACGCTTTGCCTCATTTGCAGCTTCCTCTACATCCTGGGCTGTTCCGCAGCACTCGCTATTCCCGATGCCATCGCCTGGAGGGCAGATGCGACCAAGCTGCACCTCAGCCCGCGTCAGATACTGCTGCTCGATGTCTCTGCACTGGGGGCAGTGCTCTTCCTCACTCTAGTTTTCGGCGGGGTGCCCTATTGGCTGGCGAAAAAGAGGACGAAAAATCTAGATTACTTAAAAGACCTGTAGTATTCATATAGCCGAATCAAATCCATGACAGGTATGGCCCGTAGATCCTCCGCACTCGCCACCATCTCCACCCAGGATGACAACATCCTACGCTTCGACTCTGCACCCGAGTTCAGTGTCGATCACGACGAGGATCCCCCCATGGAAGACATGGACCAACAAGTTAAAGAAGCCCAACAACGCCTCGCCAACCTGCGCGTCGAGCAGGAGGAGTTGGAGCGCCAAAAGCAGATGCTCGAAAGCCTGCGCCAAAAGCAGGAGCGCTTCATCTCCGGCAAAAAGGAGATTGTGGACAAGCTGGAACGCTCCCTCCGCACCCTCGCCGGAGACCTGGAGGAGGCCCGACGCCGCGTGGACAACATGACCCTCACCCAGCAGGACTACCAGGAGCGCCTCACTGAACTCAAAGCCTTCCTGCCAGAGCGCTGGCACCGCAACCAGCTCGATCAGGAGCTAGACCGCGCCCTCACCTCCCTCAATGAGGCCGAAGCCAGCTACGAAAAGGGCGTCCGCCGCGTGCATAACCCGCGCAGCGTCGAGACCTCCAGCTTTCACCACATCAGCGCCACCGAGGATAGCGATGATGACAACCCCGCCCCACAGCCATCAACCTTTGCCAGCAGCAGCGGCGGCGACGACCTCACCGTCTGGATGCGCCGTGGCTTCGCATTCACCCTGCCCCTGATTGCCACTCTCCTCATCGTCCTCATCCTCGCCAAACTCATGTTCTAAGCCCCACCTGCCATGAACAAAAAAGTACGCCCCCAACACCCCAAAAGCGCCACCGAGATCGCCCGCCAGAGCGCACCTGCAAAGATGCGCCAGATCCAGTCCCGCTCCCGCCAGCTCGACCAGGAAATCCACCGCCTGGAATGCAGCATCGCCGCCGCCCCGCGCGCGCAGCGGCAGCACCGCCTGGCCACACGGGATACCCTGCCACCCCCAGAGCCGACCTTTTCCAAAGCCCGGCGCGCCACCAAGCGCCAAACCCTGCACCAGCAGCACCAGCAGCAGCGCAAACTGCGCGGCCTCATCATCGAACTTGCCACCGTCCTCACCCTCCTCGCCGCCGCCCTGGGCTGGATGAATCAGTGGTTCCACTGGTGGGATTGATCCGACAAACTGAGACGATGCGCTGGCATTGCTTGGCCTCTCCAGTGGATGCGGCTCGGTGCGCCAAGTTTGAGGAATGAGTCGTATCTCACCACCCTTGAATACTCACTCCCACGCCGCTCTCATCATCGTTGGTCATGGCGCCACGCTGAACCCTGACTCCAGCGCGCCGACGCACCTGCACGCGGACGTGATCCGGCAAAGGGGCATTTTTCGCGAGGTGGTGTGCTGCTTTTGGAAGGAGGAGCCGTCCATGCGCGAGGTGTTTGAGAGCGTGGACAGCGAGGTGATCTACATCGTGCCGAACTTCATCAGCGAGGGCTACTTTTGCCAGCAGGTGCTGCCACGCGAGCTGCGCCTGACCGGGCCGACGACGCTGCGCGACGGGAAGACGATCCATTACTGCGACCCCGTGGGCATCCACCCGAACATGACGCGTCTGCTTCTGCAGCGTGCGGACGAAGTGGCACCGGGCGTGCCACGCGGGGAGACGAGCCTGATTATCGTCGGCCACGGCACGAACCTGAACGAGAACTCGACGAAGGCCATTCAGGAGCAGGTGCGGCTGATCCGCGAGGGCGGCCACGATTTCGCTGAGGTGCTGGACACCTACATGGAGGAGGCACCCTTCGTAGCCGATTGGCACAAGCTGACCACCGCGCCGAACGTGGTCGTGGTGCCCTTCTTCATCGCCGACGGGCTGCACAGCTTTCAGGACATCCCGGTGCTGCTCGGCATGGAGTCAGAGCCGGGAAAGGCGCTGAGCCAGAACGATGTCTTCCGCCATAACCCGATCCCGCTACACGGGCGCAGCCTTTACTACAGCAGCGCCATCGGCACGGAGGCGCTGATGGCGGAGGTGATCCTGGACCAGGTGCGGGACTTTGATGCGCGGCACGGGGTGAAGGATGAAATCCGAAATCCGAAACCCGAATTGAAGTCTGCGCTCGCTCAATGGATCGCAGAGGGACGGAATGTGATGGGTCAGGTGAAGATCACCGCACCCGGGCAAGCACCCGTCGTAGCGGAAGGCGTGAGCATTCCGCCTCTTTGCGGGTTCGAGCTGCGGCATGTGGAGGATGTGAATGCGGAGTCCCTCACGCTCCACACCGCGCCAGAGGCGGCGCGGGAAATCGCGCGTTATGACGCGGCGGGAGAGTTCCGCCCGATCAAGACGGCACCGACCTTGATTCGCGGCTGGCGTTTGGAGCTGCCGGACCTGGCCGCCGTGCATCTGGCTCTGGAGTTTTTCTACCCAGCGGCAGTGGGCATGGCACTGGCTCAGGAGAAAGGCACGCTGGAGCCAGTGCCGCTGCGGGAGCTTCTGGGCAGGCAGACGGGGATGTACCGCTTCGCCAATGGCATCACCGATGAGCAGGCGAATGCCCTCATCGGCAAGTGCTGCGACAACGCGGCGAAGTGCATGAGGCGCATCGTCTTTCCGCTGGATGCCACTCAGCCGCTCAGCGGGCCTGCTTTGTCAAAGCTCGGCACCCAGGCCGAGGGGAAGATCATCCCGCTGCTGTGCATGGAGGCGTGCAACCACATCGTCTCCGCCGCGCGCAAGGTGGCGCGGGAGAACCATGAGGCGAAAGAGAAAGCCGGGGCGTAGTCCGCGTTGGTTTCACCGAACCACCTCACCCCCATGAAAACAATCCTCCTCCTCCTCGCCATGACCCTCTCCGCTGCCGCCGCTGATCTCCACGACATCGCTTTAAAAACGATTGATGGCAAAGACACCACGCTGAAGGACTACGCGGGCAAGGCTGTGCTCATCGTCAACGTCGCCTCCGAGTGCGGCTACACTGGGCAGTATGTCGGCCTGCAGGCGCTGCATGAGAAGTATGCGAAGGACGGCTTCGCAGTGCTCGGCTTTCCCTGCAACGACTTCGGCGGCCAGGAGCCTGCCAGCGAGGCGGAGATCAAGACCTTCTGCACCAGCCGCTACAGCGTGACCTTTCCCATGTTTGCCAAGATCAAGATCACGGGAGGCGACAAGCATCCACTCTATGCCGCGCTGACATCCGGCGGCGAGGTGCGGTGGAACTTTGAAAAATTCCTCCTCGGCAAAGATGGCAAGCTCATCTCCCGCTATGGCTCCGATGCGGAACCTGAAGGCGGCGACATCGAGGCCGCCGTGAAGACCGCGCTGGGCAAATGATTCGCATCAGTCTGCTGACAGCGCGTCATCAACCATCAGGATCGTCAGCTTCTTCGGCCCGTGCGCGCCGAGCACGAGAATGCGCTCGATGTCGCCAGTGCGGCTAGGGCCGGTGATGAAGGTCATCAGGCTGGGCCAGGCACCGCCGTAGCGCTCATGCAGCAGCGCATAGGCCGCTGGTAGGTCAGGCAAAAGCTGGCTGCGCCGCGCGATGACGACGTGATGCGGCGGCAGCACGCTGAGGGCACGTCCGCCGCCACTGCGCGCGGTGAGCACCACGCTGCCGGTCTGCGCCACGAGCGCATCGCACTCCGTGATGCCCGCGTCGCAGGCTTCCAGCTCATTCACCTCATAGCCACGGCTGACACGGAGCAGGGCGACTCCGATCTCGCCCAAGAGCATCGTTTCAGAACAGGCCGCACGCTTCCATCCTTCTCGTTCGGCGATCTCCCGCAGCTTCACCTGCGCCGCCGTCATGTCGGCGACCTGCACGAAGTCCGCTTTCAAAATCGCAGCCTGCTGGGCAAATCGTGCCACGAGATCCTCGCCAACCGCTGGCAGCCATTGGCGTGCCTCGGCATCGGCACGGCGCGGCGTTGCAGGCAGATGCGGCGAAGGCGTGCTGAGCGCCTCGCGAATGCGGGCCAGGATGGAGTCGCGTGAGCTGCTCATGACTTCCGGCTCCTCCAGTATTCGGCAAAGGATTGCGCTGCCAGCTCCGGCAGCTCGCGCGTCTTTGTCCAGGACTGCGCGGGATCGAGCGGCGTGCCTTTGATGAGGCGGTGCAGCGGCTGCATCCAGCGGGCGATCTTTGTCGCCATGCGATACAGCACGGGCTTCTGAATGACAAAGGCGAAGGCACGCCACACCAGCCCCTCGACCAGCGCGGGCTTCTGCGTGGCGGCATTGCGGCGGTTGCGCAGCAGATGGTGATGCAGGTCAATTTTCACCGGGCAGGTCTGCGTGCAGGCTCCGCAGAGAGACGACGCCTGGCTCAGATGCTTCCAGTCCTGCAAACCGCGCAGATGCGGCGTGATGACGGAGCCGATCGGTCCCTGATACGTCGTGCCGTAGCTGAGGCCGCCGATGTTTTTGAAGATGGGGCAGACATTCAGGCAGGCGCCGCAGCGGATGCATTGCAGGGCATCGCGCTGCTCAGGATCGGCCAGCAGGGCGGTGCGGTGGTTGTCCAGCAGCACGACATGCCATTCCTCCGGCCCGTCCACCTCATCCGGCTGGCGCGGGCCGCCATACATCGTGTTGTAGCAGGTCAATGGCTGCCCGGTGCCTGCGGTAGAGAGCATCGGCAGGAACAGCGCCAGATCGGCGAGGCGTGGCAGCACTTTTTCAATGCCGACGAGCGAGATCATGGTCTTTGGCAGCGCGGCAGTGAGGCGGGCATTGCCTTCGTTTTCGGTGATGGAGATCATGCCGGTCTCTGCGACGATGAAGTTCGCACCCGTGATGCCCACGTCGGCCTGCAAGTATTTGTCCCGCAGCCAGCGCCGCGCGATCATGGTCAGCTCCTCGGGATCGTTGGTGCTGGCGGACTTCAGCTTGTCCTGGAACAGCTCATTGATCTCCTCCCGCGAGAGATGCATGCACGGGAAAACAAAGTGATAGGGTGCCTCGTGCTTGAGCTGCTGGATGAACTCGCCCAGGTCGCTCTCGATGACGTTGAATCCCTCGGCCTCCAGGGCGTCGTTGAGGTGGATTTCCTCAGAGGTCATCACCTTGCTCTTGATGATGCGTTTGGCATTCCGACGGCGCAGGATGCTGCGGATGATGTCGCGCGCCTCGGCGGCATTGGCCGCCCAATGCACCTGGGTACCGCGCGCGGTGGCGTTGCGCTCGAACTCCAGCAGGTGCTCGTCCAGACGGGCCAGCGCGGCTGCCTTCGTGGCAGCGGCGGTTTCGCGCGCCTGCTCCCAGTCGGTAAAGGCGGACTGCGTGCCGCCACGGGTGACGTAGTACTTGCCCATCGCGCTCTGGATGCGCTGACGGTGGATGTGGTCTGTGGCCACACGGTCGGCATCGTTTTGAAACTGGCGGCTGGCTGTGCTCATGCGCTGGCGAGTATCTCGGCGAGGTGGATCGTTTTCAAAGGCATCTGCTGACGTGTGGCGAGACCTTGCAGGTGCATGAGGCAGCTCGAGTCCGCAGACACCATGAACTCCGCGCCAGTCGCGCAGGCGGAGGCGCACTTCACCTCGCCCATGGCGGTGGAGATGCTGGGAAACTTCGCCGCAAAGGTACCGCCGAAACCGCAGCAGGTCTCCGCCTCCGCCATCTCGATCAGCTCCAGCCCCCGCACCTGCCCCAGCAGTTCGCGCGCGGGCTTTTTCAATCCCAGCTCACGCAGCCCGTGGCAGCCGTCGTGATAGGTGACCCTGTGCGGGAAAGACGCGCCGAGATCGGTGACGCCGAGCCTGGTCACGAGGAAGTCGGAGAACTCCCAGCAGCGCTCCGCCAGCGCGCGTGCCGCCGCTTCTTCGGGATGCCCGGCGAAGAGCTCCTTGTAAAAGACCTTGAGCATCGCCCCGCACGACCCGGAGGCGATCACGACGGCCTCAGCTTCTTGCAGGCGCTTTAGCACCGGCCGTGCCGCATCCCGCGCCGCATCCCAGTAGCCGGCATTGAAGGGCGGCTGGCCGCAGCAGCCCAGCTCCGCCGGGTATTCGATGCGGTGCCCCAGCCTCTCCAGGATGCCGACGATGCTGATGCCCACGCGCGGAAACATCTGGTCCACAAAGCAGGGGATGAAAAGAGTGACCGTCATGTGGGTGGAAAGCGCGATGATGCGGCAGACCCAAGCAGGCTGACAACTCTGTAATTCTAATGCTGCAACATTTGTGCTGAATCTAGGATTGACCCGCTGTGCGGGATGCTCTGAGATGTCCGTCATGCAACCACGCAACCTCATTCTCCTGACCACCATGATCCTGATTGGCGAAGACTTTGCCGAGGCCCAGCAAAAGACGGCCAACTATGACGAGTCCAAGATCCCCCCCTACACACTGCCAGAGCTGCTGGTCACGAAGGCTGGTAGCAAAATCGAGACGGCGGATGCCTGGACCACGCAGCGCCGACCAGAGGTGCTGGCGCTCTTTCAGCAGCATGTCTTTGGCAAAACTCCCGCAGGCTGGGGCAAAGTCAGATTTGAGACCCGGCAGGTCAAAGCCGACGCACTCGGCGGCAAGGCTACGCGCAAGCTCATCCACATCGCCCTGCCGGACTATCCCGCCTGGCAGGGCATGGAGGTCATGGTTTACATCCCCAATGGCCTCAGCAAACCCGCGCCCTGCTTCGTCGGCCCCAGCTTTGGCGGCAATCACGCTGTCAGCACAGAGCCGGACGTGCCGCTGAGCACCCGCTGGATGCGCGCCAGCAAGGAAAAGGGCGTCGTGGACAACCGCGCCACCGAGGCCACTCGCGGCACCGAAAGCAGCCGCTGGCCACTGGAGATGATCATCGGCCAAGGCTTCGCACTCGCGACTTATTACTATGGCGATGTCGAGCCTGACCATGCCGAGGGCTGGAAGGAAGGTCTGCGCGCCGCACTGAGTAAAGACGGCGCGAACACGGAATGGAAAGACGGCGATTGGGGTGCCATCGGTGCCTGGGCCTGGGGGCTTAGCCGCATCGCCGATTATCTGGAAACCGACACAGCCGTGGATGCCAAGCACCTCGCTGTCATCGGGCACTCACGTCTCGGCAAAACCTCACTCTGGGCGGGTGCGCAGGACCAGCGCTTCGGCATCGTCGTCTCCAATAATTCCGGCGAAGGCGGCGCAGCACTCATGCGGCGGAACTTTGGCGAGACGACAGCGATCATCACCAAAGCCTTCCCGCATTGGTTCACGAAGACCTACACCAGCTACGCGGACAACGCAGCCGCTTGCCCGATAGACAAGCACATGCTCATCGCCCTAGCCGCGCCGCGCCCCATCTACATCGCCAGCGCGGTCGGGGACACCTGGGCAGATCCCAAAGGCGAATTCCTCTCCGGCCTGAACGCCGAGCCAGTATATGCCCTGTTTGGAAAAAAAGGCTACGGCGTCACCGAACAGCCCGCCATTGACACCCCCGTGGGCGACGCCATCGGCTACCACGTCCGCACGGGGAAGCACGACGTGACCAGCTATGACTGGGAGCAGTACTTAAAGTTTGCCCGCCGGCACTTCGGGCAGTGATGGCAGACTGCCCGGAGGGCAGGCACTCACTTCGCCACAAAATCCAGCACACAGGCTTTATCGAGCACGGGCTTCAGCTTGCCCACAAATTCCGAGTGCGCTGGGTGGGGCAGATAGACCTCCAGGCCAGCCTTATCTGCAAAGGTGACGAGAAAGCAGTGCGTGAAGCCATCGTTCAGCCCCTCAGGACTCACGTTCGTGCCCCACTCAAAGGCTTTCACCGTGTCCACCTTCTTCGCCAATTCGATGAAGGCCTTCTCGATCTCCTGCACCTGCTCCGGCGTGGCGCTGTCCTTAAACTTGAAGAACACAACATGGCGGTAAGGGGCGTCAGCGGCAGGGGCAGAGGTCATAAGCAGAAGGATGGTGGCGAGTGTGAGGAGGTATTTCATGGGGAAAAAGAGCGGACGCGGAGTCTTCATGCGCGCTACATCGTCGTGGCGGTCCTTCATTTATCAGCCAGATGCGGAAACCTGCTGGCGGCGCTGGCGGCTCCGGTCCCATCTGAAGCTCGACAATCCCGGCCGCCGCCTCCACTATCCGCGCACTTTTCTCCCATGATCGAACCGCAAGGCGACACCGACTTCTTCATCAGCTACCGCGGTGCCCGCACGGATTGGGCGCTTTGGGTGAATTGGGTCGTGCGCAACGCAGGCTACTCCACCGTGCTAATGGATGAGTTCAAAGTCGGCACTACCTGGACGAACAACATGCGCATTGCCGCCCAGCGTTGCCGCCGCCTTATCCCGCTTTACTCCCAGGACTACTGGCAGTCCGGGGCCTGCGTCGAGGAGTTCGATGCCTACTGGCCACAGCACATGCAGAACGCCGGCGCCCGCTTCGTCCTTCCACTGGAGGTCCAAACGTGTACGGTGCCCGACATCCACAAGCCCCTGCTTTGGAAGCCCCTCCACAGCCTCACCCGCGATGCCGCCCGCGCCGACATCCTGAAGGTTCTCGACGGCATCCCAGCCACCGGCACTCCCATCACCGAATCCGAGCCGCCCTTCCCCGGCATCGCCTCCACACCCAACTCCGCCAGCGACTGGCCCGAGAAAGTCGAAGAACTCAAGTGGCGGCTCGCCGATCACGACGACGCGCGACTCGCCTTCGCTGAACTCGTCACGCACAGCGCCAAGTTCAAGCTCCTCGCCATCAAAGGCACCAGCGAGACGGGCAAGAGCCACCTCACCGAGCAGTTCTTCAACAACGCCAAGCGCCGCGTCAAAGCCTGCCGCTGCGCCCGCTTCGACTTCAAGGGCACCGACCAGATCGACCAAACCCTCGCCACCTTCGTGCAGCATCTCGGCGTCCCGCTGCCGCCTGCTGCTCCCAGTCTCAGCGAGCGCTTCCGGCACATCTTGCAAAGCCTCGTTCAGAGCCCGCAGCCCAGCCTGCTCATCTTCGATACTTATGAAGACGCTGGCGACGCCGAGCGCTGGGTGCAAGACAGCCTTCTGACCTCCCTCCATCTCCACGACTGGTTGCGCGTCGTCATCGCCGGTCAGAAAGTGCCGCCACGCCACGCCAAGCTCTGGGACGACGACACCAAGGAGATTACCCTGGCTCCACCCGCCCCCGCCCACTGGCACACCTATGCCCAGGCCAATGGCCGCAGCATGACGCTCGGCTTCGTGAAGGAAGCGCATAAACAGGTCAAAGGCAGCGCCAAAGTCCTCGCCCAGCTCTGCGGCCCCAACACTTGACCTATGGACGCCGCCGAAGAACAACGCATCCTGGACATCCTGCGCGCCGCCCAGGGCGATCCCGCCCTGCTCGCCCTCGTGCCGCTGGATCTCACCTTTGCCGAGGCACCCCAGGCCGAGCGAGAGCGCCTCCGCACTGCCCTCATCGCCGCCTCCGTCCCACATTGGTTCGATGGCCCCTTCCTCGCCGCCCTGCTCGCCACCAGCGCAGATGAAGCCTGCGACCTCGTGGGAAAACTGCGAGGCCTCACCAACGTCGAGGACTTCCCCGCGCGAGGCGAGAGCGCCTGCAACGTCCACGAAGCCTCCCGCCTCGCCCTGCGCGAGCACCTGCGCACCCAGCAGCCCGGCCTTTGGCAAACCTATGCCCGGCGCGCCCAAGCATCTCGCGGCAGGCAAGGAAACCCACGAGCGCATCGAAGCCCTCTACCACCTCTTCGCCGCCGATCCCGAGGCCGCCGTCCCCGCCTGCGAAGCTCTTGACCGCGACCTCCGGCAGAACCCCGCAACCCGCTCCGCCCTCTGCCTCGCGCTCAACGAACTCACGACTGAAGGCTGGCTAACCGGGGCCGCCCTCGTGGAAGCCCTGCGCGCCCCGCTTTGGTATCGCGTCTCACGTGGAGAAGTCTCTCTGTTGGAAGTCGAAGCCCGCGAACTGCTCGACCTCGCTCAAGGCCACGCTCACCACTTCCGCATCGCCGATGCCTATGGCCTGCTGGGCGACGTGCATGTCGCGCACGGCGACCTCGCCCGGGCGAAAGAATGCCATAGCGAAAGCCTCCGCATCCTGCGCGAGCTGACCGGACATGACCCCGCCAATGCCGCGTGGCAGCGCGACCTCTCCGTGTCGCTGGTCAAACTCGGCGACCTCGCGGTGGCGCAGGGCGATCTGGCCGGGGCCTGGCGTTGCTTCACCGAGAGCAAGACCATCGCCGAACGCCTCGCCGCGAGCGACCCCGCCAATGCCGCGTGGCAGCGCGACCTCTCCGTGTCGCTGGAGAAGCTCGGCGACCTCGCGGTGGCGCAGGGCGATCTGGCCGGGGCCTGGCGTTGCTACACCGAGAGCCAGACCATCGCCGAACGCCTCGCCGCGAGCGACCCCGCCAATGCCGCGTGGCAGCGCGACCTGATAATCTCGTTCGAGCGGCTTGGTGGCATCGCCCGCGAAGAAGGCGACATCCCGGCTTCCATCGCTCATTTTGAAAAGAGCCGCGAGGGCTGGGCGAAGCTCATCCAGCAAGACCCCGCCAACATCAGCTTGCAGCGCGGAATCACGGTCCCGCTGAACAACCTCGGCGACCTCGCGGTGGCGCAGGGCGATCTGGCCGGGGCCGGGCGTTGCTACACCGAGAGCAAGGCCATCGCCGAACGCCTCGCCGCGAGCGACCCCGCCAATGCCGCGTGGCAGCGCGACCTCTCCGTGTCGCTGGAGAAGCTCGGCGACCTCGCGGTGGCGCAGGGCGATCTGGCCGGGGCCTGGCGTTGCTACACCGAGAGCCAGACCATCGCCGAACGCCTCGCCGCGAGCGACCCCGCCAATGCCGAGTGGCAGCGCGACCTGTGGGTGTCCTACTGGCGACTGGCGGACCATTGCGAGAAGTCCGGCCAGGCTGAGGAGGCGAAGGCTTGGTGGCAGAAGGCCTGCGACACGCTGGCTGGCATGAAGGCGCGCGGGTTGCATGTCTCGCCAGAGGATGAGGGCTTCCTGGAGCGGCTACGGGCGAAGGCAGGAAAGTAGTCATGGGCTTTAGCCCGTGAAGGCGTGGCAGGCTGGAAGAGGGCGTGTAGGCCTGCGCTGCCTGTGCGGGCTAAAGCCCAGCACTACTTTGCTGCGTGGCAGCGCGACCTGTGGGTGTCCTACTGGCGGCTGGCGGACCATTGCGAGAAGTCCGGCCAGGCTGAGGGAGCGAAGGCTTGGTGGAAAAAGGCCCACGACACACTCGCTGGCATGAAGACGCGCGGGCTGCATGTCTCGCCGGAGGATTTGGGATTCCTGGAACGGCTGCGGGCGAAGGCAGGCGAAAAGTAGTCATGGGCTTTAGCCCGTGAAGGCGTGGCAGGCTGGGATGGTAGCGTGTGGGCCTGCGCTGCCTGTGCGGGCTAAAGCCCAGCACTACTTTGCTGCGTGGCAGCGCTGGGAGCAGACGCTGGCGCTGATGGAGCAGAGCCTGCGCATTGACGAACGCCTGGCCGCCACCGATCCGACGAATGTGACCTGGCAGAACGATGTGAAGGTTAGCCGGAGACTGGTGGCGGAGCTGCGGGCGAAGGTGGCGAAGTAGCCGCGCCCGCAAGGGCGTGGTCAGGCCGGATCGGGTCGTGCTCCCGATGACCACCTGCTTGCGCAGGCGAAGCGCAAGGCCATCGCCTGCTACCTCGTACCGCCGCGACGGCGGCGAGAACCACGACGGACCGGGCCGCCTCAGCCTCGCCGTGAAAATCCTCTTCCTGATCGAGACGCTGGAAAAGCAGGCGTAGCGCAGCCCAGGCCGGGGATTTCAGGGGCGTGAAGGAGCCCAAAGGGTGCCCAATCGGCGGTTTGGGGGTGTTTTTGGCCTGCAATGGGGGTCTGCTGGAGCGGAGGCGCTTGGCAGTGGCTGCGATGCCTGTCCGCTGGGGCGGAGGGGCTTTGCAGGAGCCTGCAATGGGGGGCCGCTGGGGTGGAGGCGCTTTGTGGGGGCCTGCAATCTGGGTCCGCTGGAGTGGGAGGGGATTGGGGGCTGGGGCAGGGTTTGGCCGGGCGGGTGGGAATTCTTCGTTGGCAGCAAATTTCTATTGCAGAGCGGGTGGGTGGTCTGGTTTCATCGGGGAAATGCACGGGCATTCTGCTGGTGCAGCCACTCCAACCCACCCACACCATGCCAACCTACGCTGCTCCCCGTTCTGATGACGCGCGCCTCGCCACCCTGGAAACGATCTCGACCACGGCGGCTCTGAATAACGATGATGCCAAGCTGCTGCCCGCCGCGCTACGCCAGCGGGTGGATGCCTTTCTGCCGGGCTACCGGCCGGTGGTGCAGGCGGTGGAGGCTGCCACGGCTGGACGGGCGAAGGAGGTGAGCGAAAAGGCCGCCGCGCTGGACGGGCTGATCACTCATGTGCGTGATTTTTTTGAGGTGCTGAAGCGCCGCACGGCACGGCTGCACCATGATGTGTCCGCGCTGGTCCACTACGGTCTGCCACAGTCGGGCGATGTGCCGAAGCTGGACAGTGAAGGCCTGGCGGAGTCCGCAGCGGACGGGATCGTGAACGGGGAGGCGGCGGCGGTGGCCGCAGGCTTCCCGGCAATGGCGAACCCCTCGGCAGCGGAGGTGCAAACGGCGCTGGACAGCTACCGCAAGGAATCTGGCGAGGTGGTGCCTGCGGATGCCACGGTGCGCCAGGCCCAGGCCGCCGCTGCCGCGCAACGCGATGCGGCCGATGAGCTGATCAGCGATGTGAAGGACGAACTGACCCACGCGCTGCGTAAGCTGGGCGGCCCTGCCCAGCGCCGGGTGCTGCGCCTCTTCGGCTTTAAATTCACCGCGAATCCGGGTGAGAAGCCGGAGGAGCCTGCGCTGGCGCCTGCTGCTCCAGGTGCCTGAGATCACGCCGCCCTTCATGAGAATGGGTGAATAAGGAGTAGCCGCTATTTCACGCGGCTACTTCATGGCCCTTGTGACGCACTTTGGAGGGCGTGCAAGTGGGTATGCTGCATAGGCGGACAGGATCACTGACGAAGCGTCTTCTGCAGCATCGAAATGAACTTGGAGAGAGGTGCTATGGCAGATTCGTCTGGCCCATGAGGTAGCGATCACACTCTCTGGCAACTCCACGCCCTTCGTTGAAGGCCCAGACGACGAGGGATTGACCACGGCGGCAGTCACCAGCGGCGAAGACGCCGGGGAGGCTGGTGGTGTACTTCTCGTGCTCGGCTTTGACGTTGCTGCGTTGATCGCGCTCGAGGTTGAGGGAGTCGAGGAGCGGCTGCTCAGGGCCGAGGAAGCCCATGGCGAGCAGAACGAGCTGCGCGGGCAGCACTTTTTCGGTGCCGGGTATGGGCTGGGGGCCGAACTGGCCTTTGTCGTTCTTCTTCCACTCGACGTTCACGACGTGGACGGCTTTGACGTGGCCGTTTTCATCGCCCTCGAACTTGGTGGCGGTGGTGAGATAGACGCGGGGATCGTCGCCGAACTTGGCAGCGGCTTCTTCCTGGCCGTAGTCGAGCTTGTAGGTCTTCGGCCACTCAGGCCAGGGGTTGTCCTTGGCGCGCTCCAGTGGCGGTTTGGCCATGATTTCGAGCTGTACGAGCGAGGTGCAGCCGTGGCGCATTGAGGTGCCCACGCAGTCGGTGCCGGTATCGCCGCCGCCGATGATGACGACATCTTTGCCGATGGCGGTGATGAAGTCGCCGTTCTGATGCTTGTCCAAAACGGACCGGGTGTTGGCGGTGAGGAAGTCCATCGCGAAATGGATGCCTTTCAGCTCGCGACCGGGGATGGGGAGGTCGCGCGGCTTCGTTGCGCCGGTGCAGATGATCGTGGCGTCGAAATCTTTGAGGAGTTTCTCAGCGGGCAGGTCCGTCCCAATGTTGGTGTTGCAGATAAACTTCACGCCTTCGTCTTCGAGCAGCTTGATGCGGCGCAGGACGACTTCTTCCTTGTCGAGCTTCATGTTGGGAATGCCATACATGAGCAGGCCGCCGGGCCGGTCGGCGCGCTCAAAGACAGTGACGCTGTGGCCGGCCTTGTTGAGCTGCGCGGCGGCGCTCAATCCCGCAGGGCCGGAGCCGATGATGGCGATTTTCTTGCCGGTGCGCCGCTGCGGCGGTTCGGGGATGACCCAGCCTGCTTCCCAGCCTTTATCAATGATCGAGACTTCGATGTTCTTGATCGTGACGGGCGGCGAGTTGATGCCGAGCACGCAGGAGCCTTCACATGGCGCGGGACAGACGCGGCCAGTGAACTCGGGGAAGTTGTTGGTCTTGTGCAGGCGTTCCAGCGCTTCCTTCCACAGGCCGCGATAGATCAGGTCGTTCCACTCGGGGATGAGATTGTTGATCGGGCAGCCGCTGGCCATGCCGCTGACGAGCTTGCCGGTGTGGCAGAAGGGCACACCGCAGTCCATGCAGCGCGCGCCCTGTGTGCGGAGATCCGGCTCCGGCATGTGCAGGTGAAATTCATTCCAATCGCCGAGACGCGCGAGCGGGTCGCGGTCGGCGGGGAGTTCGCGTTGGTATTCGAAGAAGCCGGTTGGTTTGCCCATGATGTCTTGCGGTGTGAGTGAAAGTTTTGGTGAGGAATCAGGCGAGCTTGTCCCACTCGTCGGGATCTATGTCAGCTTGTTTGAGAATGCGTTTGGTGAGGGACCAGTCAATGTCGCCGCTGTGTGGATTGGGTATTGAAATGGGGCGACCAGCCTGGTTGACCATGTTCATGTGGTGGCCGCCTGAAAATGGACCTTCCCAGCCTAATGCACGCAGTCGGCGGATAAGCTCTCTCCTGCTAATAGGCTTCGGCATGCTCTGGTTGAGGGTTGAGATCAATGCCAGCAATGACCGGCAGGCGGTGATTGTGCTGCAGTCCGACGAGAAGCCATGACTCGAAGATTTCGGGCATCTTCGATTTGCATTCTTCAATGCTGGCTCCCTCCGCCCAGAAACCATGACACGGCGGGACTGTGGCAAAATAGCGCCCGTTTTCCATGAGTTCGAACTCAGCGAGTTCCATCGCAGCACTGATGTAGGTCGTGATCATGGCGTTAATATATTTGATTCGGGTCAGAACACCAATTTCTGACTCTAGCCGCCGCCGATGCGGGCCACGTCTCGCGCGTTTGCTTCGAAGGCGGCGTTGAGCGCTTCTTCGCCAGTGAGACCGTTGGCCTCGGCTTTGCTGATGGCCTGGAGGACGCGCTTGTAGTCTTTGGGCATCACCTTCACGAACTTCGGCAGCATGTCGTCCCAGAGGGCGAGCACTTTGAAGGCCTTCTGGCTCCTCGTGAAGTCGGCGTGCCGCTTGATGAGTAGGCGCACCTCCTCGGCTTCGGCCTCGCCCATTTTTTCCAGTCCGACCATCTGTGCGTTGCAGCGTGTGGCGAAGTCGCCCGTCTCATCAAGGACGTAGGCGACACCACCGCTCATGCCGGCGGCGAAATTGCGTCCGGCAGCTCCTAGCACGACGACTTTGCCGCCGGTCATGTATTCGCAGCCGTGATCACCGACACCTTCGACGACGGCGTTCACGCCGGAGTTGCGCACGGCGAAACGCTCGCCTGCCATGCCGCGGATGAAGACTTCGCCACCGGTCGCACCGTAAAGCGCCACGTTGCCAATGATGATGTTGTCTTCGGCGACAAAGGTGGCCTTGGCATCCGGGTAAATGAGGATGCGCCCGCCACTGAGACCCTTGCCGACGTAGTCGTTCGCATCACCTTCGAGTTCGATGGTGACGCCCTTTGGCATGAACGCGCCGAGGCTTTGACCGGCGCTGCCCTGGAACTTCAGATGCACAGTGTCATCTGGCAGGCCCTGCCAGTGACGCTTGGTGATCTCATTGCCGAGGATGGTGCCGACGACGCGGTCGGTGTTCTTGATTGGCAGATTGACGCTGACTTTTTCGCCGCGTTCGATGGCGGGTGCGCAGAGGTCGAGCAGCTTGCGGATGTCGAGAGACTTGTCGAGACCGTGGTCTTGCGTCTCCGAGCAGAAGCGCCCGACTTCGGGTCCGGCGGGTGGCGAGTAGAGGAGCTTCGAGAGATCAATGCCCTTCGCTTTCCAATGATCCACTGCGGCCCTGGCTTCGAGCGCATCGGTGCGCCCGACCATTTCATTGATCGTGCGGAAGCCGAGCTGCGCCATGATCTCGCGCACTTCCTGGGCGATGAACCGCATGAAGTTCACGGCGTGTTCGGGATCACCAGTGAAGTTCTTGCGCAACTGCGGATCCTGCGTGGCGACGCCAACGGGGCAGGTGTTCAGATGGCAGACGCGCATCATGATGCAGCCGAGTGATACGAGCGGCGCGGTGGCAAAGCCGAACTCCTCGGCACCGAGCAATGCGGCGATGACGACATCGCGCCCGGTCTTCAACTGACCATCGGTCTCGACGGCGATGCGTGAGCGGAGTTTGTTCAGCACGAGTGTCTGGTGCGTCTCAGCGAGGCCCAACTCCCAAGGCAGACCTGCATGTTTGATGGAGGTCTGCGGCGAAGCGCCGGTGCCGCCGTCGAACCCGGAGATGAGCACGACATCGGCATGAGCCTTGGCGACGCCGGCGGCGATGGTGCCGACGCCGACTTCGCTCACGAGCTTCACGCTGATGCGTGCGGCACGGTTCGAGTTCTTCAAATCATGAATCAGCTCCGACAAGTCTTCGATGGAGTAGATGTCGTGATGCGGAGGTGGCGAGATGAGACCCACGCCCGGTGTTGAGTGCCGCACTTTCGCGATCCACGGATAAACCTTGCCGCCAGGAAGCTGACCGCCTTCACCAGGCTTTGCGCCCTGCGCCATCTTGATCTGCAACTCACGCGCCTGTGTGAGGTAAAGGCTGGTGACGCCGAAACGACCGGACGCAACTTGCTTGATCGCGCTGTTCTTCGAATCGCCGCGATCATTGGTCCAGGTGTAACGCGCCGGGTCTTCGCCGCCTTCGCCGGTGTTCGATTTGCCGCCAACGCGGTTCATCGCGATGGCGAGCGCTTCGTGCGCCTCGCCGGAGATGGAGCCGTAGCTCATCGCGCCGGATTTGAAGCGCTTTAGGATGGCATCCACGGTCTCGACTTCATCAATCGAGATGGATTCGCGCTTCTTGAAGTCCAGCAGGCCGCGCAGCGTGTAAAATTTCTTCATCTGCTCGTTCACCAGCGACGAGTAGGTCTTGAAGATGTCGTAGCTGCCGGTGCGGCAGGCTTTTTGTAATGAGTGGATGACCTGCGGGTTGAACAGGTGCGCCTCGCCTTCGGAACGCCACTGATAATCGCCACCGACCGCGAGCGTGCGGCCATTGACCTGACGGTCGGGAAAGGCGTGATGATGGCGCTCCAGCACTTCGCTGGCGATGCCCTCCAGGTCCGCACCCTCGATGCGCGTGGCGGTGCCGGTGAAGTATTTATCCACCACGGACTGCTTTAAGCCGACGCACTCAAAAATTTGCGCACCGAGGTAGCTTTGAATCGTCGAGATGCCGATCTTCGAGGCGACTTTGACGATGCCCTTGGTCGCGGCCTTGACGAAGTTTTTGCACGCGGTGTAGTGATCCACGCCGACGAGCAGACCCTGGCGGATCATGTCATCTAGCGTCTCGAAGGCGAGATACGGATTGATCGCGGCGCAGCCGTAACCGATGAGGGTGCAGAAGTGATGCACTTCGCGCGGCTCGCCGGATTCGAGGACGAGACCGACGAGCGTGCGCTTGCCTTCGCGAATCAAATAATGGTGCAGGCCACCGACGGCCATCAACGGTGGGATTGCGGCGTTGTGCTTGTCCATGCCACGGTCGCTCAAGATGATGATGTTGATGCCTGCATCTATTTGCAGCGAGGCCTGATTGCACACCTCGGACATTGCATCTTCCAGACCCTTCGCGCCCAGCTTGGGGTCAAAGAGTGTGGGGATGGTGACGGACTTGAACTCGCCCTGCGCGACGTGTTTCAGCTTCGCCAGTTCCTCATTCGTGAGGATCGGCGATTTCAGTTCGATGAGATGGCAGCTCTCGGGTGTTGGTTTGAGCAGATTGCGCTCGGGGCCGATCGTCGTCACGGCGGAGGTCACAATTTCCTCGCGGATGCAATCAATGGGCGGGTTCGTGACCTGCGCGAATAGCTGCTTGAAGTAATCGTAGAGCAGCTTCGATTTGTCTGAGAGCACGGCGAGCGGAATGTCCGTGCCCATTGAGCCTGTGGCCTCGACGCCGTCCTTCGCCATTGGCAGCAGTAGCATGCGCTGGTCTTCAAAAGTGTAGCCAAACGCCTGCTGGCGCTGGAGCACAGTCTCATGGTCGTCCGTCGGCACTTCGGGTGCGTCGGCGATGTCGGAGAGCTTGATAAGGTTATCGTCGAGCCAGGTGCGGTAAGGCAACTCGGCGGCGATCTTCGCCTTGATCTCCTCATCCGGCACGATGCGTCCCTGCTGCATGTCCACGATGAACATGCGCCCCGGTTGGAGGCGGCCTTTGATCGCCACATTCTCAGGGGCGATGGGCAGCACACCAGCCTCCGACGCCATGATGACGAGATCGTCTTTCGTGACGTAATAGCGCGACGGACGCAGCCCGTTGCGGTCCAGCGTGGCACCGATCATCGTGCCATCTGTGAAGGCGACTGATGCAGGACCGTCCCACGGCTCCATGAGGCAGGAGTGGTATTCATAGAACGATTTTTTCTCCTCGCTCATGGATTCATGACCGCTCCACGGCTCGGGGATCATCATCATCATCGCGTGCGGCAGCGAGCGACCGCCCATGACGAGCAGTTCAAAGACGTTGTCGAACATCGCTGAGTCCGAGCCGTTCGTGTTCACGATAGGCAGGATTTTCTTGATGTCCGCGCCGAATAACTCACTCTCCAACTGCGGCTGGCGGGCGTTCATCCAGTTGATGTTGCCGCGCAGCGTGTTGATTTCGCCGTTGTGCGCGATGTAGCGATACGGATGCGAGCGTTCCCAGCTCGGGAAAGTGTTTGTTGAGAAACGCGAGTGAACCAGCGCCAGCGCTGTGTCCATGTCCGGGTCTTGGAGGTCGAGGAAGTATTTGCCCACCTGCTCTGGCATTAGCATGCCTTTGTAGATCATCGTGCGGCACGAGAGGCTGGGGCAGTACCAGAAATTATCAACACCGGCGGAGCGGATGGCATTGTACGAGCGCTTGCGGATCACATATAGTTTCCGTTCAAAAGCCTGCTCGTCTGCGCAGCTCGCGCCGCGTTCAATGAATGCCATTTGCATGAACGGCTCGCTCGCCAGCGCCGTTTTACCGATCATTGAATTGTCCACGGGAATGTCCCGCCAGCCGAGTACCTGCTGGCCTTCTTCGGTCACGATCTTCTCCAAGGCGGCGGCACTCTCGGCCCGCTCCTTGGCATCGGGCGAGCTGTAGCACATCGCCACGCCATACTGGCCGGGAGCTGGCAAGGATATCTTTTGCGCCGCCGCTACCTTCTTCAGAAATCCGTGCGGCACCTGCATCAGAATGCCAGCACCGTCGCCCGTGTTCGTTTCGCAGCCGCATGCTCCGCGATGGTCCAGGTTCACCAGAATCGTCAGCGCCTGCTGAATGATGTCGTGGGAGCGCTTGCCCTTCATCTGGCACACGAATCCGACGCCGCAAGCATCGTGCTCGAACTGCGGATCATACAGGCCTTGTTTCTCGGGGAGTCCGTGATTTGTCATTTTTGGGGTCAAAAGGGTCGGCAGTTAGGCGCAGGGATTCTATAAATCAAGGCTGCGATCAAGTCCCGGAGGAAAGCATTTCGCGGGCTAATTGCGCAGGAAAATGATTAACGTGCCCGAATCAGTGTGCAGACCCGGCTTTTGGTCTTTGGCATGTCAGTGACAATTCTGACATCCTGTCGGCTGGCGCTTTTTTCTGGCGCCATGGGTCAGACCGCCGCCTTGAGTTTCCTCTTTAACTTCTTCAACAGCTCTGGGTTCCCTTCCAGCTCCTCCATCAGCAGTGTCAACACATCCAGAGTCTGGCGGCTGATGTGGTGCTCCATGCCCTCGACATCATGATGAACGGTTTCTGCGTCCAAGCCAAACCCGGCGAGCAGGCGCGTGAGCACCTCATGACGACGGGCGATCTCCTGGCCGATCGTACGGCCTTCATCCGTGAGCACGACGCCGCGATACCGCTCATAGACGAGGTAGCCCTCAGCATCGAGCTTTTGGATCATGTTGGTGACGCTGGCCTGGGAGATGCCCAGGTTTGTGGCGATGTCCACGACGCGCGCATAGCCTTTCCCCTCGATCAGATTGTGAATCTGCTCCAAGTAATCCTCAATGGCCGGGGAGTGGACATGGGCGGTGGGTTCTTGGCGCTTGGCGGGCATCGCCTGACGGATAGCAGGGATGCTGAAAACGGGAAACGGGTTTCTTTGGCCCGGAAAACAAAAGTTAGCCTGGACTAAACTTTTCAGTTGTCGGCTAGGCTGGACTGATGAATTTAGGCACGGCTAACTTTTCTATGCGAACCCAGATCATCCTTTTTTCCGCTCTTCTTGGCACCACTGCCCCTGCGGAAACGCCCGCTGTCCGTGAGATGAGCACCGACCGCCCGGACACCACCGAATCTGCCTACACAGTGCCAGCGGGAATGTTCCAGGTGGAGATGAGCTTTTTCGATTACAGCTGGGATGCGAATCGCGGCATGAGTACGGAGGATTGGGTCTTCGGTGCCATGAATTTCAAAATCGGCGTTGCAGAGAATGCCGACATCCAGATCATCTTCAATACCTACACGCAGAACCGCTCCATCGAGAACGGCGTGCGCGACAAGCTCTCCGGCTTTGGCGATGTGACGGTGCGCTTCAAGCAAAACCTCTGGGGCAATGATGGCGGCAAGACCGCCTTTGCGCTGATGCCGTATGTCACTATCCCCACCGAGACAGAACTCAGCGGTGGTGAATGGGAGGGCGGACTGATCATGCCGCTGGCGGTGGAGCTGACGGACCGCATCGGTCTCGGGCTAATGGCAGAAGTGGACCTCGTGCATGATGCTGGCACGGGCGGCTATGATGTGGAACTTCTGCACTCCGCCACGCTGGGCTTCGGCCTCACGGAACAACTCGGTTTGTATGTGGAGCTGGTCGGCATCGCCGGACAGGACGCGGACTACCAGGCGCTATTTGATGCGGGCCTGACCTTTGCCGTGACGGACGAACTCATCTTCGATACCGGCGTGCGCATTGGGCTGAACCGTGCCGCACCGGAATTCGGCGTCTTCACCGGCGTCAGCTTTCGCTTTTGATCACACCCTATGAAAAGACATCACTTCCTCGGCATCCTCTGTGTCGCATTGGTCTCCTGCGACCCATCCTCAAAAAAGCCCAAGTCTGGTCCGAAGCGTGTCCTGACCACCTTCACCATCATCCAGGACATGGCGCAGCGGGTGGCGGGCACGGCGGTCATCGTGGAGTCCATCACGAAGCCGGGTGCGGAGATTCACGACTACGAACCAACACCGCTCGATCTCGTCAAGGCGCAGGACGCCGACCTCGTGCTGTGGAACGGTCTCGGGCTGGAGCGCTGGTTTGAAAAATTTCTCCAACAGGTGAACGACGTGCCCAGCGTGGTGCTCACGGAAGGCATCGAGCCGATGGGCATCGGCGAAGGTCCTTACACGGGCAAGCCGAACCCGCACTCGTGGATGTCACCCGCGAATGCGATCATCTATGTGGAAAACATCCGCAAGGCGCTGGTGAAACTCGATCCCGCCAATACGGCCATCTTTGATGCCAATGCCGTCGCCTATACTGCTGAACTGCGCGCCGTGGATGAACCCGTGCGCAAGGCGCTGGAAACCATCCCGGTGGAGCAACGTTGGCTCGTAAGCTGCGAAGGAGCTTTTTCTTATCTGACCCGCAACTACGGCATGAAGGAACTGTATCTCTGGCCGATCAACGCCGATCAGGAAGGCACACCGCAGCAGGTGCAGAAGGTCGTGGACACCGTGCGGGCGAACAAAATCCCCGTCGTGTTCTCGGAAAGCACGATCAGTGACAAGGCGATGCTGCAAGTGGCAAAGGAAACCGGCGCGCGCTATGGCGGCGTGCTGTATGTGGACAGCCTCACCACAGACGACGGCCCCGCGCCGACGTTCCTCAAGCTGCTGCAATACAACGCCGACACCATCGTGAAGGCGTTCACCCGACCCTGACATGCACGACACTGCCCCGCCGCTCTCCATCGAAGTCACCGATGTCACCGTGGCCTACACGAACGGTCTGGTCGCACTGCGGGATGCTTCCTTCACGCTCGGGGCCGGCACGATCTGCGCACTGGTCGGTGTCAACGGCAGCGGCAAGAGCACCCTGTTCAAGGCCATCATGGGCTTCCTGCGCCCGGCGAAAGGCAGCGTGCGCATCGCCGGACTCACGGTCGAAGCATCAAGAAAGCGCAAGCTCGTGGCCTATGTGCCGCAGGCCGAGGAGGTGGACTGGACTTTCCCTGTCAGCGTCTGGGACGTGGTGATGATGGGCCGCTACGGCCACATGAACTTCATGCGCATCCCGCGTGCCGAGGACAAACGCATCGCGCAGGAATGTCTGGAACGTGTGGGCATCAGCGACTTCAAAGACCGCCAGATCGGCGAACTCTCCGGCGGGCAAAAGAAACGTGTCTTCCTCGCCCGTGCGCTGGCGCAAAAAGCCTGCATCATGCTGCTGGACGAGCCGTTCACAGGCGTGGATGTGCAGACCGAGTCCGCCATCATCGAACTGCTGCGTGATTTGCGCGATGAGGGCCACATCATCCTCGTCTCAACGCACAATCTCGGCAGCGTGCCGGAGTTCTGCGACCAGGTCGTGCTCGTCAACCGCACCGTGCTCGCCTTCGGCCCCACAGATCAAGTCTTCACGGAAGACAACCTCTCCCGTGCCTTCGGCGGTGTGCTGCGTCAGTTCCACTTCGAGCAATCAACCATCCAGGAACACGACGGACGCACTGTGAAGCTGCTTACTGACGACGAACGTCCGCTGGTCTTCGGCAAAGACGGGCATCTGGAGTACACCGACCGACAAGGCAGGGAGAAACTGGTGAAGGAGCGGGAGAAGGAGGTGGGCGAGTGACCGACCTCCTGACGCCCTTCCACTACGACTACATGGTGAAAGCCATCCTCGTGAGCGGCCTGATCGGCGGAGTGTGTGCGTTTTTGTCCTGCTTCATCACACTGAAAGGTTGGTCATTGATGGGTGATGCGCTGTCTCATGCGGTCGTGCCCGGCGTCTCGCTGGCGTGGCTGCTGGGGCTGCCGTTTTCCGTCGGGGCCTTCGTCGCAGGCATCCTGGCGGCGCTGAGCATGGGCTGGGTGAAGAACAACTCGCGGCTGCGCGAGGATGCGGTCATCGGCGTGGTCTTCACCAGTTTCTTCGCCCTCGGCCTGCTGCTGCTCTCATTATTTCCGAGCAATCTCAACCTGCGCACGATCATCTTCGGCAACATCCTCGCCATCTCCGATCCCGACATCCTGCAGGTGCTCATCATCTCCGCGTTGTCCATTCTCGTGCTCAGCGTGAAGTGGCGCGATCTGCTGCTCTACTGCTTCGATGAAAGCCATGCCCGCAGCATCGGCCTGAACACGCGTTTCCTGCACTTCCTGCTGCTCGCATTGCTCTCGGCCACGGCGGTCGCGGCCTTGCAAACAGTGGGCGCTTGCCTGGTCGTGGCGATGCTGGTCACGCCAGGTGCCACGGCTTACTTGCTGACGGATCGTTTCAGCAAAATGCTTGTCATCGCCACCATCACCGGCACGACCTGCGGGGTGGTGGGTGCGTATGCCAGCTACTTCCTCAACGGCTCCACCGGCGGCTGCATCGTGGTATTGCAGACAGTTGTCTTCCTCGTCGCGCTCGTGCTCGCACCAAAGCACGGTCTTCTCGCCGCACGCACTCAGCGCCGCGCCGCTGCCGCATCATGAACCTCCTCGCCCCCTTCCAATACAGCTTCATGCTGGAAGCGCTGCTCGTCGGTGCCCTCGTCGGTGCCGTGTGCGCGGTGCTTTCGTGCTACCTCGTGCTCAAAGGCTGGTCGCTGATGGGCGACGCCATCTCCCACGCCGTGCTGCCCGGCGTCGTTGGTGCCTACATGCTCGGCCTGCCACTGGCCGTGGGCGCGTTTGCCTCCGGCCTGTTCTGCGCGACGGCCACCGGCTGGATCAAATCGAACACCCGCATCAAGGAGGACACCGTCATGGGCATCGTCTTCACCGGCCTGTTCGCCTTTGGACTCGTGCTCTTCACCAAAGTGGAGACGGAAGCACATCTGAACCACATCCTGTTCGGCAACATCCTCGGCATCGAGCGTGATGACATGATCCAGACCATCACGGCCTCGCTGCTGACGCTGGTGGTCATCCTGTTCATGCGCAAAGACCTGCTGCTCTTCTGTTTCGACGCCGCCCATGCCCGCGCCATCGGCCTGAACACCAGCCTGCTCTATTACATGCTCCTGGCCCTGCTGGCGGCCACCATCGTCGCCTCGCTCCAGGCCGTCGGCATCATATTGGTCGTCGCCATGCTCATCACCCCCGGCTGCACCGCCCGGCTGCTCACCGATCGCTTCGACCACATGCTCATGATCGCCGCCGGCTCCTCCGTGCTGGCCAGTTGCCTCGGCGTCTATGCCAGCTTCTTCATCAACGGTGCCACCGGCGCCTGCATCGTGCTCGCACAAGCCGCGTTGTTCGTGCTGGCGTTTGTTTTCGGCCCAAAGCACGGCCTGATCGCCGCGCGCAAACGGCTGGCTTAACGACTTTGGCGATCTTTGCCGCCTTTTCGATTGCCAGAAACATGTGCCATGCCCTAAAAGCGTGCGCGTATGATTTTTCACACACTCGCGGCTGCCAACTCGGACTCCTACCAGTCAGGACAAGCCGTTGGATTTTTCATCATCGCGCTGCCCACGCTGATCGGCATTCTCAAATGCCTCAGCCTGCTCAAGCGACCGGTCACCAGCAAACTCTGCGTCATCGCACTGACACTCATGCTGACCGGCTGGCTCAGCGCGACCCTCGGTCACGGGCTGGGCGTTTTTATGCCCGCCTGGACGGGCATCGCTCAAACCATCGCGGGACTGATCGCCGTGGTCTTGTTTCTGAGCGCCTTCGTGATCGCGATTGTCGGTCTGGCCTGCTATGACCGCACCCGTTTCACCCAAGGGCGTGCCCAGGCCGTCTGGGCGCTGGTCATCGGTGGTATTTTTTTGCTGATCGTCGGCGCTGGCGCCGTGATGGCGCTGCGCACCCGGATTCTGGCGGAGCAACTGGCGGCCGAAAGCTCACCCGCGCAGACCGTTACCAGCGAGGAGTTCAACTGCTCGCTGACCTGCCCGCCGCGCTGGGTGAAGATGAACGCCACCTCGATCAACAAGCTCGCCTGCATCGCCTTCCGTCGTTCCGCGTCCGAGGGCTACGTCATGGTGCTCGGCGAGCATCTGGAGACAGACATGACCATCGAGGATATGATGGACGCTGTGAAGGCGAACCTCGCCTCCGCCGCCACCAGCGTTGAAGATGACAAGACGGAAAAACTCACCCTCAACGGGATCGACTTCATGCGCCGCACCTGCATCGTGCGCACGGTGGAATCGCTGGGCATTCCGATGTATTTTGATCAGTGGGTCACGACCCGTCCCGGTTTTTCCTGGCAGATCACCTGCTGGGGACCGTCCGCCGGCCGGGAACGGCTCGCGCCGGAGTTCCGGACATTGATGGAATCGTTCAAGGTGCTCGACGAAAAACGCATTGGTTCGCCCAGTGCGGTCATTGCGAATGTGACGCAGCCCGCCTGGGGCTACCGCACGCAGCTTCCCGTCAACGACTGGAAACAATGGCCCGCTCACGGCCAGGTGCTCGCCGATTTCGCCGCGCTACGCCCGCTGGAGGCGCTGCTGGTCATTCCCGTCGATCTGGGTGAAAAAGCCCCGGATATCGAGTCCGTAGCCGCCGCGTTGCTAGGCCGCCTGGACATTCCGTATCCCTCCGATGAAGGCTGGGTCGCCAAGCCCTGGCCTTGCGCCTGGGGCGACGGTTTGGAAATCACCGGCAGCCGCACCGTGGACGATGTCGAATACGATTACATCCTGCGTGTGACCATGAAGGATCGTGTTGCTCACCTGCACGCCGGCTGGGCGACAAAAAAGAAAGGTGACATCACCCGCGTGCGCACGGCCCTTGATTGCATCACCCTGCTGCCTCCCGAGGGCAACCCACCCGCCCTGCAAACATCTCAGCGCCAGGATGTCGGGGTGGTGCTCAATGACATCGGCATCGCCCTCTACAAGCGCGACCAGTTCAAAGAAGCCGTGTCGTGGTTCAAACGCGGCTTCGAACAGACTTCCAAGGACGCCGCCATCCTCGGCAACGTCGTCGATGCCATGGAGCAGGCCGGGCAGTTCAAGGAAGCGCTGCAGTTTCTCACACCACACCTGCCATCCTTTGCCAAGAGTCCCACTCTGCACCTGCGCCACGCCTACATTCTCTCCGGCAACAATGACGATGATGCCGCAAACACCGCTTTCCAGCAGGCCGTCAGCACCGGCCTCAAGGACGAAAACAAAGCTCTCGAATGGCTTCAGCACCTCAATACGAAGGAAAAATATCAGCATGCGATGCATGCCGCCGCAGCGTGGATGAAAAAGTTTCCCAGCGTCACCTCCCGCCGCTGGCATGCACAAACCGTCGCCTCCGCTGGTGATGCCAAGCGCGGCATCCAGTTGTTCGAGGAACTCACCGCCGAATTCCCAGACGACCGCCGCGTCAGCTACGACTTCGGCGAAGCGCTCAACGACGCCGATGAGCATGCACGTGCCGCCGCCGTGGCTGAAAAACTCCTCGCGGATGGCAAAGATGCGCCACGCGCCCTCATGATCCTCGGCTGGAGCCAGATGGGGCGGAAATGGTACCGCGAAGCCAAGCTCACCTTTGAGAAAGTCGCCAAAAAAGATCCCGACAACGAAACTGTGCAGGACGCCGTGCGCCGCGCCTCCGCCATGCTCGGCCAGGGCAACAACTCCGACATCAAAACTCCCGTCGAGGCCGTCGCCCTGCCCGCCGTCGTGCAGCAGGCGCTAGCGGCGCATCCCGCCGCGAAAGATTACGGCAAAGACCAGCCCTATGCGTGGCTGCTCACTGCCAAGGGTTATCACTTCGACCCCGCCAAACCCATGCGCCGCACCTGGCACCGCCGGGCGCGCATCTACACCACCGAAGGTGCCAACGATCTCAGCAGCATCGAGTTTACCTTTGATCCGCTGAGCGAGCGCATTTTCATCAACCGCGTCGAGGTGCGCGATGAGAACGGCAAGATCATCGGTGCCGCGCCCGGTGACGCCTATGTGATGGACATCGACAATGGCAGCGCCTCCCACCGCAAGAAGCTCCATTTCCAGATTCCCGGCCTGCGCCCCGGCTGCACCGTCGAATACGAGGTGAGCATCGAAGATTTCGGCAAAACCGAGGCCTTCTCCTTCGAACGGAAGTTGTTTGGCGACAGCGCGGCGGACATCGTCTTCGTCACCGGTGCCATCGACAAAGTGCAAACCGCCACCGCGCGCACCGAAACACTGCAAACCGTGCGGGAGAACAATCTGCTCGCCTGGATGGGCTTCAACCTGCCCTTCGACCCCGACGAACCCATGAGCGGATTCTATGAAGACCGGGTTCCCGCTGTTGTCCTCGGCGGCATGGAAGGAACTTGGGCTGAGATCGGCGAGAAGTTTCTCAAGGATCTTCAGGAACGCTTTAAACCGGAGCCCCAAGTCACCGCACTCGCCGCACAGCTCACCGACGGCATGAAAACGCCGCGAGAAAAAATCGCCGCCCTTGCAGGGCATGTGCAGAAGGAGATAAGTTACACCGCGATCGAGTTCGGCATTCGCGCACGCCGTCCGAATCCCGTCGCCCAGACACTCAAGCAGCAGTATGGCGACTGCAAAGACCAGGCGTTGCTTCTGCATCAGCTTCTCACTGCCGTCGGCATCGAAAGTCATCTCGCCCTCGTGAACACCAACTGGCGCACCCAGCCTTCCCTGCCCACGCTCGATCAGTTTAATCACATGGTCGTGCATGTCCCCGCCCTCGGTGCTGGATGGCTCATCGATACCACCAACAAAAACCTCCCGCCTGACCTCTGGCCTGCCGACGACCTGTGGCACTCGCACGCCCTGATCCTGCAGCCCGGCCAGGTGCGCCTCGGCGCACCGCAGGCGGAACCTGCGGCGGACAGTTGCCTAGTGGCCAGCCGCCGCATCATTCGTCCGGAGGGCGATGCATGGCATGTCGAGGAAACGCTCACCCTGCACGGCTACTACGCCGCCGGAATGCGCAGCGCCTTCACCGGCCTGGATACCGCCGCGCAGTTGCGCAAGGTGCAGAGCATTCTCGAAAAAAATGCGCGTGTGCAGGTGCACAGTTTCACCTTTGACACCCTCGCCACCAACACCGACCCGGCCCGCCTCACCATCAACTACGACGTGCCGGGCCGCCTGCATGATGAAGGCGGCCTCCACCGTGCCGTCCTGCCCGCCCTGTGGGAGAACGACTGCCTTGTCACCACATTCGTCAAAGCCCGTCAGACACCCTTTCTCGTGCGCTATCCATTCCGCTTCCGATCCGAAGTCGTTGTTGAAAACATCCAGGGTGTCACCTCCGCATCCATGCAAACCCTGAACCAGGCCGCCGCCGGCTCCTTCACGCGCTGGCAGCTCAACACCGCCGCTGACAGCAAAGCCGCCACCATCCGCTTTGAGTTCGACTCCATTCCCGGCACGCACCCCGCCGCCAGCTACTCCAAATGGCACGACGAATGGAATGCCGCTCTCAAGGCCTGGGACCGCCCGCTGGTCTGGAAACCGTGAGCCTGGGAACCTGAGTTGATGGTTGAGAGTTGATAGTTGATAGTTGATGGCCTGAAGCTAAACCGTTGGTGAAGCCTTCGGAGTTTCACCCGCAACCACCTCCACACGCAAGACCTCACCATCAGGCTATCAACCATCAACTTAAAACCCTCAACCCTCCCCATGCGCATCCTTTCCGGCCTTCAACCCAGCGGCAGACTCCACATTGGCAACTTCTTCGGCATGATGGAGCCGGCGCTCAAGCTGCAGCATGAAGGCGACGCCTACTACTTCATCGCCGACTACCATTCCCTCACCTCCGTGCAGGACGGCAAGGCCCTGCGCGGCTATGTGCGCGAACTCGCGGTCGATTTCCTCGCTTGCGGGCTCGATCCGACGAAATGCGTCTTCTTCCGCCAGAGCGATGTGCCGGAACACACCGAGCTGGCGTGGATTCTCAGCACCGTCACGCCCATGGGTCTGCTGGAGCGCTGCCATAGCTACAAGGACAAGATCGCCAACGGCATCAGCGCCTCACACGGCCTGTTCGCCTATCCCGTGCTCATGGCAGCGGACATCCTGCTGTATGAGAGCGATGTCGTCCCCGTCGGCCGCGATCAGAAGCAGCATGTCGAGGTCACCCGCGACATCGCCATCAAGATGAACGAGACCTTTGGCGCAGGCCTGTTCAAGCTGCCCAATCCGCGCATCCAAGAATCCACCGCCGTTGTCCCCGGCCTCGACGGCCAGAAGATGAGCAAGAGCTACGACAACACCATCCCGCTGTTTGAAGAACCCGGTCCGCTCAAAAAGAAGATCATGGGCATCAAGACTGACTCCACGCCTGTCGAAGCCCCGAAACCCATCGAAGGCAGCAACATCCTCGCCCTCTACAAGCTCGTCGCCTCGCAGGCCGATTATGACACGATGGTCAACGACCACCTCAACGGCGGCGTCGGCTACGGCGACTTCAAAAAGCGCCTCCTGCAAGGCGTGACCGATTACTTCGCGCCCTTTCGTACCCGTCGCGATGAAATCCTCGCCGACCAAGGCTATGTGGACAAAGTTCTCGCCGAAGGTGCCGAGCAAGCCCGCGCTGTAGCGCGCAAGACGCTCAGCCGCGTGCGTGAAGCGGTGGGGCTGGGCTGAATTGAGACATGGGCACGAATTTCATGATGGTTGGATCGAGCCAGATCGAGAGGCTGAAGCGGGAAGGATCATCCACGGCGTAGTTCGCCCGCCCACGGAAACTCTTTGCACCGTTGTTCAGCGTCAGCGTCCATCGTTGATGCAATTCCGTTTTATCGAGGTAGGCAAAATCTTCCCTTTCAGCCGGGCAGCAGGCGCAACAGCTCAGGCGGCAGAGGTGACTCGAAGACCAACTCCTGTCCGCCTACCGGATGCGTGATCTTTAAATAAGCCGCGTGCAGGCCGAGGCGGCGCGCGGGGTTTGTCTGCGCGCCATACTTCACGTCCCCAACGATGGGGCAGCCCGCGTGAGAAAGCTGCACGCGGATCTGGTGGCGGCGTCCGGTCTCCAGTGTCAGTTCCAGCAGCGTGCGGCCCATGCCTGAGCGCAGCACGCGGTAGTGCGTCACCGCCTCGCGTGTGATGGCGCTGGCGTTCGGATGCGCATAGACCTGATGCGGCTGGCTTTCATCCAGGTGTGCCCTCAGGGTGCCCTGGGCTGCCGTCGGCGCGCCTTCGACGAGCGCCAGGTAGCGCTTCTCCATCTGCTGCCAGTGGGTCTGGAGATATTCCTTTGCCTCCTCCGTCTTGGCAAAGACGAGTAGGCCCGAGGTCTCGCGGTCCAGGCGGTGGACGATCCAGATGCGCGCCTGCCCGCTGCGTGCGCGGTCGCGCACATAGTCGGTGAGCACATGATAGGTGGTGCGCGTACCCTCCTTTTCCGTGGCGACTGTGAGCAGGCCGACCGGCTTGTGGATGACGAGGAGATGCGCGTCCTCATGCAGCACTTTCATACCCGGCGGTAGCTCTGGCGTCGGTGGTGGTGCCTTGCCGGGCTGGATGCCGACCGCATCCCCCTCGCGTAGCGGATGATCGTGGCGCGTCGCTGCCTTGTCATTTACCCGCACTGCGCCGTGCTTCAGCCATAGCTTGACCTTGGTGCGCTTCACCTCCGGCCATGCGGCAAGCAGAAAGTCTAGCAGCAGGGCAGGGGAGGTGACATGTTTGGTTTCCATGAGTTACCTCACTTCCTTCGCCGGCTGGTCGCCGAACTGTAGGGTCGGTACCTTCGCCTCCGCGCTCACGTTGAAGGCCAGCCAGTGCCCGGCGACTGCGTGCGCGGGGAAGCCACAGGCCAGTGCGAAGTCGCCCGCCTCATCCGGTGTGAAGCTGAACTCCGCCTTCCCCATCGTCATGCCGATGAGATGCTTCGGCGTCGCGCCGCCTGTGAAGTACGGCTCCGCAATCTGCAGCTTCTTCATATCTGACTTCTCGGCAATGATGGCGCTGTGCGGGATGGGGCTGGGATTGATGAAGGTCACATCCACCTTCCAGCCAAGCGGCACGGTGAGCACCGCCTTGCCGTGCGACCAGCCGTTGAAGTTCATCCCATAGTTCGCCGCATTGAAGGTGGCTACCAGCATGATCTTCACACTTTTCGGCACGGCCCCCGGTTTCAACAGGTCGTCCTGCGTGATGCCAGCAAACAGCTCCTTTTTCAAACCCGGAATCTCCAGCGTGTGATCGTGACCGGGAGGCGGCGTGGGTGCCTGGGCAAAGGCGAACGTGGAGACTAGAACGAGAGTGGTGAGGAAGATAGGGAGCATGAGGAACAGTCAAAGCTAGGGCGATGATTTTCAACGTCGAAGATTGGCGTGGTCCAGGCACAGGCACTATTTACCAGGCATCTGGTATAGTATCGCCCCAGGTGGTGATTTGATTGAATTTTTTTCACTGGAGATCAGGCTGGAGATGAACTGCTACAGGGCGGTGCTGAAGGCGTTCTCCCGGTCCTGCTCGAACCGCTCCCCTGCGAGAGCGGATGCGCACGATGCGCATCCCAGTCTCCCAGAGCGGCGTATAAGCCAGATGCCATGCAATAGCCCTACAGTGATCTTTCCTAGTTCGCAGAATATCCAGACTCGGTGGGTGAAAATCCATCACAGTGCGCATCTTAGAAATCCCCATGCTTTTGTCGGTGACTTCACACTTCAATGAATCCAAATGAAGACAGGAAGCGCAACTCTGGGGAATAACTGCTGAGAACCCTGAAGTAGCCAAAGACTGAATGAAATCCGCCATTTACGAGTGTGAGGTGATGCACCACCGCCTGTCACCCAAGGTGCATCGGTTCAGCTATCATCTCTTTTATCTCTGGCTGGATTTGGATGAGCTGGATGCTCTCTCCCCATACTTTCGGTTCTTCTCGCGCAATCGCTGGAACCTATTCTCTTTCTATGATGCAGACCACATCGTCAAGGATGGCAAGGATGCGAAGGCCAATGTGCTCCAGATCATTCGTGAGGCTGGGGTGGATGTCTCAACCATTGCCAAGGTGCGCCTGCTGACCTTCCCGCGTATCCTCGGTTACATCTTCAATCCCGTCTGCTTCTACTACGGCTTCGATGCCGATGAAAAGCCCGTGTGCGCCGTGGCGGAGGTGACGAACACCTTTCATGAGCAGAAGCCGTATGTGGTGACGCAGATCGAGGACGGCGACTGCTTCCGCCTCATCACGCCGAAGCATTTCTACGTCTCGCCGTTCTTTGATTTGGAACTGAACTTTGACTTCAAGCTGCGCGTGCCCACCGAGCATCTCGACCTTCATGTGGATGACCGCCATGGCAATGAACGCGTGCTTTTGACCCGGCTCAAGGGCAAACGTCGTCCGCTCACGGATGTCGGGTTGCTCACCTGCGCGGTTAAGTATCCGCTGCTGACTCTGCGCGTCATTTACCTCATTCATTGGCACGCTTTCAGGCTCTGGATGAAGGGCCTGAAGGTGCATCGCAAGTCGGACTCGCCTAACCTCCAACGCGGCGTCTATCGCCCGCATCACTCCATTTTACCTGCAAAGCCATGAACACCAGCACCCTAGCCTTAGACGACGAACTCAGCTCCACAAGCACCACGCCGCGCGTCGGCTTTTATGAGCGACTCGTGATGAGTAATCTCAAGCGCTTTCCGGTCGACGGTCTGCGGATGACTCTGCCCGGTGGGCGTGAGTATCGTCTGGGCGACCCTGCCGCGCCGATCACCGCCGAGGTGCGCGTGCGCAGCTTGGAGTTCTTCCGCCAATGCGCGCTGTATGGAAACATTGGCCTCGGAGAGGCTTATGTGCATGCTGACTGGGACACAGACGACATTGCTGCGGTGATCTCCTGGTTCATCCAAAACATCACGCACACTCAGGGTAGCGAGGCATCTTCCACCAAACTAGCGGGCACGAACCTGCTCAAAGCCTACAACCGCGTGCTGCATCTCCTGCGCCCGAATAGTGTCGAAACCAGCCGCCGCAATATCTCCGAGCACTACGATCTGGGGAATGACTTTTACTCCCTCTGGCTCGACCAGACGATGACCTACTCTGCCGCGCTTTTCGAGCATGAAGGGCAGACTTTGGAAGAAGCGCAGTTCAGCAAATACGAATCGCTTTGCCAGAAGTTAGAACTCAAACCCACGGATCATGTGCTGGAGATTGGCTGCGGTTGGGGTGGCTTTTGCACGCACGCAGCACGCGAGCATGGCTGCCACGTCACGGCTGTGACCATTTCCCAGGAGCAGCACAAGTACGCCACCGAGCGTGTGAAGCGTGAAGGGCTGGATCATCTCATCGAGATTCGCCTCCAGGACTACCGCCACATCACGGGCCAGTTCGACAAGATCGCCTCCATCGAAATGCTAGAAGCTGTGGGTGATGCGTATGTGGACAGCTACTTCGCCAAATGTCATGACGTGCTGAAGCCCAATGGACTGCTCGCCTTTCAAGTCATTACTGTGCCCGACTGCCGCTACAAGAACCTCGTCAATGGCGTGGACTGGATTCAAAAGCACATCTTCCCCGGCTCGCTCCTGCTCAGTCTCTCGCGCATTAATGGGGCCATCAACAAGACGGGCGACATGTTCCTGCATGGCTTCGAAGATCTCGGTGCAGGTTATGCAAAGACGCTGCGACTTTGGTATGAGCGCTTCAACGCCAAGCTCAATGAGGTGAAGGCTCTCGGCTTTGACGACACCTTTATCCGCAAGTGGAACTACTACCTGCAATACTGCGAGGCTGCCTTTGCGACACGGAACATCAGTGTCGTCCAAGCCGTCTATACCCGCCCAAACAACACCAGCCTGCATCGCACTTGGTAAGGACGATCGTTTCACCGCTTCAAGCGCACGAAAGGGCGGAAGAAGCGGCGGCTTCCGGACATGATGAAGCTGTCTTTGAAAACGCCAGGCTGGCTGGTTCAGGCTGGCGTTGGCAAAGCCGATGCGGTGCTCGCCGCGAATATCTTCCACTTCGGTGAATACACGGTTGGGCTTCCTCAATGAGCAGAAGGTGCCCTTGCGGCTCCGAGCCGCGTGCAATCACGGGATCATGAAGTGATAAAAGCGGCGGTCCTCACCTACGATGGTGCCGTCGGTGAAGCGGAGGGTGCCGGTGGCGTCGGGGGTGGCGGTGCCGAGGGGCTGCCAGATGGCGAGGTCTTCGGAGACTTCGACCTGATAGGTCCCGGCGGGGACGTTGCTTACCTCCAGGGTGAAGCTGCCTGCGCTCGGTGGGGTGACTTCCACCTGCTCGAAGACGTAGGCGGTGGCGTGCACGATCTGCATCGTGACGGTGCCGGCACTCGTGCCGGTGCCAGCGGTGAGGGTGTAAGTAAAAGTGTCGCTGCCGGTGTAGCCGGTGGGCGGTGTGTAGGTGACGACTCCGGCGGCGAGGGTGACGCTGCCGCCTGCGCTGGTGATGGTGGTCGGTAGCGTGAGGGCGAGAGTTTGCCCCTCGGGATCGCGGTCGTTTTCCAGGAGATGACTGAGGCGGATGAGGCGGTTCAGGATGGTCATGTGGCTGTCAGGGTCGGCTTCGGGTGCGTCATCCGTGGCGGTGACGTTGATGAGGCGGGTGGCGGGGATGCTGCTGCCGTTGTCGCCATCGGTGAGTATGGCGAAAAGCGTGCGCGGGCTGGTGGCGGGCGTGTCGTCTTCACACACGAAGGTCACATGGCGCAGCAGGCGGGTGATGAGAATGGGCGTGGCGCCGCTGCTCATGGTGACGGTGAAGCTGGTGTCACTCAGCGTGCTGAGCTGGCCCACGAGGGTGCCATCGACACTGACGGCACTGCCAGCCAGCATGACCTCGCCATCGCCTGCAAGGAGGCCGGGCGTGATGATCAGATGGTCGCCCTCGCTGGTACCTGCGGAGAGGTTCACCGTGAGCACTCCCGTGGCGAAGTGCGGCGAGTCCGCGTCGGTGATGAATGCATCTGGTGCCACATGCAGCGGTGGCTGATCCTCCGCATAGGTCAGGGCTGCGCTGGATAGGGTGAGTTCAGGAGCGGCGCTGGATTCGATGATTCGCAGGATGACCTGTCCGGGCGTCACGAGCGGCGGTGAGCCGTCGTCGGTGACGGTGTAGTTGAAGGCGATCTCGGTGGTGTCTTCGACATTGGGCGTGGTCCAGGTGACGATGCCGAGCGCCGGGTTGAGCACAGCTCCACTAGGCACGGTGCCGGTGAGCGCCCAGGCAAGGTTTTGGCTCGGCTGATCCGGGTCCTGTCCTGGCAGCTCGAAGCTGATGGGCGTGCGTTCCGGGTAGGTGTAGCTGACGGGTGTGGTCAGGGTGGGCGGGCTGTTTTGCTCCAGCACCTGGATGGTGAAGCTGCGGCTGGCGGTGCCTTCGGGGAAGGTATTGTCGGAGGCCACGACGGTGACGCTGGGGCTGCTGCCGCCATCATTTTCACCCGTGACCCAGCTCAGGAGCCCTGTGCTGGCATCGACGATGATGCCAGCCGGGGCTCCAACACCAAGGCTGTAGCTGATGGGACCGCTGGAGTCGGGATCGGTGGCGCTGAGCTGCACGGTGAGGGTGTCTCCTTCGTTTGTGACTTGAGCAGGGATGACATCGAGCACGGGCGGCTGATTCACGATGCTGGTGGTGGTGCTGGCATCGGCGATGCCGGGCGCGGCTTCAGAGTTGCCACTGCTGTCGATGGCGATGCTGTAGAAGGCGTAAGTCTGGCCTGCTGCGCCGAGATAGATGGCGGAGGTGAGTTCGGTGGACTCCAGCCATTTGGCAAAGGCACCGCCATTCGTGGAAACAAAGATGTCGTAGCGGCTCACGGCGGCATTGTCCGTGCCAGTCCAGCTCAGACTGAAGCTCTGGCGGCTCTGGGCTGGCAGGGCAGTGACGCTGCTCGTCGGCGGAGTAGTGTCTGGCGGCACGATGGCGGCATAGTGCAGGGTGTATGAGCCAGTGCTGTCGTGATCCAGGAGGTGGAGCTTGTTTTCCCGAATGGGCCGGGTGCCGAAGCCGATGAAGGTGCGGTCTGTGACCCAGGCATTGGTGTTCATGAGGATGACCTTGCCATCACTGCGGGTGATGCCGGTGAGCTGGAAGGAGCCATTGCTCGGCTCCAGCACCGTGAGGTAGCTCCAGCCTCCGGGCATGGAGGCGGTGAGGGTGACGCTGAGCTGTCCAGCGCTGGGGGCGGTGCTGCTGTTTGGCGTGATGACCGTGCTCACGGTCTCGATACCGCCAGTGCTGAGGTGCAGACGGTCCGGCAGATCGGCGATGTCCGGCACGTCATTGACGAGGAAGTCAGGCAGGGTGTCGTCGGTCAGACGATCTGCACGCACAGAGCGGATCATTTCGTGGATCTCGGTGCTGGTGATCAGGGGCGGGCGGTCACGACCTTTGATGTCCTGGTGCTGCATCTCGGCCTTATAATCAATGAAGTGACCATGCAGGCTGCTGGTCATGAGCCAGCGTCCGACCTTCCGCTGCCCTGCCCCGATGCTGCCGAAGTCTGCCTTCAGGCTTGGGGACTGAGCCACACCGCCGACTTCGGTGGAGAGGATGTTGAAGTCGATGAGGAGGCCTTTTTCATTTTCGATGATGCGTGGCTGGCTGCTTTCCAGCGTGAGTGCATTGGCGATGCCCGCGCCGGTGTTTTCCACCATGACGCCGAGGCTAAAGGGGATGCTCGGCTCGATGGCGTCGGTGTGTGGGTCATCGGAGAAGACATCCCGCTGCATGAAGTACTTCACCTTGAGGTTCGGGATGGGCCGTGCGGTGATGGGCGCGGGCGCCATGTCGAACTCGACCAACTCGCCACCTTTCACATAGCTGACCTTTCCGCCGATGAGGTAGGCCGTGTCCGCCGTGGGGGCGGCGAGGTCGGTGGGGATGATGGTCCAGTCAAAGGTACCTGTGCCTCCTTGGGCGAGGGTATTCATCTGCGGGCCGGTTAAGCCTGTCTGCACAGGTGCCTCAAACTGGAACTGGCCGATATTGCGGGAGCACCATTCGGCAGTGTGGCCTGAAGTGAGATGGTGACGCTTTCGAGATCCACATCGCCCAGGTTATTCAGAGTAAGGCTGGCATGGAAGGCATCGCGGCTGAGCACGGCTTCCTGGTCGATCTGGAGTTTGACGCGAGCGCAAACGCCGCCGCCCTGGGTGAGGAACTGATAGGCTTCAGCCTTGGTTTCTTCGTAACCATCAAAGGGTGAGTCGTAGCCGAGCTGCTGACTGCAAGCGTAGGCATCAATGATGTCCTGCGCGCGCTGGTGCAAGCCATCCAGCGTGAAGAAGTCTGTGCTCTGACCGCCCGGCACCTGGGCCAGGGTGTAAATGTCGGCGGACCAGTATTCGAGCGTGCGATTCCACCGCTGAAGGAAAGTGGTGACCTGGGCTGGCGTGATGCCCGTCGGCGGTGGCAGGGCCTGAAGAGATGCGATCTCCGTGGAGGAGAGTGTCGTCTGCTCTTCACTGGTAGAGCTGATGCGCTGGCAAAAGGCAGCCATGAAGGTGAAGAAGCTCTGATCTGGCACTCGGGAGACCCAAACGGGATCACCAAAGAGATGTTCATAAAGTTCGCGCACGGTCCTAGTGCTGCCATTCCACTGCTCCAGGGTGATGAGCGGGGAGACGCCCACGGCATTCGTCGTGACACAGCAGGGCGGCTGGCCGGTATTGCCACCAAAGGCGCTGGTCAGTTCATCATCGAAGGTGGACTGGCCGAGGCCGACCTTGTCGCCAAAGCTGATATAGCCCCAAAGGGTGTTGCTGTAGTTTTGCCAGTTGCCATTGAAGACGCCAGGTGGCGGCCCGGTGGGGCCGGGGATGGGATCTGGCGGCGTGGGTGGCGGATCTTGCGGTGGTGCCTGGGTGATTTCTGGATCGGTATCGGGATCGGGATTGGTATTCGGATCGTTGTCATCATCGTCGTCATTGCCGCCCTGACCGCCGCCAGGTCCGTTGCCCGGCTGTGGCAGGGGCGAGCAGGAAACCATGGAGCCATAACCACCCGTGCCGCCGGGGCCCCAGGGTGAACCGCCCGTGGCGAAAACGAGGGGGTAAAGCCCGCCTGGGCAGAGGAACTTCGGCATCTCAAAGATCACGGATGCCGCGCCGCCCTGCGCGCCTGGACCGCAGATGTAAGAATACGAGGCGTCACCATGCATGACCGGGCAGCCCGAGGCCGCATTGCTGCCACCGCCTCCACTGTTGCTGGTGGTGGTCATGCTGCTCTTGCTTTTGCCAATGGTGGCGATGCCGACACCGCCTTTGCTAGGGCTACTGGATTCGCTGCCAGTGCAGCATCCGGCAGAGGCGCTGGCGGCACTGGAATTGTAGCGGATGATGGCTGGCACGGTGATGCTCGTTTTGGCGGCGAGGTCGCCCAGGTCACTGCTCAGCACCTCCACGCTGTAGGGGCCGCTGGCGGTGAAGTTGAGCTTCACATCATCCGCGCGGATGAGGCCGTGATTTGTGAGGGTAAAGATCACCTGACGCTCTGGAGGATCATTTTCCGAAAGCACGATGTGGTTCGGCTCAATGGTGACGACGGGCTTTGGCACGTTCGTTTCGAAGGTGGTGGTGAGCGTCAGTTTCGTCACGTCTGGCACCTGGGTGGGGATGACGTTCCAGGTGTAATTGATAGCCAGGAATTGCAGGAAGGCAGACTCATTCAACTCGGTGCCCGCAGGCACGACGACGGTCTTTTGGAATGCCCCATGCTGAGGCGCAGTGACCTGGAGGATGTAGATGCCGGGCTGGAGCCCGCTCAATGTGGCGATGCCAGTGGTGCCGCTGCTGGCCGTGGCGATGGTGGCCCCGGTCTGGGAGTTCAGCAGCTTCGCAGTGGCGTTTTGCAGCAACGGGCTTCCCTGGGTGTAGTAGGTGCTCTCATTCTCACAGCGGACGATGATGCTGCTGAGCACGTTCGTGGTGATGTTTAGGTCGAAGGGCAGGCTCACATCTGCGGCGGCTCCACGCACGACGAGATTCCCGACGCTGTGTCCCAGCGGGGTGGCTGCGGGCGGTGCCACCTGGAGGGAAATCGTGGCGCTCTGGCCCGGTGCCAGCGCTGTCATCGGCATGGCGGTGAGCGGAGTGAACCACGGCATCGAGCCGGGCATGAGCAGGGTGATGGACTGCGTGCTCTGGCTGCCGACATTGGTGATCTCGAAGTCGATGATGGTCTGCTCGCCACGCAGCGCCGTGTTCGCTAGGCGCATCGGATTGATGCTGAGCTGGGAGAGCGTCGGGGCTTTACCCACCTTTACCGGGATGTCCAAACGCGCGCCCTGGGTGCTGGTCAGGCGCAGTGTCATCTCACTGCTGTTCGGGGCAATGTCGTTCAGACTCAGGCTGAGATTCACCGTCGTGCTGCTGAGGCCGGGCAGCGTGGCATTGATGACGCTGGCTGTGGCGGTGACACCCGCTGGCACGCCGAGCATCTGTGCGCTGACGCCGGTGAGCTGGGTGTCACCAGGATTTCTGATGGTGATGGACTGGATGAAGGGGCTGGCATTGACGATGAGTCGCCTGGTGAACTCATCCACATCACTGGTCAGGCCGACGAGAGTGAATTGATCCTGCACGGGAGCATCGCCGAGTTCGCCGGGATGCTTTGCGCCGATAGTGTATTGCCCCGCCTCGGACATCAGCGGCACCCATTCATAGGTAAAGGCCCCGGCTGCGTCCGTGATGACAGAGATCGTGCGCTTCGTGCCCTGCACACGCAAATCGATGTCCACCTGCGAGTTTGCTGCCGGGCCACCTGCTGTGAGGGTGGCGCTGCCGGTTAGGGTGATCTCACGCCCCATGCGCTCCAGCGTGGATGTGGTGCTGACGACGGCGCTGTAGGCGGGTGCCAGCACGATGGGAGTTGCGGACAATCGGCTGTTGTTCGTCTCCACGAGTTCGTTCACCGTCTCCGCCTGATCCGCGATGATGAGGAACCAATAGTCCCCGGAGGCGCGTGGCATGCGGAAGCTCTCCGTGCGGGTGAAGGTGCCATTCACCGCCAGACCGCCATCGTAGGTGTAGCTGCCGAGGTAGTCGTCGTCTCCGGGTTGGTCATCCGTGGAGAGGAAGGTGCGCACGATCACGGGGCCAGTGTGCGGCAGGAGACCCGCGTTTTTTAAAGTCCAGGTGACGGGCACACTGTCCTCCGTGCCAGCGCTGGCGGCGTGAGTGAGGCTGGTGAAGGTGAGGTCGGGCAGCAGCTCATCCGTCACTGCCAGCACGCCCTGCGCACTCTGGTAGCCGGAAGCCGTAGCCGTGAGGGCGATCTCGCGCACGCCATCGCTCACCCCATCCTCCGTGCCGGTGATGGTGAAGCTGACGCTGGCTTGATTCGCCGGGATGGCAACCTGCGCAGGTGTGGAAAGCTGGCCCGTGGGAGCGGCGGCGAGATTCACCAGCAGTCCACTGGCGGTGATGGGAGCACGCGTGACCGTGGCGGTGACACCCAGCCCCTCGCGAACAAACGGCGAGGCAAAGGAGATGGCGAGCTGCGGACCTTCATCATCCGTGACGGTGATGCTGCGCGCGGGGCTTTGCGCTAAAACGGCTCCGTTGGCATCCAGCAGGCGGGTTTGCAAAGACACGACCTGAGTGCCATCGGCGATGAGATCATCCAGCACGCTGAGCGGCACTTCGACGGAGTTTGAAAGCGCCGGGATGGTGACGCT
>Ga0247837_1001659_pt1 | contig 45128 bp, 30 predicted proteins | sample LaCtaG_2_FD_187115 | JGI IMG/M metagenome (GOLD analysis project Ga0247837, IMG submission 187115) | Freshwater microbial communities from meromictic Lake La Cruz, Castile-La Mancha, Spain - LaCruzMarch2015_14.5m | ecosystem: Environmental > Aquatic > Freshwater > Lake | place: Spain: Castile-La...
AACTGTTTCAGTCAAAATTCACCGGCGTCTGCGCGTGCCCCCGACCGACTTCGCTCCCGCTTTGGGCGGTCCACGGACAGTTTTCGCGGACGGTTGCTGGTTTGGGCCGCTTCGCCGGCGGAGGCATGCTCGCCGCCGGCGGATTTTGACGATGCCTGCTCCTCACCTATGGTGTGCCAACTGTTTCAGTCAAAATTCACCGGCGTCTGCGCGTGCCCCCGACCGACTTCGCTCCCGCTTTTCGGATTTCACACCTCGCTTTCCGCCTTCGTACGGCCGGCGCAGCCGACAGCTCTCTCCAGGAATTTGCTCGCCATGTATTGAATGATTTGGCACTGAATGATTTGGCATTGGTTGATTTGACATTCAGTCATCAGGCATTGGGTCACACAGATGCACCTTATTCGCGTGGGCGGCACCGCCCTGAATCAGACGCCCCTCGACTGGGACGGGAATCGTGATCGCATCGTCGCGGCGATTACGTCGGCGAAGAGCCGCGGTGTTGCAATCCTCTGTCTGCCGGAACTCTGCATCAGCGGCTACGGCTGCGAGGATGCCTTTCAGTCGCCGGGCGTGCAGCGGATGGCCTGGCGGGTTCTCGAGGAAATCGAGCCGCACACGACCGGGATCGTTGTCGCGGTCGGGCTGCCCGTCCGTTTTGAGAACGGCGTTTATGACGCTGCTGCGGTGTTGGCCGATGGCCGACTGGCGGGGATCGTCTGCAAGCAGCATCTGGCCGGTGAGGGCATCCACTACGAGCCGAGATGGTTTCGGCCATGGCCGAAAGGCCGGCGTTCCCAGCTGGCCATCGACGGGAAGACCGTGCCGATCGGTGACATCCGGTTCGATTGCGGCGGTGTTCGCCTCGGCTTCGAGATCTGTGAGGATGCGTGGGCGGCCGATCGTCCGGGGGCCGGACTGGCCGCGCGGGGCGTCGATCTGATCCTCAATCCTTCAGCGAGCCACTTTGCGTTTGGCAAGGACGAGATCCGCCGCCGGTTCGTGCTGGAGGGATCACGCGCCTACGGTGTGACCTACGTCTACGCCAACCTGCTCGGCAACGAGGCGGGCCGGGCAATCTATGACGGCGGTGTGATCATCGCCACTGGGGGCAGAGTCGCGGCCGCCGGCCGTCGGTTCTCCTTCACCGACCGGGTCGAGACAACGGCGGTTGTGGATGTCGATGCCACGCGGCTCACGCAGACGAGGCTGTCGCTCGAGCCGGTCGTGTCGATTGGCAACAGCGATGGCGACAGCGACTGCGTCGCCATTCCGTTCACGCCGCCCGTCCTCGCGCCCCAGCGGGCATCGGCCGCGGGCGATGCCCGCGATCCCTGGGAGACAGGCTCCCACGTGAAGGAGGAGGAATTCGCCCGGGCCGTGGCCCTTGGACTCTTCGACTACCAGCGGAAGAGCCACTCGCGCGGCTTCGTCGTCTCGGTCAGCGGCGGCGCCGATTCCTCGGCCGTGGCCTGCCTCGTTGCACTCGCCGTGCGGTTTGCCTTGGAAGAGATGCCGCTGGCGGCGGTCACCGCCCGGCTGGGCGTGGCACGATCTTCAGGGGATGGAATCCCGAAGAACGCCCCTGAACTTGATGCTCATGCTCAAGCTGATACTGATCATGCTGATGCTGGCATCCGCCGTCTGATCCATGCCGGGCTGATCTGCGTCTACCAGTCGACATCGCATTCCGGCGACGTGACACGCAGTGCGGCGAAGGGGCTGGCAGAGAGTCTCGGTGCCGAGTTCCACGAGTTTGACGTGGAGGGCATCGTGCAGGCCTACCGGTCATTGGCCGCCGCGGCCGTGGGTCGACCGCTCGACTGGCGGACCGACGACATTGCCCTGCAAAACATCCAGGCGCGGGCCCGGGCTCCGGGGGTGTGGATGCTGGCGAACATTCGCGGGGCGTTGCTCGTCTCCACGAGCAACCGTTCCGAGGCGGCCGTTGGCTACGCCACGATGGACGGCGACACCTCTGGCGGACTCGCCCCGATCGCTGGCATCGACAAGGCCTACCTGCGACGGTGGCTGGTATGGCTCGAGCAGGCCGGACCGGAAGGCATCGGCCCGTTTCCGTCGCTGGGCGCCGTCAACGTGCAAGCGCCGACGGCGGAACTGCGGCCGCCGTCCGAGCATCAGACCGACGAGGCCGATCTCATGCCTTACGACGTGCTCGACGCCGCCGAGCGGTGCGCGATCCGCGACAAGCAGACGCCGCTGGAGACCTGGCAGCGGCTGCAGGCTGACTTTCCCGGGCATTCGGGAAGGCAGCTTGCGCTGTGGACGGAGCGGTTCTTCACGCTCTGGAGCCGCAATCAGTGGAAGCGGGAGCGCTACGCACCGTCGTTCCACCTCGATGATGAGAATCTCGATCCAAAGACCTGGTGCCGGTTTCCGATCCTCTCGGGAGGCTTTGCGAGGGAGCTGGCCGAACTGCGGTCGGCGGCGAGAATGTGACGGTTCGTGCTGCGGCATGCAGGCCTCGCTGACATTCCATCAGGCCAGCACCACCGCCTCAAGCGGTTCTCCGCGGTCGAATTGCACGATGTTGCGCACGGTCTGGGCGGCGATGGCGTCGAGGGCGTTCTGAGTGAAGAACGCCTGGTGCGCCGTGATGACCACGTTGGGAAAAGTGAGCAACCGCGAGAAGACGTCGTCCTGAATGATGGAGTTGCTGTGGTCGTCGAAGAAGAGGTCGGCCTCCTCCTCGTAGACGTCGAGCCCCAGGTGGCCGAGGTGACCCGTCTTGAGTGCCTCGATCACGGCAGGAGTGTCGATGAGTCCACCGCGGCTCGTGTTGATCAGCATCGCCCCTCGCTTCATCCGCGCGAGCGCGGCTGCGTCGATGAGGTGCCGCGTCGTGGGTTTGAGCGGACAGTGCAGCGTGACGATGTCGGAAGCCGCCAGCAGTTCGTCGAGCGGTGCATAGGAGACGCCACGGCGAGTCAGTTCGGGTTCGGGAGTCGGATCGAACGCCAGCACGCGGCAGCCGAAGCCGAGCAGGATCTCGGCCACGCAGCGGCCGATCCGTCCCGTGCCAACCACGCCGACGGTTCGGCCGAAGAGGTCGAAGCCGAGCAGACCATCGAGGGAAAAATTGCCCTCGCGGACCCGGTTGTAGGCCTTGTGCAACCGGCGGTCGAGCGTGAGCACGAGGCCGATCGCGTGTTCCGCGACCGCGTGCGGCGAATACTCAGGCACACGGACGACCGGCAGGGCAAGCCGCGCGGCCGCCGCCAGATCGACCTGATTGAAGCCGGCGCAGCGGAGCGTGATCAACTTCACGCCCTGGTGGGCGAGGATGTCGAGGGTGGCGGCATCAAGCTGATCGTTCACGAAGCAGTTGATGGCTGTGGCCCCCTCGGCCAGCCGGGCCGTGTGGCGGTCGAGCCGCGGTTCGAACCAGTCCCATTCGATCGGCAGGCCGGCCGACGCCGCGGTGAGCGAGGCGCGGTCGTAGGGTTTCACGGAAAAGACGGCGACACGCATGGGCGGGGCTCCTGCAGGTTCGGGTGGATTCACGGAAAGTTCTACCGTTTTCATACAAGCCCGAAGCGCAAGCGAGAGGAATCCGCGTGGTGTCGGCCGCGGGGTGAAGCCGCCCGCATTCTCTTGCTTGCGCTGCGGGCTTGGATGGACGGGGTGTGGACGTATGAATCGACCGTCAGCAGCCAAGCGGGATCTGTGACCTGCCCCCAATGAAAAGCATCTGATCGCGCTTCGTCGCCGCCCGGTCACTTCGTCTGGAAGAGCGGACTTTGGGCAATCGCGTGGATCATGGAACGGAGCCCATATCCCGTCGCTTCCGTCTGATCGAGGATCATCTCGATCTCCTGTCGGTCGGCGAAGTGCACTTCCGAACCGGTCGCGTAGATCAGCATGTGCGAGAGAAAGCTACGTGCCAGTCCCCGGCTATCTGTGAGCAACAGCGACCGCAGACCGTCGATATCAGCGAACGTGCGGCCGTCCTCAAGATTGCCCGAGGAATCGATGGGCAAGGCATTCTTGTAGCGGATGCCGTAGACGGAGTTCCGAAGTGTGGCATTGACCCGATCACCTTTGTCGAGTGACCGATACCGCTCACGATATCCACCGACCACGTCGAAAGACTCGAGAGCAAACCCTGGAGGATCGAGTTTCGCGTGGCAGCCTGCACAGCTGGCATCATTGCGGTGTTTTGCCAGCAATTCCCGGATGGTGGAGGCACCGCGGGTATCGGGATCGACCGTGGGGATACCGGGTGGTGGCGGTGGAATCGGTCGGCCAAGGATCCGCTCGTTGATAAAAGCGCCGCGGACCACCGGCGATGTCGTCGTGCCGTTGGCGGTGACCTTGAGTACCCCGGCCTGCGTGATGAAACCGCCTCGCTTGCTCGTGGGCGGAAGGTTCACCCGCCTGATCGCAGAGCCATCGATCCGACCCGCGGCCGCGTTCGCCGCAGCGTCGGAACTGGTGAAGCCGTTCCCTTGGAGGGCGTAGAGGTCGGCCAGCACGTCGTTGACCATCGCGAAGTCACTGGCGACGATCGCGGCGGCGCCGAGGTCCTTGTCGAGAAGTTCGCGGAAATAGGCCCGCGGTTCCATGAGCATCGACTCGCGGACGTAGGCATTCAGTCCGTCGTACCGGTGCGACACCTCGGAATAGAGAAATTTATCTGGCACAGTCTGGTCGATGTTCTCCAGCTGCAGCCACTGATCTAGAAAATTCTCGATAAACCGGCTACTCTTCGGGTCAGCCAGCATCCGATTCACCTGGGCGGCCAGCACCTCCTTGTCCCGCAGACGGTGAGCATCGGCCAGGTCGCGGAGCGTGTCATCGGGAACGGAGTTCCAGAGCCACAGCGACAGACGCGTGGCGATAGCATGGTCGTCGAGCGGTCCCGGTTCCTCGCGTCGAAACAGGAAGTGTGTCGAGCAGAGGGCGGTCGCATAGGCATGCCGCATGGCCGCAGGAAAGGCAGCCTGCGACGTGGCTCGGTCTTCTACCAGGACAACGTAGCGCGCGACTTCGGGGTTTCCGACTGGCCGGCGGAATGCCCTGGGCAGAAAGTCTGCCAGGAGCCGACGAGCGGTTGACTTGACGTCGATTTGCGCAGGCATCGTCAGGGGAAGATCACCAAACAGTCGCCGGTAGCTCTCCGGCGGCCATTGATCGACCAGTGGCCCTTCGACCTCCAGCCAGTCGACGGCAATCCCAGGGCCTCTATATCGAGTCAGCTGGTCGGCTGTTTCCGCGATCGTCTCAGGCTCGAGGCGGACCTTTTCGGCCTTGTTCAGCCACACGGTCACCTCGTGTACTCGGGGCGACATCGACGGGGCGTCAAGGAGCCCCAGGAGTCTGTTTTCGGCCCAGATCGCGGCGACTTCCGTGCGATCGTTGGGCTCGATCACGTGGTCACGGTAGGAAAAGCTCCAGACCGAACAACGGATTCTGTAGTGGGCCGATCGTGGTGCGGTGAAGAAGGTGCGGCGGGTGTTGCTATTTGTGGCTGACGTGAATCCCACCGAACTGTCGCTGCTGAGGATGGCTTCCCGGGTGATACCGTAGGGAGCGAGTTTCTCGGGCGTAAACGGCTGCAGACGGGGCCAGTCTTTCGGGAGCAGCGGGTCGACCTGCATTCCTTTGATCAGGAGGCCTTCGTTCCGCTCCAGCGCGTTGGAGAAGGCGCTTGCTGGCATGATTTTCTGCCGAACCGAGGCAGGTGCCGCGATTTCCTTGCAGATTGCCTGATCGAGGGCATGCTCCGCTGCGGCGAGATATTGCGAGATTTGTACCGGTGAGATGTCGAGCGACTCGCCGACCTTGTCGAAGCCATCACGGCGGCCGTCGGTCGGGAGCAGTTCCTTTACCTGGAGTCCAGGGAGTGCGAGGAGATCGCGGAGGGCGTGCTCATATTCCGAGCGACTCAGCCGCCTGACCGCTGCCCGGCCATCGTCTGCCCGCCTGGCACGATCGGCAGCCTCGAGCCTGGTTGCGGTGTTGCGCAGGAACGCCTGCTGCAATGCTTCGGGTAGCGGGTCGGCATCTTTTGGCGGCATCTCGCCGCGCTCGATCCGGTCGTGAATCTGCACCCACTGTTCGAAGCTGCGGCGGTTGCTGAGATCGTCCTGCAGGGCCGTCAGGTCGAAGCCGCCACTTTTCGTGTCGGCACCGTGGCAGTCGCCGCAGTGCTGTTGAAGGAACGCGGCCCGCTTCTCCGCGCCGGTCGTGGCACGCATCTCCCCGGTTGACGCGGCCTCGTGCGCTGCCGCCGGGGAAGCGCAGTGAGCAAGCGCCAGCAAGACAGTGAGCATCAGAGCCAGGCCGGCGACCCGCATCAGGCCGACTCCAATCCCGTGAGCGTACCGGTGCTGAAGGAAAATCTATCGACCTCGAATCCCATCTGTTGAAGCATCGACAAATAGAGATTGCACAGCGGCGTGCTTGGCTTGCTTGCCAGATGCTGGCCGTGCCGGAAGCCGCCGCCGGCGAGAATGATCGGAAGGTTTTGCGTGTCGTGTTTGTTCGCATCGCTCAGGTTGGAGCCGTAGAGCACCATCGTGCTGGCGAGCAGCGAGCCATTTGGGCCCGGTGCGGCCTGCATCGACGTGAGCAGACGATTCAGGGTGCCAAAGAGCATCTCCTCGACGCGCCGCAGTTGAGCGATCTTGTCCGCATCGCCGCCGTGGTGCGTGAGCCCGTGAATCTGCTGGGTGACCCCGGGCATTGTCGGCCGGATATGAATGTTGCGAAGCGCGACCGTCACCACCCGGGTACTATCGGTCTCGAGTGCGAGCCTCGCGATGTCAAACATTACGTTCGTGGCCTGCTCCATCTCGCTCTGATCGGTAACGTCTTGCGGAGCGGTTCCGGGTACTTTCGGTTTCGGTCGCCGTTCCCACGTCGCTGCTTCGACCAGCGTCTTCTCGACATCACGAACCGACGAAAAAAACTGCTCGATGCGTTCGCGGTCGCGGCCACTCACGTCCCGCTCGAGTGTCCTGGCCTCGTCACGGACGAAGTCGAGAATGCTCCTGCCGTCGCGGAGTTCGGCCAGTCGGCGCTGAATCGCGGCTGCGTCGCCCTGCAGGAAGAGCTTGCGATAGACCGCCGCCGGGCTTGTCTCCGCTGGCACCGTCACGCCGCTGCGGAGCGTGGACGGATGATGGCCATCCTTGGGGCCAACGGCAAGCACGAGCGAAGGGAACCGCGTCTGGAATCCGACCTGCTCGGCGGCGAGCTGGTCGACGGAGATGGTGTTCTTGAACGACGAGGAATTGGGCTGCGGAGCGCCGCTCAAAAACGTCTTCGCCATCTTGTGGCCGTCACCTGTGGCCCGGTGGCCGAGGCCCGTGCAGACCGTCATCTGGCTCCGGTGGTCCTTGAGGATGTCGAGGTAGGGCGTCAATTCGTAGTCGCGGCCGGGTTGCTGCGGGTAGAAGTTTGCCGGCAGCACCCCCATGTCGCTCATGATGCAGAGCATGCGTTTTGGGGCCGTAGCCGGCATGGACTGTGCCCGCGACTCGAGCCAGGGAAGCGCGACAAGCGCTCCCGCAGCGCGAAGGAACCCACGGCGGTCGCAGGCGACTCCTGCGTGCATGCGAGACGGGGCGGACAGAGTCATGACGTTGAACTCCGGGAGGCGGGCCACTCAGGGCCGATCGGGGCGGTGGACGAGCGACACATGAACGTCGTCGCAGGAGTGTCCGGCGAAGATGGTTTCTCCATCGAATTGTTTTCGGGTGACGCCCACGTGGACCATCAGAAAGTCGGTCGTGGGTGGCAGTCGCAATTCCGTCACGCCTGCCTGCCAGGTGGCGGTGTCATCATCGAGATCGATGTGCTGACAGAATGCATACGAAAGCGCCAACGATTTGATCGCTTCGGGCCCGCGCAGTCCCCCGTGCAAGGCCGCACCCTCGAGCGCATACGCAGCGACGCTGCACTTGTCGCCGGCCATTCTGGCTCCCGGATCGACGTTGAAGTGGGCTGTTACCCGAACGGTCGCATCATCCTGCTGCGACGACATGCGGAAGGGCCGCAGATCAATGAGCCGATAGACATTACTGGCATGCCCAGACTTACTCGCCTTTCCCTCAAAGTCACTCCGCAGAAATCGGAGCATCATCGTTCCTGATCGGGGCCTGACTCGGCCCGACTCTGCGGCAAATTCAGCGTAGTCGCCGCTCCAGAATCCAGGATCGAGTGGAATCCCGGTGACTTCTGGTTGCCTGTCAGTCTCGAAGCTGTCTGCGATCACGCGACGCACCATGGCCGCCCGCGGGCTGACCGTTGCCCAGACCAGAGTGACGCAGCCAAGGCCAGCGAAGAGTCCGACGCCAGCGGCCAACAGCCCTGCGGCGTACGGAAATCGATGCCGCGGGCTACGACCAGCAGCGGCGACTGCCTTTGTCGAACGCGGCCCTTCCGCGGGGTTGTCGCCTCGCGGGGCACACAAACCGCCGCCGACGAGTCCGTGGATCGCAGCATCGAGGTTCGTGATCCGCAGCCAGGCCCGGCGGAAGTCAACATCCCCCTCGAGCCTCTCTGCCAAGATGCGGACGTCGTCCGCTGACGCGCGGCCGTCAATGCATCGTGCCACGAGGTCGTCGGCCAACTGCAGGTGCCGCGAGTCGGCGATGGTGGGTTGTGAAACGGTGGGCTCGGTCATGGTGGGCTCGAGGGTGTCGTTCGTGCGGTGGGATTCGATCCTTCGGGACGCGTTCGTCACTCAGTCATTGGCAGCCATTGCGAAACCGTTTAGGCGAGTCAGGCGAGTTCCTCCGCGGCGATCGTCCTGGCGACGCAGTCGGCGAGGGCAATACGAACCCGATGGAGCGACTTGTAGACCGCCATTGCCGTGCGGCCTAGCACCACGGCGAGATCGTCGATCCGCACGCCCGCCGCGTAGGCCTGTTCAACGAGCTTCCGCTGCGCTTCAGGCAGCTTCTGGAGGCAGGTTTCAAGCGCGAGCCGCTGCTGATCGATCGGTTCGGCATCCTCGACCGCCGCCGCGGCGAGCAGTTCATAGACCCGGTCGCCGAATGAGTGCCGGTCGCGGGCTCGGTCCCGCCGATAGCTCAAGGCCTCCATCCGCGCCACACCAAACGACCAGCCACGAAACTCAGTCGCCGTCATGGTTGAGTCAAATTTTCGCCAGAGCACGACGGCGACGTCCTGCATCACCTCCGCGACCTCCTCATGCGAGAAGAGCACCGAGCGCAGATAGCCCTTCAGGGAGTCTTCCTGGGGCAGGAAGAGGCGGAGAAATTGGTCGTGAAGGCTCTGATTCGGAATCTGCATAAAAGGAAGCTCCGCTCAAAGAGACGGTTTGCCACACCTGCCGCGAGGTGGGGATGGCAGGAAAATGGCGTGGCAGCGGAAAACAGCCCTGGGAACACTGGCTGCCCGACCCGTCTCCAAAATACAGGAAAATACGCGGAAAAATTGCATGACGGCAAAAGCGGGCAGGTCGCGGAGCTTTTCCGAAGTGGGAGGTGGTCCGTCATATACCCTGCTACCCTCCATAACTCTCTTCCGGGCATCATCGATGCAACAGCATTCTGGATACGTGGCTGCGACAACTCCTTCGGGGCTTGGTCCGCGATCGGGGTCCGCCAGTGCGGCAGCGGCGCTCCGAGGGATGCGTCACCGAGCCGCGTTTACGCTCGTGGAACTGCTGACGGTGATCATGATTATCGGGGTGTTGATCGGCTTGCTGCTGCCAGCCGTGCAATCGGCTCGTGAATCGGCCCGCCGCATGAGCTGCGGCAACAATTTGAAACAGATCGGTCTGGCGACGCACAACTATCACGAAGCGCAGAGTAAATTTCCGAATAATGGCCTCAACGGAGCGACCCAGGCGATCCAGGGCGAGAAGGCCAGGTGGTCGGCCTTTGGGCGGATCCTGCCCTACTTCGAAGCCCAGGCGGTCTATAACGCAGACTACACGCAGGGGATGCGAACACCGATTCCGATGTATTACTGCCCGACGCGGCGGGCTCCCGGCCTCTTTAGCAGCGGATGGGGGAGCGTTGCCAAAACCGATTATGCAGCCTGCCAGGGCACGCAGCGGGGTCAGCGAATTACGACAGACATTGCCGGCGTCTACAAGTTTTACGAGCACGACGGCCTCATCTGTTGCAACGTCTGCGAGTTTGCTGCGTATGGCACGACCAATAAATATTGTTCGCAGCACGGAAAGGACGCGGCGGGCGCTGGGCCACAGACTGTCACCGTGCGGTTCAAAGACGCGACTGATGGCCTGTCAAAGACCATCATGTTCGGCGAAAAACAGGTAGGCAGCGAAAAGGAATGGCTCACCGAGGGCGATGAAAATGAGCCCTATCTGTGCCCGGGTTGCGATGACGATACCCGACGGACTTTGAACAACGAGGGTTCTAGAGTGCCAAAGCCAGACGTGCCGTCTGCGCTTGTCTTCGGCTCCAAGCATGCAGATGCCTGGGGGGTCGTGATGGGGGACGGCTCGGTCCGATACATCGCCTACGGGGCGTCGATGCCGATACTTGAGTCCCTCGCCGGCCGCGACGACGGCAAGACAGCCACGCTGGAGTGATTTCGATGCCATTCCGCGTTGAGGCGAGGAGCATCACGCCTCTGATTCTGGTGGTCCTGGGAGGCCTTTTTCCGATCGGCTGCGGGCCTGCCCGCACAGGGCCGATCAAGCCCGCGGTGCCGTTGACAGCGGAGGAGCGGCGGGAATTTGAGAAACGAGCTAACGCTGCTCTCGCCCTGGAGCAAAAGCAGCAGAAGCAGGAACGGCTTCAGCCTATTGTTCCGGCGCCCGTGCCCTGAGACCGCGGTTTCTAAGGGTTCTGCACCGCTTTCTGGAAGGCATTTTCTCACCAATCTTAGCTTCGACGTGTTGGCCGTCCTTGATTTTCGGCAGCGTTGTCATCAGCAAGGTTAAGGAGGACGGCTTTCATTTCTTCTCGATGGGGACGCCAACGGGGTTCGGAATGGCGGCGGAAGTCTTCAAGCTATCATCTTCGCCCGCGAGAACCTCCGCGATCATCTCCTCCGTCAATTCATTTGGGTGGCCTAGCCAAGCGATCCTCCCGTCTTTGCCGACCAAGAAGGCGGCTGGGATGTGATTCAATCCGGCAGCATCGAGCCACGAATGACGCATCGCCCCTTGCTCAGAGCCGCTCATGTTATCCAAGGCAACAGGGTAGGTCATGCCATCTGCCATTTTTTCGACGAAGGCTTTTACGGGTGTCTGATCTTTTCCTTCGACGGTCTGACCGATCACGACCAACCCCCTGTTCTTGAACGTGAGATGGAGTGCGTTGAGATGGGGAATCCCTGCTACACAAGGACCACACCAAGTCGCCCAGAATTCGATCAGATAGGCTTTGTCTTTCGCGAACTCCGTGACTGGCTTTCCTTGGATCCACTCTCCGCAGTTTAGCTTTGGGGCAGGGTCGCCAGTTGTGAGCGTGATCACCATCCCCTGCGGGGACATGGCCGGGAGATGTCCCGCCTTGTAGCTCTCTAGAGTTGCTTGATAGGTTGCAATAATCGCTTCGTCTGTCTTGGCATCCACCATCAAGGCGACGACCTTCTCTTGCAGCAAGACAGCTCTTTCCTTCTCGCGTTTCATGAACGTTGCGCGGGCAAGAACCGCAAGATGACTGGCCCGGTGTTCGTCATTGTTGAAGCCGCCTTCATTTGCCTTCACGGCAATTTCATAGGCGGTGTCGAGCGAGTGACCTGAAAGCGACTCATCCTGAAGCAGACCTTCGGCAACGCTTTTGAGATGGCCCTTTCGTTCCAACTGCTGTTCCGCCAAAAAGGTCGAAGCCGTCTTCGGCACATTGAAGTGTCCTGCGAGAAGCTCCTCGATCTTCTTCTCCAAGGCGAACGGATAGGCCATCTTGCCTTCGATCACCTCAGCAGGATTGCCGATCCAAGCGATCCTGCCGTCCCTGCCAACAAGGAATGCACACGGGAGGCAGATCTGGCCTGCAGCGGACATCCAAGTATCCATCATCGTGCCTTGCTTCGGGTTCGCCGTATCCAAGGCGACAGGATAGGTCCTCGATGCGGCTGCCTTCGTGAGTATGGCTTTCGGCGTCGTCTGATCGGCTCCCGCCAGCTTGGCCTGGACGTGCTGTCCTATGACCATCAGCCCCTTCTCTTTAAATTTGTGAAAGAGCGAATTGAGATGCGGGACGTTGTCATCACAAGTCCACAAGGGGGTAGCCCAGAACTCGACAAGGTAGGCTTTGTCTTTTGCGAACTCCGCGACTGGTTCACCTTGTATCCAGTCGGTTGCGATCAGTTGTGGAGCGAGATCGCCGGGCTTCAGCCGAGGCTCGGTCCATTCACGTATCTGAAGCTGCGGGGCAGAAACGCTGGGTGTGAGCCGTGGTTCCGCAGATTGCAGCGACGCAATCGGTGCCAGGAAGAGGGCGGCAAGCAGTGCGGGGGTAGTTTTCATTTCTTCTCGATGGGCGCGCCGAGATTGGAGAAGGGGCTGGACTTGTCGGCCGGGTCAGCGATACCGGCGTGTTCCATGAGAAATCTGTTCCGTAGTTCGGCGAATCGTGGGCCTTGGTTGTGGCCGAGCAGCGGAACGAGGTCGAGTTGCTTGGGGCAAGGGAGCGAGTTGTAGATCGAGAGCACGGTGATGGGCGGGCACGCGGTGTCGATGAGGCCGCTGCTCATGAGCACGGGCACCTTCACAAAGCGGGCGAAGTTCACGGTGTCGTAGTAGGCGGTGGCGGCGATGATTGCGGGGTCGGGCGTCTTCTTGTCGCGGCCCATGATGAGGTTGTTTGGCGCGGCATCGGGCCGGCCGTGGAGCGGGCCGGTGTGCTCGCCGAGCGCAGGCGCGACGCTCACCACGGCGGTGATCCGCGGATCGAGGGCAGCGGCGATGATGGCGAGTCCACCACCCTGGCTGGCACCGACACTGATGATGGCCTTGTGATTCCAATCGGGACGCGAGGTCATGTAATCAATGCCGCGCACCATGCCGGTGAAGACATGCCGGTAGTAATACGTCATGCGGTCGTCACTGCCGATGTAGGGATAGCCCACGAACTTCTTCCACCGGGCTTCATCTTCAGCGGTGCGTTCCATCGGCATGTCGTGCGCGCTCATGTCCAGCGCGAGGAAGCCCAGGGCTGCGTTGGCGATCACCCAGCGAGATTCTTTCAGGCCGTTGGGGTGCACGCCCATGCCCGGCTGCGAAATCATGATGGGCAGCGAAGTCGCCCCTTTCGGTTTGGCGAGGTAGCCATGCGAGCGGCGGCCGTCGATATTGGCGAAGCTGACCTCGTAGAGTTCGATGCCCAGATTAGGCTGGTCCACCGGCGAGACTTTCGGGTCGAGTGGGATGCGGGAGAGTCCGGATGTCTGCGCCTCCCAGAACTCCTTGAAGTCGCTCGGGAGTGTCGCCGTGGGAGCGATCTGATAAGGCTCGAAAGCCGCGGCCGCCATGCCGATGCCGAGCAGAGCCGCATCGTGCGTCGGAGTGACATTGAGTCGCAGCACTCCGGGTTGATCCAGAGTTCCCTCCACGACCGCCGTCCCGTCTTTGAGCGTGATCGTGCCTTGCTTCAAGAACTTGGCGCCGTCGAGGGTCAGCGTCCACTCGAGCGTGGTCGGCTCGCCGGGAGCCTTTGCGGCCTCGCTTACGAGGAAGGAGACCTTTTCGCCGACTTTGTATTGGGCATCGGGATGATCGGTCGATGCCTTGATCCAAGTGTTGGGGCTGATGGTGTTGGGGCTGATGTTCTTGGCCGGCTCGGCGGCCGATAGCGTGGAAACGGCGACAAACAGCAAGGCCGACAGGAAAGGAGATGCCATGCGCATGGAGGCGTCCTCAGGGATGAAGGTGACGGAGGGCCTGGGCTCTCGGAATCTGCAGAGGAACCTGCGCAGATAGATAGAAGCTCCGCTCAAAGAGACGGTTTGCCAAGCCTGCCGCGAGGCGGGGCTTGGATGCATGAATCGATCATCGGGAGCCTCTTTTTTGGCCGGAAACGCTCTCGCCCGGCGGGGCGGCCGGTGCTATGTTCCCCACCCTGCCCGAACCACCGCCCGGAGTCTGCGCCGTGAGATTCATGTCCCTGCCGACCATGCCGATGCGTTTTGTTGCGGTGCTTTCGCTCGTGGCCTGGGGGCTGGTGTTCGTGGGTGCTCTTTCGGCAACGGCCCAGCAGCCGACCCCAGGACAGCGTCCGGTGCCAGCGCAGCGTCCGGCGGCGGTGCCGGCTGCTGCGCCGCAGCGGGTGGCGGCCGTGCCCGGCCAGGCCATTCAGGCACAGCCCGGTCCGCAGCAGCCCGGCCCGCAGCAACCCGGTCCACAGAAGCCCGGCCCGCAGCAGCCCCCGCCACTCACGCCCGAACAACAGGCTGCGCTCGACCGGCTGTTGGCGGCCTGGGAGGCGCGCAACGCTGCCGTCGCGACCTGGTCGTGCACCTTCCACAAATGGGAATACAACGCCTGGAGCCCGGCCGACGGCGGCGGCGAGCGGCTTGCCTTCTCGGAGAGCAGCGGTGAAATCAAATACGCCGCGCCCGATAAGGGGCTCTTCCGCGTCAAGGAATCGACCCAGTGGAACCCCGAGACACGGCGGTATGAAAAGCGCACCGGCGACACGGGCGAGCACTGGGTCTGCAATGGCACCAGCATCTACGAGTTTCGCCACGGCGAACGGCAGCTCCGCGAAACCCGTTTACCGCCGGAGATGCAGGGCAAGGCGATCAGCGACGGCCCGCTGCCGTTCGTGTTCGGTGCCAAGGCCGACACGCTTAGGAAGCGTTACTTCATGCGGCTCGTTACGCCTCCGGGCGTGACCGACCAGATCTGGCTGGAGTCGCTGCCACGGTACCAGGCCGATGCGGCCAACTTTGCCAAGGTGGAACTGATCCTGCAGGCCCGCGACCTGATGCCGTTCGCGATCCAGATTTTCAAGCCGGGCGGCCAGGATCGCGACGTCTATCAGTTCGATCCGCGGACGAGCCTGATCGACAAGGGGCTCGACCTGTTTCGCGATTTCTCCAAGCCGATGACGCCGCTGGGCTACAAGTTTATCCTCGACGATGTTTCGGGGGGGCCGCAGCAGCGGTGACGGGCTCGTGACGCCCCGGCTTCATCGTGCCCACGCTGCATGCTGCCCACGCTGCATGCTGAAAAGGCGGGCTGTCTGCCTGACAGGCCAGCCTGATGCCGCGGCGATCGGCGGGCTGCCGGCACGCTGCTATACTTCGCCTTCGTCGTTTCCGTCGTCTTGTTTCGAGGATGTGATGTCGCACGTCGATCCCGCCCACCCCCTGTCTCAACTCCTGCAGCGGGATCAGCGTTACAAGCTCGACGCCTATCTCTTCGTGCTGGAATCCCTGGCGTTCGGTCAGGAAAACCTCGGCATGGGAGCCGAGCCTCCGGCCGAGGAGCTCGAGGCTGCGGCCGGCACGAGTACCGAGGCAGCCACGCGACCGCGGGGCAAGGGCCGTGCCAAGCGACGACAGGCCGAGCGGCACGTCAGCGGTCAGGAGCTCTGCGAGGCGGCGCGGCACTATGCCCTCCAGCAGTATGGCTTCATGGCGCCCACGGTGTTGGGCAGCTGGGGCGTGCGCCGCACGAACGACTTCGGCGAGATCGTCTTCAGCATGATCGAGATCGGGCAGATGCGGAAAACGCGGCGCGACAAACGGGAGGACTTCAATGACATCTACGAGTTCAGCGACGCGTTTTCCCGTGACGTCGCCTTCGTCGTCCCCGAAGGCGCGTGAGTGGCCGTGGGTATTCTGGGCGGTGGCCGCGATCGAGGCCGCCTGGCTTGTGCTGCTGGCGTGGATGGCGATGGCCCGTTCATGACCGATTCGAGGGAGTGTCGCAGATGACCATGACCGGCGTGATGGCAATGACCGGCGTGATGGCAATGACCGGCGTGATGGCAATGACCGGCGTGATGGCAATGAACGGCGCAGTGCCATGACCACGTCACTCCAGACGCCTCCACCCTGGATCGCCCTGCTTCCGCTGGGCTGCTACCTGATCTGGCTTGGTTGGACGCATCTCCGCCGACGGCCGCTGGCCGTGTCGGGCGTGTTCGACGGGGCGATGCTGGCGACGGCCGTCTCCGGACTCGCGGTCGTGGGCCCGCTGAGCTTGCTGATGCCGGTGACCGGAGGCTCACCGTGGAGCTGGCCCGTGCTGGCGTTTCTGTTCGCGTTGTGTGTGGCTGTGTGCGTGCTCGTCTCGCGGCCGCGGATCGTGGTCTACAACATCACGGTGGAGCAGTTCCGCCCCCTCGTGGCTGAGGTCGTGTCAGCACTCGATCCCCGGGCCCGCTGGGCGGGCGAGAGCGCGGCCCTGCCAGACCGCGGGTTTCAGCTTCACATCGAGGGCAACGGGCCCCTGCGAACCGTGAGCGTCGTGAACGTCGGCGAGCGTTCGTCGCCGGAGGGATGGGGCGAGTTCACACGGCGGCTGCGGCGGGCCGTGCGTGGCCTGCGGGTTCGCCGGAGCCCCTGGGGGCCGGTGTTCGTCTGCCTCGGCTGCGGGCTGTTGACCCTGTCGCTCTGGATGGCGATCGGCCCTTCGGGCTGGTCTCTGGCAACAGCAGCCACACCGGCACAGTCACCAGCCATGACTCCCATGACCCCCCCGACCGTCGTGCCGTCCCCTGTTCCAGCCCCCGTTCCAGGAGCGACCGATGCCACTCCACGTCGATCTGTCGGTGCATGAAATCAGTGTGCCGGTTGTGGTCCGCAACGCCCCACCCGCCCGGCTCTACGAGGACGCCGTCACCCGCGAGCAGGCCGCCATCATGGCCAGCGGCGCGATCGCCATCCGCTCGGGCGCGAAGACGGGCCGCTGCCCCAAAGACAAGCACGTCGTGCGGGCGCCAGAGTCGGAGGCGGACGTTTGGTGGGGGCCGGTCAACCACGCCATCGACGACCATACGTTCCTGCTCAACCGCCAGCGGGCCGTGGATTATCTGAACACGCGGGATCAGGTCTACGTCTGCGATGGCTACGCCGGCTGGGATCCCGCCTGCCGGCTGAAGGTTCGCGTGATCTGCAGTCGCGCCTACCACGCCCTCTTCATGCACAACATGCTGATCCGCCCCACGCTCGACGAGCTCGACCAGTTTGGCACGCCCGACTACGTGATCTACAACGCCGGTCAGTTTCCGGCGAATCCGCTTACGGCCCAGATGACCGGGCGGACGAGTATCGACCTGTCACTGGAACGCCGCGAACAGGTGATCCTCGGCACGGAATACGCCGGCGAGATGAAGAAGGGCGTCTTCACGATCATGCACTGGATGCTGCCCGGGCGGGGCGTGCTCTCCATGCACTGCGCAGCCAACGAGGCAACGGCGACCGCGGGGGGAGGCCGCGACGTCTCGCTCTTCTTCGGCCTCTCGGGAACGGGCAAGACCACGCTCTCCGCAGACCCTGCCCGCAGGCTAATCGGCGATGACGAGCACGGTTGGAGCGATTCCGGCATCTTCAATATCGAAGGGGGCTGCTACGCAAAGTGCATCCATCTCTCGGCCGTCAAGGAACCGGAGATCTACGATGCGATCCGCTTCGGCACCGTGCTTGAGAACGTCGTCTACGACCAGACCACGCGTGCCGTCGATTTCGCCTCGAGCGCCATCACGGAAAACACCCGCGCCGCCTACCCGATCGAATACATCGCCAACGCCCGCGTGCCCTGTGTGGCGGGGCACCCGCGAAACGTCATCTTTCTCACCTGCGATGCCTCGGGTGTGCTGCCGCCGGTGAGCCGGCTGTCACGGGAGCAGGCGATGTATCACTTTCTCTCCGGCTACACCGCCCGCGTGGCCGGCACGGAAATGGGCATTGTCGAACCACAGGTCGCTTTTTCGGCCTGCTTCAGCGCCGCGTTTCTGGTGCGCTATCCTGCGGTCTATGCCCGCCTGCTGGCGGAAAAACTGGCCCGGCATGATGCCCAGGCATGGCTCGTCAACACGGGCTGGACCGGCGGCGCGTATGGGCAGGGCCGGCGGATCGACCTGGCCGTGACGCGGCGGATCATCGACGGCATCCACGCGGGTGATCTGTCCAAGGCGTCGGTGGTCCGGGATCCGGTCTTCGGCCTCGACGCGGTGACGCGGGTGCCCGGTGTCGATGGCGACGTGCTGACGCCCTGGCGGGCCTGGGGCGATGAGGCGGCGTGGACCGAGGCAGCTCGTGGGCTGGCGGCGAAGTTTCGCGAGAATTTTGCGGCCTACGCCGAACAGGCTGGCCCCGACGTTCTGGCCGCCGGGCCAGCCTGAATGCGGCCTGTGTAAAGCCTGAATGCGGCATGGATGCCGCCTGAATGCCCGCGACCTTTTTGACAGGGGTCGGCAGTGGCCTTTACTGTATTGAAAGCGTCGATGCCGACGCCGATGCCGCCGCCCACCGCTTCTGGAGAACATCCGATGCTGACGAAGACACTCGTGACGCTGTTCGTGGTCCTGACTGCCGGAGCCGTGTTGCCGCTGCTGGCCCATGCCGAGCAGGGCTCGCCCCTGAGCGGAACGGTGAAGAAGATTGACGGCACCGCGGTCGACCTCTCCACCTACAAGGGTAAGGTCGTGCTGGTCGTCAACGTCGCCAGTCGCTGCGGCTACACCGGTCAGTATGCAGGTCTGCAGAAACTCTACGATTCCTACAAAGACAAGGGCCTGGTCGTGCTCGGTTTCCCGGCCAATGAATTTGGCGCCCAGGAACCGGGAACCGATGCGGAGATCGCAACGTTCTGCTCGTCCAAGTATGGTGTGACGTTCGACATGTTTTCGAAGATCGTCGTCAAGGGGCCGGGCATCGCGCCGCTCTACAAGTCGCTCACCGAAGGGGCCGCGCCGGCTGGCGATGTGAGCTGGAACTTCGAAAAGTTTCTCATCGGCCGCGACGGCAAAATCGTGGGCCGTTACAAGTCGGGCGTCGGCCCGGACGATGCCAAGCTCACCGGCGCCATTGAGGCCGAACTCGGCAAGGCTGGGTCGTGAGGGCGGCGTCAACGACCGGGCGCATGACAGACATGACAAGCCTGACAGACATGACAAACCTGCCGCCACACATGGGGCAGGGCATGTCAGGCAGCCCGGGATGGTCGATCGGTTTTCCCCACGCCCGGGGCAAGTGAGCCTGCACCGTTGATTGTTCGACGGACGACCGAGGTTGGCCTGCCCTGCGACTCACGGTACGTCCGCACGACATACTCGCCCACGATGGCAACGGCGGCTGTCTGTGCCGCGCCGAAGATTCCCGCCACGGCGATGACCGCCGCCAGGGAGACGCCCGTAGACTCTTCGCCGGACGGGCCGGCGAGGATGCTCGACCAGATCGTCCAGCCCATGGCCGAGAGTCCCACGATCGCCAGCCCGAGGCTGCACAGCCAGGTGAGCCGCACTGGTGCGTCGGAGGAAATCACCAACGCATCGGCAGCCAGCAGGATCAGTTTGCGGGCCGAGTATTTCGTTTCCCCTGCCGCGCGGGCATGGCGGTCATACCAGACCGGCTCGTGGCGGAACCCGGCCCACGGTACGAGGCTGCGAAGATACCGCCGCTTTTCAGGCAGGCTGCAGACGGCATCGACCACGGCCCGGTCGATCAGCTTGAAGTCGCCGGTGTCCACGGGGATGGGATGGGGCACGAGCCGGGCGAAGAGCCTGTGGAAGAGGCTGGCCGTGATCAGTTTGAAGCGGGTCTCGCCCTCGCGGGAACGTCGGCGGCCATAGGCCACGTCGGCCCCGCTCCGCCAGGCACGGATCATGTCGGGGATGACCTCGGGTGGATCCTGCAGGTCGGCGTCGATCAGCACGACGGCCGCGCCCCGAGCCTGGGCCAGGCCTGCCGACATCGCCGCCTGCTGGCCGAAATTCCGGGAGAGCTCGACGACAACGGCCCGGCTGTCACGGGTGGCAATCGCCTCGAGCCGTGCGAGCGTCGTGTCGCGGCTGCCGTCATCAACGTAGACGATCTCAAATTCCATGCCCGTGCCCGCCGCCGCGGCCACGAGTCGGTCGTGGGTGGCCGCCACGACCGCCTCCTCGTTGTGGCAGGGGACGACGATCGACAAGAGGCCGCCGGGAGCCCGCTCGGCGGAGGACCGCGTCGGCCGGGCGACCGTCAGGATGTCTGGCCCTGTGTCTGGGCTTGAGTCTGGGCTTGAGTCTGGCCGTGTGTCTGGGGATCGCGCATTCATCGGATGGTGCTCTCCAGTGCGGCGGTCGGTCTGTCGATGCGGGCTGCGGAGTTCGTGTGTGTACCGACGAGCAGGAAGTCATGGGCGTGGAAGAGCGGGCGGCTGCGGCCGATCACGCCCACGCCTTCCGGGAGACCGGCCGACAACGAGGGAAAGTCATCAGCGCGGACAAGGACGACGGCGTCGGGGCCCGAGGACAAGAAGCGGACGCAATCGTCCCGCTGGTGCGCCTGCCAGGAGGTGACGTGTCCGTGGGCGTAATAGACGACGTTGGGGGTGACCTGAGTGAAGGTGCCCAGGCGGGCATGCCCACCGGCATGCCGGTGGGCCTCCTCCACAAGGCCTGGCAGGGCGTTGGCGCCGGCAATGCGTGCGGCGGCCGGTCCCACCGCGAGCCCCGTGAAGACCAGGCCCGTCACGGCCAGGGCTGCGATGGCCTGCAACGGCTCCCGACGCCAGTGCCACAAGAAAGCGGCGCCGATCATCGGAACAAGCCCGACGAGGGCGGCCGGTGCGGCACCAGTGAGGCCAAACCGTTCGGCCACCAGCACGGCTGCGGCGGTGATCACGCCGCCCAGAGCGAGCGAGACTACGCCGGCTGCCATCCAGGCCGGGTGGGCCCACTGACCGCGGCGGGCGGCGGCCACGCCGGCTGCCGCCACGAGCAGGGCAGCCGCGGGGTAGGCGGGCAGTACGTAGTTGGGCAGCTTCGTCGCGGAGGCCGAGAAGCCTCCAACCCAGACGGCGACCCAGAAGAGCACCAAGCCGAGCGCATGCCTTCGGCCCGGCGAATCGGACCGGTTCCAGACCCGCCACGACGTGACGCCGATCGCCAGTGGCAGGAAGCACGACCAGGGAAAAAAGCCGACGAGCATCGCCAGTGGATGCAGGAGCACGCTGCCGCCGTGCCGTTCCATCGGGGCCACGAATCGGCCGACGTTGTGGATGAAGAAGAAGCCGTTCAGCCAGGCGCCGTCGGTGCGGAGCGATACGGCCGTGTACCACGGTGCCGCCACGATCAGCATGACTGCGATGATCGTTCCCAGCCTGGACGTGCGAAGTGTGTCCCATGCGGCGGGCAGGGCTGCCGCGATGAATCGCCCGATCGAAGGCGTGGCGGCAGCCGTTGGGGCGAGCCGTCGTTGCAACGCCAGCCACCAGGTCCAGGGCAGCACGACGGCCAGCGGGCCGACAAACCCGATCGGACCCTTACAGACGACTGCCAGGCCGAGGAGCCCGCCGACGCCGGCTGCGCGGCGCCATGACAGCCGCGGCCTGTCGCCTGCCGCTGCCGATCCGGCATCGAGCACCGCTTCGGCAAAGAGCACCGTCGCCCAGGTCGTGAGACAGGTGAGGATCGCGTCAGGCGTGGCGGCGTGCGACTCGATGCCCACCAGGAGGCAGCCCACATATGCCAGCGCCGCGACCATGCCGGTGGTGGTGTTGAACCAGTGCGTGCCCGCCCGCAGAAGTGCCAAGCACGTCAGGAGCGTCGCGATCGCCGAGGGGAGCCGGGCCGCGATCTCCGAGGTGCCGAAGAGGGTGTAGGCGGCGGCCATGGCCCAGTGCATCAAGACCGGCTTGTCGACGGCCAGCTCGTCGTTGAACATCGGCACAACCCAGTCACCGGTGTCGACCATCGTGCGGGCGATGGCCGCAAAACGCGGCTCGTCTTCATCCCAGAACGGCGTGGCTGCGATCCCGACCGCGAGGCTGGCGATCGACGCGACCAGAACGATGATGAGCGGGCGGCGGTCCTGCATGAATGACTCCGGGAAAACGGTCTCGGGAAGCGGATCGGTATGTGGAAGAGGATCAATCGGCCTGCGCGAGCGGGGTGTCGTGCCCGGGCAGACGGCCGATGAGCAGAAAATCGTGATCAGAGAGCGTTGGCACGCGGGCGAGCACGTCGCAGCCGGCGGGGAGCACGGCAGCGACGAGCGTTTCCTGACGGCTGTCGATCACCACGCGGCCCTGCGGATACCGCCGGAGATGCGCGGCCACGTCCTCCGCCGTGTCGAGCTGCTTGATCGTAGCGCCGGTGTAGAAAACCAGACTCGGCGGCACATTCCAGAGGCAGGCCCACTGGCAGTCTCGCGTGGGCAGCCCGAGTTGTCGGACGAGCGCCCGCGGGCCCTGGGAGTGGCTGAAGGTTTCGGCGCCGGCCGAGGCCACGAGGGCGACGAGGAGGCAGGCGCCCACCGCCAGGGTGGCGATCGCCCGCTGTCGGTGCCCCGCCGACTGGGCCCGCCAGGCCAACGCCGCGGTCGCCAGCGGGACGAGGCCAAACATTCCCACCCACTCACCACCCGGGGCGAGCCGATGAGCAGCCATGGGCAGACCGACGGCGATTGCTGCGCCCGTGGCTGCGAGAATCGACCAGGCCAGCCGCATCACCAGATCGGGACCGCGGTCATGAACGCCGGCCGCAGCCAGGGATCTCGCCAGGAACGGCGGCCACTGAAAATCGATGCGGCCGCGGGCCCAGTCGGCCAGGAAGAGTCCGGTGGCAATGGCAAGGGCCGGGTAGGCCGGCCAGATGTAGCCCGGTAGCTTTGTGCCCGCGCAGGAGAATCCGCCGATCCAGACAGCCAGCCACGAGGCGAGGAGCAGGAGTGGGCGTCGACGTTCGTCGTCGGCCGCTGAACGAGCCGGCGAACGAGCCCCAAACCAGAGGATGCGTGTCGCGTGCACGAGCATCGCGGCGAGCACGATCGACCAGGGAAAGAGTCCGACGGCCACGACGGCCGGATAATAGAACAACGACCCGGAGTGGCCTTCCATGACCGTGGCAAACCGGCCGACGTTGTGGACGAAGAGAAAGCCGCGAAGCCATTCACCGTCCGTACGCAAGCTGACCCAGGCATACCATGGTGCCGCCACGAGCAGGGCCGTGAGCAGGATCGTGAATGGGCGGATACCAGCCACAGCGTCCAGCCACCTGGTCCCCGGCCGCGACCGCGACTCCCACACCGCGAACAACACAAAGGCCGCCCCGGGCAGGACGACTCCGATCGGCCCCTTGGCGAGCATGGCGGCCCCGCAGGCCGCCCCGATCCCGATGGCCGACCAGCCGGACAAGCCAGACAAGCCAGACAAGCCAGACAAGCCGGACCAGCCAGTGCCCCGTACAAAGAGAAAGAGAGCGAGCGTCGTGAAAAAGAGCAGTGGTGCGTCGGGGGTGGCGGCGCGGCCGCCGACGGCCGTCCATACGCAGGTGGCCATCGCGAGTCCGCCGAAGAGACCGCAGTCAGGCCCCAGCAGCCTGCAGCCGATCAGCCAGGTGAGGAGGCAGGTGCCGATGGTCAACGTGGCAGCGCTGATCCGGGCTCCGATTTCGTTGCGGCCGCAGACGGTGAATCCCGCGAGCTGAAACCAGTTCACCAGCGGCGGCTTCTCCACCCGGAGCCGGCCGTTGAACGTCGGAACGACCCAGTCGTTTGCATCCAGCATGGCCAGCGAACAGGCGGCGTTCTTGGGCTCGTCGTCATCCCACAACGCCGGTCCACCCAGCCGGACAAGCAGGACGAGTGCCGCGGCTGCGGCAACGAACCAACCGTGAAAACGGGACGCTGGCACAGGTGGATGGCCTCGATTGGGAGAACGGTCAAAACGGGGCGGGAGAGTAGGGGGGGCAGATGCGCGGGTCAAGCCATCCGAAGGCTGGTTTTTCCGCAGCTCAAGCCCGGTTGACCGCCACCGCCGGACGGGTATGTTCAAGCGTTCCCACCGGTGAAACCCCCGGCGGAAAGTCGGGAGAAACCCCTTGGCAGACGACGCAGACAACGCAGACAACGCAGACCGCACTGATGGGCCCAAGAATGCCCCGCTTCGGGGTGAGTCCGGCAATGCTCCGGAAGGGGCGGCGCCGGAGGGGGCCGGCACGGGCCATGCGGGTGATCGGCGGGATGACTCCGGCGTGCTCCGAGACAATGCTGGCGGCAGGCTGATCGAGCAGCCGATCGAGCAGGAACTCAAGGACAGCTACCTGACCTACGCGATGAGCGTGATCGTTTCGCGGGCCCTGCCCGATGTCCGTGACGGCCTGAAGCCCTCCCAGCGGCGGATTCTGGTCGCCATGAACGACCTGAATCTCTCGCCGGGCGCGTCCCGCGTGAAGTGTGCCAAAATCTCAGGCGACACCAGCGGCAACTATCATCCGCACGGCGAGAGCGTGATCTATCCGACGCTCGTCCGCATGGCCCAGGAATGGAACATGCGGCATGTGCTCGTCGACAAGCAGGGCAACTTTGGCTCGATTGCCGGCCTGCCCGCCGCCGCCATGCGGTATACGGAGGCCAGGCTCTCGCCGATCGCGGCGATGATGCTCGACGACCTCGAACTCGACACGGTCGACTTCGTCCCGACTTACGACGAACGCAACACCGAGCCGGTGGTGCTGCCGAGCCGCTTCCCGAACCTCGTGGTCAACGGGGCCGGCGGCATCGCCGTGGGCATGGCGACGAGCATCCCGCCGCATAATCTCGGCGAGGTCTGCAGGGCGCTCGTCAAGCTCATCGACGAGCCGGGCACGTCGATGGCCGAACTGCTCCAGATCGTCCCCGGCCCCGACTTCCCGACCGGCGGCATCGTGATGGGCCGTGAGTCGCTGGCCCGCGGCTACCTCACCGGCCGCAGCACGATCACGCTGCGGGCCCGCGCCCATGTCGAGGAATTCGGCAAGAACCGCAGCCGCATCGTGGTCACGGAGATCCCCTACCAGCAGACCCGCGACGCGATCGAGGAGAAGATCGCGGAACTCGTCAACGAAGACCGCATCAAGGGCATCTCCGCAATCCGCAACGAGAGCGACCTGCACGAGCCGGTCCGGCTGATCCTCGAACTCAAGCGGGACGCCGATCCCGATGTCGTGCTCAATCAGCTCTACCAGTTCTCGTCGCTGCAGACCTCCTTTTCGCTCATTTTTCTCGCGCTGGTCGACGGAAAGCCACGGATTCTGTCCTTCAAGAACATGCTGGAGGAATTCCTGCGGCACCGCACCGCCGTGCTCCGCCGCCGCACCCAGCACCTGCTCGCCAGGGCCCGCAGCCGCAAGCACACGGTCGAAGGCCTTCTGGTTGCGCTGGCCAATATCGACGAGGTCATCCGCATCATCCGCAGTTCGAAGTCGCAGGCCGAAGCCAAGGAGCGACTGGTGCAGATCCAGACGCCGGCGGCGCTGCTGGAGCGGGCGCTCGGCCCCGAGGGCTTCGCCGTCATGCAGGAGGAGCGGGGCCCGGCGGAGACCTACGGACTCTCGCCGGTGCAGGCCGACGCGATCCTGCGGCTCACGCTCGGTCAGTTGGTGAATCTCGAACAGGAGAAACTCGGCGGGGAGCACCGTGAACTGCTCGCCAAGATCGGTGAGTTTCGGCGGATCCTTTCGAGCGAGGCCAACATCAAGGCCTTGATCCGCGCCGATCTGGTGGAACTGGAGCACAAGCACGGCGACGACCGTCGGACCGAGATCAGCGGCGAGGCGGGCGACATCCGCGACATGGCCGAGCTGATCACCGAGGCCACGATGGTGGTGACGATCAGCCGGGCTGGTTATGTGAAGCGGACGCCGGCCGATGTCTATCGCGCACAGCGGCGCGGCGGCAAGGGGTTGGCCGGGGCGCGATCCGACGAAGAGGATCCGATCGAGCATCTCTTCGTGGCCAGCACGCACGACTGGCTGCTCGTGTTCACCACGCTCGGCAAGGTCTTCTCGATGCGGGTCTTTGAACTGCCCGAATTGGCCCGCGACGCGAAGGGACGGGCGCTGGTCAATCTGCTGGAGTTTGAAGCCGGCGAAAAGGTGGCCGACTGCCGGGCCGTATCGGGCTTCGAAGACTCGAATCAGTACCTCATGCTTGCGACCCGCAGTGGCGTCGTGAAGAAGACGCCGCTCGAGGAATACCGCCGGCGTCGCACCAAGGGGCTCATCGCCGTCAAGCTCCGCGAGGGGGACGAACTGGTGGACGCGGTGATCACAAAGCCTGGCGACGAACTCGTGCTTGCCACTGCCAAGGGCATGGCGATCCGCTTTCCTGAATCTGATGCCCGTCCCATGGGCCGCGACACCAGCGGCGTCCGCGGCATCAAACTGACCGCCGGGGACAGGCTCGTGGGCATGGTTGTCGCCGAACCCGACGCCACGCTGCTCACCGTCTGCGAACAGGGCTACGGCAAGCGAACGCCGTTCGGCGCCGGCACGCCGATCGCTGGCGCGGTCGCCGGCGACGAGGCCGCGGCCACTGGTGAAGAGATCGAGTCGCCCGACGCCGAGCCCGTCGAAACTGCGACGGATGAGCCGGATGCCGAAGGCGAAGGGGAGTCGAGCGGCATGCGGTATCGCACGCAGCACCGGGGCGGCAAGGGCATTCGCGACATCAAGACGACGGCCCGCAACGGGCAGGTGGTGTCGGTGGTCTCCGTGCGGGATGGCGACCAGGTGCTGATGATGACTGCACGGGGCAAGATTCAGCGGGTTAACGTCCGTGAGATCAAGTCGATCGGACGAAACACGCAAGGGGTGCGGATCATGCGGCTCGACGACGGCGACTCGCTGGCCGCCGTGGTGCCGGTGCCACCGGACGAGGCCGAAGAGACAGTGGAGCCCATCGCGGGCGAACCGCCCGTGGCATAGCCCCGGCCGAGGCGGCAAGAGTGACCGCGGTTTTTCGGGAATGAATGTTTTTAGGACGTTTGTTTCCAGTGATCATTTGGCGGAGAGTAGGCTCGCATGCGAATCGCAGTCGTCGGCACCGGATACGTTGGGCTCGTCACGGGCACCTGTTTTGCGGACAGCGGAAACAGGGTGACGTGTCTCGACGTCAATGCCGAAAAAATCGCCGGTCTCAATCGTGGTGAGATCCCGATCTACGAGCCCGGCCTCGAGGAATTGGTGGTCCGCAACGCAAAGGCGGGGCGGCTGCGGTTCTCGACCGACACCGCGGTGGCGATCCGCGACGCGCAGATCGTTTTCCTGGCGGTGGGCACGCCGCCAGCGGAGGATGGTTCCGCCGATCTCACGAGCCTCTGGAAGGTGGTCGATGCCATCGCTGCAGACCTTCCACCCCAGGCCGTCGTGGTGACGAAGAGCACGGTGCCCGTGGGCACCTGTGCCGGGATCGAGTCGCGGCTGAAGGAGCGAACCGGCAGGGACTGCCGGGTGGCGAGCAACCCTGAGTTTCTGAAAGAAGGCGCCGCCATCGACGACTTTCAGAAGCCCGACCGCGTGGTTGTGGGGGTCCGATCATCGGAGGTCGCGGACATCCTGCGGAATCTCTATCTGCCATTCCTGCGGACCGAGCATCCCTTCCTCGTGATGTCGCCGGAGAGTTCTGAGATGACGAAATACGTTGCCAACTCCCTGCTGGCCACGAAAATCAGCTTCATCAACGAGGTGGCGAATCTCTGCGAGCGGATGGATGCCGACATCGACGACGTCCGCCGCGGAATCGGGCACGATAGCCGGATTGGATTCGCCTTTCTCTTTCCCGGAGTGGGCTACGGCGGCAGCTGTTTTCCCAAGGACGTGCAGGCGCTCGCCGCGATGGCCCGCTCCAAGGGAGTGGTGCCGAGAATTCTCTCAGCCGTCCACGAGACGAATCTCGCGCAGAAGCAGGTGCTTGGCGATAGGATTGCCGCCCACTTCGGCGGCCGGCTCGAAGGCCGCCGAATCGCCGTCTGGGGGCTGGCCTTCAAGCCACGAACGGACGACGTTCGCGACGCCCCCGCGATCGACCTGCTCGAGCGGTTGCTGGCTGTCGGTGCCCAGATCACCGTTTACGACCCGGAAGCGATGGAAAACGTGCGGGCCATCCATGGCGACAGGCTGACATATGCCGACGGCCCCATGGAGGCACTCGACGGCGTTGATTGTCTCGCCATCGTCACGGAATGGGGCGATTTCCGGCGGCCGGACTTCGACGAGATGATCCGCCGGATGCGGTCGCCGACGGTGTTCGACGGACGCAATCTCTACCTCCCGGCGGAGATGCGGGCCCGTGGATTCGAATACCACTCCATCGGCAGGGCCGCGACCGCGTGAGCCGGTTTCGGCACGTCGGACGTGTGCCCGCACGGGAGCGTTGAACGGTTTCTGTCATTGTCGTGACAGGCGGCCGGATCTGCCGCTTGCTACCCGCGGCGTTTGACCGCCGAATTGCCGGGGATTAGAGTCCGTGGCTTCCTGGGGAGCCGTTCTGACTCACAACCCCGCCCCGCATTGCTTGTTGCGTTTGCGTCGTCCCTCGCCACCTTCCCGCGGAGCTTCGTCGAATCGTGAAACCTTCATCTGCCTCGCTCGCCGTCGCCGCGGCCGTCATCGTCGGATCGCTTTCCTCCCTGGCGGAGGCCGCCACCACTGCCACTGCCGCCAGCGGGATGGCAGAAACGGCATGGTTCTTCGGTCCGTTTGGATTCTGGTGGCTCGTCGGAGTGGCCGGGGCTTCGCTGGCGCTCTATCAGGCCTGGCAATTTTTCCAGTGGATGGAAGCGCAGTCAGCTGGCACGCCGAAGATGATCGAGATCGCCGGCTACGTGCGAACCGGTGCCGACGCCTACCTCCGGCAGCAGTACAAGGTCGTGGGCTGGGTGTTCCTCGCCATTGCAGCGCTGCTCGCCTGGATGGCGTTCGGACTGGGCGTGCAGAGCGGCTGGGTGCCGTTCGCCTTTCTCAGCGGCGGCCTGTTCTCCGGTCTTGCCGGTTGGTTCGGCATGAAGACGGCCACGCTTGCGAGCAGCCGAACGGCCGCCGGCGCCGAGCGGTCGCTCAACGAAGGCCTGCAGGTCGCCTTCCGATCGGGGGCGGTGATGGGGCTCACCGTCGTCGGGCTCGGGCTCCTCGACATCATGCTCTGGTTCTTCGTGTTGTATTGGCTCGTTCCCGGCCTCGGCTTCAAGCCGATGTCGCTCGAGGAGATCACGGTCACCATGCTCTGCTTCGGCATGGGCGCCAGCACGCAGGCCCTCTTTGCCCGCGTGGGCGGCGGCATCTTCACGAAAGCGGCCGACGTGGGGGCCGACCTCGTCGGTAAGGTCGAGGCTGGCATTCCGGAGGACGATGCCAGAAATCCTGCCACGATCGCGGATAATGTCGGGGACAACGTCGGCGACGTGGCCGGCATGGGCGCCGACCTCTACGAGAGCTACTGCGGCAGCATCCTCGCCACAGCCGCCCTCGGCGTGGCCGCCTTCCAGGGCGACTACCGGATGCAATTGGCCGCCCTGTTTCTGCCGATGGCCATCGCCTCGGTGGGCACGCTGCTCTCCATCTGGGGTATTTTCCAGGTCCGCACGCAAGAAGACTCCTCGCAGAAGTCGTTGCTCGCGGCGCTTGCCAATGGGATCAATTTCTCGACCCTCGCGATCGTCGGAGCAACGTTCGTCCTCTCCTACCTGCTCCTTGACGGCTTCCATTTCACCCACGTCTTCCTGTCGATGGGCGTGGCCATCAGCGTGATCGTGGGGCTTGTGGCGGGCTGGCTGATCGGCAAGTGGACCGAATACTCGACCAGCAACGAATACAAGCCGACCCAGGAATTGGCCGATCAGGCCCTCACCGGGCCAGCCACGATCATCATCGGCGGCATTTCCGAGGGCATGCTTAGCACATGGGCTCCGGTCTTGATCACCAGTGCCGCCACGCTGCTGGCGTTTGGGTTTGCCAACGGCTTCGACTTCAAGAGCCCCAATGCTTTTGCCCTCGGTCTCTACGGTGTCGGCATCGCAGCCGTGGGTATGCTCTCCACGCTCGGCATCACGCTGGCGACGGATGCCTACGGGCCGATTGCCGACAACGCCGGCGGCAACGCCCAGATGGCAGGCCTGCCGGAGATCGTCCGTGAACGGACCGATGCGCTCGACGCCCTCGGCAACACGACCGCCGCCACTGGCAAGGGCTTCGCGATCGGTTCGGCCGCACTGACCGCCCTGGCACTCCTGGCAGCCTACATCGAGGAGGTGCGGATCGGTTTTGATCGCTGGGGGCATGCGGTGGTGTCGTACGACAAAAAAGACAACGTCCAGAGCATCGAGGTCGACGGTAAGGACCGGGATCTCAAGGCGGGGGAGTGGATCAAACTGGCCGGTGGGCTGGCGGTGAAGATCGGCGACACGCCCGAGGCAAACACGACCTGGATGGTGCTCGACCGATCGGCCATCGCGGATTTCGACACGCTGCCCTCGCGGCGGGTCATCGAGGGTCTGCCGGCTCCCGAAGCCATGGAGGCCCTTGAGAAGTCGAACCGCATCGTCGCGGTGAGAAAAGCATACATGGCGGACTACATGCGGTTTTACGACGTCACGCTCATGAATCCGAAGGTGCTGGTGGGGCTGTTTCTCGGCGCCATGAGCACGTTTGTGTTTTGTGCGTTGACGATGAAGGCCGTCGGCCGGGCAGCCAAGGGAATGGTCGAAGAGGTCCGGCGGCAGTTCCGCGAGAAGCCGGGCATCATGCTGGGCACCGAGATGCCCGACTACGCCGCGCCGGTGGCGATCAGCACGAAGGCGGCACAGCGGGAGATGATCCTGCCGTCGTTGTTGGCGCTGGCCATGCCCGTCGTCACGGGGCTGCTGCTCGGCGTGGGGGGTGTGATGGGGCTCCTTGTCGGAGGCCTGACGACGGGTTTTTGCGTCGCCGTCTTCATGGCCAACGCCGGTGGTGCCTGGGATAATGCCAAGAAGCACATCGAGTCGGGCGTGCACGGTGGCAAGGGCAGCGACGCCCACAAGGCCGCCGTGGTCGGCGACACGGTCGGCGATCCCTTCAAGGACACCAGCGGCCCGAGCCTGAACATTCTCGTCAAACTGATGAGCATGGTGAGCGTGGTGGTGGCCGGCCTCGTGGTGCGGTACAGCCTCGAGGCCCTCGGGATCTTCTGAGCAGACGCGGACCCCCGACACAATCGCTCACGCTCCGGGCTTTTATGGGCATCGGACTCACCCGTGAGGGGCTGCCCATGCCCCGAGAACCGGCGTTGCTGACCAGCGCAGGCAGGATGCCGGAGCGCAGTCAGCATCGAGTGAGCGCAGGCAGGATACGAAAGCGAACGTCCGGCGACGGGGCATGGGCAGCCCCGAACCGTCGCGACTGTTTCTGCTCCGGTTTCCGCTCAGGTGCTCTTTGGTTCGAGCCGACCGGTCGCGTTAGGCTATGGCAATGCGATCTGGATTTGCGTTTCAACTTGACGCGGTGAGCCCTGGCGGGGCGAGGGCAGGGGTGCTCACGACGCCGCATGGCAGTGTGCCGACGCCGCTGTTCATGCCCGTGGCGACGTTGGCCAGCGTGAAGGGCGTCGATATCGGGCGGGTCGCCGAAACTGGCGCCGGGATGGTGCTCGCCAACGCCTACCATCTCCACCTGCGTCCCGGCGAGGCCGTGGTGGCGCAGGCCGGCGGCGTGGCTGCCTTCATGGGCTGGAGCGGGCCGACGCTCACCGATAGTGGCGGCTTTCAGGTGTTTTCGCTGGCGCAGCAGGTGCGGGTGACCGAGGCGGCGGCGAGTTTTCGTTCGCATCTCGACGGCAGGGCGGTGGAGCTCTCGCCCGAGGCCTCGATGCGGATTCAGGAGAGCATCGGCGCCGACGTGGCGATGCAACTCGATCATGTGGTGGCGTTACCGGCCACCCGCGATGCCGTGGCCGATGCCATGCACCGTTCGCTGCGGTGGGCGGAGCGATGCCTGGCCGCCCACCACCGCGAGGATCAGGCGGTCTTCGGCATCGTGCAGGGGGGGCTCGAGCCCGATCTGCGTGAGGAGAGTGCCGTCAGGCTTCGCGGTCTCGGCTTCGATGGGCATGCCGTGGGCGGGCTGTCGGTCGGGGAGGGGCCGGATGCGATGGTGGCCGCGCTGCGGGCGACCACGCCGCACCTGCCTGCCGACCGGCCGCGGTATCTGATGGGGGTCGGACAGCCCCGGGACATCATCGCCGCGGTGGCCGCCGGCATCGACATGTTCGACTGCGTGCTGCCCACGCGGTGCGGCCGCAATTCGCTGGTTTACACCTTCGACGGCCAGGTCCGCCTGCGGAATGCGAGGCATGCCACCGATCCCCGGCCTCTCGAGTCGGGCTGCCCGTGCCTCGCCTGCCGGCACAGCCGGAGCTATCTCAGACACCTATTTCTGGCGGGAGAAATGCTGGGGCCGATCCTCGCCTCGATCCACAACCTGACGTTCTACCAGCGGCTCGTGGCCCGTCTCCGCGACGGCGTGATCTCGGGCCGCTTCGATGAGGTCTGCCGCGAGCTCCTGAGAACGCTCGAGCCGGCCCCGGATTCGGCCGGTTAGCCTTGGCCGGTTTCGTCGTCCAGCCCGCGTACCCCTTCGCCATGGCCAGCGAATGACGTGTCGGGCTTGTCCGTCCAACGCGCATCGCACTACATTTGCGGGTCTGCCGAATGTCCCGACCACCGGGCTGCGGCCCGACTCCGGAGTTTCCATGCAGCCCGAACCGCCAGTCCTGTTCGCCGCCAGCCTGTTTGCGGCCGCTGCTGCGCCCGGCCCGCCCGCCGGCCCAATGGAGCTGCTGATCACCTATCTCCCGATGGTGCTGATCGTGATGGTGGCCTGGCTGCTGCTCTACCGGCCGGAACGCGAACGCATGCGGCAGCATCAGGAGCTGCTCACCGGCCTCAAGAAAAACGACCGTGTTATCACGACCTCTGGCATCTATGGCACCGTGGCGAATGTCGATCGTGATGCAGATCGCGTCTCGCTGCGGGTCGACGAGGCCGGCAACGTGAAGATCGTCGTCACGGTGTCGAGCATCGCCAAGGTGCTCGGCGACAAGGGCGACGCCGCCGGCGATTCGGGGAGCAATTCCTGAGGCGACTCTCCCCCCGCGGCCCCCCACGGCGACCATCCACACCATCCTTTTTCGACCCTGAAATGAGACCGGCATGAACAGCTTTCCCATCTCGATCCAATTGTTTGCCCAAGCCGCCGACGTGGCGACTGCGACGGCAGCCTCTGCCGTGCCCGCCGCTGTCCAACAGGCCGCGCAGTGGTGGCGTGAGCCGTGGGCCGTCTGGGGCATCACGCTGCTCACGGTCGGCGTGCCGACGCTGCTCTCCTGGCTCCTCGCCAAGCGGCTCCGGGCTGCCGACATGTGGGGCCGCCTCGCAACGGTGCTGGTGGCGCTCACGGCAGGAGCGGTGATCACATGGCTCGGCTGGCCGCCACGACTGGGCATCGACCTCAAAGGGGGCGTGATCCTCGTCTATGAGGTCGACGCCTCCCGGCAGGCGGCCGGGCAGGTCGACGACTGCGTGGGCCGAATCGAACAGCTTCTTTCCAGCCAGGATGGCCGGAAGGGAACAGTGTCGCGGATGGCCGACAACCGCATCGCCGTGCGTCTGGAAACGGCAGATGCCGCAGCCCGTGAATCGCTCCTCAAGAGTGTCGATCAACTTGACTTCGGTGATGCCCGCGTGCGGCTCGCAGGCCAGCGGGCTCGCGGCGAGACGCTCGATCTCGAATATGACGTGGCGGGCCGGTCGGCGCCCGTCGACATGGACAAGCTCGTGGCGGCCGTGAGCCGGCGTGTGAATCCGGGCGGACAGAAGGAAGTGACCGTCCGTCGATACGGGCTCGACCAGTTGGAAGTCATCGTGCCCGAGGTCGATCAGTCGGAAGTGGATCTGATCAAGCGGGTTGTGTCGAGCGCGGGCGTGCTCGAATTCCGGATCACCGCGAACCCCGAGGACCCGCGACACAAGCAGGTGGTCGAACTGGCCACCCGCTCCCCGGGCACGACCGTGACCGAGGGGGGCCGCCAGGTCGGCCGTTGGGTGCAACTCGATACAGCCAAGATCAATCCCGCCGAGGACGGGGGGCTCGTGACCCGCAGTATGCCCGATGGCCGCGTGGAGGTGCTCGTCGTGCTCGACCGGTTCGACGTCACGGGAGGCTACCTGACCCGCGCATCGTCGAGCTACGACAACAACCTGCAGCCGTGCGTCAATTTCTCGTTCAATTCCTCCGGGGCGGCCCTCTTCGGAACCCTCACCGGCCAGAATCTCCCCGATCCCTCCAACCGGTTGACGAGCCGGCTCGGCATCCTGCTCGATGACACGCTGCTTTCGGCACCGACGATCCGCAGCACGATCTCCGGCGACGGCCAGATCACGGGCAGCTTTAAACAGGCCGACGTCGACTTCCTCGTGGGAGTTCTCAATGCTGGCAGCCTGCCGGCGGCGCTCGTGAGCGAGCCGATCAGCGAGCAGAAGATCAGCCCGCAACTGGGAGCCGACACGATCCGTTCCGGAGCCCGTGCCATGCTGCTGGCGACCATCGTTGTGCTCACCTTCATGCTGGCCTACTACCGCTTCTCAGGCTTTATCGCCGACTTGGCGGTGCTGCTCAATATCCTGTTGGTCGTCGCGCTGATGATTTCACTGAAGGCGGCTTTCACCCTTGCCGGCCTGGCCGGTCTGGTGCTCTCGGTGGGCATGGCGGTCGACGCCAACGTGCTCATTTATGAACGAATGCGTGAGGAAACGGAGCGGGGTGCGGCAGTCAGGATGGCGATCCGCAACGGTTTCCAGCGGGCCTTTTCCACGATCGTCGACTCGAATCTGACAACCCTGATCACGGCCCTGGTGCTGTTTGCCATGGGCACCGATCAGTTGAAGGGTTTCGCCGTCACGCTCATCCTCGGGCTCACGCTCAACCTGTTCACCGCCGTCTACTGTTCCCGGGTGGCCTTCGATCTCTCCGAGCGGAATGGCCTGCTCAGGAAGCTGAATATGGCCAAGTTCCTCGGCCACACCAACTTCGAGTTCGTCCGTTGGGTGCGGCCCGCGATCATCGGTTCGTCGGCCTTCATTCTGCTGGGACTTGCCGCGGCGGCGCAGCGGGGACAGGGGCTCTATGACATCGACTTCACCGGCGGCACGAGCGTGCAGGTGGCGTTCAAGCCCGAACAGACGCTCGACATCGCCGAAGTACGCAAGGCCGTGGCCGTGCTTCCGGACGTCGCCGTGAGTGCTATCAGCTCCGCCGAGGTCGCAGCCGGTACCCGCTACAAGATCGACACCTCGCTCCGCGACGACGATCAGATGGAGCAGAGGCTCCAAGAGGTCTTTCCAGGCAGGCTCGCCACCTATTCCATGGAATTCGGTGAGATCAGCTCGTCTGCCGATCCCACGAAGCCTGCGGCAGACGCCGCAGCCCTGCCGACCACCGTGGCACTCGATTTTCCCGAGAAGATCAACCTGCCCACCCTGCGGGCCACGATCCAGGACGCCATGCAGGCTGAGGGGGTCGGCGAGGCTCCGTTTGAACTCGAGCCGGATGCCTCGCAGACGAAGGGCATCGCGAGCCGTACCAAGCCCTACCGTAACTGGGCGCTGGCCACGTCGCTCGACGTTGCCGCCGCCCGAAAAGTGGTCGAGCGGGTTGCCAAGAAACTCGCCGACACGCCGGTCTATCTCTCAGCCAACTCGATCGGTGGCAAGGTGGCCGGAAATACAAAGGTCACCGCCGTGTACGCACTCCTGGCAAGTCTGCTGATGATCGTGCTCTACGTCTGGGTGCGGTTTCAAAATGTCGCATTCGGTCTGGCCGCCGTGGTGGCGCTCATTCACGACGTGCTCGTGGCGGTGGGCTGCCTCGCCTTGAGCACCTATGTCAGCCGGTTCATGGGCTGGGCCCTCATCGACGATTTCAAGATCAGCCTCGACGTTGTGGCTGCCCTGTTGACGATCGTGGGTTTCTCGATCAACGACACGATCGTGATCTTCGACCGCCTCCGTGAATTGCGGGGGAAGAGCCCGTTTGTCACGGCGGAGATGGTGGATAAGGCAGTCAATCAGACCCTGAGCCGCACGATTCTGACCTCTGGCACGGCCCTGTTGGCGACATTGATTCTCTACCTGTTCGGCGGGCAGGGAATTCATGCCTTCGCCTTCACCATGCTGATTGGCATCATCACCGGCAGTTACAGCACGATCTACATCGCCGCCCCGCTGGTGCTCTGGCTGCAGCGGATGGGCGGTGGCGTGGCCGCGGGCCGTCCAGCACCACGGTCGGCGACCCAGCTTTCGGCCTGAGTCACGGCCTGCGTCACGGCAGGTGGCAAACTCTGCCGGGGATACCGTTCCTGACGCCGCGATGGCCGGCGTCAACGTACTGGCGTCGATGCCGCAACAGCCTGCGTGGCGACCGCAGGGCATACTTTACTGGTCCTGCCCTGTGGTGCGGACCGCTTGTCCGGTCTCGTTTGTCCGGCGTCCATGCCGGGCTGTCCGGCCGCGTGCCAGGAGGTAGGGTATGGCGCATTTCATGCACACGGTGCGGTGGCTCGTCGGCCTGTCCTTGCTGGCTGGAGGCGGGCTTCTCGCGCAGCCGTTTGCCGCAGCGGTGCTGGCTGCCCGCCAGGAGGCCGGCGCTTCCGCCGCCGCAGCGGAGTCTGGTATGCAGGCCGGCCTGCCCGCCGCGATGATTGGCCCAGGAGCCCATGCGATCCCCGACGCACGGTCGCCCGAGCCGCCGGCATGGGCAGGGGAGAAGAGGGCGGCCACAGCCGGGCCTTCGGCGAGGAACGCCGCGGCCTTGGAGTTCGTGGCCCCGGCACCCCCCCCCGCACCGCTCCCGCCATCAGGACTGGACTTCTCGCCGCCCTCGCCGGCGCTCGATGGCACCTATCGCTCGACCGTGGAAATCCCGCCGCCCCCGCTGCTCGACGTGCAGTCGCCGCCACCGCTGGCGGCCGGGTGGGCGGTGCACGATGTTCCCAGGTCTGCCGCGGCACCCATTCCACCGATTCAGTCAACGGCTGTGCCGGCATCCTATGTCGTGCGGGACGGGGACGATCTCACCGGGATCGCCCTCCATGTGTATGGGCATGCGGGCGCCTCGACCGCCATCTGGGAGGCGAACAGGGATCGTCTGTCTGATCCGCACCTGCTCCCCATCGGACTGGCGTTGAGGCTGCCACCGTCGTGGACGCTTCCTGCCGCCCAGGCGTGGGCGGGCAGCGGTGCAGGGCAGGCGATCGAACCCACCCCTGCCGCGGTCACGCAGGGCGAACGGGCCGGGAGAGCGGCGAACCCTCCGCCAGGCTCGGCCCCGTCCCCAAGCGGAGCGGGATTGTTCTGGCTTCGTGGTGGTGCAGCTTCGAATACCACCCCGACTCCCATTACTGGAGCTGGAGCGGCGTTTGCGGCAGAGGCGAATCCGTTGGCAATGGCAAACCGTCCGGCAACCGTGCGGGTCGGGATGGGGGATTCGCTCGGTTCGATCGCCCGCAGGTTTTATGGCGACACCGCGATGGCGTCGCGGATCTGGCAGGCGAATCGAGATCGGCTCCGCAGCCCGGACCTGCTGGTGCCGGGCATCGAATTACGATTGCCGTGACGGCCTCACGAATCGTCGCCGGTCGGTGGCCCGTCCTTTAGTCGGGCTTACGATTCAACGCCAATGTGAAGAATGTCTTGATCTGGTCAGCAACATGCAGGGCCGGATCATTGGCGAGTTTGTCGCCCGTCAGGCTTGTGTCAATTTGTATGAAGATGACCGTGGCATCTGTGGGCTCCTTGAGGTCTCGGGCCTGTTCAGAGGGTTGGCCAGGACGTAGTTGAAACCAAGTCGCCGGGCGAAACCGCTTGAGCTGATCAAAGAGACGGATGGCATCTCGATCGGCCTTGCCGGCGAATACCATGATCGGAATTTCCCGCTGCAGGGCTCCGTTCGCAAACGGCACGGACATTGAAATGCCTTTCGTTGCCCAGACCGGGCTGACGAGGGCGAGAGCCCGGACCTGTCTGCCCTGCGGACCGGTCGTGGTCGGTGGCCAGTTCGAGTCGGCTGCCGTCCACATGGAGGCCAGCGTCGCGCCGAGACCGCAGCCGACCACGCAGAGCCGTTCAATATCGAGCGATCCGGCGTCGGACTGCTGCTTGATCCAGTTCCGGACGGCCTCAATCTCTCCCCGCATGCCGGACTGGTCCCGGCGGCCATCGACTCGAAATCGACCTTTTTCAGGAGGCGGGGCTGTCCTTTGTCGTCCTTGTCACTGCTGCCCGGCGTAGCGGACCGGACAATACTGCCACCGTGGCCTCGCAGATCGGGGGCCACCACGGCGCATCCGGCCTGTTGGAGTGACCGTGCAAAGTGATCCACGGTCTTGTGAGAGCCCTCCAGATCGTGGATCAGGATCACCGTTGCCACGGCCTTGGCCTCCTTGGGCGCAGGATAATGCCAGGCAGCGATCCGGATGCCATCCGAGGTTTCAAGCCGTAACTCCTCGACCGCTTCTTCGGTTGCAGCCGCAGCGGCGACCGAAACCCCAGCATCCCCCGCGGCCATCAATAGGGATATGAGCCCCAGCCCGAGCATGTGCACGGGCATGAGGACAGACCTCTGCCTCAGCGGGGAAACCAAGGTAGGCGGGGAAGCAAAGCGCAGCCGCCTGAAAAACCGGGGGGGCAACCATGTGGACAGGACCATCGGAATGCTTCCAAGTCGCGGGTAAAGAACGCGGGGTAAAGAGTGCTGGGGGCACCAAAACCACACCAGCCTGTTGTGGCAAAACCGCCGGGAAAAAGCTACCGATCGGCATTGGGGAGGGGGCGGGCCGGGCAGGGGAATACTTTGGGCCTTTTCAGGCGAAAAGAGAATGATCGCGCGTGGTTGGCACGCCGTCCCGTGTTTTCGGTATTCTAGTGGAAGTGGGAGCTGCCATCCGCTGGCACGCAGGCCGGCGTTCGGGGCTGGCAGACCGCAAAAATTGCAGGGAAAAGCTGGCAGTCAAAAACTGGCAGGCAGGAACTGGCAGATATGGAACTTTTGGAACGGCTGTCTGCCCGCTTCAAGCGTGGGTGGCAGGAATACACGGGCGAGGAAGATACGCCGCTCGACGGTGACACTCCAGCCTGGTTCGTGAGCCTGCTGATCCACGTGGTCGTACTCCTGTCGCTGGCGCTCGTTGCCCTCAAGGAGCCCACGAAATCGCCGTCTGCGATCACCATCGTTCAGCCGCAGGAGGCCGTTGAAGAGGTGCTTGATCTGCCGCAGGAAATGGTGGTTGCTGACGAATCGGAGGAAACGTCCGGCGCGGCGAGCGAGGAAGGGATGGAGGTCGCGCAGGCGTTGGCCCCCACGCTCGCCGAACAGTCGGTGATTCCGGTCGAGGCCGAATTGGATCTTTCCAGTGACATCACCGTCGACCCACTCGACGTGGTGCCCGTGGCCGCCACCATCGACGACACGCTGTTCGTCAAGGGGGCGGTCAGTGCGGGGGCAACCGGCGCAACAGGGGCCGTCGATCGGCTCACGGGTGAGATTGCCGCGTCGCTGGATCGCGATGCCACGGTCATCTGCTGGGTGTTCGACCAGTCTGTGAGCCTCGCCGGCCAGCGGAAGGAGATCGCCGCCCGGCTTGAGCGGGTGTTCGAGGAGCTCGGTGTCAACCGCGCGGCCGTACACCGGCCCGACCTGAAGAACATTGTTGTCGCCTTCGGTAAAACGGTGACGCTCGTCAAGAAAGCAACGGACGACGCCGCCTCGGTCATCAAGGCGATCGAATCCATTCCGGTCGACGACTCCGGTGTCGAGATGACCTTCACGGCGATCCGGAGCGCTGCCAGCGAGGCGAGTATCTTTCGCAGGGCTCCGCGGAGGAACGTGATGATCGTCGTCTTCACCGACGAGGTGGGGAACGACCAGAACGAGGCCGACAAGACAGCCAGCTACTGTCGCATGCTTGGCATGCCGGTCTACGTTGTCGGTGTGCCAGCGCCGTTTGGCATGAAGGACGTCAAGTTCAAGTTTGTGGAGTTCGACCCCAAATATGAGCAGGACGTGCAGTGGGCCGTGGTCGAGCAGGGTCCCGAAACGCTCTATCCAGAGGTCGTCCGCGTGCATTCCGGCAGCCTCGCCGACGAGGCAATCGATTCAGGCTTCGGCCCCTTCAGCCTCTCGAAACTCTGCGCAGCGACAGGCGGCATCTATTTTTCGGTTCATGCCAACCGCAACGCCAAGGGGAGGGTCAGCAACGATGAGACGGCGGCGATGGCCTCGCAGTTGCGGTATTTCTTCGATCCCGATGTGATGCGGGACTACCAACCGGACTATCTGTCAGCGGCCACAGTCGACCAGATGCTGAACAAGAATCGCGCCAAGAAGGCGCTCGTCGAGGCGGCCCGCTCGATCGAGGTCAGTCCGATGGAATCCCCCGTGATGACGTTTCCCCGCAAGGACGACGGGGCCTTGGCGTTGCTGCTGGGAGATGCCCAGAAGGCGGCGGCCCGGATCCAGCCACGGATTGACGCTCTGGCCGAACTCCTGAAATCGGGGCTGCCCGATCGTGATGCCATTCAGGAGAAACGCTGGCAGGCGGGCTATGACCTGGCGCTCGGCCGGGTGTTGGCTCTGAAGGTGCGGACCGACAGCTACAACACCATGCTCGCACAGGCAAAGGCTGGGATGAAGTTCAAAGATCCCAAGAACGATACCTGGGAATTGCGGGCGAGCGACGACGTTTCGAAGGCGGGGTCGCAGACGGAAAAGATTTCGCAGCAGGCTGACATGCTGCTGAAAAGAGTAACGCGGGATCATTCGGGAACCCCCTGGGCGCTTCTTGCCGCCGAGGAGTTGAAGCGGCCGTTGGGATATACGTGGACCGAGCGGTTTACCGGCGTCAATGTTCCGAAGAAGGATGCCGGTGGTGGCGGTGGAGTTCCGGGAGCGGGCGTAGACGACAAGAAGCGGATGCTCGCCGCCCCCAAGCCGAAGCGACCGCTGAAGAATCTGTGAACCGCCGCCGTTTCCATCTTTGCTGCTGGTCGTGAGCCCTGTTCCTCCTTCACGTGGCGGCAAGTTTGTAACTTGTCCGGAAGTTGGCGCGGTTTCCGCAAGGGAAAAAATCGCGGCCACAAGTTCTCCGACCGTGGCGGCAAGTTTGTAACTTGTCCGAAAGTCGGCGCTGATTCCGCAAGTTAAAAACTCGCGGCCACAAGGAAGTTGGCGCGGATTCCGCAAGGCCTCCCGGGTCACGTGCTTTCACGTGTCACTAGAACGTCAGGTTTTCTTCCGCGAAGGTCGTGCGGCTGTCGTAGGCATGAAAAGAGCGGGCGATTTTCCGGGACAACACCTGCAGGAAGAGCGCCCTGAACTGAGCTTCCGACTGATCCGTGGCCGGCACGGCGCTATCACCCGGAAAGGTGAAATCATCGAAACGTTTTTCGAACACAATCGTCTTCTCTGCGACGTCATACACCCGCACATGTGCGGTCGCCCGGCCCCGGTAGAGGGTCGATCCCTCGTGCATGCGGAACTGCTCCAGATCAATGCCGACCACGATATCCGCATCCAGCGACCTACCGAGCGTCGGGTAGTCGACCCAGGCGTTCTCGTCGATCCATCGGGCCACCTCGCGTTGGTCGATGATGCGGGACTTCCTCACATTTTGCGACAGTTGCGATCCCACCATGGTGGAGAGTTCACGGGCGGAACTGGCGTCACTGAACTCCAGTTCCACGATCGGCTTGCAGACCACTGCCACGTGCTTGCCTCGGAGTCCCTTGAATTCAGCCGGGGCATCCTTCTCGGGCGCAACGAGGTAGGCGACGGTGGTGATCATTGAGCAGCCACCCGCGAGAAACGGCAGCAACAGTGCGAGGGCCATGAGGCGGAAGGCATGGTAAAGCCGGGACTGCATGCGAAGATCCTCTGTCAGTCGGGTAATCACAACGGAAGTTACCGGGCCGATTGGGCCATGATGGCCTGTGAGACCGGATGGCCAGTTGGTCCGGATCGTCGGGTAGGCCAGATGGCCGGGGAGAGTAACCAGCACGCCTGGCCCGCTCAAGCCCGCTCCGAACCCGCTCAAGAAGGCTTCGAGCCGCGCCACCATATTGCCCAGCCTGTGCTGATGCCCTACCCATTGTTCGTCTCGTGCCCTGCCGTCGCTTTGGGGCATTGGGGAAGGCACAATGGGCGAATGTCCATGCCTGAAACAATGCCTGAAACTTCCCCCTCCACAATAGTCAGCGGATTTCTGGGAGCCCTCGCGGCTGGTCTTCCAAAACACGGATTCCCCTCCACAGCAACGGTCGTGGCCGTCTCCGGTGGTGCCGACAGCGTGGCCCTTCTGTTGGGGCTGTGCAGTCTCGTCGAGAGGGAGGGGCCAGGCAGGCTGCTCGTGGCGCACGCCCGGCACGATCTCCGCGGGGTGGCGGCAGAGGAGGATGCCACCTTCGTCGCGCAGCTCGCCGCGGGACGTGGCATTGAGTGCGTTGTGCGCGACCTGCAGGTTCGCGATCCAGGCACCGTGCGAGGCGAGGGGATCGAGGGGCGGGCACGGCGGATGCGTCGGGCATTTTTCGCCGACATCGCCCGCGAACGCGGGGCGCGGTTCGTCGTTCTGGCGCACACTGCGGACGATCAGGCTGAAACGATCCTGCACCGCAGTCTGCGGGGCACTGGCCTGGCGGGCCTGGCGGGCATGACCACTGCCCGGCACCTCTGTGACGGCGTTTCGATCCTGCGACCGCTCTTGGCGGTTCCTCGCCGCATGGTCAGGGAGTATCTCCAGGCGTGTGGGCAGCCCTGGCGGGAGGATGCGACGAACGCCGATGTCCGGTTTGCGCGGAATTTCCTGCGGCACGAGATCCTGCCGCGGTGCGAGTCCGGTCCCTACCCTGCGGCCGCGGCGTCGCTCGTCCGGCTGGGCAGTCAGGCCGCGGTTGTGGCCGGGGCGCTGCGAAGCGCGGCCGAACATCTGCTCGAAACGCATTCACATCGCCACGCCGATGGGACGACCGTGCTCCAGACACGGGGGCTCGCCGGGCTTGATCGACACCTGATCGCAGAGATCTTCGTGGCGCTGTGGCACCGCGAGGCCTGGCCGCAGCGTGACATGACCGCCCGGCACTATTCCCAGCTCGCCGCCATGGCCGTATCCTCGGCCGACGCTATCGGGGCGGCGCCGCCGGCGATCGACCTGCCCGGTGGGATCCGCGCCCGCGTGCAATCGCCGGGCATGGTTGCCGTGAATCAGCCCACCCCGCCGGCATGTGATGCCGTTTAGTGGTGCATCCCGCGGGCCTTATAGCCTCCACGGGTCGCGAACCAGGCGAGCAAAAGCGAGTAGCAGACGAACATCGTGGCGGGCACGAAGGCCGTCAGTTTGAGCGCCTGCCGGCCACCGAACAGACCCGCTCCGTCAACCAGCGGCTTGTCGGCTGCCGCCTCAGGGCCGGCTGATGAATCCCACCAGTTCACGAGCGACTGCTGGGCCGCGATCGCCTCCGGCTTGGCATTCTCCTTCTGCATCCGGTCGAGCTCGCGGAGCGATTCCTTACCGCCATCCTCCAACACGCCCACCTTCGAGCCATCAAGACCGACCGTCTTCATCCAGAGAAACTCGTTCTCCTTCGGGGCCTTGTAGCGGTCGTAGACGGCAGCGCTCGACTCACGCAGCTTGGCCGAGGCATTTTGGTCCTGCAGGAAGCCGATGCCGGGGCCGCCCAGGAGACCAGCCGCGAGCATGCCCACGCCTCCGGCGGCGCCGATCGTGATCGCGCCACCCTTGGGGAACTGCTCGCTCACCACCGCGAGCATCGTCGGCCAGAGGAAGGTCTTGCCGATGCCGTAGACGGTGGCCGCAATCACGCACATCACTGCGCCTTCGGCGTTGCCCAGCATGGTCAGGCCCGCCGCACCGAAGAGAGCGGAGACCGCCAAGAGGCCCAGCGGCGAAATCCGCTCGACGATCGGCCCCGCGAAGAACCGCAGGATGAACATCAGGCCCGACGTGTAGACGAACAGCAGCAGGCCGTTGGCCGGGCTGTTCATGATCGTGCCGGTGATCTTGGAGATCCAGGAGTCCGTGCCAAGCTCCACGTAGCCCACGAGGCCCTGAATGAGCAGCAAAGCGGCGAGCAGCAGATGGCCGAAGCGGAAGCCGGTCGCCGCACCGAATGCTGCGAGCAGTCCGGCTGCGATACCGGCGGCCGCGAGCGGCGGCAGGCCAAGGTCGCTCTTGAAGAAGAGGGCGAGCAGGCCGCAGATCACCGCGGCGCCAACGAGGCCGAGCTCACCGAGCATGTCCTTGAAACTCACGCCGGAACTGCTGGCCTCGCTCTTGGGGAACCGCTGGCCGAGCATCATCAGGCCGTAGAGCACCACCGGAGCCAGAAACAGGGAAATCTGAAACTGCCACGGCACCGGCTTTGCGCCCGCACCGCCCGCCATGAAGTAGCTCGCCAATCCGCCCAGGATCAGTCCACCCGGCCAGCCGGCATGCAGGATGTTGAGATAGTGCGCCTTCTTCTTTGGAAACAGCGTGGCGACGAGCGGGTTGACCACGGCCTCGGCGATGCCGTTGCCGATCGCAAAGAGGAACATGCCCCAGAAGAGGCACTGGAAGGCGAGCGGCTTGCCGCCAGCCGCGAAGGCGGCTCCGGTGGCGAGCGTGAGTGCCGCTGACACGAGATGCATGATGAATGCCGCGAACATCAGCGGGCCGAAGCCGATTCGGTCGGCGATCAGGCTCGACAGCAGAATGATGATGCCGAAGCCGGTCAGGCCGCCGCCGGTGATCGCGCCCAATTCCGTCTGCGTGAAGCCATATTGCTCGGCCCACTGCCCGAGAATGCCGGCCCGGATCGAGAAGCCCACGCCCGCGGCGAGGATGGCCATGAAACCGGCCCAGAGCAGTCGCTGGGGGTTGAGCCCGCCGGGAACCGGTTCCACCCAATCGTTTGTCTCAGCCGACCTATTTTTGCGGGCCATCTGGTCCCCCCGTTCCTGGTGAAAGCCACCCTTTCGGGCAGCCGTGAAGCCGCCCTGTCGGGCAACCGTCCGGGCCAATGATCTTTGGTCCCGGCAATAATGTGTGGCAAGAGCGCGTAGTCAGAGCGTGTTATCAGAACGTTGGTCGGTCCCGAGATAAGGCCAGGCGGGCACTATAGCAGGGGTTCGCATTCTGGGGGAATGGGGTTCTTTCGG
>Ga0247837_1001660_pt1 | contig 45083 bp, 33 predicted proteins | sample LaCtaG_2_FD_187115 | JGI IMG/M metagenome (GOLD analysis project Ga0247837, IMG submission 187115) | Freshwater microbial communities from meromictic Lake La Cruz, Castile-La Mancha, Spain - LaCruzMarch2015_14.5m | ecosystem: Environmental > Aquatic > Freshwater > Lake | place: Spain: Castile-La...
AAAGTAAATTTATGTTGTCATACTGCTTGTGTTGGAGTTGTCATCTTAATGAGGCACGCAGTTGCTATGAAAATTAAACACATGGTTAATAATGTTATTGCATGATTTTACAACAAAATTGTAGTGTTGTGTATTGAAATTTGCTTAGATGGTGCTGATAAGTCGCTTCGCCTCATTATTCGTTAGTGGTAAGAATGTATGGCGCAAAAACCTTAATCCATGCAAGAGCACAACGAAATTAAATTGAATAATTTAGTTACTTAGCATGTAGCGACATAAAACTATAGCCGCGTTGAGTTAACTTATCTAGTAAAGTTAACTCGACGCACACCCCAAACCTGATTACGATAAAAACAGCTAGTAAATGCACGGTAATCTGGACCCTGATAATGACTATCACTAATTATCCAATTACCATTATTATTGGCAGCACTCCAAAATAAACCACCACATTCACCATTGTGATAACCCCAGCTATCAATATCAGTTTGCGGTGCAATCATGTTATTACTGATTGAACTACTAACACCAATTTTTTGCCCAGTCCAAATAATTACATGGGTTACCGTTGGATTGATAGTTTGCCTAGAATAGTCATAAGCTTGACCGGCAATATAAATTAAATCACCGGGCTGTAAATTATTTAATATACTATCTGTAACCGCATTGGCATTATAATTACCATTGCTTTCAAAGACTGAAATATAACCACCATGTCCACTACAGCTATTGCTATTAGCAATACCATGACTTGGAGCTAATGAACCATCGGCACAGACTAAATTACCAGCCGAGTATAACCCTAAACTATCACTCTCTGGCGAGTCTATAAATCCAGTCATGTTAGGTGCCAAATTACTTTGGCTAATTGATTGACCAGCTTGCATCGCAACAGCACTGGTAAAATAAATTGATTCTGCATATGCATAAACTAACTTAGTATAATCACTACAGTCTAAACCATAACCATAATTACCTGTTGGATAACTCTCACCTGAATTGAGATTATACCAAGCAAGAGCCGTTTCATTACCAGATTCTGAATAATTCCACCGAATAATGCTTTCAACTGGAATTGGTGGCATTATATCCGTATTAGTACTACATTGAGCATAGGCATCTTTAGCTAACGGATTGGCAGTTACCCCATCCAATTCATAAGCTGGATTCCATGTTGGGATGTGATGATGACAATAATTTACTTTTTGCCCAACCCAATAGTTGACTGCTGCTAATATGCGCTGTTGATTCCATGATGTTGATATCTGACATTGTGCAAATGTAGTGGGAAATGGCAAGTTAGCCACTGATGGTCCCCAAAGATTGTCAAATGGTAATGCTCCTAAATTGATGTCATTGAGACTAGAGAAATTAGCCACATTTTGCTGACAGTAACTCGGAGTAGGAGAATTAGTTGGGCTTGGTTGTGGTGACGAAGAACCATTATTACAACCATAAAGAGTAATACCTAGTAATACACTAATTAATGGTAATCTGCTTTTAGAAATCATCATAATACTCTCTACAAAATAAGATATATGGCGGCTATTTTACTATGTTTTAAGCTGGATATCATAAATAATTATTATTATTTTCTGTATAATTATGGTAACCACTCAGCCTATTTTTAGCCTCAATACCTTGGTATGATTGTATAATCTCGAAATTGAACAAAAAGAAGAAAAATCTGATGATAAACCAGGAAATGGTGAGATGTCCAATCGTGGTGGAAAACCTGGTCACAAAGGTACAACCTTAAATCAAGTTAAAAAGCCAGATCGAATCAAGAAGATTATGCTGGAAGAGTGCAGCTGTGGTAGTCGCGATTTAAGAATTATCGGAAGCTATGAAGCGCGTCAGGAATGAATTAAAGTATTTTTAAGAGCTATAAGATATTTCAGTAATTATTTGGCTAAATGATATAAATTGTTGCGGAAGTGATTATCCGCAACAAAAACTAAGTATAATAACTAAAATACTGAGTTGCTAAATTAGAATGGAAGTTTAAAACCACCAGGTAAACCGCCACCAAATGGCATGCCTGCGGTTGCGCTACCCATTTTAGCTTGTGATTGTTCTTCAACTTTGCGATTGGCATCATTTACCGCCGCCGCAATTAAATCTTCAAGCATTTCTTTATCATCCATGACCGCATCATCAATTGAAACTTTTTTAATATCATGTTTACCAGTCATGAGGACTTTCACCATACCAGCGCCTGATACGCCTTCAATTTCTAATTTGGCAACTTCTTCTTGTGCGCGTTCCATGTTTTTTTGCATTTCTTGGGCTTTTTTCATTAAGCCGGCCAATTGACCTTTATCAAACATTGTGCTTCCTTTGTAATTAAAATATAGAGTTAAAGTGGTTTGATTGAATTAGGCAGTATTTTAGCAGAAAAATTATTAATTAAATCCTGAATTATTGGATCTGCTTGAATTGATTGTTCGGCTAACTGTTGTGCTTGGGTAATTTGGTTAATTTCTAATTGCTTTAAACTGCCACTGCCATTGGTTTCAATGAAGTTAAAACTTAGATCAAAATGCTGTTGATAGCGTTCAAAAAGCATTCGTTCAAGGGAATCGACGCAGGCTTCGGTAACTAGGTCACGGTAGATATCGTTGATTTCGAGACTAATTTCATCTGTATTGAGCGAATTTAATTGTGAGGCATTATTTAAAACAATGGCTAAGTTAACTTCAATTTTGTCTAAGGCAATCCCTTGCACAAATTCTAGCCAGTTTCCATTAAATTGTTTGGTTGGCTGAGTTTCAGCACTTTCTGATTTATTTTGTAGCTCTATTGGGGCAACTAAATCGGTGGCTGGGTTATCTTTGAGCGCTTCCGCTTTAAGTAATGAGTTTGTTTCAGGCTCACTCAGCTTTAGATTGTCTGATGGCGTGATTAGAATTGAATCAGCTGCAGTTTCTTCTTCCCAGGGTGGAGTTTCGCTGGTTTCTGCGAGCTGAGTCTCATTGACCTTAGTTTCAGGAATTGGTTTTGGCGTACTTGGTGTACTCGTGGTTACAACCGTGGCAATAATTTCGCTGGTATGCTTCGCCTGTGGCTGAGCTGTTGGTGTAATTAATTCACCGCTAATTTGAGTAGTGCAATTATTCGCCTGAATTAAAATTTGCTTGTGCTCTTGTGAACCAATGCTAAACGCAACCATGCGTAATAAACTCATGGTAAAAATCGGATATTTATCATTAACCTTACGTAGTTGTTCTAAGCCAAGATTGCTAATTTCAAAATAGAGTTGGCAGTCTTGCAATGAAATTAAGTTGGCGAGTTGACGGAGTTCTGGGCTTAAATTCGCTTGTGGACTTAATTGAGCTAGTCCAATTTGAAATAAATTATGATTAATTTGTTCAAGGATGTTTTCAAAATTAGCACCTTCAGAATTTAAACGTTGGCAAATCTGTACTAATTCGGGGCTATTCGAGCTTTGAATCGCTTGCAGCAGTGCGATAATTGAACCATTATCACTAATCCCGAGCATCTGTTGGCTAATTGATAAAGTAATTGTACCATTGGCAAAGGCAATTGCTTGATCGGTCAACGAGAGCGCATCGCGCATACTACCACTCGCGGCAGTTGCAATAACTTCAAGCGCCTCAGTTTCAAATCCAACGGCTTCGCTAGTTAGAACTTTGGCTAAATAGTGTTCAATTTCAGGGGCTGCCAAATTACGTAATTTTAATTGTAAACAACGTGACAAAATTGTAATTGGAACTTTGTGTGGATCGGTAGTTGCTAAAATAAACACTACATGTGCAGGTGGTTCTTCAAGAGTTTTGAGCATGGCATTAAACGCGGACTTGGAGAGCATATGCACTTCATCGATGATGTAAATTTTATATTTACCACTGCTTGGTGCGTATTGAGAATTTTCTAAAACTTCACGAATATTATCCACGCCAGTATTGGATGCGGCATCAATTTCAATGACATCCACGAAGCGCCCAATGTCGATTTGACGGCAATTATCACAGATTCCACATGGTTCATTGGCTTCAGGATTGAGGCAGTTTAGCGCCTTGGCAATAATTCGTGCAATGGTGGTTTTACCCACGCCGCGTGTTCCAGTTAATAGATACGCATGGTGTAAACGACCGCTTGAGATAATATTTTGTAAAATTTTAACTGTGTTATCTTGTCCGACCAAGTCGGCAAATTTCTTTGGACGCCATTTTCTAGCCAGTACCAGATGATTCATGTGGTGAATTCTTTTATAATATTATTAGATTATTGTAACTTGTTGTAGCTGGGATTTTAGCATGAATAAAGCTAAGTTCAGGGCTTAATCGAGTTAATTTAGTACGTAAATTTTATTTGATGGTGAAATATAAACCGTCTAGCGCGAACTAGGTTGCTGAATGTTCGCAGCTGTAGCAAAGATGAACGTCAAGAATGCTTAGGTAAGTTGTATCTGTATTTAGGTCCGTTTGGGCTGATGCTATCTGCGTAACTGTAGAGTATCTCCTCAACATCAGCAGGTAAGTCAACTGCCTGACATTGCTTTTTAACGTGAAAGTAATTAACATTATCTTTTTTAAACTATTAACATCAAAACCAAACTTAGTTAAGCGCCCCATATACGCTCCTGAATAATTACTATTCTTCGTTTGGTAAATCTGTTTTAATCGTCGTCTCAGGGGTATCAGAAAATAATCTACGTTGAGTGAAGGGATCTATTTTTATTTGCTCCAATGTCGTGTGCGTAAAAATTTGTTTATAGAAGGCTATAAGTGTCGATTTAAGCTGTTGAAAATTATTGAAAGCATAAAAAATAAATGCGGCGATGATAATTAGTCTTATTATTCTCAAGATGTTTACTCCACTATATTGCATTTACCGATTGAGTCATATGCGCATAATTTGCCATTTGACCAGCGTGTGTGATTGAATTTTGCACCATAAAGCATAAGACCTTTACCTGTTGTTTTATAAATTGTTGCATTAGTAAAATCAGCGCCTCTAAAATCTGCATTAGATAAATTAGAGCGCACCAGATTAGAAAAGGTTAAATTTGACGCTTGTAGGTTGGCATTAGTAAAATTTACACCTCTTAAACTCGTATTTTTAAAGCTACTAAACGGAGCATATACGCCCAAGAAACTGGCGTTATCTAAATTGGCATTATCAAAACAGGTATTTGGAATGTCCATATTCGTTAGGTTGAAATTCCTTAAATCACATCCTGAGTAATCGCCACCAGCCTTAATTATCAGCTTCATTGTTACTCAGGTAATTATTATACATGTAATCTATTACAATTTGCAAGGTATATTTTTATATTAGTCTATTATGTTGATTAGACGCTCAATATATTGCTAGATTGTTATTATGTAATTAGTTACATTAATTTATTATTTGTGCTATAATAACTCAATTAACTTAACATGGAATTATTATGGGTTTTATCTAAATCCTCAATTAATTGTAGGGGTTTCAATGCCAGGATAACGCATTCGTTGAAGCCGTGCTCTTAGTTGACTTAATACAGCTAGTCAAAGATCCTACTGTTTCGTTTGGGGTTTATGTGTCAGTGATGAAATTAATAAATAATTTACAAGGAGTAAATATCATGTTACAAAGCGATTTATTAGAAAAATTATCGGTTGAATACCGGGCTATTATTAGTGTGCTGCTATTTACTGACGCACATAATATGTATTTGGGGATAGCTTGCTCAAATGATCAAAAGATTGCTAATTGTTACCGTATTCACACTACGACCAATGAACAGTGCAACAAAATAATTAACTATACTCTAGAGAAGCCTAGTATAGCTGATGGAGTTCGTTTTGTCAGTAAAGAAAATACTGATCACGGGTATAAATTTAAGGCGCATAATTTTTTAGATAATATGGAAATTAGCATCTCAGGTGATGAAATTGCAGGCTACCATAACTCAGATAAGGCAATTATCGAAGCGTTAAAGCAAAAATGCGTTATGATACAATTTCTTATTAGCTCATTACTCGATAGCAAATATGAAAAATTTATTAAATATAGCTATAAAAACCCTGATTTACGAGTGTTAATTAATATTTGGGAGATCCGCCCAACTAGCGTTTTTTCAGGTATGGCATATAATGGGCGTGTAACTCGATATTTGGCGCCAATTTGTGTGGAACACCGAACCTACTTTCCAATTAGATTAAAACACTGGTATAAAATCAATATAAAATAGTCAAAAATATTAACTCCGCATAGTTTATATAAAATAAAACTATGCATATCCAAAAGTGTAGTGTTTTTGTTATGGTTGTATTTGCGTTTTTAGTTTTATTTCAATGGTGAGTAAATAGGAGAGACAAAAGATGAAAAAGATTATTTATTTTGATTTAGATGGAACAATTGTTGATTTTCAATCAGCATTTGAGTTTTTAGAACCAGAAGTTTTAAGCAAATATCAGGGTAGGTTAGATGAAGTACCTAATATTTTCTCATTAATGAAACCAATAGCAGGTGCAATTGAGGTGTTTAATCAATTGGCACAAGATTATGATTGCTATATCTTATCCACCGCACCGTGGGAAAATGCTAGTGCATGGTCTGATAAGTTACTTTGGGTGAAAGAACATCTAGGCGAGAATGGTTATAAGAGATTAATTTTGAGCCACCATAAGCACCTAAATATTGGCGATTATTTAATTGATGACCGCTTAAAAAATGGTGCAGAACGATTTACGGGTAAGCATATTCAGTTTGGTACTGATTTATTCTCTGATTGGCAAGCGGTGTTAGAGTATTTTAATAAAGAAAAGCTTTCTTAAAATTAACTTGAAGTAAAACAGGTTACTATGAGTGATTAAAACCTGTTAAAATAATAAACTTGTTAAGTGATAATATTGTAAATGACACTGCAAATGGCACTGTAAATTTAATTATAACCAGAAAATATATCAACGCAAACAAATATATTTGTAAAATTAAAATTCAGTTATTCGAAATTGTCGAATAACTACCGAAAATAGCAAAAGCTGCGATTAAAAATGATATTGTAGCTAAAATAAATAAACTCGGAAAGGGTAATACGATGAATGAGATAAAAAAATTAATTGATAAAGTCTTAGCAGTAGATAAACGAATTTGGGTTAATAGAGAACTAAATCAAACTCTGTTACTGGACTTGGTGGATAAAATTGATGTCAATATAATTGGCTTACTTTTGGAGAATGAAATAATCAGGGCGACGTTTTTTGTAAAAATCCGCGATAACTATGTCTTCAAAACTAATGAATTTAAGTTTTTTATGGAAGAAAATAAGGTAAATAATAGCTTTACTACCTATAAAAATCGTATCGGTTTAACTGACGGTAAGCGGTTTCTAAAAGATACTAACGACGTGGTTTTGGACTTTCCATATAAAGATTGTATCCTTGAGGGTGGGCAAAGTAATGAGGATGGTCAAGATAGCTACTATGAATATGATGAAACGGTAACTAAAACTAATGAGAAATTAGGCTACAAAGCAGGACAATACAATCTTAAAAAATCTAAACGTAATGAAGTATTTTTTAATAAAGTTTTAGCCAAAGATGAAATAGACCGCTTACTTGATGACAAGGCATTGGTTAATTGGAAACGCTTTACCGCTAATGGTGAGTGTAATGTTGGCACAATTAAGCGTGATGACGATGGTGTGATTAAAGAGAATTTGATTATCAAAGGAAATAATTTACTGGCGTTACATAGTCTAAAAAAACAATTTGCAGGTAAAGTTAAATTAATTTATATCGACCCTCCGTACAATACGGGGAATGATAGTTTTGCTTATAACGATAAATTCAATCATTCAACATGGCTCACTTTTATGAAAAATAGGCTTGAAGTAGCTAGAGATTTATTGCGTGATGATGGTGTGATTTTTGTCCAGTGCGATGATAATGAGCAGGCTTACCTGAAAGTATTGCTGGATGAGATTTTTAGTAAAGATAACTTTGAATTAACAATTTATGTGCAAGTTAGATTTAGTAATAAGACTTTAAATGAGGATATGGATTATCAAAAACTGTGTGAACAGATTCATGTTTTTACTAAAACAAGCCAATTTAAAGTAAATAAAACGACTATGGAATATGATTTAAGTAAATTTCGTTATCAAATCATTGAAAAATCTAATGGGGTGAAAGAATGTATTGGTGGTAAAGAGGTTGTTATATTTAAACCAGAAGAATATGAAGTAATACAAGCAGAACCTAACCTAAATAATTTGAAAGAAACATGGGCTACAGGTTCTCTCGCAAATCAAGGTGGGTCAGCTGCAGAATTTTTAAAGTTACACCTTGAACAAAGAAAAAATACAGATGGGTTATGCGTTTTGTATAAAGTAATTGGTATGGGTGAAAATGGTGATGGTTTAGGGCATCGATATATCACAGGACCAAGAAAGATAACAGCAACGAAAGGAAAATTTTATACTGGTGTTCCTTTAGAGTATAAAGGCAAAGAAATTAAATCTAAAACAATGCCAATACCTAATTTTGTGGATTATAAGGAAGACTTTACAAATTGTAGACATGAAGGAGGTGTAGCTTTAAATGGTGGTAAAAAGCCCGAATCTTTAATTCAACGTATTATTGAAATATCAACCAACGAAGATGACATAGTCCTAGATTACCACTTAGGTAGTGGCACAACGGCAGCAGTAGCGCACAAAATGGGTCGTCAGTATATTGGTATTGAGCAAATGGATTACATTGAAGATTTAGCGGTTACACGGCTCAAAAATGTAATTGGTAAAGTTGATGAAGTTAAAGATTTAATTGAATCCGAAACAAAATATACCGAGTTTGATAATTCTGGCATTTCCAAAGCGGTAAACTGGCAAGGTGGTGGAGAATTTATTTATTGCGAATTAGCTAAATGGAACGAACAAGCCCAAGAGCAAATTCTAACTTGTAACAGCTTTACTCAATTAAAAGAACTGTTTGATGAGTTATATAGTCGTTATTTCTTAAATTATAATCTTAAAATCAAAGAGTTCCAAGAGAAAGTAATCAAAGAACCACAATTTACCGCATTACCACTAGAGCAACAAAAAGAAATGTTCTTAACTATGCTTGACCTTAACCAAATGTATGTGCAAAAAAGTGAGATGGCAGATAGTAAATACGGCTTATCTGAGAGTGATATTAGTTTAACTGAGCTATTTTATAAAAAAGGTTGAGTTAAATGAAAAACAATATTACTATAAGAAATAGTACTGCAGAATTTTTGGTATTTACCTCGCAAAGTGGCGAAAATACTATAGATGTGCGAGTAGAAGATGAAAATGTCTGGCTTACCCAAAAGCTAATGGCAAAACTTTTTGGGATTGGTATAGCTACGATAAATTATCATCTCAAAGAGGTTTTTTGTAATAATGAATTGGATGAAAATTCAGTTATTCGAAATTTTCGAATAACTGCCGAAGATGGTAAACCATATCAAACAAACCACTATAGTTTAGAAGCGATTATTGCTGTTGGATTTCGCATAAACTCCAATGAAGCGGTTAATTTTCGTAAATGGGCAAATCAGGTTATCAAAGATTTCACTCTAAAGGGGTATGTATTAGATGATATGCGATTAAAAAATGGTTCATATCTAAGTAAAGAATATTTCAAAGATTTAATTTTACAAATAAGGGATATTCGCCAAAGTGAAAGAAATTTTTATCAACAGATTACAGATATATATACCACATCTCTTGACTATAATTTAAGCTCATCAACTACCAGAGAATTTTTTGCAACGGTGCAAAACAAAATGCACTATGCCACACACGGCAATACCGCTGCCGAACTTATTGTAAAACGAGCTAATCACGAAGCAATGAATATGGGATTAACCAACTGGAAAAATGCGCCAAGTGGGAAAATTATTAAATCAGATGTTGTGGTTGCCAAAAATTATCTAAGTAGTGATGAAATACAAGCATTAAATCGAATAGTCACCATGTACCTTGATTATGCGGAAGACCAAGCTAATAAAGGCATACCAATGACTATGACTGACTGGGCAAAAAAACTAAACGCCTTTTTAGCTTTTAATGATCGAGAAATATTAGAAAACGCAGGTAAAGTAACCGCAGCAATAGCTAAAGAATTTGCTGAAAGCGAGTTTGAAAAATATCGACCTATTCAAGATATAAGTTTTGAATCTGATTTTGATAGAGAAGTTAAAAGAATTTTACAAAAGAATAGTGAGAAATAATTATGACTGAACTATATCAACAAATTAAATCAGTAATAGAATTTGGAATGACTGCTCATGAAATTCCAGAATATATCTCAAATAATGTGAAATATGATTTTTTTGATTGGCAAAAAAAATCTATTGAGTATTTTTTGGTTAATGAAAATAGGAAAAAAGTTGAAAATAAGCAAACTCACCTAATGTTTAACATGGCAACAGGTGCAGGCAAAACTTTGGTTATGGCAGCGATGATTTTGTATTATTATAAACAAGGATATCGTCATTTTATTTTCTTTGTCAATCAAAATAACATTGTGGGCAAGACTGAGAATAATTTTTTAGATAAACAGCATAATAAATATTTATTCACAGATAATATAATTATTGATAATCAGTTAGTTAATCTTAAAAAAGTTGAAACCTTTAGCATTGTACCACAAGGAATTGAAATTAAATTTACTACGGTACAAAAACTATATAACGATATTCACCTTGAACGAGAAAATCAAACCACTTTAGATGACTTGTGGCAACAAAAAATAGTTATGTTAGCTGATGAGGCGCATCATTTAAACACCAGCACCAATGCAAAATGTCAACAAGAGTTAATTATTTCTGAAATGACAGATAAAACTAGCCAAATTGAAATTGAACGCAAGGGGTGGGAGCATACGGTTATTGAATATATTTTGAAAAAGAATAGCAATAAACCAAATGATAATGTTTTGCTTGAGTTCACTGCGACAGTTCCCTCTTTGCCTGAGGCAATTAAGAAATACCAAGATAAAACAATTATAAAATTTGACCTAAAAGAATTTATGCAGGCAGGTTATACTAAAGAAATTAACCTTATTTCTTCAACATTAGATAAAAAACCCCGAATTTTACAAGCACTATTATTTAATTGGTATCGCCATAAATTAGCTTTAAAGCATGATATTCCTAACTTTAAGCCTGTAATATTATTTAGAAGTAAAACTATTGATGATTCACAATCTGATTATGCTGGGTTTAATGAGTTGATTGATAATCTTAGGGTTGAAGATTTTAATTTTATCCAGCAAATCGATAACTTAATGAAAGATAGTCAAGATATATATGAGCAAGGTAAATCAAGAATGAATGATTTACTGAAATTTATTCAGACCAATCAGATAAAATTTGAAGAGATTATTGAATTTATACAATATAATTTTGCTGAGAAAAATCTAATAATAACAAACTCAGATAAAAACTCAAGTAAAACCGAAAAAACCACTAGCAATCAGGAGCAGCTATTAAATAGTCTTGAAGATAAAGATAACCATATTCGAGCCATTTTTACTGTAAAGCGACTAACTGAGGGTTGGGACGTACTTAATCTATTTGATATTGTACGATTATATGAAGGACAAAATTCTGGAGGTAAAACGGATAAAGTTCCACCAGCTACGACGGAAGAGAAACAATTAATTGGTCGTGGGGTTCGCTATTATCCATTTAGCTATGGAGAAAAAATAAGTAATAAGCGTAAGTTTGATGATGATGTCACAAATGAGTTAAGAATTATGGAAGAGCTTTTTTATCATACTTATGATGAAGATTCTCGTTATATATCTGAATTGAAAAAGGCATTACGTGAAGATGGCATGATTCAAGATAATCGAGTATATAAAACCTTTAACTTAAAAGATTCATTTATGGGGAGCGATTTTTATAAATCGGTTAAAGTTTGGGAAAATCGGCAAATAGAAAATCCACAACGTAAGAAAAATTCACTGGCGAATATCGCGAAAGATTTTTTTGGTACTTATCAAATAAAGAACCTTCAACTTAATCAAGAACAATTTCAAAGCCATGACCGAGTGGCAATTGGTAAGAATGAAAATAAAACCATTACAATTAAAATCAAAGATATAGATCGTAATCTATTATTAAAAGCCGTAAATATAAAATCCGTGGCGGATAAATCGTTATTCAGGTTTGTTAATTTATCTCAAGAATTATCTATCCAATCAATCGATGAGTTGTTTAGCGATTGTTTTTTAGGTGATTTTGAAATTAGCGTGGTGGTATCAACTAATATAACTTATGACGATATATCAGCAGCTGATAAATTGGAACTATTATTAGCTTTTTTAGATTCGTTTGAACAAAGATTAATGAGTGTTAGTTTTCCTAAAAAAGGAAGTCTGGAATTTTACCCTAAGAGTTTTGCCGAGATATTTGGTATGGCTAAAACTAAAGTTATAAATCCCAACAATCAGCACGATAGCATCGCACAAAATAATGCATGGTATGTTTTAGATGGATTTGTTGGGACAAGTGAAGAGCAAGGTCTAATTGAATTTATCCAATCCGTAATAGGTAATCTTCAAGAGAAATATTCTGAATATTATTTACTTCGTAATGAAGAAGTTTATAAAATTTACGATTTTGAGCAAGGACGTGGCTTTCAGCCTGATTTTATTCTTTTCTTAAAAGGTAAAACTGAGAATAGCGGATATTATCAAATATTTATTGAGCCAAAAGGCAATGATTATATTGGCAGTGATGGAACATTTAAGACAGGCAAAGAGGGCTGGAAAGATGAGTTTTTAGAGCAAATTTCAACTCAATATGGTTTATCAAAACCATTGGTAGCCGAAAATAATCACTATAAACTTATTGGCTTACCATTTTATAATATTGCACATGACAAGAATTTTAACGTTGGTTTTAACCAATTGATAAGCTAGTCTATCAGCCGCTTTATTTGCTCATAAAACCTATAACGAAATGGAGACTAACGAACGAGTGCGTGCGTGTTATTTACACTGTTGTCTTAAATATGTTAATCATGAGCCGATGAATAATGCATCGTTAAGAGAACGTTTTGCGCTTGGCGAAGAAAATAGCGCCTCGGCTTCACGATTAATAAAATTAACCGTTGAAAATAGTTTAATCAAGCCTTATGATAAAGGTGCCAATCGTAATGCTTTGCGGTATATACCTTTTTGGGCATAATTTAATCTCATTTGCTGGTCATTTGCAGTATGGTCGGAGTATTATAAAAATATGAACAAGTGCAAAAATTGCACAAGTTCAACAATAGGCTAGCCTGAACAAATTACGCAATATCAAAAAAGCTATGTTACAAAAAATGTTTGTCTAACTAAGGAGTGTTGGAATGGTCTTAGAAAATAAATTAGGCATTACCGATGCGGTAGAACTGGCACGCATTGAAGAAAAAATCAGTAAAACTAAGGCGTTAAAGCTATTTGAAAGTGGTTTTCTTGATACCTTAGAAGCTGGGAGTTTTACAGCATTGGCACAAATTCACCATTTTCTTTTTGGTGAAATCTATAACTTTGCGGGCAAAATTTGTAGCGTAAACATTGCCAAAGGAAATTTTAGATTTGCCCCCGTGATGTATCTGGAGGTTGCATTAAAAAACATTGAAGATATGCCTCAATCAGATTATGATGGGATAATCGAAAAATATGTGGAGATGAATATTGCTCATCCTTTTATGGAGGGAAATGGGCGCAGTACTCGGATTTGGCTTGATCTGATTCTAAAAAGGGAACTTGGGCAAGTTATTGATTGGAGTCTTGTGGAGAAAGATAATTATCTTTTGGCAATGGAACGCAGTCCTATAAAAGACATTGAAATTAAGTTTTTATTAAAACAGGCATTAACCGACAAAATTAACGATAGAGAAATCTACATGAAAGGGATTGATGCAAGCTATTATTATGAGGGTTACACCCTGTATAAAACCGAAAATTTTGGAGGTGAAATGTTATGACTTTTGAGCGAGAAGCAGATTTTGAGGAAGCTCTTATTCAAATATTATTTGATAAAGGGTGGGAAAGCAGGTATTAGAAAATTCTACCGAAGATGACCTGCTCCAAAACTGGGCTAAGATCCTATTTGAGAATAATCGTAGTATTGATTAGCTTAATAACACGCCATTAACAAATAGCGAAATGCAGCAAATTCTTGAACGAATTAAAAATCTAGTGTTGCCAGTTCTCATGCTGTAATGACGATTTACCAAGTCATTTTGTTAAACGCTATCCAGATTTTTGAAAGTATTTTGGTGCCATATTTCTGTGGGATACGCAGATAAGTTGCCGTAGTCCAGTCACTAACCTCCCAGTAATCTTGAGTTTGTGTAAGTTCAATATTTGGGCGTTTTTTACTGATTTGAGGTATTATTTCAGTTTGGAAATTTGGTTCAGTGAATTGAATTAAGGCTAATAATTTACTGATTTGCATTATGAAATGCGCTGAATCTGCTCCAGCATAAAAGTGTGCCGCTCCGTCATAATCAGAGCAAACTCGTGCGAAATAAGTATTTTCATTTGAGTTTTTGAATATGGTCAGTGTGATTTTACCATTTATAAAATAGCCACTTTCAGGATTAAATATAAAGCCCTGTTTTTTAATTAAGTGGAAGATTTTTGGCGCTAAATAGCCAAATTTATTTAGGGAATTAAATTCGTGGGTTTGTCTTTTTTTATTATTGATTCTGGTTTTCATGTTAGTTTAATTCTAGCTGTTGGCGCGAACCAAGTTAAATCTGGAGTTAAGGCTGCAAGACCTCAACTACCAGACAATTTTTGGCGAGAAGCCAAATTTGGTTAAAAATATCGGTCATTTTCTTGTATCTGATTAATACAAGCCGTCGAACTTAGTGGATAGCAATTCAAATATTTACCAACTCGTTGCTTAAAATACTCAATAGATTTGAAATAGAAATCGACGTAATCGTTATCTTTTTCCCGGTTTTGATACTTATTTTGAGTTGCCAACTGATATAAGTCAACGTGGTTTTCAAAGTTATGATCAAGTGGCGTATTGGCTTCTTCCGCATTAGAATCACGCATAATAATCATACTTGAATCAAACTGAAAAAAGATTTTACGTAAGAATATTTCTTTCGGTTCTTCTTTAGTATTGATTTGTTTATAACTTTGCACCAAGCAAAAAGTAAAAGCTTTTTCACTTATGGCATAATCCTCGTATGCTGGGTAATGATGGTTGTAGGTATCAACATAGCCAGCTCCGACTATACGTGAGTTTTCAAATTCAAAATTATCAAATAGCCATGAAATAAAATTATTAATTCCCTCAAGTACCATTTCTGCACCATCAAAATTAGTTTTGCTACTTCTATAAGCAATTGGGCTTAACATTTCGTCTTGAGATTGTTTGTTAAATAGTTTATTTATAAAGTTCAATGTTTCTTGTTTAGTCATAATAGCGCTCCTTAAGGTAAATTTTGAGTAATTTTAATAAGATAGTCTTTATCGCTTGGATCTTGACGATAGTTTTTACGATACTTCGCTTGAATTGAACTAAGTTTGCCAAAGTGTCGCCGAGAGTAACATTCATGCAACAGGTTTAATTTAAGTTTTGCTGCTTTCTTGGTCTGGCAATTCGTTGGTCGCGGTGGTATCATTTGGAGTAATTGTTGAATCAACGGCACATCACAAGAGTAATCATATTTAGCCAGTTTATCCAGCAAATAGCGAAAATCCTTGATTATGTCAACTAAATTGCCTGCAATTCGAGGGTTGCCCAATTCTGTGGCATATTTAGCATAGAGTAGCTCTGCTTCATTAAATTTGATCTCCTTGACTGGATTAGTTGGAACTAGCCCATTGCTAGTTGCTATATACAAGTTGGATAATGGTTCTTTATACAAAAACTCGCCTTTATGCAATTGGTAGCTCTGAACTGAGTTAGCAATGAAGCTTAATTCTTTGTTGGGAAGTTGTAAAAACTCAGCTAAGATCGCTAAATATTGTGGGGTAGTGATTGTTTTACCCATAAGCTTGTATGATTCGTTATTATTATAGAGCTCTTCTGGGTAATAAAATTCATTTATGCTGGATTTCATCCCGCTATAGCAATAACCTATCTTTACGATTTCCTTGGTTGATAATTTAGTAAAAATTGGATGCTCTCGGCATATTTTGTGCCATTTCTGTAAGTTCATCTGGTAATTTTTACGCGCTTTATTGTAGTTAGCTCTGGTTTTATGTTTCATGCATGATTTGCAAAAACAAAATCCCCAGTAATTCTCTTGGTACTGGATTCCATCCATTTGATATTGCTCTTCTGCAAACGTTGCTTGTGCAATTTTTCTATCAAAGAAATAAGCATATTGAAATATTTTACTAAGGCGCAGAACCTTGCTTTGTTGTTCTAGGTAGTACATGGAGTCACTTTCTAAATTTGAATAATGAATTATATATGTAATCTATTACATTTGTCAAGTTGCTTCGGGTTGGTTTTATTATTATTTGTGGTATTATTTGTGATTAGTGCTTGATGTGTAATATATTTTATTGCGCGGTTAAATAATAAAATATTTACTGTAATGTGTTACATTTTATTAGTTAATACTGTTGTTGATAAAATAAAAGACGCCTAAATTAATTAAGCATCTTTTATTGCAGTCTGTTTTGACAGATATTTATTTAGATTTGTGATTCGCATTCAGCCATAACTTGATTGTATGCTAATATTTCATCATCTAACTTAGCTCTAGCGGTAGTTACTTTTTCAGCAATTAGATTTTGAGTGCTCAAATCGGGTAAATTAATTTCTAGCTTCTTTAAATCAACAAGGCTAATTGATTTTAAAGTAATCCCTTTTTGAATACTATTAATTAGTGCCTTCCCATATTTAGAATTAAGGACGAACGATAGATATACAGGGTTGGTTATAGTTCTTTGTGGTCGAATAACAATAATATTAGAATGAGCAATACACAGTGGCATACTTATAGGAATCATAGTTACTCGATTACTCGTGGCACGAGATAAGATAATTAAATCACCAGCCTCTAGTTTATATAGTCGTTCATGCTTGTTATAAATACTTTCTGGTATTGGTGTTAGTTTATCTATCGCAAGACCATCGGCACCAAGCGCTGATTGACTAATAATGTAATGACAGTTTGATATTTCTTGAGATTGAGTATTTTTATTGTATATTTCTGGACCTCTAAATATCTTAACCGCAATATCTTGCAGGGTTTTAGTTTCATGATTAGTTGATTTTTGTTTGGTATTAAATAAATTAATGCAAATATTAGGGTCAAGACAATAATTATTATTTATAATAAACTCTCGGCTTACATATTGCGAAGACGCTCCATCCAGATACTTATTATTCATATAGTCAGCTATTTTTGCCACTAAAATATCATTAATTCGATATTTTAAAGAACCATCGGAGTACAATTTGTCATCAATCATATAAATTAAATCATCTGATTTGTTTTTATAAATTTCAATAAGTATCCATGGATTAACTCGATGGGTTTTAACGTAAATACACTGACTAATAAGATTGTGATCAACAAGATACTCGCGGAGATAATTTAGTTTATCGCTCTGCCAATGCATTAATCGCATGGTAAGATATAATTTACCATTCGGTTTCAGGGTATCAATAGCGTTCAGAATATCAGAGGTGGTTAACGCGGATAAATGAAGGTATTGATCCTTGCTCTCAAGGCTATTTGCTATATATGTGTGATTGGTTTTGCCCATGTCATCATTAACACAAATTAAGGTGTAATCATATAATTTGTTGGCTATAAACTCACTAAATAACCGTGGTCGATAAATATTTACCGCCTGTTGTGGTTTAATTAATTTTAGTAATTTTGCTTCTCTACTGCGGTATTCATCAATATAAACCAAATCTAATTGATTATTGTGGTTGTCAAAATATAGACTTCTAAAACCTAAGCAAAGTATGTCTAATTTAGTGTTTTTATCTTGTTGTTTTTGAATTGAAGTATAAATTATTTGATTGGTGTCACTCGAAAAATGTGAGTTATTTAACTCTTCAACCAGAACTGTATAAAAATGATTATGATCAAACTTAATTTTATTAATCATATCAACGATTGCCAATGTTTCGTCATCATTGAAGCTCTTAATGACTTCAATTAATTCCAATTCATTCCGCAAAAATTCGGTTAATTCTTTATTTTCATTTTCTGTAATAATCGTAATTAATAATTCATATAAATCACTACTAGATTTCTTTGAGTTTAAGAATTGCGCCCATTGCGCGGCTCTCATGTGCTTGATAAGAGCTAAGAATATATTTAGCTGTGATAATTGATCATGATCACAAATTAGATTGTTTTGAATACGAGATTTTTTAATATATTCATGAATAGTACTAAAGTTCATATGATGCCTTAATTTAATAATGTAATGAATTACAGTTATTTTAACATGCATTTGTAATATATTGTAAATAACTATTATCGTAGATAAAATTAAAATCACATTTGGTTTTGGTATGCTCCTGAATTGAAAGTATAATTTGATTATATTGGTTGTAAGAAAATTGTTTTGATTTGATATTTACACGTGTAGCTATACAAAAACGTATAGCTGTTATACAAAATTGTCTATATACAGTCTTTGAGTGAAGTTGCTATAATAATTAATTATGTAAGATAGAGTCTTTAGTGCTGCCTTTGGCAGATTGACTTGAATTACAATTACTAAATTATATTCTATTTATTATGCTAATATATTGTAATGGGTAGCATAAGTATCACCCAGTACTTCTAAGCGACTTAAGTGGCGCTAATGAAATTAAAAAAGAGGAAAAAATGAAAACACAACATAAAATAAAAATTCTGGCGGCTTCACTAGCGGCTGGAAGTGGTTTATTGCTTGCTGGCTGTAATGGCGGTAGCAACAGTTCAACTGGTGGCGGTCAAAATTTAACTGGCGCACCGATTGCAGCAACAGCTACGCCAACCTTATTTAGTAGCAATAACTGTCTAACTGGTGTGGTGAAATTTAGTGGTAATTCGCAGTGGTATTTAAGCGGTAGCATTGATTTAACGAATAGTTGTGCAAGTGATCAAAGTTTAAGCGGTCAAACGATTAGCTTAACCTCACAAGATAGCGCAGGTAAAAGTGTTGCTATCGGCACTTTGAATAATTGGCAAATTAACAGTACCGCATACAAATTAACTTTTAGTGCTGGTAATGCCAATCAACAAATTGGTTTAGTTACAGCAGACAATAACAATCCAATTATTAAAGCTAAGCAAACTATTTCATTTACTGGTGGCTTAAATCTAACTGGTGCAGCCTTTAATTCAACGTTGGCAACCAGTAGCTTTGCAATTAATGGCGCGAGTCCAACCCCGACACCGACGCCAACTCCTACACCGACCCCAAGTCCAACTATCACGCCTACTCCGACACCTACACCAAGCCCAACACCTGGACAATACAAAGTTTATCCAGATGGACGTGGTAGTTATATAGCTGGTAGCCAAGTTCAAGGTAGTGATGGCAAAATTTATCAATGTTTATCGACAACTGTTGCACCATGGTGTAACAGCACCTCAGAGTGGGCTTATGCTCCAGGTAGCGGTAGCGCATGGTCAAGCGCTTGGTCGTTAGTTTCAACCCCAACACCTACGCCAACCCCAACTCCTACACCCACAACTGGCTCATTGAGCGTGGTGGTTAATACTAGCAATGCAGGTTGTACTGGTACGAGTATTTGTAATGGTTTAACTGTTAATGTAACAACTAGCACAGGTTCAAGCGTAGCTAACTTTGTAGTACCAACTGCATCATTAGGTGGTAGTTATACGCAAGAGATTACTGGTCTAACTGGTGGCGCAAAATACACAGTAGCTGGTACTACTATTAGTAGTACAACGGTTATTTACACACCATCGGCAACGCCAACGATTGTAAGCGGTTCAGTGACACCTGTTACAGTTAAGTATGACAAAACATCACCTGTAATTAGCACAGGTCGCGCAACGATTAGTCTAGCTAATCTAGTTAGTGCTTACACTGGTGATTTACAAGTACAAATTTTAAATACCAAAGCCGCTAATGCAGTAGTTAACAGCTATACGATTAAACAAGGCGCTTCATTTGCAACTGGTGATTTACCAATTACAGATAGCACCCATGCGTATGTAGTCAAAATGACTACAGGTATTGCGGATCCATTACAAGGTTCTTACTATATTGAAAGCGGTTTACCAACCTTGGCAATTACGGCTGGAAACACAACTAGCTTGGCAATTCCAATGAAAGCTTCAACTACAGTAAAAAATAATGTAACAGTTGCCATCAGCGGTTTAAGTACTGGTGATACTGCAAGTACTACATTTAGCGATGCTGCTAATAAATATAGCTATGTTAATGCAACAGCTAAAGCTAACGGTAGCACGGTGTATAAGATTGAAAGTGGTTTAAATCTTGGTGTTGCAGTCAATGCAGCAGCAAGTAACTATGAAGTTAACCCGATCACTAGTACAGGTGTAGTAAACACGGCTAAAACTATTACTGCTGGGTTTGTAATTAAAACTACTCCTGTTAGCACCGCAACCTACGATTACGTTGCTCCATTCAAAGACTATAACAATAAAATCGTATTATCGGTACAAGGGTTGGCATCAGGAAAATCATTAAGCTTTACCTCTAACTTCCAACAAAAATCAGGTTGGGGTAACTGCTTTGGTCAACAAGTGGATAATTTGAGTTTTGTAACTACCTCAAGCGGCGGCAAATACATAACCACCGTTACACCCAAAGACAGTACCAAATCTTTAGATTTAACTCAAGCTTGTGATATTATGGGTACCGATTCAGGTAATGCCGTAGTATTAACTGGTGTGGTGGATCCAATTGTGTATGGTGTTACAATTGATGGTACGGCATTAGAAATTAAAAAACCATGTGCAGATACTCAATGTAAAGATCCAGGTAATGGCTTTGTCAATGCTGGTTATTATGCACAATGGTCGGTGTGGGGACGTCAATATAATCCAGCCAAAATGCCATTTAATAACATCAATGATGTAATTTATGCCTTTATTGGTTTTGATAAAACAACTGGTAATGTTATGTCTCTCGATGCATCAGCCGATAGTTGGGGTTTAAGTGCAGTCAGCCGTGCAATGTTACAGTATCCATACATGAAAGCGCATCTATCATTTGGTGGCTGGACTAATAACGGTATCACCACCGCCCCAATGTTTGAACAATTAGCCTCATCACAAGCTAGTATGAACAATTTTACAACTCAAGCAATTGCTTTGATGCGTAAAACTGGCTTTAGTGGCATTGATATTGATTGGGAATGGTGGTCTGACTATAACAATAACGTTGCTCCAGCTAAAAAAATGTTAACTTTCTATCAGACTTTGCGCACGGCCATAGATAAAGCCAGTAAAGAAGATGGTAAAAAATACACTTTAACTATCGCAGTAAATGGCGGCAGTGATAATATTTTAGCGCTAGAAAGCTCAGGTAACCCGAATAGCGTTTCAAACTTCTGGGCACAAGTTGGTGGTTTAATGGATTATATTAATGTAATGAATTATGACTATCATGGCTCATTTGATGTTGGACCTGCATATTTCCAAGCTAATTATGACTTCTCAAACATTGGCACGCATAAAGTTGGCAAAGATGAAGGCTGGTCAATTAAGTCTTCAATGGAAACATATATAGCCCATGGTGTACCTGCGAAGAAATTAGTGGCTGGGATTCCTCTGTATGCTCGAACTATGACAGTGTCAAGTGGTACTAACGGTGGTTTATTCCAAACTGTAACAGGAGCTGGATTTGGTGATTATGAAAATGGTATTTTGGATTATAAATGTATTGTTAATCCTGTAAATAATCCTGCAACTGGTTGTGGTAGTAGCAACCCAATTGCTGGGGTTACAAGTTTAGCCTACTATAATTCAACAACCAATGTTGCGACATTCAACCAATATGGTAAAGATGCATTACAACCATGGGCATACAGTGCAAGCACGAACTCATTCGTGACCTATGATGATCAGTGGTCTGCGGTTGAGAAAGCTAAAGCGGTTAAAGCCAGCGGTCTTGGTGGAACTATGTATTGGGAATTAGATGGTGATGCACAAACACCAAGTAAGTCAATTATCCAAGCGGTTAAAGATTATTATAACCAATAAGTTGTCCTAACTTCATTAAAGCGATACTCTCTGAGTATCGCTTTTTTTTAATCTGGTTGAAATTTATCTTCTATTTCTATACTTTTCAGCAATGATTTTGAATACTTTAACCACTCCATTAACTTGTTCATTAAACGCACGCTTTACAGACAATAAATAATTTGCTTTTTTATCACTTTTGCTTAATGGCTTGTGTTTTGACTTCTTCTTTGGGGGTTCCGTCTTTGCATGCAACTCTTGTAAGCCTTGATAACCTGAATCAGTAGTAACTAACGTATCTGCTTTAATAGGTAATTTTGAATCTCTTAACACTTTAAAATCATGCGTTTTAACATTGCTAGTGTGAACACAAATTATCTCTCTTGTGGTTTTCACAACCAGCTGCGTCTTCATTGTGTGCCTTTTCTTCTTGACTGAGTAAAATGCACTTTGCATTTTTTTTAAGTCGTTGAATAGGTGATTCTGTTGCATCAATTAAAACTATATTGCTTGGATTTATAGACAATAAGGATCTTTTACCTTTTACAGTGAATTTCCCAGAGTTGATCAAAATATCTTCACACCAACAAACTATACGGCATATTTGGGATTCACTATAACCATACGTCACACCCAAATGAGCATACGTTCTATATTCTCGCCAATAATTTAATGCGATTAAAAGCTTTTCCTCTAATCCTAATTTGTCAGATTTTCCACCAAGTTCATGCTTTACTGCATAGGCAAAGGATAAGATTTTTAACATCAAGTCAAATGTCTCAGACTTTACTCCAACAATTCGTTTAAAGTTACTTTTTGATAATTTTAATACGTCTTCATATCTCATACCAATTGCAGCATAATTTACGGTGTTAAAAAATCTCTGTGAATACTATATTTATTGGATTTATCGCTTATGTCAACACCGTGATTTATATTATAATTGGTATTATCCATCATTGAAGAATTTTATTGTGGTTATGCAAGAGGTTTATTATTTATTGCTTATTTTTGCAAAATACCCAGAAAAAATACCAGCTAGAAAAATTCAGCTGGTAAATATTGGGGGTATTTAGCATCGACTAAATAAGCTCTCAAAATTATCTTAAACCTTATTCGCCAACTCGCGTAACTCACGTTTTAAAATTTTACCAGTGGCATTGCGTGGTAATTTTTCCATAAAGATAATTTTACGTGGTTGTTTAAATGGCGCTAGGTGCGGTCGAATAAAATCTTTAATTTCAGCCTCAGTTGCACTAATATCTTCTTTAAGTTCAATATATGCAACAGGAGTCTCACTAGACTCAATATCACGCACCCCAACTACCGCACACGCATTAACTTTATCATGAGTGTAAATAATTTCTTCAATTTCACGAGGATAAATATTCATGCCCTTACTAATAATTAAATCTTTTTTACGATCAAGAATATAAATAAAGCCATCTTGATCAACTTTACCAATATCGCCAGTTCTAAACCAACCATCTACAATCGCCTCAGCGGTATCATCTGGGCGATTAAAATAGCCCAACATTACACAATCGCCTTTGACACAAATTTCCCCAATCACATCACGTTCAACCAGCTGCATTTGTTCATCAAAACATTCAACTTGATAGCTTGGCAGAGCTTGCCCAACCGAGCCAATTCGATTTGACCACGGTACATTAGTTGAGACCACTGGCGAACACTCACTAATCCCATAGCCTTGGAGTAATTTGCCCCGCTTGAAACTCTCGCCAAATTTACGCATTGTTTCTTCTGCAAGCGGTGCTGCCCCCGAGATAAAACCTTTTACCGCATGCAACATATGAAAATACCACGGCAATTTAGCGCGAGATAACGCACTATAGACATCAGGCACACCCACAAAATAAGGTATCCGTTTCACTAAGACTTGTTTCAACAAATTCGCAAAATCACCTTTGGTTGCAATCGAACGGATTATCACCACACCACTATTAGTTATAATTGGCAAAATCAAGGTTACCGTCAATGTAAATCCATGAAACATTGGCAAATAGCACACCATCTTAATGCCACCATGTTTAACTCGCAAATGCTGCATACATGCCACCGCATTCGACTGGATATTCTTGTAGGATAACATCGCCCCCTTGGGTTTGCCTGTCGTGCCCGAAGTATAAACAATTAAGGCTAATTGTTCGGGATCACGATTGGCATATTTTGCACTATTTTTTGGCTTGACCAATAATTTTGCATAGTCCAGATTATTCTCATTCTCAATCGGCGCACCATCAAGCCAAATTATTTTCTCAACATCGGTTTTAATAATTTGTTCACGCGTATCTTTGGCAAATTTAGCTGAAGAAAAGAGAATTTTTGCTTGTGCATCATTTAAGATATAAGAGATTTCATCTTCTTTGAGGAAATTATTTATCGCAACCATCACCGCACCAAGTTTACTAATTGCAAAAATATTTGCGACAAATTGCCACGAATTCGACATAACCAATGCGACTTTATCACCAGCTTTAACCCCATAATCGGCTAAATAACTCGCAACATTATCCGCATGGGCTAAGAGCTGCCGATTAGTGATCTTTAAATCACCATCATAAATAATTGTTTTATCTGGATTTTGTTGTGCATTGCTTGCCACAATGCTGTAGAAATTACGATATTGATAAATTTCAGCCATGCTAACCCTCATTAAGATACGTTTAATTGCACAAATTGGGATTAATTATAACCGATTTAATGGCTGATATAAAGGAATAAATTTAGCTACAGGTTACTACGAGGTAACTCTTGAAATTTTGATTATGGATTGCCCTATTTTAAACTCGATCATCTCATATACCACAAAAAGACTTTTTGAGATAGTTGATAATTTTAGCGAAGAAAGAATTTCACCTGCGCCAAATGGAAGCATAAATACCTCACGATGGTCATTATTTGTCGAATGAAGAATATCGTTTACATCATTCGTTTTAATAATAACAAATGACACACTATTTTCTCTTATTTCAAATAAGTACTTCGCCACATTCAGCAAGTAATTTCTATCTTGTACAACACCAAATACTTCAGTGTCTAACTTTTCATCAACGGAGCAACCCACCATTGCACCATAAAAAGCAGCTATACTATCAGTATCAGCACCAAGCAAATTAGCCGCAAAAATTAAACCTGCTTTGTAATCTTTATATTTACAATTTACCATTAAAGCAGCAATTACTGTAACAATCCCAGAGCCCTTAGTAGCTGGGTTAAAAACACCGAGAGATTCAAATAAGACTAACAGATTACTATCATTTTTTAACGCCGAATAACAGATCCTTAGTGCAGAAATCACTTCTTCTAAGACAACCACAAATTCTTTTGAAAAATCTCTTCCGGTTAACTCCCACATATTGAACCAGAGCGCTAATTCTGAGGTATTGCGAATTTTATTATACTCATCTAAAGTGACAGCGCCAAAATTTTTCCCAATATGTATTATTAATTCGATACCCGACAAATTTTGAGTTAACATCAAATGAATAATATATCCATAAAGCATTGCACCGATTATTGCCCGTGGATGCCCATGCGTAACGATACTATTACAAAAAATATCAGTGTATAGCTTCTCTAGATCATCAAAATTTAGCAAGGCAAGCGGCAATATTCGCATCGCAGCACCGTTAGCACCACAATCACGATAATCAGTGCTAATCTCTTTGCGCTTAAAGCTAAAAAAATTGTTATTCCACGCAGCAGATTTACGTTGAATTTTTTTAGCGGCTTCGGATACGGTAATTCCACCACCTCTTTTATAATCTAACCAGATTGGTAACTCTCGTTTTGCAAAATAATCATGATCAACCAACCGAGTTGGCAAGATACTTCTTGCAGTTGCCAACATTAATTGCGTATCGTCAGAATAACTACCAGCGGCTATTTCATCCAAATAACCATTAAAACGACTACCACAAAATTTACTCCAAGCATAAAATTTGCTAACTGGATATTCGCCATATTTTTTTTGCACATCTTCGGCGCTCTTAGAAAATTCTGTCATCCATCCTAAAGAATCGCCAATTGCTGAAAGCAGTATTGAATTAGTAAATCTATTAATGGTCATAATCTAAGCTTTCCAAATCTAAAAACAAATATTATTGCATTTTATCAATTTTTACAATACTCAAATTCACGATTTTACTACCAGTTCCAATAAAAAACACCTCAGCGGTTTGTACTATTTCATCATCAATAAGGTTAGTAATTTTGCCTCTCCCAAATTGCGGATGGCTTATCCAATCACCAATACAAAATTTTGATGTTTTAATATTTTTTTGCCAAGAAACACCTCCAAATTTTGTCTTTTTATTATTATCAATTTCTGCCGAAATCTTGGATTGAATAAAATTGTCATATTGTTCAAAAGTTTTGGTTTCAGTTTCAGACATCTCGAACACTTTTTCGTCGACCGTAATTTCAATCCATGGAAAACTCTTGTGAAAATCTTTGACATAATTTCTAATCTTTTTCCTAGTTCGTTCATTTTTACATATTATCTCAATTATATCTGAGACATGAATAGATTTCTTGATCAATACCTCAGCTTGCCGATCCGTTGGCTGATTATCGGCTAGCTCTTCATTGTCTCGACTAATTGTTAAACGCTTGTTATTTATAGAACGATCCACATTGGCAAACATATTCTTGAAATGATTTGAGCTATCTCCAACTATCGTTAGTTCGGTTTTTACGTATTCAACTTGGTCGAAGTATGGTGAGTAATAGGTTGCATCCTTATAAATATATCTCGGGTTAATCTTTAAAATGCAAAAAGCATCTGCAAACTCATGACTAATATAATTTTTCAATAAAATATTATTGATAGAGCTTATGGAACAAAATACATGGTCTCTGAAATTACCATATGAATAATTAGATTGAAATCTTTGATGAGATGTCTGTAATTGTGATTTGCTAAGTATTTGTTTAGAACATAAAATACCCTTCAAATTATCTATACTGGTAAAATGTAATAATTGATTAACATTCCGCGCCAAAATTTCTTCTTGAATTTGCTCGAAATCCTTATTAAGCACGTAACTTTCAACTAATGCAATAAAATCATGATCCTTATTATTAAATGCCAATTCTTGATATGCTGGATCATTCATAATTTGTGGCAACTCAAACTGATAAATGTACAAAATACTTCTCAAATAGAATAATCGCACATTATATTCACCTGTTGTATCTTCAATTAAAAATCGTAACAAACAATTAAAGTCTATTTTCCAGTTCGCAAATCTTTCGATTGAATCATATTTATTTTCCAAGTTTAAAAATATTGAATTTAAATCGTAACTTTCATGTTCCAAATCCTCAGGTATGATATTTATGGTTGTTAGGAATTTGACAATGTCATCATGTTTTGTATAGACTGCCTTTTGATACAAAGTTTTTTTACGACCATCTGGTTCTTTGAGAATGCTTACAAATTTAGATAAAATATTATTATTTTCTTTCAGTAAATCATACAAGCCATCAAGTTTAGCTGTAGCATCGGAATAATTAAGCAAAAGATGTAAGACAGAAGAACCAAAAGCATCTTTGCATTGCAAAACATCTATTAGCTTCCCTAGCTCTAAATAGTATGCCATTAATGCAATAAAATTATCTTTAGTTTTACTGGCTATTTTATACAGATGCATGTCAAATCTAAAATAAGCAACTTTTAGACTTTTTGTTTTAGCATATCTCACTACATATCCATCAATTTCAGCAATGATGACAAATGAGTCAAGAATAGGATTGCCTTGATTAATTGTATGGAGATATTGGCATAATTTTGTGACTGTTTCATCTAGTTTATCAAACTCAAAAACATCATACCTTTTCCACCAAAATCTTAGATCCTTGCTCCATATTAGACCATATCCATCATCTTTTTCAGTGTTTTTTAATACTTTTCTGTATTCCTTGAGTTTTGTGGATTCTTTGTTGCCAAACTGACTTGGCGTAAAAACTCGCAAGATGAATTTATCTTCAGGAAAAACTATCGGTGGATAACTTAAAGAATCTATCTTACCAAGTAACCCAGAGTCATGCCAGTTTTTAGGGATTGAGCTATCGTCGTCAGGTCCATTAAAATCCATTAAATAGAGTATGGATTCTGGACGAGTTACAGCAACGTACAACAAACGCATTTCTTCTGCTACAATTTTGGCTTCAGCCTGTCCAAGTATTTGTTGATACTCATAGTTAGGATTAACCAGTGGAAATCGGTGCAAATCAAGCAAAATCACTGCATATGCTTGTAACCCCTTAAAGCTATGTACAGTAGAAATTTTATGTTGTGCACTAGTTTTTGCTTCTTTGGACTCGTCATCTTCATTTTCATGTAGAATAGAAATTAATGAACTTCGCTCTGGGAAATATTTCTTTATTTCAGTAAGCAAGTCTTGGCAATTGTATGTCAATTTATCACTAAATTTAATATATTTAGTTCTTGAAAGCAATACCACACTTTTGCCACTAAGAATTTGCGATTGAATGATTCTTAACAGACTCGCAAAAAATATGTTCCCGTTGCAATGAATTTCTTCATATTTGTTCAAAATAAAGGTTTCGTTATTTACTACATAAATACTTCCAGCTTCAGATTTTGAAGAAACACTCGGCTTGCCTTTTCCTTCCATGACCAAGTTACCAAGTTCAACAATCTTCCTCTCCGAGCGATAATTTGTGCTAATTGCTAAATTACGACTATTGTCTCCAAAGTATGTTGAGAAGCTAGTAAAATATTTTAAGTCAGAACCAGCATAGCCATTAATTGCCTGCCAGTCATCACCAACACAAAAACTTAAAACCTTTGGATTTTTTTTGCGAATCGCTTGAACTAGTTGATTGAAGAGCATGGAAAAGTCTTGATATTCGTCGATAAACAAATATTTCAATTCACTAATTGAACTGTGATTGTCTTTGCTACCAAATCGAATATGGTTTCTTTTTTCGATTAAATACGGCGCAATTTCTAATAATCGCGTAAAGTCATATCTCTCCTTTTTTTGTAACACTTGCATATATTCTTCGTAAATATCAGCAGCAATTTCGACAAATTCTCTAATTTCCTGATCGCGAGATGGTTTTTCATGATGGACAAAAGTTTTATTCCTTTCTCTAATATATGTTGGGCTATAATTTGTTTGGCGCGCATAATTTATAAAACTAACATATAACTCAGGATCTAGTTTAAATATTCGATCGAGCTCGTCTCGTGGCAATGCTTTTAACGTTAGATTATCAGAAATTCTAAAATATAACTCGGCGGTATCACCATTAGTTATAGTAACTTGGTGAACCATTTTCTCTAGGAAATTTTTTACTATTTCTAAATTAAGATCTAAGCTTTTCGCAGACTGATATCCTTTTGCTTTGCGTATATCATTTATATTCACAGTTTGGTCATAAACATATTTGTTACCATCTGCACGAGAAGTAAAACTAAATCTAACAGATATTGCAGTTTTATTGTCTAATCTTATTGAGCCTTTGTACCTATATAGTTCACCACAACAAGACAACAACATTCCTAACAGCTGGTCTTCTTCACTCTCGCACTGGGTATTCTGTACAAGGACTAGTTCTTTTTTGTCATTTTTATTATGCAACTTTGCCATTCGATACATTCGCGCGCCCTCTTCTGGTGGGCTTAAATATGAGTTCATTGAGATCAATAATTCATTTTTTTGTATTTCTGGTTGGCTTCTGATTAATTTTGTGTGAATATCCAAGATAAGCATTTTTGGCGTATCTTGAGATTTATTGGCATTATTCAACTCTGCAAATCCATCGTCATTATAATCAAGCAGTAATTGTTCGTTTGCTATTCCTGCTATCGACAATGCAAACGAATGAAACGTTTTAGCCACTGTAATTTTTGGAGAATCAGCGTCCCAAAATTTAGTAATATACTCTATTCGCCTATTTACTTCATCTGCGGCTTTTTTATTGAATGCCATGATCAACATTTCATTCCATTGTATCTTGCAGTGCTTATGCAAAAATAAAGCCCGATTAACCAAGGTGGCAGTCTTACCTGAACCTGCTCTGGCTGTAACTTTGACATTGCAATTTACGGTGGCAATGGCTAATGCTTGTTCATCATCAATTTGAACATAGCGATATTCTTTGTTATTTGGGATTTTTGCAGGGATATTTTCTTGGTACCATTTTTGGATAAATTTAACTTTTAAAGCATCAAACTCATCTGAGGTTATAAATTCAGAATAATTTTCAGATTGATATAAGTTAACTACATTCAAATAATCACTGACACATTCTTGCTCTAATTGCTCTCTTGCATCGTATAGTTTGATTTTATAATTCAAAATAGTTATTACAGCTGGCGCTTTTGCCGTTTTACGAGCCAGTCGTGCTAATTCAATATTGTCTAAATATTGTGTTTCGGTAATATATTGATAATTATCGCCATTATTTTCAAGTGCAAACTTAATAAAATCATAATCCAAATATTTATTGGGGATATTTTTAATTGTCGCACCAGAAGTAATTAATTGCTTGATTAACTCATTTTGCGCAGTTTCTAATGCATAATATAATGCCGTTTTGTTACTCATATCACTTAAATTAATCGTAGCAGAATTAATTTTGCATATTAATGACTCAATAAATTGACTTCTACTTTTAATCAGTACAATTAAGAAAGGGACATCGTTAACAAATAATTTATTAAAATCAATGTGCAAATCAAATAAATATGCTAATGTTACATTATAATTATTCTCAATTATAATTTCTAAATTATTTATTAAAGCCGAGGATTTTTGTTGAATAAGAGCTAGAATATCGCTGTTATTGCGTAATGCTTCTCCAATAAACTCAACGGCAAGAATATCGCGAGCAATTGCTACCAATACAATGTTTTTATCATTACAAAATTCAGCATTGGCATCTTTTAACTGTCTTTTACCCATTTTTAAAACAAGCAAAAAGAGCTCTTTATTATCGTCGATAATATTATTATTAACAAACTCTAATGACATGGGATTGTTTTGCAATGCCGTCAAGATAATCTCTGTATCATTTTTAAGTCTATCGCTTGTATATTGTAATGCCATGCCATCTTGCTTAACCGCAGATAAAATAACCCCTTTATCATCCTTGAGTTTAGAACTAGCATATCGCAATGCTTGCCAATTTCGACGAATTGCAGCCAATACAATATCTTTGTCATTCCTAAATTTAAAGTCAACATACTGTAGTGTTTGCCATTTTTGAGTAACAGCAGACAAAATAAGATTTCTAGTATATTTTTCCATTTTTAATCGCCCATATAAAAATATCTTTATCATGGTATTTTAAGTCAGTGCTTGCAGATTCAAAAGAATTGGCATCGCTCTGAATAGCTGCCAAAACATACTCTTTATTATTCCAATTTGACATAACAACAACCTTTTGTATTTACTACATTTAACGCTAAATCCTACATCAATAAAGGCAAACTCTCTTAGCAACATAGCCATAAGTAAACTGAGCTCTATTAGTTTAATTATTGCAATGTAAACTTGCCGTTACTATTTTAAGTTACGCATCACATCAGGAATTCGCGAGCTAACCAACTCCAAAATGGCCTCATCGCCTGGTTGCTTTGCCTTAGATTTTAACGCGGTTTGATATTGATCTAATGCGCTTTTATATGAGCCTAAAACATAATACTCACTGCCTAAACCATAATGATAACGTAGTGGATTATCGTAACGATCATCAGCATATAACAGCGCATATTGATCCCACACATCGGGGTCTTTGGGATAATTTTGGATCAATATATCCACACGTCCCGCCGCTTTGGAGTAATTTTTAGTCCCGAGCAAAAACTCCAACTGCCCCATCCATAAGCTTTTGTGATTCGGAAAATTAGCCAAGGCTTGATCATATAATTTGTCGGCAAGATTGAAGTCACGCAATGCCACTAATTGCCGCGCCCTCAGCCCAATTACAATCGGATGACCTTGATAATGCGGATTAGTAACTTTATTTAAAGATTCAACACTCCGTGCAATACTTTTATTCATAAATTGCGCCAAGGCTAAACCATAGAGTTGTGCATCAAGGCTAACATAGCGCCGCGTATGAATGGTACTTGCGTAAAATTTAAGCGCCTCCTCAGGAGCAATCTGCCGCACGCGACACTTTTCACGCACCAACAAAAAGTCCACGCTATCCTGACGCATTTTAACTGGTAATTGATTGGCACGGGCTTCGGCTTCGCTTAAGCGCTCAACGGTAACGGGATGAGTTTGCAAAAAAGCCAAAGCATCATTGGTATTAAATTTATATGAATCTTGCATCCGTTGAAAGAATTCAGGCATTGCATGTGCATCAAAACCTGCCTTATACATCAATTGTTGCCCAACACGGTCAGCCTCACGTTCATAATCACGCGAGAATGACAGCATATTTTGAATACCTGCACCCTGACCACTTTGTGCCGCAACCACCGCTAAACCAGGATTAACGGCCGCCAGTAATGCACCAGCTAATAATCCCGCCATCCCCATCCATTGCGCACGATTTTGTACGCTAATATTTCGGAAAATATGGTGCTGTACGACATGCCCAATTTCATGAGCCATTACCGAGGTAAACTCAGCTTCATTCAAGGTGGCATAAATTAGGCCATTATTCGCACAAATATAGCCACCAGGCAACGCAAACGCATTAATATCTTTATCTTTAATCAAGTAGAAATTAAACTCTTGCCCCGCCAGCGGTGAATAACTCACCAATTCACCACCTAATTTATTAATATAATCTAAACTATCATAATCTTCCAGCATACTACCTTGTGAATAGATATTCAGAATTACTTGATGGCCAAGTTGGTCGGCTTCATAAGGGGTTAAGTTACTGCGATCATTATCACCCAAATCAGGTAAACCATTGATTCCCTCGGCAAAGACTTTATGCGTACAAGTACCCATTGCCACCCCATACAGGGTTGCACTGAGTGCTTGCTTTAAAAAACCACGTCGCGAAACGTCTATTACCGCATCGCGCTGCTCTTGAGGTGTGAGCTTCTGTGATTGATAAAGCTGCTCGAGGCTATCCTTTAGCAACTTCATAATTTCCTTCTCTTATTGGAGTTGAGCCGCTAATCCATCCAAATACTTCTGCCGATTCTCGGCAAATTTTGGATCAACACTTGAACTATCATACAATTTCAGACTAATTATGCTTTGATTACCTTGTGCAGTGATTTTAGCCGTGTACAGAGCTTTTGGTCCTGTTTTAGAATTATCTGATTCACTACTAAACCATTTTTGCATAAAACCAGGATCAGGATTATCAATTTGCGATTGTAATGGATAAACATAATATTCACCAAGACTGCGATTTTTATCGACCACACCCAAGCCAACTCTATCTAAAGCCAGTGCAGCACGCCACCAGACGCGGTCAAATTGATCATTTACCACCACTTGGTTATTAATCACCACGGCATTTTTAACTGTAGCTTGCACCGCAGCCACCGCTTTTTTAATTTGTTCGGCAGGTAACCCTGCAAACGTCATATATTGAGTTAGAAACTCAAGCTCTAATTGTGGGTTGGATGGACGTGGAATCCATTTAGTTTGTTGTTGATCTGAAGAAGCCAAACTTGAGGTTCGATCAATACCTGGTGAACTACACCCTTGATAATCCTCATCCATTTGATAATTAGTATCCATCATGATCACATTATTACCATCTTGCCATAAGGTTACTCGATACATATACATTGAACTTAACGAGTACATATTACCCCAACCAATCCAATCAAAAATACCCCGTAAACTATTCCCCTGTGGAACTGAAGTATTGCGTGACGCCCAATCAGATTGAATCACACCAATCGCTTGATTTTGATACTTAACACTTAAGCCAACTTGACCCACATATGCCAAAACCAATGGCCATACAGTGTTCACATTTTGACTTTCCATCACTAACCAACGTTGTGAACCGCCATTAGCTATATACATATTCGCTACATTCGCAACTTTATAACCAGGTTGGTCAGTTTTAGGCACCATTTTATAATTAGTGGTTAAATCTGGTGAGCTTAAGCCTGGCGGCGTAGCTAAATCCACCGTCTGACGCGGTGCTGATGAGGTAAATACCGCTTGAGAATCTACCGCGCTACAGGCTGCCAGTGCGATTGCTGAGGTAACCCCCATTAAACTATATCGAAGAATATTACGCATGCTAACTCCTAATTGCTATTTAAGATCAATAAGTACATTTTTTAAGGGTTCTTGGTATTTCTGACTCAATACGGTTAGTGGTAAACGTAAGTGAGCCGATCCCAAACGCTGTTCAAAAAACAACCCCCATTTAACTGGAATTGGATTCGCTTCCACAAATAACAACTCATATAAACCGAGTAATTGATCATTAATTGCTCGCGATTGAGATGATTGATGAGCCAATGCCAAAGCACACATTTGAGTAAACAATGCTGGGCGAATATTACTCACTACCGAAATAACCCCATTTCCACCAGCTAACATAAAGGCTAAACTACTTGCATCATCCCCCGAAAACAACATAAAACCAGCTGGTTTATGCGCAAGTAAATAGGTGCAACGCTTGATATCACCAGTAGCATCTTTTAAACCAAGAATATTTTTACACTCATGTGCCAACCGTAAAATCGTTGCATCATGAATATCGGCGGCCGTACGTCCTGGAACATTATATAGAATTATTGGAAATTTAGAACACTCCGCAACAGCAGAAAAATGTTGAAAAAGCCCCTCTTGAGTTGGCTTAACATAATACGGGGTTAAGCACATCAAATAATCAACACCCGCAATCTGATTAACTTGTTGGACAAAGTTCAAGGTTGCTGCCGTTGAGGCCGTGCCGCTACCTACAATAATTTTTACTCGTCCAGCATTAGTTGTAATTATTTGCTTAATTACGCGAATTTTTTCATCATCGGTCAAGGTTGCGGCTTCTCCAGTTGAACCAACTGCCACCAAACCATTCACACCGCTCTTAATTTGCCACTCAACAAACTCACTCAAACGAGCATAATCAACACTACCATCATCAAACATAGGCGTTACTACCGCCGTAATACAACCCTTTAACATACTCACCTCTATCTTAAAATGTATAACTCGCCTGCTGCTGTTGTAATAAGCCACCCAGCATAATTTCAATTTTGGCTTTGGCATCGCTACCAGCCTTATCATTACTAAATTGAACCCCAATTCCAGCTGGATAACCCACTGTCGAAACAGGACTTAACCAGCAAACTTTACCTGTCACTGCGATGTTCTCATTGGTTTCAGGTAAAGTAATCAAGAGAAAAACTCCATCACCTAATTCATAGCCACTACTACCATGAAGAAAAATTCCGCCGTATTTAAATTGTTGAATATAGAATTTAGCTAATTCTATTTTATTTGGAATAACTAATTTAAAAATATTACTCATTAGGATCTCTCACTATTTATGATTTTTATATGTGGGAAGTTTATTTGTATTGAGTGTCATGTTTTGAATCGACACTTTGGGTGCAAATAAATCACCATTTACAGTAATTGGTATTGAAACAGATTTAACATTTTGCGCATTTTTTGGCAAAATACTACTAATAATCATACTGTAATCCAAGCTAGTATTCGCAAAATTAATCACACCGCTACCTGTAGCCATAATCAACGGTGAATGAAATGCCAAGTTACTCCGCTCTGAAACACCATTGGTAAAATCAAACTTAGCTTTCAAATTAGTAAAATTGGTCATTACCGCACTGCGAGTTTGAAAAACAGCTAAATTCTCAGGGCTCAAAAATAGACTAAAATCAATGCCGCTAAAGCCGCCATTATTAACATTCAAGTCAATTGAACCATTAATTTTCTTATGCAAATCTTCATAGCTTTGAACACCTTTTGCCGCGGTATCAATTTGCAAATCGGCTTGACCACTAATTGCCGAGACATTAAAAATACTCGCAAAAACTTTTTGTAAATTAACACTGTTGATTTTACTTTTAAAGCTCACATCATACGATTCAGCAACCTTATCCATAACCATTGAACCTGCAAAATTTCCATCGTAGACCTGACCTTGAACTTGACTTAAATTCAAGCGCTGGTTTTTTACCTCCAATTTAGCATTCACATTGCTTAAATTGACATGACTTAAATTCAATTGCTTAAATTTTAAATTAGCTACCAAATTGGTCAAACTAATCCAATCAAACGGTAAACTACTCGTATCAGAATATAACGGAAGTAAATTCCCCTGAGCTGAAGTCATAAACTTACTGATATCTAAGTTATCAACGCTAGCATCGAGGTTAATGTTTGGTAACGCATAATTATAATCATAGGTTAAATTCAACTTGATTGGCGACTGATTAATCAAGCCATTCAAGTTAAAATTCATCAGACTTTTTGCACCATTTAAACCACATTGACCATTCAGCGTACCACTTGAGACCGCGGTTTGTTCGCCGAGCCCACGATATTTAAATTCAAGTTTACAGCTATCGGTAGTTATATCTAAAGCTGGATTAAATTTAACCTGATTTAAGTTTAAACCCACATCTAGGCTACGTTTTGCCGTAGTAAATTCATATTTAGTAACAATATTACCTGCCGTATAGTTCATGAAATTAGTCGTGTTTATTTTATCCGCATTGATCGTAAAACTACGTGCATTGTTTGACTCAAAACCATTTAAGGTTGTCGATAAGTTATTCAGCGTTAAACCATAACCCGATAAAAGCGCCGTATCAATCGCTAGCGCCCCTTGATAATCAGGGATATGAATAATTCCCCGTGCACTTTCAAGCCATAACTCTTGAGTTTTATATGCATAATGCCCACTAGATTGTAATTCAAGGCTTGAAGTTGGATTGGCTAAGGATATAGTCAGATTTTCAATCTTAAGATTATCATCTGCAATCTTAGAAACTTGCCCTTGAATACTTAATTTAGCTGCATAATTAGATAAATTTAAGTTTAAATTAAACTCAGGTAACGTTTCCAAATTAATCACTCTTAAGCCTGCATCTTTGATTAAATAATCTCCATCACCATTAATAATGGCTAAATTTGAAATTGAAAAATTTGTCAGATTCTTGAACTCAGAATGGGTCAGAGTTTGATAATTAAGTAAATTGCTATAATTACTTTTTTCAAGATTATTTTGAAAGAAAGTTAATCCATTTAAAGCCACCCGTCGCACCCGATAATTGCCAACAATCAAGTCCAACCAAGAGAGTTGACAATTGGCGGTATTAACATGCAGAACCTTATGTTTTTGCTTATCCTCAACGGTTAAATCGGAAATAAATAAACTCAAGCCGTGCCAAGAGCGCGGTTCAACATTACCATCAATTACCACCGAGTAATTCTCATTGTTAAACTGACTAATTACCATTTGTTTAACCTGTTGGGCATTAAATAAATAATAAAAAAACAATAATGGCAAACAAAATGTCACAAAAAATATGACAAACACAGACCACCCAATGAGACGCACAACATGGCGTGGAATTCTTCGCCATGGCTGGCTTTTAAACATACAAAATCACCTTAATAATAAATATTTCTGATGCAGACATTTCACTGCAGCATTTAAGCTTTGGGTATCCCCATTATTTTCAATTATGTCATCTGCCAAGGCTAATTGCTCGGCGCGATTAACTTGTTGGGTTAAAATAGCATCAACTTGAACTTGGGTTAAATTACTCCGCACAGCTAAACGTTGCACTAGTTGTGGATAATCACAATCAACAAAAATATTGCGTTGGGTCAATGCCAAATATTTCGGACTCCGAAAAAGCAAGGGCACTACCAACATTATATAACTCGCGTTGTTGACCGCCAACATTTCTTGCTGCACGGCTGCAAAAATTAACGGATGTAATAATTGCTCTAAGCGTTCGCGCTGCAACTCATCACTAAACACCAATTCACGCAAGCGCGCACGGTTTAACTCACCCGATGAATCTAAAATATCTTGACCAAACTCTGCACTAATCAGCGCTAGAGCCGCTCCATTTTTAGCGGTTAACTGATGCGCAATCACATCGGTATCAATTATTTTAGCACCAAGCTGCGCAAATAAATTCGCCACCGTGGTTTTGCCACTCCCAATTAATCCAGTTAAGCCAATTACTAACATACTCTAACCTTAATTTAGTAAATTAGAATCGGAAATAAATGCGCCGCAAATAAGAGCGTTACAATCCCAGCCCCCCCCAAAAAGGGACCAAATGGTATTGGATTACCACTAGCTAAACGCCCACTGAAACGTAACACCAAAGCATACAGAACACCCAAACACGATGAAACTAACAAAACACTAACCAAATTTTGCCAACCTAACCAAGCACCCAGCGCGGCTAGCAACTTAAAATCGCCATAACCCATACCCTCACGCTTAGTTAATAATTTAAAAATCCAATATAACGACCATAAGGATAAATAACCGACCACCGCACCGATTACCGCATTAGTCAAGCTCGCGCTAAACATACCATGTAAATTAAATAACAATCCTAACCAGAGTAAAGGTAAGGTTAATTCATCGGGCAATAAAAAAGTATCTAAATCAATTAACATTAAACTAAGTAGCGTAGCAATAAAAATCAAGCTTGCAAAAATCACCCAATGATCACTAAAAATATATCCAGCCGCAACAAATAAAACCCCGCTGAGTAATTCAACTAACGGATAACGCCATGAAATTTTTATCTTACAATTACTACATTTACCACCGAGTAACAAAAACCCGATTAAGGGAATATTCGTCCATGCAGGAATTTTGGCTTTACATTTTGGGCAGTGTGAACTTGGGTAATTTAAATTAAATTTAGTCGAATCTGGAGCTAATTTACACTCATCGCCCAAAACTTCAAGGCATTGATTTCGCCATTCGCGCTGTAGCATAATTGGCAACCGATAAACCACCACATTTAAAAAACTACCAATACATAAACCAACCACCAGCAAGCTAATTAGCCGAAAAACTAGGTTATTTTGAAATAAAAAATTTAAACTATCTAACATATTCTAACCTACAACATCGCCAAGATGGAATAAAGGTAAATAAATTGCAACAATAATTGCACCAAGTATCGAACCCAAAACAACAATTGTTGCTGGCTCAATCATAGCTAAAATTGCCTCAATAACCATTTCAATTTCTTGATCATAATAATCAGCAATAGATTTTAATAGAAAATCTAACGACCCAGCTTCTTCACCAACTGCAACCATTTGGATTACCATATTCGGAAAAATATTGGTCGCTTGCATCGAGCTATATAAACTACTACCGCCCTCAATATCTTTTTGAATATTTAACGTCGCCGCGCCAAACAGATAATTATCAACTAACATCGCAATTGAACGTAAGCCGTAATTCAGTGGAACACCAGCGGCAAACAATAGCGACAATGTACGTGTCCAACGTGAAATCAAGGTTTTTTGAGCTAAATCGCCAAATAATGGTACGCGAAAAATCGCACTGTCAACAAAAAACCTAAAGCGAGGAACCGTTCGATAGGTAAATTTGAAAGCATAAACCATTCCAACAACACAGGCTATCACCAGCCACCAATAATGCACAATAATATCCGATAGCGCGATCACAATTAAAGTCGGGGCAGGTAATTTCGCATTCATGCTTTCAAAAATCTTTTGAAATTGTGGAACCACAAAACCTAAAATAACACTGAGTACTAATCCACAAACAATAACTACAATAATTGGATAGGCCATCGCTGATTTAACCCGGCGTTTAATCGCATCAACTTTTTCTTTGTATTCTAAGTAACGGGTTAACAAGGTTTCCAAAATACCACCCTGTTCACCAATACCCAGAAAGTTAATAAATAACGCATCAAAAACTTTTGGATAGCTCCCAAAAGACTCGGATAGACTCAAACCATTTTCCACGCCAAATTTAATATCTTGCAAGATTGAGACAAATTTTTGATTTTCTTGACCGTTGATTACAATGTCAAAGGCGCGTAACAATGGAACACCAGCCTTAATCACAACCACAAACTGTTTAATAAAAATGGTAATTTCTTTATCTTTAACGGGATTTTTGACTTTTTTCTTGTCTTTAGTATTTTGCTCTTTACCCTGCACCAGATTATGAATTTCACGAGAACGCGCAAGATCCGTAAATAAACCCACTCGTTTCTCATGAGTATTCGTGGATTTACTACGTAAATTACTAAATATATTCGTAAAAAAAGAAAACGAACTTTGTGCTTTAATTGAAATGGGAGCAATATCTTTTTTGCGCAATTTCACTCGCGCAATAATTGCAGTAGGCGCATAAACTGTCCCACGCACCAATTCACCGCTTTTAGTCCGACCTTCATACTGCCAGCTAACTTCTTTTTCACTATTGTTAAAAAATGCCATGTTAGTACTTACTCATTAGTGTTAGCTTCGATTTCTGCAATTGAGGTTACACCGCTACGAACTTTTAACAGTCCACTTTGGCGTAAACTCAAAACACCTTCTTTACGTGCCTGTGCGGCTAATTCAACCGAGGTAACGTTTAATAAAATTAAGCGTTTTAACTCATCCGAAATAGGCATAACTTCAAACACCCCCAAACGACCTTTATAACCAGTATTATGGCAAGCATAACAACCAATTGGCACATACGGTTGCCAACCACTTTCGACATCTTCAGGCTTGAATCCAGCCGCAAGTAAAGCGGCGGAATTAAATTTAGCTAATTTCTTACATTTTGGACAGAGTTTACGCACTAGACGTTGCGCAATAATGGTTAAAATTGCATCACCAACGTTATAAGTTGGAATTCCCATACTCACCAAGCGCGTTAAAGCCGAGGGTGCATCGTTGGTGTGCAAAGTTGATAAGACCAAATGCCCAGTTTGGGCAGCCTTAATTGCCATTTCAGCCGTATCGCGATCACGAATCTCACCAACCATGATTACATCAGGATCTTGGCGTAAAAAAGCGCGTAAGGCAATACCAAAAGTTAACCCAGTTTTTTCATTAATCGAGACCTGATTAATTCCCGATAATGGAATTTCAATTGGATCCTCCGCCGTGGAAATATTGCGACTGGAATCATTCAATAAGGTCAAACAAGTATATAAAGACACAGTTTTACCTGATCCTGTTGGACCAGTTACCAACATCATGCCGTATGGACGCTCGATCGTATTCATAACAATTTTACGTTGCTCAACTTCAAAACCAAGTGCCTCAATACCAACACTCGCTGATTTACGATCCAAAATCCGCAACACAATTTTTTCACCATAGGCCGTTGGTAAGGTGCTCACCCGGAAATCAATAATTTGATTTGCCGATAACGATAAACGTAGCCGTCCATCTTGCGGAACTCGGCGTTCGGCTATATCTAATTTAGAAACCACCTTAATCCGTGCCGCAACTTTATCTTTCAGCGCATGTGGCGGAGTCGCAACTTCACTTAACACACCATCAATCCGATAGCGCACCCGATAAATTTTTTCATAAGGTTCAAAGTGTATATCTGAGGCACCAATTTGTACCGCATCATAAATTATTTTATGTACAAATTTAACAATTGGCTGATCATCATCATCCGAATTTACCATGTCACTATCAGCAGACAAATCCACCGCAAATTCCACGCCATCTAAGGCGCCATCATCCAAATTAATCGTTTTAAAATAATTTGAACTATTTTGATCCATCACCATTTTCAGGTGCGCTTCATCAACTAAAATCAAATCTAGTGCTAAACCAGTTCTAAAGGTAATTAACTCAAATAGCTCTTTCGTGGTTGGATCAACTACGGCTAACTTAAGTCGTTTGTTATGACTACTTAAGGGTAAAATTTTGTGTTTAATGATGAAATTGATTGGTAAGATATCTTTAGGCATAAAATCCAGATTATATGCAGCAATATCTAAAACAGGAAGGCCATAAAATTGTGAAACAGTTTGTATAATTTTAAGCGCAGAAATATCTGGGCGAATCGCGGTAATTGTTGCCACTACCGAAGTTTCATCCTTCAGCATAGCTGCACGAATCGCTTCAACGTCCTCAGCAGACAACACATCTGCCTGCAATAAAATTGTAAAAATTCCACTATTTATCGACATTTTTATCCTAGACTTATTTTTAACAGGGTTAAATAAACCCTATTTTAACATGTTAAGTGCCATTCTGGAGAGATATCATCGGCTTTGAATCTGGCTAATCCGCACCCGTTCAGCCCAAAATTTACCCACCTGCAGCACTTCAAAAGAAATATTACCTAATCGAAAACAAACCCCACAAACTGGAATCGTTGATAACTGTTTCATAATTAAACCATTTATACTCATTGCATCATAACTAAATGGTAAATCAAGCTGATAGGCTTCATTAAACTCACGCACCAAAGTTGCGCCATCGACAATAAAAGAACCGTTATCTTCTTTAATCATCAAATAATTACGGTGGGGTGCATCGGTGGTAAAATCACCAAAAACAATTTCCAGCATATCTTCCAGACACGCCAAGCCCAGCAGATCACCATATTCATTCACCACCATAAATAAGCGCTCACGTTTGTTCTGCGCCATACGCAATTGCTTAACAATTAAAATAAAATCTGGAATAAAATTAATTTTACGGATTAACAAACTTAGCTCATGTTTAGAATATACCCCACAAGTTAAAGTTAAAACATCTTTAGTGTGCACATAGCCCAAAATATTATCTATTGTCCCTTGATAAACCACAACTCGGGTATGGTGCGATTGCTGAAGTTTTTCGCGCAACTCATTAATTCCAGCATCCAGATCAATCATTTCAACATTACGTAATGGAATTATGACTTCTTTTACGGTTAATTGCTCAAGCTCCAGCGAGTTTAGGAGAATTGAACGATGACTGTCTAAAAACGGCGAACGTTTATCTGCCACCAAGGCTTTGAGCTCATCTAATGAAGTTCCATCGGCATTGCCAATTCCCAAAGCACGTGTAATCAAATAAACAATTTTATCAATCAACCAAATTAAGGGCTTAGACAAAATAAACAAATAGTACAATGGAATAGAAATCAGACGCAACACCAGTAACGGATTTTTGGAGGCGATGATTTTGGGGGTTGCCTCTGAAAAAATGATAATCATCAGCGTTACAAACAGGGTTGCCAACGACAAAATTAGTTGATGTCCATCGCCAAACAGGTGCAGTACTAGCATGGTGGAGAGCATCGTTACCAAGGCATTAAAAAAACTATTGCCAAATAAACTGAAAATCAAGACCTTGTCCAACTGTTGCTTGAGGCGTAACGCATAATTAGCCCAGCGACATGTTGCATTCAAACTAATTAAACGATGTTCCGAGATAGCAACACTTGCGGTTTCCAAAAATGAAAATAAGCTTGCAATTAACAATAAAGCAACTAAACCAATACAACTCAAGAGATACATACCAACTTAACACCCAAATAAAACTAAAGTTAGATATTACCATATTCATCGGCTAAATTAACGAAACTTCCAATGCACTACAAACACACACCGCCCATATTAGCCAACTAATTTAGCCACTAAACACCGAGATGAGTAAATTTTTGCGGATAAAAATGAAAAAGGTCGCACAAGTGCGACCCCCATTGAGAGACAATGTAAAACTAGAATGTATGTGAGAAACCCACCGCTGTAGTCGAAGTATTAATATTGATTGCGCCACCTGCTTGACTCATGCTTTGTGTAGCAGGAGCATTAGCAGTAGCAACACCAGGATTATTACCTTTAATCATGCTCTGTTGAGTTTGACCCCACCATTGTTGACCCCAGCTCACGAAAGCAATCGTGCGTGGCGTAATATTCCAATCCAGCTCGGCAACCACTTGTTGATAACCAGTGCCACCAACCTGATTATTTCCAGCGATCAAATCAAAGTATGAACCACCATTCATCATATTTGAACCATAGGTATAACCAATTTTTGGTGTCCAATTATTTACGTGCCAACCAAAAGATGCACCCAACTCGGCAGTACCTAAATTAGCCGTATTTAGCGATGACCAACCACCAGACTGTGAACCAATATAAGCTGAGTTTACGTTATTAACCGCACTGTTTTGAATCCATAAATTCTGCATATTACCGTTACCTGGCATTGACTGGTAGCCGTAACCTTGGGCAATCTGTGCGCCAACACCGACAAACCAACTATCTGGATTATTGTAATTTAACTCAAGACGTGATGAAAAGGCATTAATTCCTTGCTGAGCACAAACCGCAGGGTTTGGACCACAGCCTGGTGTACTACCACCATTTTGGATAGTTTGGTAAATACCAGTGTTCATTTCCAATTGGGTATTGAAGGTTGCCGAGAAATTACCAGGGGTATAGTAAAGACCTAAACCATAAATTGGCGCATTGTTGTAACCATTTTCATCATTCACACCCATCATACCATTACCATTCGCACCACCAGTATTAAAATTACCATCTTGGTTCATGCTAACATAACCTGAAGCGGCGAAATTACCCCAACTTGGCGTATCATAACGTAACATTTGTGGTAATACGGCAAGAAAACGATCATAGGTTCCCATCACATTCGCGTTTGAACCATTGAAAATATCCACAGCACCAGTATTCGTCCGATAGGTATTCGACAAATTACCAATCCGTACCCGACCCCACGCACCTTGTAAACCAATATAACTATCTGAAGAAGCTAACACGTTTGAACCAGTGGTTGGCACACCTGCTCCAGCTGCAGAACCAAGATGAGCTGGCGTCCAATTACTAGAAGTATTATTTTGGTAAGCTTCACCCGAGGTAATATTTAAAAATTGCTCCACCTGCCAAACTACCGCAGTTTGACCATAAACCTGATCAGTTCCACGAATACCAAAATACGAACCATAATCTTGAATCGAGGTTGTACCA